>Ga0209415_10001085_pt1 | contig 51740 bp, 40 predicted proteins | sample PeaSoiSIISIP2007_FD_187696 | JGI IMG/M metagenome (GOLD analysis project Ga0209415, IMG submission 187696) | Peat soil microbial communities from Weissenstadt, Germany - SII-SIP-2007 (SPAdes) (version 2) | ecosystem: Environmental > Terrestrial > Soil > Wetlands > Peat | place: Germany... | reverse complement strand
CTGGCGTAGCTCAGTTGGTAGAGCATCTGATTTGTAATCAGAGGGTCGGGGGTTCAAATCCCTCCGCCAGCTCCATATTGTTGGCCCGCAAAGGGTGCGGCGGCACCCTCAGTGCAAAGAAGTAACGCTGCCGCCGCGCGGAGTTTACCCGCTTCGGGTTTTGCGGGCCGTTACTTAGGAGCGCACAGCGCGGGACGCGCTCGCTGGTGAATGAAAACCATCGCGGCCCGCTGCGTTTTGCGCGAGTTACTGGAGAGGTTCGAAGATCCCTATGCGGTGGTAACCTCCAGTCGTGACGGAAAGAAGGAGAGTGACATGCTTGAAAATGTAAGACCGCGGATGATTCGCACTACGGTTGCCGCCGCCGCGTTCCTGATGGTTCTTGCCGCCCTTACCCCACAATTTACGCTGGCTGCGACCTGCGGAGGACATGGAGACGCGAGCACCATGCTGGTATCGACCGCGTGGCTCGCGGACCATCTGAAAGATCCGAACGTGGTGATCCTGGCTTTGGGGCAGCAGGCCGAGTATGACGCCGCGCACATACCCGGTGCGCGCAGTGCGAATCCGTCGCAAATCGCTCCGCAGATCGGGGATCTCCATTCGCAGCTTCCGCCCGCCGCGGATCTCACCGCTCTGTTCCAAAAACTCGGCGTGAGTAATGACTCGCGCGTGATCCTGTATATGAGCAAGGATGCCGTCACCTCCACCGCCCGCGCGTACATGACTCTGGACGCGATGGGGCTCGGACGTCAGACCTCGATTCTCGACGGCGGCCTCAAAGTCTGGCAGAGCGAAGGCCGTCCGCTGACCACGGAAGTGCCCACGGTGACTCCGGGCAAACTCGACCTATGCCCGCAAGCCGACGTGGTGGTGGACGCGGCGTTCGTCAACTCCAGTCTCCACCAGCCTGGCACGCAGATCGTGGATGCGCGGCTCCCCGCCTTCTACACCGCTGAGCAAACTCCCAAGGGACAGCGTGCGGGTCACGTTCCCGGCGCGGTGAATGTTCCGTTCTCTTCGCTGTTGGACGAGCAGGGCAAATTCAAATCGCTCGACACTTTAAAGGCGCAGTTTGCCGGAGCAGGCGTCAAGTCCGGCGATCGCGTCGTGTCGTATTGCCATATCGGGCAGCAGGGCAGCGTGGTGTATTTCGTGGCGCGGTACTTGGGTTACGATGCGCGGCTGTACGACGGGTCGTGGGAGGATTGGAGCGCCCATGCCGATCTGCCGGTGGAAGTGCCTGCGGGCGCTGCGGCTGGCAAGTAGGGTCGCGGCAAGACGGATCGAAGACGATTGCTCCCTGGCGGTCGCGATTTCGTTCAAATTTCCGCTCCCTCACGCGCGCGGCTCAGCACTGGCTTCCGAGCCGCCGCTCACGCATGGCGGCTCCGAACGCTGCGCTTGGATCAATAGAGTGTTTTCACTCGTTCAGGAACCTGGTGCTAAGCTGCCGAAGTTCACGTTACCGCTTCACAGTCGGCCGGTGGCACCCGGCCAGGGGTGTACCGCCGCATGCTCACGCATGGCGGCTCTGAAGAATAGTCGCACGGTTCCTCTCAATTTGATCCAGCCAGGGGCCGCCCGCGGAACATCCGTGAACGCCGGTTCGATTCAGCGGCCGGGCGCGTGCTTGATCTAGATAACCAAACCAGATCTAGACGTGATAAACTTCCCAAGGTTGTCATTGTGTCCCCAAGCGCTATCGACCATTTGTTTGCTATGAGCCCGCAAAGGGTGCGGCGGCACCCTCATTCACCCGAGCAACAATGCCGCCGCGCGGAGTTTACCCGCTCCGGGTTTTGCGGGCTGTTACTGAGGAGAGGCTACCGATGAAAAAATATTTGATGATTTGTTTCGCCGTCGCCGTGTTGTTATCGGTGTGGCCGTCGTCGAGATTGACCGCCCAGATGCCCGCCGCTCCCGCGGAAGGCGGCCTCACCCGCGCCCAATTGGCGCTCAAGGCCAAGTCGCAGAACGTGCCGGAGATTCCGTTTGAGTCGGTGCCGAATTTCCTGAAGCTCCCGCCCAACCTGTACCTGGGCGAAGGAATCGGCGTTGCCACCAATTCCAAGGGCCATGTGTTCGTCTACACGCGCTCGCAAGATACCCGTCTGTTCGAGTTCGATCAGAAAGGAGCCTTTGTCCGGGAAATCGGCCAGGGACTTTACGGATTCCAATTTGCCCACGCAGTCCGCGTCGATTCGCAGGACAACATCTGGGCCGTGGATGAGGGGACCAACATGGTGATCAAGTTCAACCCCGAGGGGCGCGTGGTCATGGTTCTCGGCCACAGGCCGGAGGCCCTCGAGGGCGTGCCGGTGGTGGCCTTCAATGCTCCCGTGCCGCCGGCTGAGCCGTACCTTTTCAACCGGCCGACCGACGTGGCATGGGACTCGGCGGGCGATATCTTCGTTTCCGATGGGTATGGCAACTCAAGGGTGGTCAAGTACGACAAGAATGGCCGGTACATAACCTCGGTGGGCAGCAAGGGCTCCGAGCAAGGGCAGCTCAATCTGCCGCACACCATGGCCGCGGACGCCAAGGGCAACGTATACGTCGGCGACCGCAGCAACCAGCGCATTCAGGTATTCGACAACGACCTGAAGTTCAAGGCCATCTACGACAACGTCGGCGCGCCATGGGCGGTGTGCATCAGTCCCGGCGCGCATCAATACATGTACACCTCGAACTCCTACCCGGACAGCAACAACACCACCATGGCCGCCGTCACCGGCGAGATCTACAAGATGGAACTCGACGGGACCGTCCTCGGGAGGTTTGGGAAGGCCGGCAAGCAGCTCGGGCAGTTCAGCACGATTCACGAAATCGACTGCCGGGTTGATAACGAGCTGACCGTCTCCGAGATCGGCGCCTGGCGGGCTCAGAGAATCATCCTGCATCCTCAGGCGGCGAAGTAGCCGCGGCATTCATCGATTTATTACCGGAGACTTCCATGAATCACGTTATGAAAGCATTTTCGACGGCCGCCCTGCTCTGCGGAGCCTCGCTGTTGGTACAAGGCCAGGCCCCTGAAATCGCCTACGATGCCACGCTGGACGTGGTGAAGCTTCCCGCTGGTCAGAATTTGGGCGAGGTCGCCGGCGTGGCGACCAACTCGAAGGGTCACATCTTCGTTTTCGAAAGAACTGGCGACGCCTACGCGACGATCGGGTCCTCTCGGACCTTTACGCATGGCGGCACGCGCTTGCTGGAGTTCGATCAGACCGGCAAGTACGTGAAGGCGATTGGCGACGGTTCTTATTCCTTCCTGTTCGCGCAATCTGTACGCGTCGACGCGCAGGACAACATCTGGGTGGTCGATCGCGGGTCGGGCGCGGTGATTAAGTTCGATCCCGAAGGCCGCGTGTTGATCCCGATGGGCCGGAAACCGGAGTCGATTAACGTGGTCCCGCCGGGGGCCGGACGCGGGGGCGGCGGTGGGCGTGCTGGCGCTGGATTGCCGGGTGCAGGCAGCCCGGGCGACCTTTTCAATCAGCCCACCGACATCGCTTTCGATAGCGCCGGGGATCTTTTCGTGGCCGACGGTTATGGCAATTCGCGAGTCGCGAAATTCGACAAGACCGGCTGGTTTATCAAGTCGTGGGGTTCTAAGGGCACCGAACACGGCCAGTTCGACCGGATCAGCTCGATCGCCACCGATGCTCAAGGTAACGTATATGTGGCCGAGCTTGGTAACCAGCGGATTCAGGTCTTCGACAACAACGGGACCTTCAAAACGCAGCTCACCGGCATGGGCGCTCCCTGGACCATTTGCATTTCCCCGGGGGCGCATCCCTATCTTTACAGCTCGAACTCCAACGCCACGAATTCGCTGGACAACGGCGAGATTTACAAGATGGAGTTGGACGGAAAAGTGATCGGGAAATTCGGCCGCGCCGGCAAGCTGGCGAAGGAGTTCGGTACGGTGAACGAGATCGACTGCCGCCGTCCGAATGAATTGCTGGTCGGCGAAGTGCAGAACTGGCGGGTACAGAAGCTGACGCTGCACTAGGAGCGGAGGGGCGGGGCGGACGGGGACGACTATGTCCCGACGCCGTTGAGGCCTCTGCATCAATCACGGGCGGTTTGACCGAGTGGACCGAGTCCGGAACGTAAACAACGCGCGGTCTGTCCCCATCCACATCCTGATCGAGCTATGGGGCACAGATTGACAGGAAACATCTCGTCCGTCCCCGGTTTCACCGTCCCCGGTTTCCCCCCGGTTTCCCCCCGGTTTCCCCCTGGATGTTCGTGCGGGCTGCCCAAAGCGGCGGTTGATTCAGCAGTGCGCCGTTATCGATCGGCGTCAGGTTCGTGAGGCGTCACTTTATCACTAGAACTCGTCCATTTTGAATTCTGTCCGCTTCTACGTTGAATAACCGAGCGCCAACATCCGCGCCTGTGGATCGGGAAAGGGGACCAAGGTTGCGAGTGCCAAAAAGATTCCCCCTCCTGATGTAAACCCTCCAAGCCGACGGCGTGTCCCCGTCCAGGAAGTCCAGAACCTCGAAGCTACATCCCTCCGGGTCACAGAATCCCCCTTTTTTGATAAGGCTTGTCTTCGAGACGCCATCCACGTCTACCTCCAGCGAGCCAGCAATCGAACTACCGTGCCTGTGTAGAGTGAGTCGAAAATACTGTAAGCCTTCCTGGCGTCTGCCCGGCGGTGCTTCGCCCAGTGGCGCTTGAAGTATAAGCTTGCCGACCCATCTACCGGAAAGAGCCTTAGACGTTTGTGCCGCACATATGGCACTGAAGAACAAGAAAAGTATGGTCTGCGCTCGCATTTTGTTTTTATGGTAGCGCCGAGACCGCAGGTGTCGTTGACAGTTAGTGCGCTAAACTCTGCGCACTACCCCGCGCACTACCGGAAACCGGGGAAACCGGGGGAAACCGGGGGGAAACCGGGGGAAACCGGGGGAAACCGGAGGGGAAACCGGGTGAAGTGACTCCTTCGTGATCGCCATTTTCGTCCCAATCCACTCTGCGAGTTACCGGGAAAAGGGACACACTGCTCCGTCCCTTTCGCGAGTTTGGCATTTATGCCGCAGGTTCTCCAATGCCGGAAACTCCCCCTCCGCCGGCCGTGGCCAGCGTGGCGCGGCGGATAAGTAGCTAGCCCGCAAAGGGTGCGGCGGCACCCTCATTACAAGCCAAGTAACGCTACCGCCGCGCTCCGTTTTGCGGGCTGTTACCCAGTAGCTGCCGCTTTCCCGCTCACGCGGCGTCCAGATCGAGCCGCACGCGGCAGCCCAACGCCGTGGAGATGTTCACAAGGCGTCCAGAGAGAAGCGCGAGACCCGGCCGCGGAGCAGATCGTTCATCCGCGGCTGCGTCACCCCACAGTGCTTCGCCGCGTTGACCTGCGTCCAGCCCTGCCGTTTCACGAAGGCCGCGATCTGCTGCATTAGTTCGGCCCGCGCCCGCAGATTCGCGGCCTGACCGGGCGTATCCGCGATGGCATCCCAAACACTGGCGTAGCTTTCGGATTTTTTCATTTCACACCTCCTGATAACTGCGAAAAACGTCTCTTTGCCGTGTCGATATCTTTCTTCGGAGTAGCTTGCGTCTTCTTCTGGAAGGCGTGCAGCACTTACACGGCATCCGCACGCCGGGCCAAGTAGATCATGCGGTAAGCGCCGCTGTCGTCCGTTATCCGAATCTCCTCGACGCCCTTACCAACGGCGGCCAGCGGTTTGAAATCGTCAGGCTGCGCCCCGCGCTGTACCTTGTCCAACTGATAGCCCGCGTCGTGTCGCGCATCTTCGGGGAAGTCCCGCGGGCATTTCAGCGAGTCGCCAAGGAACCGCACGGGCCGCATGGGTTAATTATATCCACTTGGATATAGCACGCAAGCGGTCCGGTTGCCGCACAAAGCGCCTCGGGATGACGATCACGCTCGCCGACATCCACGGAGGAGGAATTCCGGGTGCTGAAACTGATCGAGGCCGAACGTCGGGAACAGATCGGAACCGGCGGCGATCGTTAGACGAATAGATCGACGGGTACGTGAAACAGTTCGGCTAGTTGCTTGGCTTGCGTCTTACTAATGCCGCGCTTGCCGCTTAGGATCTCGGATACCCGGCTCTTGGGCAGTACAGACCAGAGGTCGCTCGGCTTCATGTCTTTCTCTTTGAGCAGATAAGCCAGCATCTTATGTGGTTTGGCCTTCGGAAGCGGGTGCGCCCGATTTTCGTACTCCTCGATCAGAATGCTGAGCAGTTCCAGGAGCCGGCCCTCTTCCTCGGAAATCTCATTTTCCGGCTTTTCCATGAGGGCGGCGGCGGCGAGCAGGCGGTGGTATTCCTCCTCCTGAGCCGGAAAACCGGGCCGCCCGCGTGTTCCGCGAGACGCATTGAAGCATTCCAGCACCACTTGAGCGTGCCCAGGATGGCCAGGGCGTTTCAGTGGGAGTGCCGCACCAGAATCTACTGAGGAACTCGCGCAAGACGGAGTGCGGCGCGAAACAAGTTCCTGATCTCCTTCGCGGTGCGCGCCGCACTCTTTGCGCTTCTGAGCGACAGCCCGCAAAACGGAGCTCGGCGGCAGCGTTACTTGTAATGAGGGGGGGGCGCCGCACCCTTTGCGGGCTTGTCGTCTCCTCAAACAATGGCAACCAACGTGTATGAGCAAACTCTGCGAGTGACGCGATTCCCCTGCGGAGGAACTCATGCTTGCGTACGAAATCATAGATGTCATCGAGCGGCGGCATGCCGAGTTTCGCGAACGCTGCCCTTCCCCATCCACACCGAATTTGAGTGAAGCGGACGCGATCAATCTGCGAATCGCAGCAGAGTATGATTCGCTGATCGCTGAAATTGAAGCAGTTTGCAGGGCGAACTGGCGCTCGCACCGGCGAGTTCCGGCGAACCGGGAGGACCTGGGGGACCGGAGCGAGGAGTGGATCCTCGGGGACCAGGGGCAACTCGGCGGGTAAGACGAGCATGCCATAGTCCGGCCTGGCAAGTACCGCACCGGCGGCGGGGAGAGTCGTCGCGACCTGCGGCATAAGACCCGTTTGTGCCACCCAGGAGTTGGTGAAAACGCGCAGATTGGGAATTTTTTCGCACAACGACAGGCGTTTCAAGGCGTTTTCGCAACAACCCTTCGGAATGGCAAACTGGTTGCATCGACTTGTCACCAGCGGTCAGCAGGTTCGGATTCAAGCTGAGACACTGGGGAGGCCGGATCGACCCGATAACGATGCAACCGATAATCGTGAGCCGAATGACGCAGGGCACTCGCCCGGCTGAACTTGTCAAAGAGCATATCATCGAGATCGTCAGTGACTCGGGCGAAGGAGCGCAGACCTGCGGGCAGATGTTCGCCGACCTCTGCGCCCGCAACGGCAACGGCATCTGGACGGTGGAGATCATTCCCGCCGAGATCGAGCCCCCCCGGCGTTCCCGCGCCGGAGCCAGCGGGAATCGGATTCGCCTGGGATCGAAACCTGTAACCAATGCCGGCGACTTCGCCGACATTGTTGTGGCCTTTAACGAACAGGTGCTGTACAGCCGCATCGACGGCGGAGCCCTTCGGCCGGGAACCCTGGTATTCGTGGACCGCGCCGGGGCGGAGCATCCCAACGAGGAGATTGTCCGGCAGTATAAGGAATCGATTCACGACTTCCGAAGCCGGGGCTACACCGTGATCGAAGTCCCCATTGAGGAAGAGTGCCTCAAGTTTGCCGAGGAAGCCCGCAAAGGCAAGAACATGTGGGTTCTGGGGATGCTCTGCGCGATCTACGATCTCGACGGCGCCTCGGTACAGGAAAAGATCGCCGCGCGGTTCCGCAAGAAGGGCGAGGACCTTGTGCGCAAGAACAAGGATCTGTTCGGAGCCGGCTACACCTGGGCTCTCGACAACATCGAACATCGTTTCCGCGTCCCGGCGCAACCGATCACTCAGCCGACGGTCGTCATGAACGGCAATCAGGCGCTGGCCATGGGCATTATGGCCGCGGGGATTGAGATGTGCTCCATGTACCCGATCACCCCGGCGACTTCGGCATCCCATTTTCTGGCCTCGGCCTTCGCCGAGACCGGAGGTTTCGTGCACCAGGCCGAAGACGAAATCGCGGCGGTTGGCTTCGCCATCGGCTGCTCGTATGCGGGCAAGACCGCAGTCACCATCACTTCCGGACCGGGATTCGCCCTGAAGACTGAATTCCTGGGACTGGCCGTCATGGCGGAGGTTCCGCTGGTGGTGGTCGTGGTCCAACGCGGTGGACCTTCGACCGGATTGCCCACCAAGGTCGAACAGGGCGACCTCTTCGCCGCGCTCCATGCGTCCCCGGGCGACAGCCCCAAAATCGTGATGGCCCCCGCGACCATCGAAGAGTGTTTTCACTTCATGGTGACCGCGCGCGCGCTGGCGGAGCAGTTTCGAGGACCGGTCATTGTGTTATCCGACGCCAATCTGGCAACCGGGCAGCAGCCATTTCCAAAGCCGCAGGTAACGCAGGCATGGCTCGGGCCGGCGCTCGATCAGTCCCCCTGGGACCCCGGGACGCCGCCGCTCGACTGGGATCCCAAGACCGGCCTTTCCCGGCGGCCGATTCCCGGCCAGCGCGGGGGGGAGTATGTATTAACCGGCCTCTCCCATGACGAAGAGAGCCACATCGCCTATGAATCGGCGATCAACGAGCGGGGGATGAAGATGAGGAGCCGCAAACTGGCGGTCCTTCAAAGCACGCTCCAGCCTCCCAAGATTCATGGCGATCCGGACGGGGATCTGCTGGTGGTCGGATGGGGCTCGACCCTCGGCGCGATCGAGGAATCGGTCGACCGGCTGCGGGCCGATGGACTTCGCGTATCCTCGATCCACTTGCGGTTCCTGTCGCCTCTCGAACCGGGCCTCCAGGACATTTTCAGCCGATTCCGGAAGGTCATTACCGTGGAAGTCAACTATAGCGACGAGATGGGAGAGCCGTATATCAACGCCGAGTCGCGGCGCTACTCGCAATTGGCTGAATTGCTTCGCGCGCACACTCTGGTGGACGTGGACTGCTGGTCGCGCGTGCCCGGCAACCCGATCTCGCCCGGAGAAATCGAGCGGCAGTTGCGCAAGCGTATGGAGGCGTTCACGCCGGAGGCTTCATGCAAGGTCTAATGAAAGAGTGGGAGATTCTCCCACAGCCGAGAGAATGCACGATCCAGGACTATAAGGGCGCCCAGCCGCGCTGGTGTCCTGGGTGTGGCGATCACGCCGTGTTGAGCGCCGTGCAACGCCTGGCCTTCGCCAAGCAATTGCCCCCGGAAAAGACCGTCGTGGTATCCGGAATCGGTTGCTCCAGCCGCTTGCCGCACTACATGAAGACCTATGGATTCCATGGACTGCATGGACGGGCGTTTCCGGTGGCCTGCGGCGTGCGGAGCCGCCGTCCGGATCTGCATGTATTCATGGTCACCGGTGACGGCGATTGTTGCGCGATCGGAGCGGGTCACTGGATTCACGCCATCCGGTACAACATGAATTTGACGGTGCTGCTGCTCGATAACAACATCTACGGGCTGACGAAAAACCAGACTTCGCCGACCACCAAAATGGGCGAGCGGTCGAATACTCATCCGCTCGGCACGTATCTACCTCCCTTGAATCCATTGACCGTGGCGCTCGGCATCGCCAACGCTTCTTTCGTGGCGCAGACGGTGGACTGGAGTCCGGCGCACCTCTACAACACCCTTTGCGCCGCCTATGAGCACCAGGGCACTTCGTTTGTGCGAGTGCTGCAGCGTTGCCCGCATTTTACGTCTCACGTTTTTGAGGAAGTGCTCGACGACCCTACGCAAGTGCTGGTGATGCGGCACGAGCGAGGAATCGCGCTGGAGCCGGACGCAGCCAGGAAGTTTTCCAATCAGGTTGCGCACGACCCAGGCAACCTGGATGAAGGCAGGTCGATCGCGGGGCGCGAGGACGTGTACCCAATCGGATTGTTCTACCGGAACGAGAATGCCGTGCGTTACGACGAGATCACTTCGCGCGGCCTGGCCAAGACGCAAGCTGAGAAACTCGCGGCCGTCGAGGGCGTACTCGCGCGATTTGCGATTTAGGAGGGGATGCCCATGGACTCACCGGCCGAAGAGGAGAATTCGCGCGAACAATTGCGAACCTTTCATCTCACCGGCCGCGGTTTGGAGGACATGACGCCCGAGGCCGCGCTGCGTCCGACGATTCTGGGGGACCTGGATCAACTTCCTCACTTGAATTCCGCCTATCCGGTATTGGTCGCGCCGGGAGAGCCGCCAAAACCACTCACGGAAATTCTCGGCGACTCCGCGCACACCGGAACCATCGTGACCGCGTTTCGGGCAGCCATGGGAGATCGGGCCGTCGTCGCTCTTGCGGAAGTGAGAGACGCCGCGCTGCGGTTGGCTGCCGCGGAGAGCGACCTTGAAGACCTGGGCAAGCGTGTCCCCGCCAAGGGATGGCTGGTGGGGTTCAGCGCGGACGCATTGCCATGGTTATACGCAGCCACCCTGGCCGCCACGCGCGGGAAATCGCGCGCAGAGTTTTTCGATCGGGTGAAGCAGAGCCTCGCCGGCATCGAAGGCCTGCTCGCCGTGGACGATGCGCGAGCCTCCGGATCACCGTCTTCCGCACAACTTTCCGCGTCCCTGGGGAAGGAAGCCCGGGCATTCTTCAAACCGGCGGCCATGGCAGAGGCATTCAGCCGGCCCGGCCAGACCACGTACCGCATGGACCCTGAACGGCGGGCCCGCTGCGAATCGACGCTCGCGACCCTGGCGGACGCGCTTCGTGAACACGGCCAGCAGCCGCTGTTCTGGCTGTTCCATTCGGGTCAGGCGCCTTCCATGATGACCGAGTTCGGCGGTCAATGCCGTCAGAGTACGGACAGTTTCGCCGCCGCATTGGAACTTTGTAATCGACAACTGGAAGGGCTGGTGCCATTGCTGCGGGCCATGCGCGTCGCGCGGCTGGAGGCCGAATCCGCGTTCGACCCTGCCGCCCACGCGAAACTCCTGGAACGCTTTGAGTGGCAGACCGCGGATCCGGAAGAACTGATGGCGTTGCCGCCCGTGGTGGTGATGGAACCGGCGGACCGGTTGGCGCAGACGTCGTTGACTTCTTTCTCCCGCCTGTTGAGATCGGGCCGTCCGGTGCAGATTCTGGTCCCCTCCCCGGGGTTTTACGTCGAAGACCTGAGTGGTCCGGCTCCCGATCTCGGCTTTCTATCGATGGCTCACCGGGAGGCGTATGTGGTCCAGTCCTCGCTCGCCCGGTTGGACCATCTTTTGCAAGGCCTCGCGGAGGCCACCCGTAAGCTGCGGCCCGCGGTCTCCGTGATTTCAGTGCCAGAGGCCGCCGACAGCGGGGCCGAGGGCTGGCTGGAGAGCTCGCTCTACATTCTTTCACGGACGTTTCCGATCTACCGCTACGATCCCGACCGGGCGCTGCAGGGAGAACGGCTTGAGTTGTTTGAGCCCGGCCCCCCATTCGCCAGCCTTACCGCCGCGCACGCCGCGGCTTTGCCGAAGCGGATGCGGCGCCACTTCCGCATCATCCCCGCCTCCGCCTGGGACGACGAACAAATGGAAATCGGCGAGTATCTTGCCAAGTACGAACGGACGCCTCCGCTGGCGATCCCGTATCTCTGGGTCACGGATGGAGAGGGCCAGCGCGAGCGTGCGGTCTTCACGAGAGAGCTCGTCAATCTATGCCGGGATCGGACGCGCGCGTGGGAAATCTTCGCGAAATTCGCCGGCGTAGGTCAGCGCACGATTCAGGATGCGTCGCAAACGCAGTATGAACAGGCGCGGCAGGAGGGGGCCGAACAGGCGATTCACGCGGTGCTCTCGATGCTGGCTGAACCGGTTCAAAGTGCCCGGGTCTCGGACGAGCAGAAGACCGGGTGACATTGCCCTGGGTGCCATTGTCCAAGGATGCGCGTGCCAGCGCATCTTTCCCTTACGCAATTCCGCCTTACGCAATTCCGCCTTACGCATTCCGCTAGAGAGCCAGCCAACGCAACTTTCCTGCCGGCGCAATGCGATCAAAGTATGGCTCGCGGGCGCTTCGAGATTCGATTGTCGTGAAGGGGCATCTGCCATTGAGTGCGCGAAGACGCGCATGCCGAGTCTCCTTGCGTTTGCAGCAACTCCGCTCCCATGTGTCGTAAGGTGCTCGCGGCGGTGCAGTTAAGAAGCATTCGATCTCGAGGCGGTTTTGGCTGGCGAATTGCACGTTCCTCATTTGCGCGCGTTTGAAGAATTAGGACGCGGGCAAAGCATTGTCGCAGTGGCGTAACAAGAGAGGAGCCAGTCATGCGAATCGCGATGCTTGGAGTAGTGGTGTTGGTGTCCGCGCTGCCGAATTTCGCCCAGGAGAAGAAGACGGAGATGAAGTACACTTCGTCTCTATCCGGCCAGGTGATGTTTCAGACCTGGTGTGCGACGTGCCACGGAACCGATGCAAAAGGTAACGGGCCGACGGTGGCGGCTCTTAAGAAAGCGCCGCCGGATTTGACCCAACTCACCAAGGAGAATCACGGAAAATTCCCCACCGAACGGGTCCGGGGTTACATCGACGGGACAGGAGCGGCGAGCACGCCCGCGCACGGCTCCCGAGAAATGCCGGTTTGGGGTGATGCGCTGAGGGGCTTGGATTCAAGTCCGGGAGGGATCACGTACCGGGTAGTCACGCTGGCAGCGTACGTGGAGAGCCTGCAGGCTTCTAAGTAACAGCCCGCAAAACGGAGCACGGCGGCAGCGTTACTTGACTTGTAATAAGGGTGCCGCCGCACCCTTTGCGGGCTAAGTAGGAATCGCGCTGGGGCGGGATCTCCCTGGAAGAAGGAAAGACAAACCTCTGGTGAGCTACGGCTCTCGCCGGCTCGATCACCGGAATCGATCAACGGTCGCCGAAGGGCGAGACCACGGAAAGGTCCGCAGGGGGTATCAAAGGGAGGTATTCGGGTCCGAATACCTGTCCCACCTGCGACGACATCGCCGGCGACTTGTTCACGGCACAGCCAAGGGGGTTCTTCACGCAGCTCAAGTCAGTGACTAGGTGTCCTAACGCCCGCCAAATATAAAATCGCGCTTGTTAGATCATTCGAATCCAGCGACTCGTCGAATGACACGCTCGCAGGGGTAATCAACTTCCGGGGCTTGGGTCGATCACTGATCAGGACGCCTGTCCACACAAAGTTGGCGCGCAAGCCGGGGCCGCACGGGTTGAGGCTGATTCCGACTTGGCCGTCTGGGCTGGCACCCCAGGAATTCGAGGAACGCGTGGCGGGTTGCCAGGTGCTGCTGCCCGTCCCATTGCTGCTATAACGGTCGCTCCCTCCAGCGCCGCCCTCGGCTCCTTGGAATCTGGATTGACCGACTAGTTCGGTAATACCTTCGTTGTGGATCACTGGCCGAGCCAGGTTCCCGGAAGCTCCCAAGAACCTTTGAGCTGACCCTAGGCCAGGGATGAGGCCGAGAGTGTTGGTGAGCGGGGGAAGAAGGCCGGTCGAGGCAATGGCCTCCGAGTCAATCGTGGAAAAAGTGTTGGTGGTGGCGTCAAAGACGTACTCGGGAAAAAGGCCGCTCGGGTCCACATATTGCATCGGATTCGCGAGCGCGTACTGATAGGGATTCACTCTCACCGGATCCGCCGACATGATCGGGTCCGGCGACAGAAAACGAGCCGTCGCGCTATCGTAATAACGCGCGCGCATGTAGTACAAACTGGTGGAGCCTTCCTGCATTGCGCCCCATTGCCCGAGCCAGGTGAAGGGATTCTCGGTCGTGCCATTCTGCGTCACGGTCTCCCCGTACGGCGTGATTCCATAGGAATCGGTGATCGCGCCGGCATCGTTCGAGAGCAGTACCGTCGATCCATTTTCGTCGAAGTGATAAAAGTGCCGGGCGCTGGTTGACGCGTCGATCGCGTACAGCAGCGTGCCGTCCGGAAGATAGATGTAATACCGGCGGTCGCCGGAAGCATCCTGCACGGTAGCGAGCGAAGGAACGCCGGTCGCGTAATTCCAGACAAATTTGCGGAGTCCCAAGGACGAATTCACCGACGTTCGCAAGCCCAAGCCGTCGTAGGCTGCGGTTGCCGCGCCGTCGGCACCCGAGTAAGATTTCAGCCGCGACGCCAGGTCCCACGTATAAGTACGCAGGCTGTCCCCATTTAGGCGGCCCATCGCGTCGTAATTCGATCCGGCGACCTGATCGGCCGCATCGAAGGCAAGCGGGAGCATACCCGAAGCGAGCGTGGGCGACTGGGGTTGCGTCCGGGTCTCCGAGAGCGTTTTCCCCGCCGGATCGCGGTGAATGACGACCGACGATCCGGCACTCTCGGTAATCGACGCGAGGCGTCCGTCTCCACCGTACGTAAATTGCGTGCTGAGGCCGTTCGGCCGCATCATGGAGATCAGTTCTTGGGCCGCGTCGTAGGTGAATGTGGTCGAGCCGCCCACCCAATCCATCACGCTCGCGAGCAGGCCAACCGGGTTGTAGGCGTACGTCACGGTCTTGCCCGGCGCGTAGCTGACGGAGACGATGCGCCCGTCGGCATCGACGGTGATGACCAGGCCATTCGAGCCGGTCATCCTGCCTTCGGCGTCGTAGGTGAGCGCCACTCCCGGCCCGGTCGCAAGACCGCCTCCACCGAAAGTGTAGTTCAGATCCGTTCCGTCCGAATACAGCCGGCGCAGCACGTTACCGCTCGTATCCAGTGTGAACGCGATCGATCCAATCGGCATCTGAACCCCGGACACGCGATTGCGCTTGTCGAAAGAGAACGTCGTCGCGCGCTTCAACGGATCGGTGCGCACCGCCATATGGCCCCCCGCGTCATAGCCGAAGCTCCAGGTGTTTCCGTTGGGATCGGTAATGCCGGTGAGCAGCCCCGAATCGTCGTGCGAAAACGCCGCCGATAGATTTCCGATGGCGATCCCGGTCTCGAGGCCGCGCGGATCGTAGGTCGCGGTTTCCGCGATTCCCGATGGATCGGTAACCGATGTGACGCGTTCGAACTTATCGCGCGCGACCATGTAGTTTTCGCCGAGCGGGGTGGTCACCTGCGTTACCAGACCAATCTTGTCTGCAATGAACGAAGTCTTGCGCGAAAGCGCATCCGTGACTGAGGCGAGCGCATCCTCTTTGTCATAAGCGAAGGCCGTTCGATTTCCGGACGGATCGAGCGCCGCGGATTGCCGATGATGTGTATCGTAGGCGAAAGTGTAAGTCTCGCCGGCGGGCGTCGTGACCGACTTGTCCAAGCCGAGCTGGTTGTAAGTGTAAGACGTGCTCAGCCCCATGCGATCCGTCGTTTTCAAAACGTGTTCGTCGGTATCGTAGGCGGTCGTCGAAGGGTTCCCGGACCCACTGCCCGTGCTCACAAGCTCTTCGTTGTCGTTGAAGGTGTAGGTCGTCGTCTGCGCGCCCCCGTTCCCACGAGCCACCACGTGGTCGAGATTGTCGTAGGTGGTGGATTGAGTGGTCCCATCGGCGAAGGTGACCAGGTTGACCCGCTTCAGAGCGTCGGAAGCATAGGTCGTCATATTGCCGGCGGCGTCGGTCGTCGACGCGAGCGTGCCATCGGCGTTGTACGCGGATTTCGCAGTGCGGCCAACCGGGTCGGTTTCGGTCAACCTCTGGCCGCGGCTGTTGTAAGTGTATTTCGTTATCTTGCCCGCCGCGTCCGTAGCCGTCAGCACATTGCCCGATGCGTCATAGGTGTAGGAAGTCGAAGTTCCATCGGCGTATTGGACTTTTGTCAGAACGTAGAACGTGAACGGACCCGCGACTTGGGCCTGCCAGGTATTCGTCGTCGTGTTTCCAGCCGCGTCGGTGACCGAAGCCAGATAACCAGACGGACTGTGAAATGTCATCGAAATGTTATTACCCAGCCGGTCCGTCACCGAATTGCGGCGGTCGTTGGCGTCGTAAGTGACCGATAGCGTCTGGTTGTCTGGATCGGTATAGGTCAGGAAATCGGCGTAATTCTGACTGGTGTCCGTCATGAGGGCGCCTAGCGCGTCTTTATACACCGCCGATCCCTGCGGCTGATCGTAGGTCATCGTCGCGGTGTCGCCCCGGCTGTCGCTTTGCGTGGCGACACGGGCGTACTGATCCCAGGTCTGGGATTGCGGCTTGTTGCCGAGAGGCAAGGTAGCCGAGGCCATCAACCCTACTTCCGATCCCGAAGTCGTGTATGAGTAAGTTTCGATCTTGCCATTCGCATCGGTGAACTGCGTGAGATCGTTGCCGGTGTAGGCGAACGACACCGAGCGGCCGGTTTGGTCGGCGACTCTTATCAGTTTGCTGCTCGAGTCATAGGTGAAGGTGAGGCTCCTGCCCAGCGCGTCGCTCACCTGGCTCGATCCGTTGCTTGGAAGCGCTATCGTCAGCGTGTTGCCGTTGCGATCCTGGATGCTGGTGTTCCCAAGAGAGGTCCCGGTTCCCGAGAACGTGTAGATCAGATTCGTACGTGGATCGAGAAACTGGTAGGTATTGTTGCTGCCGGTCACCAGTTGATAGCCGTCCTGCTCGGCGTTGGCGAGCGTCCAGGAAGCTCCGGATTGGTTGAAGGCGATGGTCTTTGCGCCAAACCGCGTCACCACCGCCTGGTTTCCATTCAGGGTCAGCAGCCACTCGAAGTTGTGCATCCAATTATTGCCGAGCCTGGTCGCGAGGCCATTGGCGAGGATCTGGGACGCGTAATAGCGCTCGAAGAATAGAGGGAGCGGACCGCCCAAGGCAAGATCGGGCGGGATAGCGTTGTATAGCTCGCCGGTTGCGGTGGAGATCGGATCCCCGGCGAAATCGCCATTGGTGGCATCGTTCGTCGGATTCGTGGTGCTGAACTGAAAGGGTAGAGGAACGACGGGTTGGTCCGACCCGTTGAAGACCCCGATAGTGAAATAGACGGTGCCCGTGCCAGTAAACGGAGGGGCCGCTGTGGCGTGCACCTGGATGTTGAAGCCTATGCCGGGAGACAAGAAACCAGATGAAGGGTTAAGTCCACAGCTCCCTCCAGGCAGCGTGCAGGTCGCCTGCCAAGCATTATAGACAGTGCCTGGTTGGGACTGAACGCTCAACACCTCCGTGGCCGAACCCAATGGGCCGCCATTGAGCTGTTCCTGATAATGCGCGCCGAAGTCCTGATTCGCGAAAACAGCTTGCGCGCTTAGCGGAAGCGCGAGCAGGGTGCCCAAGAGAGCTGCCATCACCCAAGTTCGGTTTTTCATCGTCGCCGCCTCTCTACGCAGTGAAGAAGATTGCTGCGAGTATATCACCTTCGGCTGCGCTGATTCTGCTGCCTCGGCGGTGTCAAATGTGCCGAAACTTCGCAACGGGACCGGGTCTTGAAGCGCCGCGAGAACTGACTCTGAAAACGGCGGATGGTATGTGCTTCCGGGGCTTGCAAGCGGGTATCCAGCCAGAGTAAGATCGTTGGCACGGCTGGGGAGCCAGAGGAGTTTCGTGGCACGCCGGTGTCCAATAGATCGGGTGCTATGGGTGCTGGGAGGTAAACAGTTCAGATGAGATGTTCTGGGATCTGCGCTGGTGAATCTACTCCAACGGCGAGCCGCCGAAGCAGTCGCTCCGTGATCTGGAGAGCCACTCACGCATTGCTCTCGCTCCTATCCATCGCCCTGTTCGCAAGTGCCCTCTGCGTAGCCACCGCGGAAGCGGCCACTTACACTTACGACGCGGCCGGCCGCCTGATCAAAGTTGACTATGGAACCGCCGGCTCGATTGTTTACACCTACGATAACGCCGGGAATCTCACCAGCCGGACGGTGGTCGGGCCGGGTGGTGGCGGAGGCGGCGGCTGCAACGTGACGATCAATCCCTTGACGGCTTTCCCGTCGAGCGCGGGCGAAAGCGGCCAGATCACGGTGACCGCGGGGGCCGGTTGCGCCTGGCCGGCGTCTTCGAACCAGACCTGGCTGACCATCACCTCGACCGTCCCGGGAACCGGAAACGGGGTGCTCGCCTACTCCGTCACCGCCAATGCCGGGGCCGCGGCCCGTTCGGCAACGTTGACCATTGGCACGTCAACCGTCACGGTGACCCAGGCCGGGGCGAACTCGGGATCGCCGCCCACTGCCCTCGCGCACGCCGCCGACGGGAATGCTTTCAAGTCCGAAGTCCTATTGATCAACAGCGGAACGTCCGCCGCGCCGTACACGCTCCGCTTCGACGACCAGAATGGAAACGTTCCCGCATCCGGGTTCCAACTGGGGTCTGGCGCGTTGACGGGCACGATCAATCCGGGGCAATCGGCAATCATTCAGACCTCGGGCCTGGGGACGCAAACCCTGCAAGGCTGGGGCGAACTGACGGCTGCCTCTTCAATAGGAGGGAGCGTCATCTACAGCCAGAAGACCGGATTGCCCTCGGTCCAGGAGGGCACCGCAAACGTGGTCTCGGTCAATGGCATGGACTTCTTTGTTCCTTTTGACAACACCAGCGGCGCCGTTACCGCGATGGCGCTCACCACTCCGGGAGACTCGATCGCTAACGTCACGGCCACCATCCGGTATACCAATGGGACCTCGGAGACAGACCCTTATCCAGCGATCCCCAGCCGCAATCACAACGCCTTTACGATCCCGTCTCAGTTTCCGAACAGCGCCAACCAGACGGGCGTGGTGGAGTTCGTGTCGAGCGTTCCCATCTCCGTGGTCGTATTCCAATTCAATTCGACGGGCGCATTCACCGCGTTCGATGCCGTGCCGGCCAGCACCAACTCAACGGTGATTACCCGCACGCTCGCGCACGCCGCGGACGGAAATAGTTTCAAGACGGAGGTGCTGCTGACCAACCCCAGCCTGACGCCGGCGCCTTACACGCTCCGCTTTGACGATAATTCGGGGAACATCCCCGCCTCTGGCTTCCAACTGGAACTGGGGTCGCTTACCGGCACCATTCCGCCGGGACAATCGGCCACCATTCGAACCGCCGGATTGGGACCCCAGACGATTGGCGGCTGGGCGGAGCTGACGGCGCCCACAGCCGTGGGCGGCAGCGTGGTGTACAGCCAAAAGACCGCACTCCCTTCGATCCAGGAAGGGACCGCCACCATCGCGACGCCGGCAAGCTCGGACTTCTTCGTGCCGTTCGATAACACCAACGGCGCGGTGACTTCCATGGCGTTGACCGACTCCGGAGGCTCGGGAGCCACGGTCAACGTCACCCTGCGTTACAGCGACGGAACGTTCGAGACGGTCGCCTATCCAACGATTACCAGCCGGAACCACACCGCATTCGTGTTCAGCTCGCAGTTCATGAACAGCGCCAACCGGGCCGGCGTGGCGGAGTTCGTTTCGAGCGCGCCGTTGTCGGTGGTGGTCTTCCGCTTCAATTCGACGGGCGCTTTCACGGCGTTGGGAACCGTGTCGCATTAGAATAGTCCGTCACACCCTTTGAACGTTATGCCGGTCGGCGTGGGGCGAGCTTTACTGCGCCGGCACCCGTGCCGACGAGTGGCGTTTGTTTTTCACGCGACGGAGGTGTCGAGATGAGTCTCGACACGGCACGTAAGAGTACGTGCGCCACATCGGCCGCTCGAAGTTGCGGGCTATAATTTCGGACACACTAGCGATTTGTTAACTTTGAGCAGGCCGGTTTCACACGGTAAGCAAGGGTTTCGGGGAAGCCCTGTACGGAAAAAAGTATCGCCCTCTCGGGTGGAGGGGCCGAGGCCTGGCTCCCTGGCGCATTTTCTTCTTCCTGACGTCTCTTATCTCTGGGGGATGGATACGATGAGGAAAGGGAGCGGACTAATACAATTAGCGGCTTAGCCCGACTTAGATGCATGCTTCTTGTTGAAGATCCATCATAGGATGGATGTCCAGCGCTGGAGATCCATGGTGACGTCTTTGCCGAAGGTGATCAGGTGCTGAAAGACCGGCGGGCGATGTAGATTGGCATAATACTTCGGAGGGGCTGTGGAAAATCGCCCATATTCGGCTGGGATTTTAGGACAGGCGTTTCTCGGCGATCAGGTACCGCCGCGGTCTTCCCGATCCTGGCTCATGAGCCTGATCGTGCATACGTTCGCGGTCGTGGCGCTGTTTAACGTTCATTTCATTGCGTCGCCGGTGAATGTTCGCCTGCAGCGTATTCTGTTGACCTTGACGGCCCCACCCGCCGAACCAGCGCCGGGACCCCCCAAACTTCATCCGGTTGAGGTTGTGAGCGTCACGCCGCCAACACCCAAGGCGTTTACGGCGCCCGTGCCGCCAAAGCCCAAGGCGCCTGAAATCGCCATTGAAACGCCTCCGGTTATCGAACCCCCTAAGGCGCCGGATGTCGCTCCGGAAATTCCGCACTTGCCCCCACCGATCAAGACCGGCAACTTGGACGAGGTCGCAATGGCTCCAGCGCCCGTCAAACGAGGGACTGTTGAAGACGCCGGGTTCGGGGGCGCCGAAGCCGCCCGGCAGAACAAGGCGCGCGCGGCGGTTGGTCTGGGGGCGTTCGGCAGCTCGAATCTTACAACGGCGACGGCTCGCGGTGGTTCGGTGGCAACCGGAGGCTTTGGCGCGGCTGGCATCGGAGGTCGTGCGGGCGCCCGCGGCAAGGTCCAAGCGGGTGGATTCTCGGAGGCGGCAGTGCCTGGGACCCCAACGTGGCCGCGCGGCAAGGTCCAATCGGGTGGATTCTCCGAGACGGCGGCGCCAGCGCCCGCGCCTCCTCCGGCTCCGCGCGCCGCAGTTTCAAATGGAGGCTTCGGCGACGTTAGCGTGGATTCCGCTCCCCACGCGGCGGCCGCACCCACGGTGGTGACTCAAACGCCGGCGGAGATTCTTTCTAAACCTCGTCCGGCCTACACCGAGGAAGCGCGAAACCAGCGGATTGAAGGTGAAGTTCTGCTGGAAGTTCTGTTCTCCGCCTCGGGTGAGGCCAGCGTGGTACGTATGGTACGAGGACTGGGCCATGGCTTGGATGAGAACGGCGCAGCAGCGGTGCGGGCGATCCGATTCAAGCCCGCTCAAAGGAATGGCGTGGCCATCGATTCGACTGCGATCGTGCACATCGTTTTCCAGCTTGCGGGTTGAGGGTACACGGTGGGCGACCAGCCAGCGCCGGTAATGCGAATGAAAGGCTCCACGGCCAAGAAGCGCCAGCAGCGCCACGGAAAGTAGGTGTCGCTTGAGTGCGACGCCTCGCGCGTACCGTTCATAATCGAGAGGAGGAAGCTAATGCCTACCAATTCCGCTCATGCAGATGCTTAACTGGATTTTCCTTCTAGCGACACGGATGATGCCTGCGTTTTTCGGAAACCAAATTGTTCCGGTCGCACGATCGAAACGCTGCCTCCAAAGGGCCCGCTCCTGAACCGAATGGTCACCGACGTAACATCTGCATCTCCGGGCGCTGCCACTCGGGGAAAACCCGTGGTCCTGATTCCCGCATACAACCCAACGGAAGCTTTGGTGCCTTTGGTCGAGCAATTGGCAAGTTCGGGAGAGTTTGCGGCCATCATCGTAGTGAACGACGGCAGCGGCTCGGAATACGCCAGGATTTTCTCCGATCTTGCACGGCCCGGAGTTCACGTGTTGCCTCATGCGGTGAATTTGGGGAAGGGCGCGGCGCTCAAGACTGGGCTCAACTTTGCGGCCTGTTCGTTTCCGGGAAGCGTGGGCGTGGTGACCGCGGACGCCGACGGTCAGCATGCCGCCGAAGACATCCTGCGAACCGCGCGGGCGTTGGGCGAAAGCCCGCGTAGCTTGATCGTGGGCGCGCGCGCCTTCGACCGCAACGTTCCGTTCCGCAGCCGCTTTGGCAACACCCTTACGCGCGTCATCATGCGCATGGTGACGGGCCAGCGGCTCAGCGATACGCAGACGGGCCTGCGCGGCATTCCCATGGGATTCATTCCTTCGCTCCTGCGCCTCCGATCGACTGGCTACGATTTCGAACTCGACATGCTGGTTGCTTGCCGCGATCTCAGGCGTTCCATCAAAGAAGTTCCGATTGCCACCATTTATATCGATAGCAACCGTTCCTCGCACTTCAACCCATTGCGCGACTCGATGCGCATTTACTTCGTATTTATCCGCTTCGCGGCGGTCTCCTTGCTCACGGCGCTTCTGGATAATGGCGTGTTTATCCTGGGGATGCATTTCTGGCCCTACATCGCGGCGTGCCAGGCAACCAGTCGGCTGGTGGCCGGTACGTTCCAGTTCACGGCGAGCAAGCGGGGCGTATTTCACTCCAGGGCGCACGTGGCGCCCGCGCTGGTGAAGTTCTGGACGCTAGTGGCGTTTTCAGGAATGCTGAGTTACCTGCTGATACAGGCTCTGCTACGTTACTCCCCGCTCGGCGTCGTGCCGGCGAAGCTGACCGCGGAAACGATCTTGTTCTTCGTCAGCTTCATCGTTCAGAGGGATGTGGTGTTCGCCCAGCGTGAGGCCAGTCTTGAGATGTAAAAAAGGGGGCGACTACTCCGTCGCTCTCCGTAAATTGCTGCCTCCACGCGCGAGCGTGGGAGCGGACAGAGCGGTCTGTCCCCTTTTTCATAGGCCTACCGGGGAAAATCCAGCACCGCGGATCGTGAGGCCGAATCACCGCCGGGGTTCGCGTTGCAGGCTCTTTTGGCGTTTCCGGCTGCGCGCAATCAGCTCCAGAGTTCTGGCGACCGTGCGGCTCACGGGCATTTTGCTCGCTCCCTCTTTGAGGTCATAGCGCAGGACCATGGGAACCTCGGTGATGGAGGCCTCCAGGTTGCCGATTTTGATCAGAATTTCGGCCATGCATGCGAATCCGCGCTCTTCGACAAGATTCGCGCCATAGCGTGCGAATGCCCTTTGGAGCAGGCTCGCGCGATACGCGCGGAATCCGCAGGTGTAGTCCCGCACCCCCGGAATAGGGAGCGCAAGTTGAAACAACACCCTGGCGCCGGCCGTCATCCAGCGGCGGATCACGCTCAACCCCACGACGCGAGCACCCTTCCGAAAGCGGGACGCGATGACCAATTCATAACCTCCGTCCAGCCGTTGGATCATCGCGGGGATCAGATCTACGGGTTGTGTATTGTCGGCGTCCATGCTGACAATCACGTCATCGGGGGCAGCGGAATCCGCGGCACGCCGCAGCCCATCGCGAATTGCCTCACCCAGGCCACGGTTGACCTGGTGAATCGCCAGATCGACCGGCAGTCCGGTCCAACTCTCCGCGATTCGGCGGGTCCCATCACTGCTGCCGTCGTCAACGATGATCACCTTCGCGGGCTTGCCGAGGCGAGCAGCCTGCCGCTGAAACCCACCCAGGACCTCCGCGAGGCACTTCTCTTCGTTGTATGCGGGAAGAACCAGGAAGATGGTCATGCAGGGGGATGCGCGGCGGCATTCCAAACAAGGGGATCCATTATCATAGTTGATAGTTTTGACGCGGCTCGAAACCCGCAGGCCTTAGGCCTTCTTCGATTGTCTTACAAGATGATAGAGCCACGTTCCACGGCGACAGCGCGACGATCGGGCCGGGATTTGACCCTGGTCTTGCTCACCCTGGCCCTGGGGCTAGGAATTGCTCTGCGACTGTCTCACCTGACCGATGTCACATCGCGCAGTCCGGACGAAAAAGTCTACACCTTCAACGCAGCGCAACTGGCGGACAAGGGATTCGGGGTCATGCCTGCACTCTTCGCCCAGTATGAAAGCAACCCGGGCAACTGGATCTATGTTTCCCCCACGCGTTTTGGAAATGTGTTGCTGTTCGCGGGGGCGATGAAGCTCAGCGGAGCGCGTGATGCGCGGGCTGGGGAGGCGGTCTCTTGCCTACTCAGCATTCTTTCCTTGGGATTACTGGCATGGATCGGGACGCGTTTCTTCAATCCTTGGATCGCCATCTTGGCTGTGACACTGCTAGCCGCGTCCGTAGGGGAACTGGGCATGGCGCGGAGAGCCTGGCAGGACATTACGTTCGGATTTACGAGCCAGGTGATGGTGTGGCTGACCTGCGAAATTACCAGAAACCCGGCCAATAAGTGGCTCTATCCACCGTTATTCGCCGCAGGAGCCTTCGCTTTGGTTACCAAGGAGAGCTCGGTGCTAGCGTACGGGCTTTGCCTCATCTGGCTAGCGGGCGTGATGTGGCTCCAGGAGCGGTCCTGGGAGAAGTTCGGGTGGCTTCTCGCCGGTTGGCTAATTTCCTTGGCCGTCGGTGTGGACGTCTGGGTTCTACTGGCTGGAAACACAAAACTAGCGCTTTCGGCTGTCAATCATTCGGTTCGGTCCGGAGGGGGCGCGTGGGCCCAACAGTACTGCTCCGGACCTTGGTATCAGTTCCCGTACTTGCTGTGGCTCGTTGGTCCGCTCACCGCGGTAATGGCGTTAGTGGGAGCGGCGGCGTCCGTATTCCAACGGCGATTCATCTCCGCGGGGAACGGCGTGGGGCAGATCCTCGACCCGAGGGCCGCAGGCGTCGCGGCGCTGATGACTCTCGGATTTGTTGGATTTGCGAGTTTTTATCCTAATCTGCAATATCTGCGGATCATCAGCCCGGCCGATGCGACGTATTGCTTGTTGGCGGCAATCGGAATCTGGGGCCTCCTGGAGTTCGCCCGCCGGAAGACCTCTACCCCGCTGTTTCGCGGGGTGCTTGCGGTGGCGGTTCTCGCGATCGCCGCGGAAGTCGTCAGCAACTACTTCACGTTTACCAACGTGATCGTCCGCTCCGGCATGGAAGAAATGTCGGTGTGGGGTATCCGCACGGTCATGGGCCGTTAGAGACGCCGTCCGCGTGGCCGAGCAGTTCTCACGGTTCTTGCCACTTTTCTTCCCGGACGTGGCCCGTGGGTGACCCTCATTGGCCGCGCTTGAGTGATCCTCCTGGGTAGTATACTATCCGCCAGGGGAGTTATGGATGAGACTGGCACTGATGTTACTCCTTCAGGGCTCGAAGAGAGGCGCGCGCGATCGGATCTTGCCATCGCAGCATGCATCTGTCTGGCCGTCGCCTCCTACTGGATCTGGGACCACCAGCCGGTGACCGTCACGGAACCCCAGCCCGTCTCAGCTACGGAGTCTCAGCGCGCCACGAGCGGCCAATTCAATGATCAGGGAACCCGGCTTTATCAGGCTGGCGACTACGTGGGCGCCGAAGCACAGTTCCGAAAAGCAATCAACGCAAGTCCCAATGGAGGTTTGGGGTATTGCAACCTGGGAGCCGCATTGATCGCTCAGAAGAGGTTCGACGAAGCCATTGCCACGCTTCAAGAGGCAATCGCGTTGGATCCATCATTCCCACTTTCGCGGAACAATTTGAACTGGGCCCTTGCGGAGAAGGGGAAGCACAAGAACTAGGGTTCAGAGTCGTCCGCCACCTTTGTTCCCCATGAAGACAACTAAGCCTCCCTATTTGCAGATCGCGGACTCCTTAATCCCTTCCGTAGAGATCGCTGGGGCCCTACTGGCGCTCGGAGCGATGGTAATGCTCGCGTTACGGGCCGCCTCGCGTCTTGAATTGCGGTGGGACACGTTCTCATATCACCTCCCATTTGCGGCCAGGTATGGCGGGTTAGCTGTTCCCTATGAATTCCCGCCTTACATTCAAGCCTGCTTCCAGGGATTTCCGCCCTTACCAGAGTTTCTCCAGGGGGCGTTGTGGAGAGCGACGGGATCAATTAATGCCACAGGCGTTCTTAACTACCTGGCGCTTGGGCTCTTCGCGTTTTTCGCATCGCGGTATCTCGGGGCCCGGCTCTGGATTGTCGTATTGCTGTGTCTTACAGCTCCACTCGTACTGATTCAAGCTGCATCCAGCTATGTCTATTTATTCAGCAACACATTCCTTTCGATAGGCGTGACCGCGCTTCTGGCGATGATGGTGTTCGACCGGTGGATGGACAAACGTCTCATGGCCTGGGCTCTATTCGGGTTAGCGGCGGCCGCTTGGTCGAAATTTGCAACAGTCCCGATCGCCCTCGTGGTATTCGCAGGTTTTCTGATTGTGTTCTGGCGACGCTCGTCAGACCCGGAGGCTCGCCTGCTCCTCAGGTGGGTGCTGATAGCACTACTCGTCGCGTCACTTCCTTATATCAAGAATCTTGTGCTTTATCATAATCCGACGTGGCCCGGTGGACTTTCCGGGCTTAAGAAATATCTCCCAACCATGATTGATACCGGCTTGATGCACGATGTCGAGACCCCGCCTCCCTTGAAAGGTTCGAGCCAAAGCAGTTTGTTTTTTCACTCTTTGTTCGAGATCAACCACCCAACCAGCTATCCTGACCGCGAACGGTGGATTATCGATCAGGGGAACGCCTGGATCGCCTATCGGTCAGGCGGATTCTGGGTGATCGGCGTCATTACGGCGACACTCGCCGCCATCTTGTTGGGCTTTCTTTCTCAGCCGAAGAGGGGGCTCATCATCGCCACTGCGATCGGGACGTTATGGTGTCTGGTAAGCATCCTTCCGCAATCGCACGAGCTGAGGTACTTCCAATTCCTTCCGCTCACGGTGGCTGCGCTGGTCGCCATGTTGCTGCCGCGCATTCGCGGAGACTACCCGGCGACGGCGCTTGTCATCATGTGTCTGATCCTGGGCGAGTTCGTCTGGATTAGCAAAGTCAACCACGTTTACTATCGCGTGGAGAGGGTCGGGTATGAGCAAGCCGCGGAGACGTGAGCCTATGCCCCCCTCATACCACGGTTTTGCAAAATCCAAATTGAGTTCACGGCAGGCCATTTTCTTCCGTTACAGCGAAACTACCCGGCGGGAGAACACATCAAGGGACTGATTGGGAAAGCGACGGCCGGATCTGTGTCACTCCATCTTGGTCGCTGGACTACGGCTTACCTGAGGGCTTGGCCTTCTGCGCGAGAGCCCACGCCAGATTGTTTTTCGCCAGTTGAAAATTAGGATTGATGCGCAGCGCCTGCTGCGCGTTCTGGATGGCCTCGTCCCATTTACCCATGCTGGCGTAGGCAGCCCCCAGGTTGTTGTACGCCTCCGCATACTCGGGTCGCAGTTTCAGCGCCTGCCGGGCGGCGTCGATGCTTTCCTGATACCGGCCCGCTTGATATAACGTCAGAGACTGGTTCAGAAAGTATTCCGGTGTAATCGCGCCAGCCGCTGGTGCTTTCCCGTCTGCCTTCGCCTTCTCCTGTTGGATCCAGGCCAGATTGTTCTTGGCCAACTGAAAATCAGGATTCACTCGCAGGGCCTGCTGGGCGCTTTGGATGGCTTCGTCGTACTTCTTCAGTCCCAGGTATGAGACAGCGATATTGCTGTACGCCTCGGCGGAATTGGGATTCACTTTCAGAAACGCTTGGGCCGCTGCAATGGCAGCCTCGTAGTGGCCAGCTTGATATTGTTGCAGCGACACGTTCAGCAGATTCCCGGCCCCCGGCTGTCCCGCGACGTCGCTGCCCTCGTCGCCATGGCCCATGCTCCGCACGACAGGGTAGGCCAGCAACGCCACGATTGCTACTCCGATCGCCCAGCGCCAGACCATGGGCAACCCGGAACCTTCGGGCTCCTGCTCCGCGGCTGGGCCGAACAGGCCGCCGGGCGTCTGATCCGCTGGTTGCGGCTCGTGCGCCGAAGTGTCTTCGGGATTCATGACCTACGACTCCTTAACTTATCCATTCAAGATAACACCGCTACTTCGGCGAGGCCCCGCGCTGCTTCTGCTGCTGGGACCAGGCCAGATTGTTCTTGGCGAGCTGAAAATCCGGCTTCAAACGGATCGCTTCGCGCGCAGCCTGAATGGCGGCGTCCCAGTGTCCCATGGACTGTTCGGCGGCGGCGATGTTATTGTAGGCCTCGGCGAAGTTCGGCCGCAGCTTCAGCGCGTCATTGGCGGCCTTGATGGAGGCCGGGTAGTTCCCCGCTTGATAATCCCGCAGCGATTCCGCCAGCATCGCTTCCGGAGTAATCGGGCCGGGCGCAACCGATGCCGCGCCTAGCCGCACCACCACCTGGCCCGCGGGACTTACATATCGGTCCGCGGCGCGATCGCTCGGCGCGACCCGGCGCGTGTCGGCGGCCAAGGCCTGGAGTTCCGCGGGGCGATTGGTTTCCGCGTAGAGATCGAATAACACGTAGCGCGCGTCCATGTAGGCCGGGTTGGCGGACACCGCGCTCTTCAGCTCCTGTGCGGCCTGATCCGTGCGGCCCTTCTGCTTCAGCCAGCGGCCGTAGAAGAAATGATCGTCGGCCTGCCCCGGCGCGAGTTCAATTGCGCGGCGGAAATGTTCCTCGGCTTCGCTGTCGCGGCCCATGGCCGCCAGATTGACACCGAGGTTGATCTGAAGAATCGGATAGGTGGGTAGTAGGGGAAGCGCTCGCTCGAAGTATTCCTGCGCTCTTGCAAAATCGCCCCGCCCCATCAGAGCGAGGCCATAGTTCATTAGGCCGCGGCCATTCTTGGGACTTTTCCCGGCGACGTCCCTCCACAGCGATTCGTTGGTGTGCCACACGTCGTTGCGGACGCGCGTTCCGTAGGCATTTGCCACGAGCAGCGCCACAGCGGCCACCGCCACTGTAACCGCGCGTGGACGCAGCCGCTCCACCAGCAATACCGCGGTCCAGGTGACGGCGAGCGTCAGCCCCACGAAGGGGAAGTACATGCGGTGGTCGTTTTCGACCTCCGCCAGGGGAAATACTGAAGTCGGTATCAGGGCCACCACGAACCACGTTAAGCCAAAGGCGAGGGGTAGCCACGAGGGCCGTCGCGCGGTGGCGTAAATCGCACACAGGATCACGGCCAGGAACGCGAATCCGGCCAATGCTCCGGGAGTGAAGACGCTGGGGAGCGGCGTAAGGTCGGTATCCGCGCTCAAGTTGAGCGGCAGGAAGAAGCTGGTGAAGTAGCGCAGGGCCACGAAGGGCTGCGTGATCAGGTACCCGTACACCGACCCCGCCCCGGGATTGAACGTCTTCGACGTCATGGCCGACTGGAGCCATAGAAATACCACGGCAAGAGCCAGCGCCGGCACGGCTTGCCGCAGCGCCGCGATCAAGTGAGCACGCTCATGTTCGCTCCCGTTCACGGCGCCACGCTTCGGAGCTTTCACGTCGCTATCGGGCTCGAACCAATACAACCACCCGAACAGCAGCAGCGGAAACACCAACGCCGGCGGCTTGGCGAGCAGCGCGACGGCCGCGGCCAGCAGATACCAACCCTGGCGGCGTCTGGCGGGGAAACGGACGTAGATCGCCACGGCCGCGACCACGGCGCAGGTGGACATCAGGTCCGCCCTCTGGATGATGTAGTTCACGGTTTCCGCGATCGAGGGATTCAGCGCATACCACAGCACCGCGAACCACGCGATCCACGTGTTGTACTCCCCTCCGGGACGCGTTCGCTCCAGCACGGCGGTAAACAGCCAGTACATGAACACCAGTTGCGCGAGAAACCACACGAACGTCGACAGGTGGAAATAGAACGGCTTGTAGCCGCCGCCCAGCCAGTAATCGATCGCGAGCGACGTAGTGACCACCGGACGCCAGCCTCGATTGGACGGCAAGACGCTCGAGGTATCCGGATCGGTGAAAAACTTGGGAATATTGGACAGGCTGCGGACGAAAACGTTGTTGGTGATGGTGTGGAAGTCGTCGAAATGGAAATCGTTATGGAAATGATTGGAATAGGTGAGCGTGACCGCCGTCAGAACCAGGACGGCGACCATGAGATGCGCTCGAATTCTCACGTTCCAATTTAATCCATTTGCAGAGCGAGGGGGACAGCCTTCTTCTCTGTCCCAAGCCGGCGCCGAACCCCAGGCCTCACACCGGCACGGCTGGCGGCGGGTGGACAGAGCGGCCTGTCCCCTCGCGGCCCTCTTACTGCCCCGAAGCGCCCGCGCTCTGCTTTCCCGATTCGGCCCATGCCAGGTTGTTCTGGGCGAGCTGGAAATTGGGGTTCAAACTAAGCGCTGCTTGGGCCGCCTGAATGGCCTGGTCCCACATGCCCATGGACGCGTAAGCGGCGGCAATATTATTGTCGGCCGCGGCCGAATTGGGGTCCAGTTGCAGTGCCTGCTGCGCCGCGCCGATCGAGTCCATATAGCGCTGGAGCTGGTAGTAGCCAAGTGAAAGGTCCAGCCAGGCCCCTGCGGTCTGGCTCACGCCGGCCACTGTAATGGGGCTGGGCGCCGCTCCTAGGAACCACGCCAGATTGTTGATGGCGAGCTGGAATGCGGGCTGGAGCCGCATGGCCTGCCGGATCGCCGCGATGGCCTGGTCCCACTGGTTGAGCCCGGCGTAGGCGACAGCCAGATTGTTGTATGCGATGGCGTTGTCCGGCTGCATCTTCGCGGCCGACTTTGCCGCGGTGATCGCGTCGGCGTAATCGCCCAGTCCGATCAGCCGCAGCGAATCGTTCACGGCCTGATTCACCTGGGCCTGCAGAGGATTCACTGCTTGTCCTCGCGCCGGGGGCGCAAAGAAAATCAGCGACGCGGCCGCAATCATTAGAGCCGATCCGAACAGCCGCCGGTATCCGGTTGCAATCGTCATGATGAGCTTCCTCTTTTGCCTATAGTACTGCTCCGATGCCCCGCCGGGCGTAGCAACGTGTCCCGGCGACTTCATCTGAGAAACCGTTTGCTTGCGCGCCCGGCTCGAAAGCGATGTAGCACTGTCTATGGCCGTTAGTCGCGACTGTCAAGGAGTGATGGTGAACTATTCGGCAGGACACCACACTTCTGAGTAACAGCCCGCAAGACGGAGTTCGGCGGCGTCACTGGCTTGTAATGAGGGGGGTGCGCCGCACCCTTTACGGGCTAACTAGTCCCGTTCCCGCCTGAAGAAGTTCTTGCGGATGTCACCTTTGCCGCGGCCTAGCTTGGTTTGGTAGGTCTGGAAGAACATTTCATTTGGCGGTCACGGGACTAGCGCCTGAAATGGCTCCGGTGGCGTAGGTTGGGTGCAACCTGCTGAAATAGAGACATAGAAGTGGATACACGCAGCAAGATTGTCGACCAAGAAGAGGCCAGGCGGATCGCCGCGTCCGGCGCGACCGTTGTGAGCGGTTATTTCGACCCCCTGGTCGCTTCGCACGCCGAACGGCTGAGGGAACTGAAGAGTGAGGATTCGCCCCTTCTGGTTCTGATTGCGACGCCGGAGAATCCGATTCTTTCCGCACGCGCCCGGGCCGAACTGGTCGCGGGCCTCGCTACAGTGGATCACGTTGCGGAATCCGCGGACGGCCTCGCGCCGCGGATTCGTCTGGAGTGGGAAGACGAGGCTCGCTTGAAGAACTTGATCGTGCATGTACACGCGCGCCAGCGGGCCGCGTCCTAGACAGGCATGCCGGCGCTCCGAATTCTCGTCGTCCGCCTCAGCTCCATGGGAGATGTGATCCACGCTCTTCCGGCGGTGGCCAGCCTGAAGCACAGTTTTCCCTACAGCCATGTGACCTGGATCATCCGGCCGCGCTGGCTTCCGCTGCTCGAAGGCAATCCGTTCGTCGACGAAACGATTTCCTACGAACGCAGCGTCGCGGGCGTTTTGGATGCCTGGAGAAAGCTCCGTGCCACGCGCTTCGATCTCGCCGTCGATTTTCAAGGTCTGGTGCAATCCGCTCTGGTGGCGGCGGCGGCGCGGGCGGACCGGATCGTCGGCTTCGACCGGTCGCGCGCCCGTGAGCGAGCCGCCGCGCTGTTCTACTCAACTGGCGTTGAGACCCATGCCGAACACGCCGTGGATCGCAATCTGGAGCTGGTGGCGGGCGCCGGGGCGTCCAATCTCTTGCGAACATTTCCGTTGCCCGAAGGCGCGCCCGAAGGGCTGCTGCCTCCTGGGAAATTCGTGCTCGCTTCCCCTCTGGCGGGCTGGGGATCGAAGCAGTGGCCCATCGAATTCTATGAAGATCTGGCCGCGCGTCTGGAGTTTCCGCTGGTGGTCAACGGTTCCCCCGACGCCGGCGAAGTCCTGCGCCAGATTCGGGGAGCGCACGTACACCTCTCCGGAATCCCAGGCTTGATCGACGCCACGCGGCGGGCGCACGCCGTGATCGGCGTCGACAGCGGCCCGCTGCACCTCGCCGCCGCTCTTTCGAGGCCGGGAGTCGCCATCTACGGACCCACCGATCCAGCGCGCAACGGGCCTTATGGAGCGTCGATCCGCGTGCTGCGGAGCGCGAATGCGATCACCAGCTACAAGCGCCTGGCCACATCGGACGAAAGCATGCGCGCCATTTCCGCGGCCGCAGTGATTCAGGCCCTCGCGTCAGCCCTCGAAACCAAGTCCACCGGTTGTCCGGCGTGAGTTTTCCGAAGCCCTACGCGGATGCCGTCGCGCGATTGCGTGTTCCCGGCGGCTTCGTTCTGGTCGCAGCGTTTCTGTGGCTCTCGGCTCCTTCGTGGACCTCCCTGGCGCGTGGCCTCCCGATATCGGTGACTGGCCTCGCCATTCGGGCCTGGGCCGCGGGACACCTGGAAAAGAACACGTCTCTCACCGACAGTGGGCCCTACGCGTGGGTCCGGAATCCTTTGTATCTTGGCACGCTGGCGGTGGCGATGGGACTCGTGGTTGCTTCGCGCCGTTGGGAATTGGGGGTACTGTTCAGCGCCGTTTTCCTGCTGATCTATCTTCCGGTAGTGGAACTGGAAGAGCAACACCTGGGCAGACTGTTTCCCGCCTACGCCGAGTATTCCCGGCGGGTGCCCAAGCTGGTTCCCCGCCCTCCCACGGTGCGCGGCGCGAGGCCCTTCCGCTGGTCGCTGTATCGCCACAACCGTGAATACCAGGCGCTGCTGGGGTTCCTTGCAGGAGCGGCCTTATTGTGCTGGAAAGCGCTTCGATAGGGATGCGCCCGCTAGGTGAAAAAGGGGACAGACCGCTCTGTCCACTCCCACGTTCGCACGTGAAGCCAGCAATTTAAGGGAGGGGACAGAGTAGTCTGTCCCCTTTTTCAAAAAAAAGACTTCTTGGACCGCAGATAAACGCGGATGAACACGGATAGAACAGTTTTCCATCGGCGTTCATCTGTGTTCATCGGCGCCCATTTTAGTTTGGTGTTTTTTCTGCAGCCGGTCACGCATGGCGGCTCGGAAGAGCTTTCAACTTTCAGTAGCTCTTCATGCGGTCAGAGAACTGATTACTCCGCGATCTCGATATCGGCCCGGAGATCCTGCCAGTCGGGTAGCGAGATCGCACGAGAGATCTTCTCGATCGAACTGGTCATTTCCCGAGACTCGAAGGGCCCCAGTCCCGGCGTCTGGAAGGAGAAACGGCACAGCGGCGGTTGCCCGGGCTTCGAGCCGCCCGCGTGCAGAGTCACATAGATCGTCACGTCGGACAAATCGGCGGCGGAATGATTGACAACCAAATAATGGATCTCAGGCTTCTTATCGAGAAGGATCCGAAAACCCGTGACCTCCACCGCCCTTACCACGGGGTTCGCGGGCTTGGGGGCCGCCGGCGGAACCGGAGTCTTGGCCTCCGTCGAGGGAGACTGCGGGTCGGCGCTCGAGTGCGGCAGCCACGAGTAGACGATTAGGAGACCGGCTCCGAACAGGACCAGCGCGACCATCAGGCTGACCACCCAGCCCGGGAGCCACGATTCGCCGGGCCGCCGTTTGCCGTCGGCGACCTTGACCACGTTGCCACCCTGGAAGGATTCGAGCTGTGGCGGCAGCTTGGGGCCCGGCAGCGTGATCCGGGGGCTCGCGTCGGATCGCAGAATGTTGGGCGGAGGCGGCACCGGATAAATAGGCCGATTCGCCAACGGCGAATAATCCTGCAGGGGCGCCATGGCAAGTCCGGGGCTCGGTCTCGGTGTTGCCGGCGACGGCGCTTTCTCCGGCGCAGTCGAAAGCTCCACGGCCTCGGAAAGGGCATAGGTCGCCGGTGCCGCGGCCGGTAGGGGAACCTCAACCGCCGCATGAACCGAGGGAGGGTCGATGGCAGGCTCGCGCGACGGCGGGGCAAGCAGCGCCGTGGCGGCTTCGGACGCGATCGGCAATTCGAGGACCGACGTGCGGTTCGTGAGATTCACTGGGACCGGATCTGGACGCGGACCAATGCCCGCTCCCCCGTCCGTCCCGTTCGCTGCGGCGGACTCCGGACCTTCGGACGCATCCGTTTCCGTCGCTGCCGTTGACGGCGAAAGCGTCTCGGGCGTGGCGGCAACGCCGACGCTCGTGGCCAGATCCCACAGTCCGTTCGACGAATGCGGCTCCTCCGTCGCGCGCGGCTCCACCCGCGTAAGCTCGTCCTTTTCGGCCTGGGCAGGCTGGGTATGCGGAGCCTCGGCGACGTCGTCTTCGGTACTGCGCGCCGCGAGGGCGTTCGATTCCGGTACGATTTCCGTCCCGGATTCCCAAGCCGTCACGGTTCCGGCCTGGTCCCGCGCGATGGGGTCGGCCGGACCGACACCGCCGGCGGCTACTGTCGCGATTTCGGTGGTTTCACCGACGGCCTCAATCGATCCAGCCGGCTCCCATTCGTCGGAAGTCAAGTTGACCGGAGCAGACTCCGCGAGTGGTTCCGGAAGGCGTGGAAGCAGCCCCACGGGAATGGGGATCTCCAGAGTCTCCGCGTCCTCCAGGGCTTGCAAGATCTCGCGTTCCGACATGCGCCGGTGGAGGTATTCGTTGGCCCGCTCGGCGCCGGTCCAAAGAGCAGGTGTTGCAGGCTCCGGTAAGACACCTGGCGTCTCCGTTTCTGCGCCGTTCTGTGGGTTGCTCTGTGGGTTGCCCCGTGAGATGTTCCGTGGGTTGGCCGGTGGGCTGCCCTGTGCCCCAGCCTGCGATTGCGTTTCAATGGAACGCGCGTCGCGAGCGGGGTCCGCCGCCGTCTGATCGGCAGCCTCCACGTTCCCAGACTCCGCCGCCGTCTCAGCCGCGGCCCATTCCCCAGACGGATCCGTCGCCGGTTCCCGCTCGGATACCGCAGCGGGCGGAGCCGTCGTTAGGTTCACGGACGGGCCACTCGAGCTCTCCGCGGCCTTCTGCCGAACACTTGCCTGAGCATTCTCCGGAACATTTTCCGGGACATTTTCCGGAACACCCGCGCCTAATGCCGGACCACCCGGCACGGCACCATCCGCGTTCAGCGCGGGCATCGGTGTCGCCGGGATCTCCGGAGCCGCCTCGACGCCAAAAGCGAGCGCTTCCGGCTCGTTCTCAAGCCGCTCTGGAGAGTACCAGGGACTAACGTCACCCAACGCAAGGGGCAATTGCACTGCGATCTCCGCGAGGGGCGGAATGGCGGGATCGGATTCGGATTTGGATGCCCCGCCCAGAATCGGGACCACGGGCTCATCCGCAGGCTCATCCAACGTCAAGACAGGGGTCAAGACAGCGGACGCCTGGTCGCCCGGACGGGATGCCGGCGCCACCGCGCGGCGGGACGGAGCGATGCTTTCGACAGCGCTCGCGGGCGCTTCCACAACGCCCACAAGCGCTGGTTCCTCAGCGACCGCTCTCGGATCGCACGCCGCACACTCCCGCACAGTAGGAGGAATTTCGCGGCCGCACTCCGGGCAGATCCAGTGGAACATGCCTCCAATGTACACTCATCTTGTTTTTATGCCCTTCGGGCACACACCCTACCAGACACACCTACGCACCTTAAGTGGGATCGGGATTCGATCTCAGGGCCACCCTAGTAGCGCAAAGGGTGCGCCGCGCACCACAAAGGAGATCAGAAACCGTTTCGCGCCGCACTCCGTTTTGCGCAAGTTCCTTAGTAGGACCTTCAAGATGCAGATCTTAGACCGGATTTCGAGGGCCTGCAACGGTCCTCCGCCAAACATAGTAGGCCAGTCCCAGGATGATCAGCGCCACCGACACAGCGACAAGATCGCGATGTACTACATCCGCCGCGCGCTTCCAGTCCTCGCCGAGGAAATAGCCGAGCGTGAGAAAGCTTGCCACCCAGCACATTCCGCCCGACCAGGCGAACAGGACAAAGGTACGAAACTCGAGCTTCGAGGCCCCCGCGAGAATAGCCGTCAGGTGGCGCACTCCGGCAATGTAGTAGCCCCCAAAAAGGGCCCAGTGCCCACTTTTTCCAAACCAGCGATGGACGGTTTCAAGGCGCTGGTCCGTCACGTGGATATACTTACCAAAACGATGGACCATCCCTAAGCCGACGGTTCTCCCGATCATGTAGCTTAAGCTGATACCGCACCAACTGCCTGCGAGAGCCGCGGCGAAGGCGCCGGCTGGCCGGAAGGTTCCTTTGGAAACCAGGTATCCGCAGAAGACCAGTAAGGTTTCGTCCGGCACCGGCAACCCGACCACGCCCAGCATCAGCAGGAAGAAGACCGCGGCGTAGCCGTAGACGGCGACCCACTGCAAGACTGCGTCCATCGCTCCACAATAGCGCAAGGCGCCGGAGGTGACGCCGATTGCGCGGAAGGGTTACTCCTCGACGAGCGCCCTGGGGGTGACAGCGAAGTATTCGAGAAATTTCTTCTTTTCAACCGGCTTGATCATGCGTTTCTCAAGCAGATCCTCGGCGAACTGAGTGAAGGCTTTGCCCATTTCCGAGGCCGGAGCGATGCAGGTTCCCGCGGTGAGCGCTTTATTCACGCCGAGATAGTCATTGGCAAACTGCTGTATCACGGGCACTCCGAGCAATTCCTCCACTTGTTCCTTGGAGAACATCGGCTTCTTGTGGCAGCGATTCAAGACCACGGACATGCGCCCTTGCAGGTCGAAGGTGCGCAGGAAATGTATCTTCTCCCTGGCGAGATGGAGCGATGGAACCTCCGGGGTGCACACCAGCAGAACCCGCTTGGACTCCATCATCAGTTCAATCGAGTACCGCTCCAGATTTCCCGACAAATCGAAACACAGCGCGGCATAATTGCGCCGCATGAAGCTTACCAGGTTCCCGAGCTGGGCGGGGTCGATTCGATGATTGGGATTCACGCGGCCGGCATGCAACACGTCCAGCCGCTCGATCGAAGTGACGAGCTGCGGCCACAAGTGCTCGTCAAAGTGCACCGAATGTTCCACGGCGTCGATCACCGAGTACTCGTTTTTCAGTTTCAACATGAACCGCAGCATCCCCGAATTCAGATCGAAGTCCGCGAGTATGGCATTTGTATCGGGACGGCGCGCCATGGCGGCGCTGACATTCAAGGCGATGGTGGAGGTTCCCACGCCCGCTTTCGAAGGCAAGAAAGTAAAGATCTGGTTGGTCGATTCGTGCGTCACGGGCCTGCGATCGAGCATCGTCTTTACGTGCGACAACGACTCCATCACGGAGCGCGTGTCAAACGGGTCGGCCAGCACTTCCCGCACACCGCTGCGCATGGTTTCAAGCAGCACCGCCGCATCGTATTTCTTCAGCAGTCCTATGACTTGGACGCCTGCGGCTTCGGCCTCGAGAAACTTCACCAGTTCGCGCGCCTGGTCGGGCGACTCAAAGCTCAGGAAAATGATTTCCGGCGCGTGAGCTCGCAGACTGCGAATCAGATCCACCGGCGCCGGGTACTCGTCGAGCGTCCGGCAGACTTCGACGTGGCCGGTGGCTTGCATGGCTGCCGCCAGCCGCTGCCCCAATGCCTGATCCGGGCAAATGATGATGCTGCGAAACACTCCGCGCGCCTCCTCTACCAGCCTAAAGAGATTATCGGATGGGACCAATTGCGCTTCACCCCGAATTTGCTCATCGGTTTCAGCCTAGGTTCCCGGCCTTATTGCTTAATCTCGCCTCGGGTGTTTCTCCTAGCCGAAGTGCCATCGTGAAACCCAGTACCTAGGCCACCGCCGTCATTGCCCGCTCGGGAATTTCAGCCGTCCGCGGCCCTGCGGACTCGACGTAGTGTTCCGCAAAGCGTGAATGCATCCGCGCGCAAGCCGGATGCGGAAAAATCTGGACGAATAACTGGCCAATCATTTTGCCTCGTAGGCCTTTACATACCGCGGCTAACTGCCGCGCGCTCTCCGCCGTGCAGGACTCGCAACTCAATCCGACTTCACGACAAATCCGGGGGTAACTGTCGTCCGTTGGAGGGTGCATGGTAAAAAACATTATCTCCTCAGACTGTTCCGAAACCAAGGGTTTTGAGGTGGGTTAAGGCCTGCTCATTTGCGGGTATGCCATACCCCCATCCGCCCGCGAGAATCGCGACCGGACCGACTACTAAGTAACAGCCCGCAAAACGGAGCGCTGCGGCAGCGTTTCTTGGCTTGTTATGAGGGTGCCGCCGCACCCTTTGCGGGCTTCTGATTCAGCATCGCAGGATGGAAAGAACCTCGCGGTCCGCTATCCTAGGGGGGCGGATGGACCAGGATCAACTACGCTCGCTCTTGGAACAGGTGCGGGGCGGCGCTGTCGATGTGGACGCCGCCATCGGCCGCTTGAGGCATCTCCCGTTTGAGGACCTGGGGTTCGCCAAGGTGGACCACCACCGGGCTTTGCGTCACGGCATTCCAGAGGTGGTCTTCGGCAAGGGAAAAACGCCCGATCAAGTCTCCGCCATCGTGGCGGCGCTGGTGGCGCGCGCGCAGAACGTTCTGGTCACGCGAACCACACCGGACGTCGCGGACCGGCTGCGCGGGGAGCATGCGGCTCTCAGCGCCCAGATCGAGTACTTCCCTGCTTCCGGCGCTCTGCGCCTGTGGCGGGATCGCACACTGCGCGGTAAAGGAAAGATCGCCGTCGTCTGCGCGGGCACCAGCGACCTGCCGGTGGCCGAAGAAGCGCGGGTGACGGCCGAAGCGATGGGCAACGAGGTCGAGTCGATTCACGATATCGGCGTCGCGGGCATCCACCGCTTGATGCAGAATCGCGAGCGACTGATGGACGCCCGCGTGGTGATCGTCTGCGCGGGAATGGAAGGCGCTCTGCCCAGCGTGGTCGGAGGCCTGGTGATGGCTCCGGTGATCGCCGTGCCCACCAGCGTCGGCTACGGAGCGAGTTTTCATGGCCTGGCGGCGTTGCTGGGAATGCTCAACAGCTGCGCGAGCAACGTGACCGTGGTGAACATCGACAACGGTTTCGGCGCAGGCTACGCCGCAAGCCTGATCAACCGCCTCTCCTAAGTAACAGCCGGCAAAACGGAGCGCGGCGGCGGTGTTACTGGCTTGTGATGAGGGGAGTGCGCCGCATCCTTTGCGGGCCAGTTGGGCTGGGCATCCGGACCGGCGCCGCCAGATCAGGCCGCGCCGGCTACCTGGACCTTGGCTTCATCCGCCAACAGATAGAAACCGACCAGCGGCGTCGGCGCGCCCCTGCCCCAGCGACCCATCTTCCACTGGGCTCGCAAGGACCGGATCTCCGGCCGGCGCGTCAGATCGAGCAGCATCGAGTAGGTTCCACAATAGAACTTCTGCGGAAACGACGTCAGAAGCTGCCACTTCTCGCCCTCGGCGGAGCCGCCTCCTACGGAGCCGTAGATCGACACATCCAGGCTCTCTTGTTCAAGGATTCGGGTAATGCCCAGGGTCAGCAGCAATGGCTTGCCACCTGCGGCTCCAAGTGCCATTTCAGCACCCACGCCGTCTGCCAGGGCGACATTTTCCGGGAGAAGAAACGCTCGTAGCATACATCCTCCATCCACCCGGTGACGAACAGGGTCCATGAGAACGCATACTTCGCGGCATTCTCAACGGACGATCTTCTTCAAACGAACTTCGGCTTCCTTAAGCGTCTCACACTTCTTCGCAAAACAGAAGCGTACCATCTTATATCCGTGGCTCGGATCGGCAAAGAAACTCGATCCTGGGACGGCGGCCACCCCTACGTCTTCCACCAGATGGCGCACAAACGTGGAATCGTCGGGATATCCGAACCCGGAGATGTCGGCCATGATGTAGTACGCGCCCCGAGGGACGACGCAGCGGAAACCGGCGTTCTCCAGGATGCCCACCAGCATGTCCCTCCGCGCCTGATAGTCGCGCGCGACTTCGGCGTAATATTCGTCCGGCAGCCCGAGCGCAACCACGCCGGCCTCCTGCAGCGGCGTGGCCGCTCCCACCGTAAGAAAGTCGTGCACCTTCCGGATCGATTCGCACAAGTCCGGACTCGCCAGCACCCACCCTACCCGCCAGCCGGTGACTCCATAGGTCTTGCTCATGCTGTTCACCAGCACCGTGCGGTCGCGCATGCCGGGAAGGGTCATGATCGGGATGTGCGTGGCGCCATCGTAGATGATGTGTTCGTAGATGTCGTCGGTGATGGCGAGCGCATCGAACTCCTGGCACAGCCCGGCGATGATCTCGAGCTCCTTGCGCCCGAACACACACCCCGTCGGATTGTTCGGGGAATTCAGGATAATCGCCTTGGTCTTGGGCGTGAACGCCCGCCGCAGTTCGTCCGGATCGAAGGTCCAATCCGGCGCATGGAGCCGGACCAGTTTTCGTTGCGCCTGACATAGCAAAGTATCCGGCCAGTAGTTCTCGTAATACGGCTCGAACACGACCACTTCGTCGCCCGGATTGGTCACCGCGAGCAGCGCCGCGATCATGCCTTCGGTGGCGCCGCAGCAGACGGCGATCTCCGTCTCCGGATCGACTTCCAGTCCGTAAGTCCGGGCGGCTTTGGCGGCGATGGCGTCCCGGAACGATTTCGCGCCCCATGTGATCGGATACTGATTGAAATCGTCGGCGATAGCCTTCGCCGCAGCCTCTTTCAAGATGGCCTTCGCGGGAAAATCGGGGAAACCTTGCGCGAGGTTCACCGCCTTATGCAGGGTCGCCAGGCGGGACATTTCCCGGATCACGCTCTCCGTGAATCCTTCGATCCGTTGGCTACGGAATCGGGACCGGCGATGGGGAATGAAGGACGGCTGGAGGGATTGCTTCCCGACGCTGGGGCTCATCTGAATATGATACCGAAGCCCGCCGATCGGCGGCGTAAATCCGCCGGTACATGTCCGCGTTGCGCAGCACGATCTTGATGTAGTTGCGGGTCTGTTCGAAGGGCACAGTTTCGATAAATTCGGCCGGTTCGCGAAACTCTCCCCAGCTCATCCACGCGTGGACGTGCGAAAGACCAGCGTTGTAGGCGGCGAGCGTAGCCTCCCAGTTCCCCTTTAGGTTGTCTGAGATCGTCTTGAGGTAATACGTCCCCAGTTGCAAGCTCACCACGGGTTGATAGAGGCGGGCCGTCGAGTAGGTCTTGAGGTTTACGCGATGGCTCAGCTCGCGTCCGGTAGCCGGCATGATCTGCATCAGACCGCGCGCGTTCGAACGAGACAGGGCCTTTGGATCGAATTCAGACTCCTGTCGAATGAGCGCCGCCGTCAGAAAGGGATCGAGGCCATACTGTTTGGAGTATCGTTCCAGGTCCGCGCGGTAGGGCAGTGGGAACGCCAGCTTCCAGAACCCCGGAGGCGCGGAGTCGAGCGGCAGATAGAGATACCATCCGGCGTAATGTTTGATGTAGCGCATGGCCTGATCGGGACCCTCGCGCCGGCTCGAAATCGACGCCAGCTCCGCGGCCAAAACTTGAGGTTGATCCTCGTTCTGCGCGCCGTATCGCAGTTCTCCCTCAGCCAGATCGTCGAGTCCGGCCGATGCGAGCATGCGCGCCCGATCGATACGCGCCCGGGCGGTGGCAACGGGTTCGAAATCGTTGGTGCGGGCGCGCTGGGGAAAAGCCACGGTACGGAGAAACTCGGCCACCGCCGGCGCGGGTTTCACCGCTCCCATTTGCGTCAGCCGTTCCCGCGCCAGCACTGCGTAGTATTGGTTGGGATACTCCCGCGCGATTTCCTCGTAGAAACCGCGGGCCGTCGATGAGTCCTGCGACCCTTCCGCCAACCTTCCCAGGAAGTACAGGGCCGTCGATGCATCCTCGGATGCGGGGAACATCCTCAAATGAGCGCGTAGCAGATCCGCTGCGTCGGTTTGCCGGCGGAGATAGTGTCCCCACGCCACTTTCCAATGGCAATCGGCCGCCAGCGGGTCTTTCGGGAAAGATTCATAGCAGGCCCGATAGATCGGCTCGTAGGCTTCGAGCTGGTTTTCGACCAGGTAATGGCTCGCACTCGCTCGAAGCGATTCGAGGCGCCATTTCGAATTGGGGTAGAGGCGAGCCAGCCGGTCTAGCGTCTGGTTCACTTCGTCCTGATTCTTCAGCCGCCGCGCGCATTGCAACAGGTAGTGGAGCCTTTCCGCGTCCGCGTCCGGAGAACTCACTTCCAGCTGCGCAAGATAGCGATGGGCCACCGAAGTCCGGTTCAAGATGTAGTCCGCCACGCCAATGCGCACGAGCGCGGCGTCGCGTTCCGCTCCCGTCAGTTGAGGGACTAGCGCCTCGAGCTCCTTCCGGCCGCGCGCGGCTTGTCCATTATCGAGCAGCTTCACCGCTCGGCCCAGCATCGCATCCGGCATCACGGGCGGATAGCGATCCCCAAGTTGCGCGCGAAGTCTCGTGGATGCGGTCTCGGCCTGGGCTGCCTCCGCCGACGCGGGATAACCGTAGTAAACGCGCTGATAATAGACCGCGGCGCTCACGTCGTCGCCGGCCGCGCTGAACGCCACGGCCATGGCGAGGTCGCCCTGAGGCTGCGGCAGCAGGGCGTAGTTCTTGCGCAGGAGGCCCGTCGCACTATCGTTATCTCCGCTGCGCTCGAAGGCCTGAACCGCGAGCAGGGTGGCACGCGCGGCGAGCGGCGAGGGCGGTTGCTGCCTCCACACCGGATCGAGAGCGGCCGGCACGACTGCGTAATCCTGTACGCCAAATTCCGCCGTGGCGAGAAACCACGCCGTATAGTCGGCGAGCTTCGGAAGCCTTTTCAGAAGGGGCTTGAGCTGTTCGATCGCCGCCGCGTAGTGTTTCGAGTCGACGGCCGCTGCCGCGGACTTCAAATCGCCGAGAGGATCCCCGACCGCGGCGAAGGATAGGACCGCGGCCACCGCGCCCACGGCGGCGATACCGAAGACCTTCGTCAGGATCGAATTAGACATGGAAACTAAACCAGCGGACCGGGATAGCCCGGACCCAACAGCGACGCATCATCATTGGCCAGTGTTCTCACCAGCTCCGCATGTAAATAATCGGCGTCCACGCAGTCTCGCGTTAGAAACCGCTCGCGAAATGCCTCCCGCGCGCCGTCGATCTGTGTCCCGAGGGCGCCGTACAAGTCACGCATGGTCCGGCCTGCCTTCACCTCAGCCGCCTGGTACAGCTGAAGTTCCGCTACTTTCACCCGAGCGAACCGTTTGGCGCGCAATTGCAATTCCTGCTGATCGTGTTCCACCGGCGCTTTGGGTGCGGCCGACGCCAGCGCCGCCGCCAGAGCATTCAAGAACTCGAGCGCGGGCGTATCGCCCTCAAACCGATGCTCCGATTCCTCGAGTGCCGCCTGCCATTCCGCCTCGGTGGCCGCAGCCCGAAGGCGGTTCAAAACCCGGCTAAACTCTTCGGTCCGTTTCTTTCTCGCCGCGATGATCTCATCCTCGACGGCGGCCCGCAGTTCCAAAAAACACGCGTCGAGATTGGAATCGGATTCCGCCAAAGGCTTATTTTCGCACCACCGCTAGGGTTGCGTCGCCACGGCCGCAAGAGTGCCGGTATAGCGAAACTGCCTCCCACGGCTCGCCAGTTCGAGTAGCAATCGCCCATCCGGCTGGGTGCCTCCCCGCCCCGAGTACGTTTCCGAGCCCTGGATCACTTCGAGCCCGGTGAGCTTCCAGTGCGGACCTCCTTCCGCCGCCACCAACTCAAACCCGCTCGCGACGCTGCGAAAGTCGGCATCGGCGGAAAAGGCAATCCCGAGGCCTCGCAGCGTTCCCTCGCCATGAACCGTGTCGAGAAGATCCGGCCCATTCCCGCGCGCCGCGACGCTACCTTCGAAATCGACACGGCCGCCCTTATACGCGACATCCTGCAGCTTGCCTTCAAAACGGTAGTTCGGCGCCCTCCCGGAAAGATCGACGGACAGATCCCCGGCAAGCGTCGTCTGATCCATATGCGCAGCCACGTCGTTGATGCGCAACAGCTCCCCATCCCACAGAAGGTGGGCCGTATCGAGGTGAACTTTTAGATCGCCGGCCGTGAGCGTTTCGATGGACACCGTACCGTCGGCGCGGCGGGCCGTCAGCCACTCCGGCGCCGCCGCCGTGCCCAAACCCAGAGCGCGGGCCAGAAATCCACCGCCGCGAACCAGCGTGGGACCCAGCACGTTTCTCAGCTCCGCGAGATCCGCCTCGGGCACCAGGATGTGAAACTTATGGGGCCGGATAGAACCCGGTTCCCAGCGATAATCGCCTGTAAAAGCGATGGCTCCCGCTTTGGCGCGCAGCCGGTTCACGGATACACGCCTGCCGTTCAAGCTTACGCTGGCGGACTGAATCCGGACCGGGTCCGACAGTCCGTCCACCGCGATACGCGCATTCTGAAGTTCGTACTCACCCGACCAATCGAAAATAGTCGCGTTGGCTCCGCCGTTTCCAGCGATGTCCGCTCCGGTCCCTCCACGATTGGGGGACGCGTTCGATTCAGCAGGCTGCCAGCGGCACTCGACCGATCCGCGCCATGTTCCCTGCTGCATCTGCTGGAGCAACGGAATGGGCGTGAGGCCGAACGCGCGCATCTCCGCCACGTTCAAACCACGGGTCGTGATCTTGGCCCAGCCGCCGGGCGGATCGAACGCGTAGCTTCCTTCCAGCTCCGCGGCTTCGCTCTCCCCGATTCGAACCGTGGATGGTTCGAGCGTGATGGCTTGGCGGTCGATCGCGATCGAGACGCTCGCGGCGCGCAAGGCAGGTCCGTCCGCCAGAACGATGGAGGCGTCCCGCATCTCCACGCGGCCAGCCAGTCCATCCGGGTCGCTGTAGCGGACCGATCCCGATACCGAACCGTCAGCGGAACTTTTCTCCGGCAGCGTGACGCCCAGATGTCGCGTCGCGTTGAGGAGCGTGCTTACCGGTACCTGATGGAAGTCCGCGGCGGCGTCCCAATGCGGGGTCGATAACAGTTCCGACGCGCGGAAACGGAGAGCCATGGGCGCATTCGGTACGGCCGCGGCGCTCGCCAACTCCAGTTTTTCACCGCGCAGATCGAGCGTGCCCTGGTAGTCCCAACGCCAGGAGCCTTGCTGCGGAGGCAGATCCGAGCGGTGAACATCGGTCAACTGCAGGCGGCCGCTGACGTCCAGACGGGAAGATGTTCCGGACAGTTGCGCCTCGAGCGCGACCACGCCATGCAGAGCGAATCCTCCCCGATCGAACAGCCTGGCTACTTCTTCGACGGCGCTCGGTTCCAGCTCGACCCTCATGTCGAATTTCTGCCCGGCCGGACTCGGAGTGGACGTTCCTCGCACAAAGAAATGTCCGAAGCTCTGCGCCGAGCGGTCGGTGCGCGCCGGCGCGCCGGAGAATCGCAGTTCGAGCGATCCGTCATTCGACGGCGAGACATCCAGATCAGCGTCGCTGAAGTACACCACCGAAGTAGTGTCGCCGAACTTGAAGTTGACTCGGCCGCCGCGCATCTTGATGGCCGGAAAAGTCCGGACCGGCTCCGCCGCAAGGCCCGCCTCGGCTCCGCTGAGAAGGAATTGAAAGTTCCAAGGTCCGCCGTCTGTCTTGACGACGTTGATGCTCGCTTCGTTCAATCGAAGGCTCGAAAATTCCAGACGCCGCCGCAGCAAGCTCAGCGGCCGAAGATGGGCTTCGAGGGACTGGACATAGGCGAACGGTTCCATGCCGGCGCGCGGATCTTCGTGGATGATCACATCTTCCAGCTTGAAACCCAGCCCGGACAACGGGCTGATGTAGACGTCGCCGACCTCAACCCGGCGTCCCAGACTACGCTCCAGGGCTCGCTCGATACCCGGGCGAAGGATATCGGCTGGAATGTAGGAGACGCCGAATCCGATGACCACGACGAGAATCGCAGCGATGATGAGAATCCGCTTCACTTCACGTTCCCGCTTATCTTCACTTTTCCGCTTGGCTTCACTCTCCCGCTTCGCTTGGCGCTCCGTGCTTCATGGCCTCGCGCGAGACGCAGGTAATCTTCGGGATGGTCGACGTCGGCGAGGATGCCGGGGTCCTCAACATCCACATAAAGCGTCTCGGCGCGGTGAAGATGGATCACTTCGCGCGCTTGCGCGGTGGCGGGCAGCGCGAGAAGCTCGTCTTTGAGGGACATCGCCGCGCAAACCGGGTGCCCGTGCTTTCCATGAAATTGAGGGACTACGAGCAGCGTGGACGCGTTCCGTTTCGCGAACGCGCCGGTAACGCCCTTCACCGTTTCAGCCTCCGCGGCGGGCGAATCGACCGGCACGAAGAGAAACCCGCCGGACTCCGGCGGAACGGCGGCAAGTCCCGTCTGAAGCGAACTCAATTGGCCGCGTTCCGGCGCCGGATTGACCACGAATTGCGCTCGTCCGGCGGCGCTCTCACGAATGACGCCGGCATGATACCCAAGCACCACGATCACCGGATCGCAAACGCCCGAAAGCACGCGAATCAATCGATTGAGAAACGTCTCTCCGCGATAGTCGAGCAGCGCCTTCGGGCTCCCCATCCGGCTCGAAGCCCCGGCGGCGAGGATGATCCCGGCGATCACGGAGTTTGCTCCATCACTTCGCCTTGATCACTTCAGGAGGGCTCGCAGGTTCTCATGCGCAAAGATGGACTTTGAAAGGGAGCGCCAGTCGACGTTCGGGGAGCGGCGCATGGCGATCATTTCCGCCACCACGGAGATCGCGATTTCCTCCGGGGTCTCGGCTCCAATTTCAAGGCCCATGGGCGCGAATACCTTCTCGAACGCCTCGCGCGGGATACCTTCCTTCTCGAGCTCCCGGACGACGGCGATGGTCTTGCGCTTGCTCCCGATCATGGAGATATAGCGCGCAGGCGTGTTCACGGCCCAGCGCAGGACGCGCATGTCGTCGCGGTGGCCCCGGGTCACGATGATCAGGTAGGTGGACGAGGTCACCTGGAGCTTCGGAAACACCTGCTCGTATTCTTCGGCGTAGGTCGCTTCAGCTTCTGGAAAGCGCTCCGGATTGGCGAATGCCTCGCGGTCATCCACAATGATGGTGGCGAATCCGGCAAGGCTCGCGACCTTCGAAATACTCTTCGAGACGTGCCCGCCGCCGAAGATGAAGGCATAAGGCTGGGGAATGACAGGCTCGACAAAGATGTTCAATTGCCCTCCGCAGATCAGCCCGTTATCGTAGGCCGCGTCCTGTCCCAGGCTGAACGTCAGGTGTCTGGGCTTCTCCGTTTCGATGACCTCGCGCGCGGCGTTCCAGACCTCGGCTTCGACGCAACCTCCACCCACCGTGCCCACCATGGAGCCATCTTCGCGCACCAGCAATTTCGCGCTCTCGTAGCTCGGGATGGACCCATTCACCTGCACGATGGTCGCGAGCGCGCACTTCTGCCCCACCTTCCGGAGCCGCACGATCTCGTCATAGATGTCCATTCCCTTCAATTATATCCGACCGGCACCGGTTATGACACGGGCTATCATAAGTGGGCGTGACCGAGAATCTGGACGTCATCGTCGTCGGCGCGGGCCATAACGGACTGGTGACCGCGGCGTATCTGGCCCGCGCGGGCCTCAGCGTGATCGTTCTCGAAAGCCGTGAACTTGTCGGCGGCTGCGCTGTAACCGAAGAAATCTGGCCGGGTTATCGAGTTTCCGTCGCGTCGTATCTGTCCAGCCTGATGCAGGAAAAAGTGGTCCGCGACCTGGAATTGCGCCGGTACGGATACCACGTGGATGCGAAAGATCCGGCGTTCTTTTCGCCTTTTCCCGACGGCCGCCATATGTTCATGTGGCAGGACCGTGCGCGCACGCTGGCCGAGATTGCCAAGTTCTCGAAACGCGATGCGGATGCGTTCCCCAAGTACGAGGATCACGTGGAACAATTGGCGCGCGTCGCGGAATCCCTGCTCCTCACCACGCCTCCCGATTTCCCGCCGCACCGTGTGACCGACTTCATTGGGTATTTGAGGCTTGCCGGGCGGCTGCGCGGGCTCTCCCGGAGCAAGATCGTGGGTCTAGTGAAGATCTTCACTCAGAGCGCCTCGGATTTCCTGGACGAATGGTTCGAATCGGAGGAAGTGAAGGCGACGCTCGCCACGGATGGGGTGATCGGCGCCAATGGCGGGCCGCGATCGCCCGGCACAGCGTATATCCTGCTGCACCATTGCGTGGGTGGCGTGGACGGCCATCGCGGCTTGTGGGGATTCGTTCGCGGGGGCATGGGAGCGGTGTCAAACGCGATCGCCGATTCGGCGCGGGCCGCGGGCGCGACGATCCGCACCAACGCGCCAGTCGCCAAAATCCTGGTTCGAAATGGCCGTGTGCACGGTGTTGTCCTGAGTGACGGCGAGGAGATCCAGGCGCCAGTGGTCGCGAGCAATCTCGATCCGAGGCTCACCTTTCTGAAACTGATGGACGCGGCCGATCTCGATCCGGCATTTCTCGACGGCATTCGCAAGTTCCGGTCGGAAGGGACATCGCTCAAGATGAATCTGGCGCTCAGCGGCTTGCCGGATTTCACCGCCCTTCCGGGAACACCCGGTCCGCAGCACCGCGCGACCATGCACATTTGCCCGTCCGTGGATTACATCGAACGAGCCTGGGACGACGCCAAGTACGGCCGCCCATCACGATCGCCGCTCATCGAAATGACCATTCCGACCATGTACGATCCCACGCTCGCGCCGGAGGGCCATCACATTATGGGAATCTTCCTTCAGTACGCTCCTTACACGCTTAAAGGCGCAAATTGGGATGACGAACGCGAGCCCTACGCGGAGCGGATTCTCGACGTGATCGAAGAATATTGCCCGAACATCCGAAAGATCGTGGTCGAGCGGCAGACCCTGACTCCGCTCGATTTGGAGCGGCGCTTCGGGCTCACCGGGGGCAATATCTTCCACGGAGAAATGAGTCTGGACCAGATGTTCGTCCTGCGGCCGCTGGCCGGCTGGGCGCGGTATCGGACTCCCGTGCGCGGCTTGTACTTATGCGGGTCCGGAGCGCACCCCGGGGGCGGCGTCATGGGCGCGCCCGGCCATAACGCGGCGCGCGAGATCCTGAAGGACCGCTGATGTCCTGTCTCAGAGCTTGGCCGAATGAGCCGAATCGGCGTGAGCAGCCGGGGTACTCTCAAGCCCGAGCGAAAGCGCGGGAAATGCTTTTCGCCCTGATAACAGCAGATTCCTCGCTGCGCTCGGAATGACAAGGGTTGGTTGGACCGGGTGGTCGGCCGAATTCTGCGGGGCTTCTGCGACGCGACGCTCGCAAGCAAAACTCAAGCCTCGCCGGGAGCTTCCAGGCTTCGCCACAAATACCAGCTCGCGATCGAACGATAGGGCTGCCACGCCGCGGCGATGCGCTCCATCTCGGGAGGCTTCGGGAGTTCTGGTAAATCGTAAGCCTTCTTCATCGCCATGCGAATTCCTAAGTCGCCGGTAGGAAGCACGTCGGGGCGCTTCAGAGCGGCCATCAGAAACATGTGCACGGTCCACACGCCGATCCCCTTCACGCGGGTGAGGTGCTCGATCACGGCCCCGTCGTCCAGGGTGAGACACAGCGAGAAATCCACCTCTCCCGTCCGCGTGCGCCGGGCCAGATCCCTGATATATTCCATCTTTTGCCTGGAAAGCCCCAGCGATCGCATTCGGGCCGGGCGTAGCTTCAGGATCGATTCGGGCGTCAAGGGGTCGGCTTTGGCCGCGGCCTGCAGCCGGTTGAAGATGGTCAGCGCCGCTTTCCCGTGCAGCTGCTGGTAGACAATCGAGCGGACCAGCGTGTGGAACGCCGGGTCGCGATAGACGAACCGGTACGCACCGACCCGTGCGATGATATTTGCCAGGACAGGATCGGACTTTTTAAGATGATGGATCGCTTTTCGCATGGAACGGAGCGGGGCTGCGGTACATCCAACATTGTAATTATGAAACGCTGGACCGCGCTGCTCCTTTTCACTTCCGCGGCTTTCTGCCAGGAACCCGGCACGACGATCAAAGTCGACGTCGATCTGGTCAACATCCTCTGTTCGGTTCGCAACAAGGGTGGGGGACTGGTCGGCAACCTGGAAAAGAAGGACTTCACGGTCTTTGAAGACGGCAAGCAGCAGGAGATCAAGTATTTCACCCGCGAAACCGATCTCCCCCTCACCATCGGTCTCCTGGTCGATACGAGCAAGAGTCAGGAGCGGCTGATGGATATCGAGCGCCGGGCAGCTTACCAGTTCTTTTCCAAAGTCCTTCGAGCCAAGGACGAGGCGTTCCTGATCCAGTTTGGTGCGGAGGCCGAGCTGCTTCAGGATGAAACCGGCTCCGCGAAGCTGCTCCAGAGGGGTTTGGATCAGCTTCGATTGAGCGTTCCCTTGGGCGGACTCCATCCCGGCCCAGTGCCCACGCAACAGAACATGGCCGGGACAATCTTATACGACGCTGTTTACCTGGCGGCGAACGACAAGTTGAGAGGCGAAGTAGGACGCAAGGCAATCGTGCTGATTACCGACGGCGTCGACACCGGCAGCCGAACTACAAGAGACGCCTCGATCGAAGCAGCCCAGAAGGCCGACGCGATCATCTACAGCATCTTCTATCAGGATCAGGCGGCGTATGGCTTCGGCACGTTCAGCATGGGCGGCGGAGGCGGTGAAGGCGAACTCCGGCGCATGTCGAGCGAGACGGGTGGCCAGGTGTTTCGAGTGGATCGAAAGAATACGCTCGACGATATCTTCCAGCAATTGCAGGATGAGATGCGTAGCCAGTACTCGGTCGTCTACACCCCTACCAATCCAAAGCGGGATGGGACCTATCGCAAAATTGATCTCCGGGTAGCGGGCAAAGACTACAAAGTCCAGGCCCGCAAAGGTTATTACGCGGTCCCGCCTGAGGGCAATTAGTCCGCCCTACTGAAAGTCCATCACCAGCTTGCCGCCGGGGCCTTTGTAGATCAGCGAAAAATCCTTCGCCTTGAACTTCTTTCCATCGATGGCGAAGTACAGCAGCCCATCCAGCGGTTCTTTGGTTTCGCGGTCCGGCAGCAACTTCGCCTGCAGCGCGTCCAGTACCGGGTCGGCCTTGCCGTCCGAGTCCGCGTCGGCTTTGGCATCGGCATCGGGGGCCGGAGTTGCGGACTTGCCCTTGCTGGAATTGCGGTTCGATCCATTGCCGCCTTGCGTCCGGATTCCTCCGACGCCGGTCCATCCGTGGCCGTTCCCCAGGCTCCCCCAGTCGTTATCTTCCTGCGCGGCCTTGATCACCAGCGCGCCCTTGCCGGCGATCTGGCTCGGCAACATGGCCTCCGAGCGTTGGCCGTCCTTGCGATAGATCAGAGTAAAGTCATCCGGACCGATGCGGAGGGACTGCTCGTTCTTGGGCGCGGCTTTCAACCGCACCACGAGGATCTCGGGGCCGGGGTCCGCTCCAATGGCCTGCTGGATCTCGCTGGAATTGAACAAGAGCGATCCCGAGATCTCGATATCGTCGTTGCCCGCCTGGTTGGGCAGAGGTTTCCGTTCCGCGGCGGCGGCGAGCGCCGTCAGCGTGAATATCGAAACGAGGAGAGTTTTCATTGTCCGTCCTCGATACTAGGTTACACGCTCAGCCGTCCCATCGCAGTGGCATGCCCCCACGCTAAGTTCCTACACGTTCCACAAAGGGTAAGTGTCGTTCTTTCCCCTATATTGAAGGAATACGTCCAAGCTCCAAGCTGCTAGAATCGTTCTTGACATGCGCCATGTGTCAGGTTACGGCAGGGGATGATACGGACGATCCGCCACAAGGGACTGAAGCGCCTTTTTGAACAGGACGATCCAAGAGGGGTTAATCCCGAACATGCACAGACGCTGCGGGATATTTTGGCGACCATTCATGCCGCCCCTACCCTTGCTCACTTGAACCAGCCGGGGTTGCGGTT
>Ga0209415_10001084_pt1 | contig 51758 bp, 48 predicted proteins | sample PeaSoiSIISIP2007_FD_187696 | JGI IMG/M metagenome (GOLD analysis project Ga0209415, IMG submission 187696) | Peat soil microbial communities from Weissenstadt, Germany - SII-SIP-2007 (SPAdes) (version 2) | ecosystem: Environmental > Terrestrial > Soil > Wetlands > Peat | place: Germany... | reverse complement strand
GAGCTCCCACGACGCTCCCCCCGCAAGTTCGGCGGGCTCCTCCCCTTTACTCCACTTTGCGCCACTTTAGCCCCCACCCCTCCACAGGTCAATCCCCCTCGACTCCACTGCCCTCCACCGCCCCACCCGGCGCCGCCACCCCTCCGGCTCCGGTCACGCGGACCGCCCGATCCCGCAAGACGGACGCGACGCGAGTCGCGGTGATGGCGCGACGGCGCTCGGTGACGCGGACCGAGGTCCGTCGGTCGGATCAGGTCCGGGGAGAGGACCTCAGGGCAGAAGACTCAGGGCAGGGCGCGAAGGAGTGCGCCCTCGACGGCCGCGACGAGAGTCTCTCCCCCTGCACCGCGCAGAGGCATCGGCAGGATGTCACGGAGACCGGCTGCCACAGTGTGAAGCTCACAGATGCCGCGTGCATCGTGCGCGCGCCGGGTGCGATCGGCGTCGAGTGCGAGAAGTGCCACCAACGGTTCCGGTGACCATTGCACCAACGCCATGGAGTGCAGACGCGCCCCCTCTCGCGTCCGGCGTTGGGCCACGCCCACAACTTTCGGCGCAGGTTCGCCTGAGGTCGATGCCGGGGCCGTGGTCACTTCGCCCGGACCGACACCGGCGAAACAGATGAGGTCGGACCACTCCGTGCGTGTCGCCCGCCCGCGATGTACGAAGAGTCCCGGCGAACCCAGCTCCGCCAGAGCTCGGGTCCATGTCTGGCCCAACCACGATGACGATTCGATGACGTCGTCGTCCCACAGCGGATCGCGGCGAGGGACCCATGCCTCCAACCAGACCTGCGCAGCAGGGCCGATGAGCACCGCACCTCCCCCCGAGGCCCGGCGCACGACGTCCACGTCATCGTCAGCGGCGCGCGCCAGGTCCACGACCTCGGTCGACTGCGTGGTACCGAGCACGATGGCCCGGCGACCAACGACCGTGCACAGCGCCACAAGACGCGACCCACGCTGGCCGGGATCGGGCCAGGGTCCGTGCAATGTGGACGCGCTGTCGGTGCGGCGCTCGATCGACCATCCGCCCCGGGGCGCGGAGGTCACGCCGTCAGGGACTGCTCACCCAGATACGGGGCCCACTCGTCGCGCGCTCCCCCGCTCATCGCGAGCAGCCAGACCCGCTGGCGCGGGGCGCACGGTTGGGTCCGCAGGACCAGGCCGACCTCGTGCGGCAGGCGGTCTTCCTTGCGCGTATTGCAACGACGGCAGGCGGCGACGACGTTGTCCCACGCGTGCATGCCGCCTCGGCTACGGGGCAGGACGTGATCGATGCTCTCGGCCGCCAGCCCGCAGTACTGACAACGGTGGCTGTCGCGTGCGAACACCGTCCGCCGGTTCACAGCCACCGTGCGGTCGTGAGGCACGCGGACGTAGCGCGCCAGGCGGACCACCGACGGTTCGGGGAAGGCCCGTCGCTCGGATCTGAAGACCTGGTCGGTGCTATGGACGAGCTCGGCCTTGGTGGCGAGCACCAGCAGCAGGGCGCGCCGGGTGGAGACGAGCCCGAGCGGCTCGAACGTCGCGTTGAGCACGAGCGCTCGGCTCGACCCATTTGCGCCGGCTTCCCTGGCCAACATCATCGACGAGGCTACTCCGGCGAGCGAGGTTCGCTCCGGCAGTGTGTCTGTCATCGACGGCGCCACCGGCCCATGGTGGCGCACCAGGAGATGAACGACACCACATCTGCGGCATCGGGCACCTCCTCGCCCGACCCGCCATAGGCCGTCTCCATGCGAAATCGCCACAGCGCCTCGTCGGGCAGCGGGAGAAGGGGCCACCGGCGCCACCAACCGGGCCGCGCCAGGCGCGTGGCCTCGGCCAGCGCGGCGGGCCACAGCCACGGCCGACGAACCAGCGCGACCACCACGACCGCAATCGTGGGTCTCGACGTCGGACCCCCTCGAGCGCCCTTCGCTCGTGGCGCGTTCACGGGGCCTCCACCAGACCTCGGTCGACGGCGCGCCAACCCAACGCGCCGGCACCGACGAGCGGAGCTGCCGGCCCGAGCCCACTCGGCACGATGCGCGCCCCGGTGGCGAACGACAGCCGGGCGCGGGCGTGAAGCTCGGTGTTGGCCGCTTCGAAGAACGGGGCACCGAACCCGAGCGCGACGGACCCCCCGATGACGATGAGCTCGATGTCGAGGAGGCTCACGACCGAAGCCACCGCCCGCCCCACGAGACGACCCGTCCGTGCGATCACTTCCGGTGTGGCTTCGGCCGGGGATCGACCGGTCACCGCGGCGATCGCTGTGCCCGACGTTTCGGCTTCGAGGCACCCCCGTGCCCCACACGCGCAGAGGCGGCCGTCGGGCTCGACGATCACGTGGCCGACATGGCCGGCGTTCCCCGAATCCCCGTCGAGTAGTCGGTTGTCGACGACGATGCCGCCGCCGACACCGGTCGACACCACCATGGCGAGATAGTTCGAGCAGCCGCGGGCCGCGCCCGTCCAACCTTCGGCGAGAGCCAGGGCCTTGGCGTCGTTGTCCAACGCGACGACCAGACCCGTCACCTCCTCGAGACGACGGCGCAGGGGGAAGTCCCGCAACGCCGGGATGTTGAGTGGTGACACCTCACCCCGGCGAAGGTCCATGGGACCGCCGCATCCGACCCCACAGGCCACAAGGTGTCCATCTGCGGCGGCGCCGGGTACCGGGTTGGAGATCACGTCCTCCACCAGGCCCCTCAGCACCCCGAACAGCTCTTCGGCGTCGTGGGTGCGGGGCGTGGGGATCCGCCGGGGCTCGAGCAGCTCCCCTGTACCGGTGACCTGACCCGCCGCCAGTTTGGTGCCGCCGATGTCGATCGCCAGGCACCGCTTCATCGCTGCTCCCGGGTCAGGGGCCGGCCCTGTCACCGGTTTCGGCGGAGGTCAGCGATTGCGGCGGAAACGGTCCCGCAGCCAACCGCGGGTGTCGTTGAGGGCGTTGCCGATCCCCTCGGTCCGCAGCGAGTGGCCGATCTCCTCCCACCCCGCCTTGCCCATCCGGCGCACGTTGGTCCAGAAGACGACGAGGGATCCGAACATGATGAGGACGCCGAGGAACCCCAGGAACACGTTCGTGGTGAAGAAGGCGAGCATGACCGCCAACCCGGCGACGAAACCGACGACCGACCACTTGAGGTATCGGCCCGCGTATCGATAGACGTTTTCCGACCGGACACGATCGGCGAACGCCGGATCATCGTGGTAGAGCGCTTGCTCCAATTCGTGCAGCACACGCTGCTCATGCTCGGAGAGCGGCACGCTCACCCCCTTCCAGGCCCCGGCGCGACGTGGCGCGCTTCATCAATCTTAGGCACGCGAGAAGGGCAAGACAACGGCGCCTGCTGTCGATATCGGGTTCTTCGCCCTGTGCTTTCAACGGTCAACTCCCTGGTCCTGGGAGGAAACGAGGGTGTCGACGCACCATGGGGCGGCTTTTGCCCCGTCGGGCGTCATCACTCGACACCGGCCGGCGATGTCGGAGCGCCGGGCCCCCATTGGGTGTCACCCCGCTCCTTCACGGTCAGTCCGTCCCGGCCCACCAGGGCGGCGGGACCCACCGACGCGTTGCCGTATCGGGCCCTGATCGAGGAGACCGCCGCCTCCACCTCGTGCCAGGCCGGCTGCCGGGCCGCCGGCACACCCCCGTCGACGCGGCGGTCCACTCCAGCGCCGTCGGGGTGGGCCCCCTCGTGACCGACGGCGATGGTTCCGGGCGGGACGACGTCGTCGTCGAACGCCAGCTGGTGAGCGGTGGTGCCGGTGTCTTGGAGCCCCGATACCGACACGCCCAGGAGACGGACACCGGGCGAGACATCGACGGCCTCGAGCAGAGCACCCGCCACGGTCCCGAGGGCGCGGGGGCTGTCGAGGAGGACCGCGACGGTGTGGGAGCGGGTGATGGTGGTGCGGTCCCCGTAGCGGACCTTGACCGTGACGGCCTTCCCCGCCAACCCTGCCTCACGCAGGCGCGTGCCGACGGCGTCGGCCATACGGAGGACGTGGCGGTGCAGGTCCTCGTGCACGGCGATGTCGATGGCAAAGGTCTCTTCGTGGCCGACGGACTTCACCTCCTGGGTCGGTTCCACCCGTCGAGGGTCCACTCCCCTGGCGAGCTCGGCCAGCTGGTGCCCGTTGGCCGTGCCGAGGGACCGGCACAGGGTGTCCTCGGGGATGCGGGCCAACTCTTCGATGGTCGTGACCCCGAGGGCGTCCAGGCGCCGGGCGGTGGCCGGGCCCACTCCCCACAGCGCCCGCACCGGCAACGGGTGGAGGAACGACAGCTCCTGGTCCGGCGGGACCACGACGACGCCGGGGCCCGGGCGGGGGCCCTCGGGGGTGAGCACCGGCTTCGCAGCGCGCGACGCAAGCTTGGCGAGCAGCTTGGTGCGGGCCACTCCCACCGCGCACTCCATCTCCATGTCCTGGCGCACGGCCTGTCGGATCGCCCTCGCCACGTCCGGGGGCGAGCCGAAAAGGCGGCGTACCCCGGCGACGTCGACGAACGCCTCGTCGAGGGAGATGCCCTCCACCACGGGCGAGAACTGCTGCAGCACGGCGTGCAGCCGCTCACTCATCTCGACGTAGCGGGCGAAGCGGCCCGCCAGGAACACCGCGTGAGGACAGCGCCGCCTCGCCTCGAGCGACGGCATGGCCGAGTGGATGCCGAAAGCGCGCGCTTCATACGTGCACGACGCCACGACGCCGCGTGCACCGGCACCTCCCACGATCACCGGTTTGCCGGCAAGCGAGGGATCATCGAGGACCTCGACCGACGCGTAGAACGAGTCCATGTCGACGTGCAGCACCGTGCAGACGTCGACATCGGTGTCGAGGTCGCCGTCCACCGCCGCGCCCGCCCCTCGGTCAGCCACCGAGGCGCAGACGGCGGAAGCCCTCCGCGTAGCCGACCCCGGCCCGGCGTCCGTCTTCCTGGCAACGCTCCCGAACGGCGCGGCGCACCCATTCACCGTCGTCGGGGAATTGGCTCCGATGACACGACACCGCCGCCACCTTGTCGTCGATGGTGGCAGTGACGTCCACCCAGACGGTGGGCTCGAGGGTCCCCGACAACAGCGCGGTCTCGGCCTGGTAGGCGACACCAGCCTCCGGGAAGTAGTGCGGGAGAGCCGACGCCGGAGACAATGCATCGAGCAACGCGAACCCCGTCGTGCGATGGTCCCGATGATTGAAGTAGTCCTCACCGAAGAATACGGCGGTGGGATCTGGCCCGAGGACCGTGAGCGGGCGCAGCTTTCGCACCCAGCTCACCAGGGTGGCGCGCAACGCGCTGTCGTCTTCGAGCTCGCCATCGGGATACCCGAGAAAATGCTGGCCCGCGAGGCCCAGGAGCCTCGCCGCCTCGCCCGCTTCGTCGGCGCGTCGTCGGGCGAGATCGTGCGGGTCGACGTCGGCATCCGTGGTCCCCTTGGCGCCGTTGGTACAGATGAGCACGTGCACCTCGGCACCGGCGCCGGCCCACCGCGCCAACGTGCCACCGCACGACACGTCAGGATCGTCAGGATGGGCGTAGACGGCGAGCACCCTGTCGGGGACCTCTTCGAGGAGGACCGTCATCGGATCAGGCCCTGCGCTTGGGTTCGGTCGTCTTGGTGAGAAGACCTACCTCACGTTGGAAATCCCCCAGATCCTCGAATCCCTTGTAGACCGAGGCGAAACGCAGGTACGCCACGTCGTCGACATCGCGCAGGCGCTCCAGGACGGCAACCCCGATCTGCTGGCTCGACACCTCGACCCCTTCGCCCCGCAGCGCCTCCTCCACCTGCTGGGCTATCTCCTCGAGTCTCTCCTCGGTCACGGGGCGGTTCTTCGTGGCGGCCCGCACACCGGATACAACCTTGGCGCGATCGAACGGTTCCCGCTGTCCGCCCCGCTTGACGACCCACAGAGGAGCTTCCTCGAGACGCTCGTAAGTGGTGAAGCGACGGTTGCACGACAGGCACTCGCGGCGGCGACGGATGGCGACTCCGTCCTCGGCCAGGCGCGAGTCGACGACCTTGTCCTCGAGACTTTGACACCACGGACACCGCACCGCTCCAACCGTAGTGCCACTCCCCGAGCCGTCAGGGAAGGCGGAGCTGCTCCCCGGGGACGACGTTGTCCCCGCCGACCTGAGCGGCGAGATCGGCCACGACGGGCCGCGGATCACCGGTTGGATCGAGCCTCGTCGCGATCGACCACAGTGTGTCGCCCGGGCGCACCACATATGACACGTGATGCGCAGCGGTCTCCCCCGCCAGGGCGGAACCGGGGGTGGCGAGGGAGCCCCCGGTGCCGCTCCACGGCAGGGCCAGGGCGGCGAGCAATCCCGCCGCCACCGTTCCGAGCAGGACCCGTCGGCGCCGTACCGCGATGCTCGGGCGGGTCGTCCGACCGTCGGGAAGACACCCGGCGCGCGTGGGACGCACCTGGTGACAACGACGGTCGGGCTCGGGCTTGAGAAGGGGTCGGCACGGTTCCACGCTGCGGTGGGCCGGACGCACCGGGGAAAGGGGTGATCCCGGGGGCACGACCCGCAGCGACCTACCGCTGCGGCGACGGGACGGAATCGGCGAGAGGGCGACGGCCATCAGGGTCGACCCTGGTCTTCCTCTGTCGAACACGTGTTCGCCACAACGTCATCAGAGCACGAACACGTGTTCGTGTCAAGAGTGGAGCGGCGGAGCCCCGAAGGGATGGTGACGACCATGGCGACAGGGTTCCACCTGGGTGTAACGACGGTTCCGTCCCTGCGTGAGGCCCATGGAGCGAACAGGTGTTTGATCCGGGACCCCTCCGGGACTAGGTTGGCACGAACTGGTGTTCGCCTTCCGGACCCGATTCCGGAATCGGGCTATCGGGACCGGGGACGGGACCGGGGACCGTTATCGGGACCGGGGACCGTGGACACCCGGATCGACGGCGGATCGTGAACGGATCGGGAAGAGGAGAGCGACATGGCGGAGGCATTGACCGGGAAGCGGCTCGAGATCCTCGAGTTCATCGGGGACAGCCTGCGTGAGCAGGGGTACCCACCATCGGTCCGGGAGATCGGTGAGGCTGTGGGCCTGACCTCCTCGTCGACGGTGCACGCCCATCTGGCGGTGCTCCAACGAGAGGGGTACTTGCGCCGGGACCCGACCAAGCCCCGCGCCATGGAGGTGCGCTTCGACCCCTCCTCCCGGGCGGCCATGGCGGCGAGCCCGGTCCGCCACGTGCCGCTGCTCGGGGACGTGGCGGCAGGTACCGGGGTGCTCGCGAGCGAAAATGTCGAGGAATTGCTTCCGCTGCCCGAGGACTTCACCGGCTCGGGATCGGTGTTCATGCTGCGGGTTCGGGGCGACTCGATGATCGAGGCGGGCATCTTCGACGCCGACTACGTCGTGGTGCGCCAGCAACCCGACGCCGAGAACGGCGACATCGTGGTGGCGGGGATCCCGGGCGAAGAAGGTACGGTCAAGATGTTCGCCCGGCGCCGGGGCAAGGTGGTGCTCACTCCCGCCAACGCCGCGCTGGCCCCGATGGAGTTCGCACCCGACGAGGTCACGGTGTACGGGCGGGTCGTCACTGTGCTGCGCCGACTCTGACGGTCGACCCGGCTCGGGACGTCACGCTCGAGCCGGGATCTGCTGCACGGCCCAGCCGTTTCCGTCGGGGTCCCGGAAGAAGACGAACGAGCCCCACGGGAATACCTCGACGTCGCTCACCGCCACACCCCGTTCCAGCAGCTGGTCGTGGGCGGCCGCGACGTCCCGGACCACGAGTTGAAGGCCCTGTGCTGACCCCGGGGTCGACGTCACGATCCCCTCGCCCATCGCGATCGAGCACGCCGAGCCCGGTGGCGTGAAGTGAACGAACCGCAGGTCGTCGCGGACCCGATGGTCGTGGTCGGCGACGAAGCCGATCTTCTCGGTGTAGAAGGACTTGGCGCGCTCCACGTCCGAGACGGGCACGGCGACGAGCTCGAGCTTCCAGTCCACGGGGGCCTCCTGTTCTGATGCTCGATCCTGAATTGGCCATCCTCTGACCACTTTGCAGGGAGACTGTCCCGATGTTGTGGCCGGGTGACCGGAAGAATGTGGCAACCAGAGGAAAGGCGTCGCCCATGAGCGAGTACACCCATGCCCCCCACCCGCACACCCTGGAGCGACTCGAGCACCGCGACAGGCCCGTGAAGCACGCGGACGTCGTCAAGGAGCAGGTGGCGACCAGGTTCAACTCGTGGCTGGCGGTCAAGATCACCGACGGGGTCGGCACGATGTGGTGCGCCTACGTCTTCGCCCTTGTCGCCTTCGTCAGCCTCCCCGCCATTCTGACCCAGGCGCGATTCGTCCCCAAGAATTTCTTTCCGTCGTGGATGATCGCCAACGGGCTCATCCTCCTCGTGGCGTGGATCGCCCAGACCTTCCTGCAATTGGTCTTGCTGTCGATCATCATCGTGGGACAGAACATCGCCGCGGCGGCGTCGGACAAGCGTTCGGAGAACACCTACAAAGACGCCGAAGCCATCCTGAGTGAGGCGATCGAGATCCAGAAGCACCTCCAGGCCCAGGACGAGCGTTTGATCGCTGCGCTCAACGAGGCCCTCAGCAAGGTCCCTGCTGCCTCGTCTTGAGATGTTCCGCCGCCCGTCCACGCACGATGATCAGCGCCCGTGCGTTTGCATCGGTGAGTGGTGTCAGTCGGTGAGGAGCAGCGTGGCGAGCACGGCGCGCACCTGCTCGAGCTCACGGCGCGATACGTGTTCGTCGGGCGTGTGCGCGAGAAGCGGGTCACCGGGGCCGAAGTTGGTGGCGGGCACCCCCAACCCGGCGAAGGTGGCCACGTCGGTCCATCCCAACTTGGCCCGGGGTGGCGTACCGGTGGCCGCCACGAGCGACGCCAGGACGGGGTGGGTGAGGGCCGGTGGTGCCCCCGGAGCAACGTCGATGATCTCGATGCCGTCGCCTTCGGAGAGGTCGATCGCGTCGGAGAAGATGCCTCGAACGCTCTGTTCCACGTCAGCACGGTCACGCAGGGGCGCGAACCGGTAATTGACCGTGACCGTGGCCCGATCGGGCACCACGTTGCTGGCGACGCCTCCCTCGATCCCCACGGCCTGGAGTTGCTCGGTGTACTCGCAGCCGTCGAGCACCACGACGCGCGGCTCGTAGCGGTCGAGCGCGGCGAGAACCGGTGCCAACCGGTGCACGGCGTTGACTCCCGTCCACGGCCGCGCCGTGTGGGCTCGCCGCCCTCCGACCGACACCTCTGCCCGCAAGGTTCCCTGGCAGCCTGCCTCCACGATGCCGGCCGTGGGCTCCGCCAGCACGGCGGCGTCGGCGCGGAGAAGTTCCGGACGGGTCCGGGCCAGACCGGCGAGCGCGTTGTGTCGCTGGGCCACCTCCTCGCACGCGTACAGCACGTAGGTGACGTCGATCGCCGGAAGCGGGGTCGTCCTGGCCAGGTCGAGCAGGACCGCCAGCCCGCCTTTCATGTCCACCGAACCCAGGCCCCACAGCGTGTCGCCCTCGATGTGCGGGGCAGCCTCGTCGAACGGAGGCACCGTGTCGAGATGGCCGGCGAGGACGACGCGCCGAGACCGCCCGAGCCGGGTCCGGGCCACCACCGTGTCGTCGAAGCGCTCCACCTCGAGGTGCGCGGCACTGCGCAGGTCGTCCTCGACTCGATCAGCGAGGGCCTTCTCGTGGTGGCTGACCGAGGGGATGGCGCAGAGCTCGGCCGTCAAGGCCAAGAGGTCGGTCATGTCGTGGGCAGCGAACTCAGACGCCGACCTGGTGCTCGCGCAGCACCGCCTCGAGCTGGGCCTTGTCGTGGCGCTCGCCCGGCTCGAGATGCTTGATCACGAGCACACACGGCAGGAAGAACTCGCCGCCGGGGTACGCGCGCCGGCGCGACGCGCCGATGGCGACGCACCACGGGGGCACGACCCCCCGTCCGAGCTCCTCTCCGGACGCGGCGTCTATGACTGGGATTCCGGGGTTGAGGATGACACCCTCGGCGAGTACGGACCCCTCCCCCACGCGGGCTCCTTGGGTCAAGATGCATCGGCTCGAGATGTTGGCGTCGTCTCCCACCATGACCGGCGCCGCATTGGGTGGTTCGAGCACGCCGCCGACGCCCACACCTCCCGCAAGATGGACGCGCGCCCCGATCTGCGCGCACGAGCCCACGGTGGCCCAGGTGTCGACCATGGTGTCGGCACCGACGCGCGCCCCGATGTTGACGTAGCTCGGCATGAGGATGACTCCACGGTCGAGGAACGAGCCCCACCGCGCCGACCCACCGGGAACCACCCGCACACCCGCCGCCGCGAACCCCGTCTTGAGCGGCAGCTTGTCGTGGAATTCGTACGGCCCGACCTCGGTCGTCTCCATGGCGCGCAGTCGGAACAGCAGGAGGATCGCGGTCTTGAGCCAGCTGTGGACGATGACCTCGCCCGAGGTGGGGTCGATCTCCGCCACACGGGCCTCACCCCGGTCGAGCAGGTCGACCGCCTCTGTGACGATGCCGAGGGCGTCGGTATCGGCCGGGCTCAGCTCGGCCACGCGGGACCACAATTCCTCGATCTGGGACGGCAGGTCGGCCATTCTCCGAGGTTACCGGCCTGTGCCCCCGTCGCCCGAGACCGCCCGCGACACCGCAGGCCCGAGACGCGGGTGCCCCGACGCCGCCAGGCGCGTCGACAGCAGCTCGATCCGTTCGTCGGGCTGGACCGCGGCCACCCGCACGAACCCCGCGGCCTGCTCCCCGTAGAACTCGCCCGGGCTCACGAGCATCCCCGCCGCCTCGGCCAGGGCCGTGGTGAGCACCCACGCCCCGGGGCGCCCCTCGTCCCGTCCCAATTCGTCGGCCCACGCCGGGACCGGAACCCACAGGTAGAAGCCGCCCGCCGGCAGGTCCACCTCGAGCCCCGCTCCCTGCAGGATGGCGGCCAGACGGGCCAGGCGACGTCGATAACGCTCGCGCTGCTCCGCCACGTGCGCGTCGTCCTGCAATGCCACCACCGCCGCGGCCTGCACCGGTCCTGGCACCATGAGCCCGGCGTGCTTACGGAGCTCCGCCAGGTACTCGACCAGCGAGCCGTCACCGGCGTAGAACCCGACGCGCACTCCGGCCATGTTCGAACGCTTGGACAGCGAGTGGACGGCGAGCACACCGTCGGGCCCGTGCTGGACGATGCTCGTCGGTGCGCCTTGCCACGTGAATTCGGCATAGCACTCGTCCGAGAGCACAGGGACAGCTCTATCCCGACCCCATGCCGCGGCTGCTCCCAGGTCGGTGAGGGCTCCGGTCGGATTGGACGGGCTGTTGACCCACAGGCACAGCGCGCGCCGAGCGTCGGAGTCGGCCACCGCCGACAGATCCAGGCTGCCGTCCTCGGCCGCCGGCACCTCGACCACGCGGCAGCCCGCCAGGCGAGCACCCATCGCATACGTCGGGTACGCCAGAGCGGGTGCGAGAACGGTGTCACGGTCGGGCGTGCGCAGCTGCAGGAACCATGCCGCCGTGGCGACGAATTCCTTGGTGCCCACGCACGCGGCGACCTGGGCCGGATCGATCGACACCTCGAAGCGCCGGAGCATCCAGTCCGCTGCGGCCTGCCGTAGGGCCGCGCTGCCGATCGAAGCGGGGTAACCGCGTTCGGTCCCCGAAGTCCCCAACGCGGCTGCGACGCCCGGTGGCGGCGGATCGCACGGGGTGCCGACCGAAAGGTCCACGACGCCGCCGGGATGTGATGCGGCGACCTGCGCGACCGAAGAGAGGCGGTCGTAGGGATAGGGAGGCGGTGAGAACCCCGGGCGCAGCTCCGGCCCGCTCATGACGCCACGAATTCCCGGAAACGGGCGCGGCCCGCTTCGTCGAGCACGACATGGACGACCGTGGCGCCTTCGCTGTGGGACTCATCGACAACTTCGCCCTCGCGGTGCACCGCGGCGAGCACGTCACCGCGCTCGAAGGGCACGACGAGCTCCACCACCCGGTCGGCGACGCGCAGTCGGTCACCTATGGCCCGCAGCAAGTCGTCGATCCCGGCACCCGTGAGGGCCGACACCACCACCGCGTCTTCGTGCGCGTTGGCCAGGCGCGTCGAGGCATCCGGGGCCCGGTCGGCTTTGTTGATCACCAGCAGCTCGGGCACAGCGCCCGCGTCGATCTCGTCGAGGACGGTGCGTACCGCCTCGATCTGCATCTCGGGCTCGGGCGCCGACGCATCCACCACGTGGACCAAGAGATCCGCGTCCTTCACCACCTCGAGGGTGGAGCGGAAGGCCTCGACGAGCTGATGCGGGAGCTTGCGGACGAACCCGACGGTGTCTGACAGCAGCACCGTCTCCCCGCCGGGAAGGGCCAGGCGCCGGGTGCGCGAGTCGAGCGTGGAGAACAGACGGTTCTCGACGAGCACCCCGGCATCGGTGAGGCGGTTCAGCAACGTCGACTTGCCGGCGTTGGTGTAGCCCACGAGGCTCACGACTCGTTGGCGCGAACGCGTCCGCGCCCGACCCTGGGTGCGGCGCGTGGCCGCAACCTGTTTGAGGTCCCTCTCGAGGCGCGTCATACGGCGCAGCAGGCGACGACGATCCACTTCGAGCTGCGTCTCGCCCGGCCCCCTCGTCCCGATGCCACCGGCCTGCTGGGACAACGCCAGTCCCTTGCCACGCAGCCGTGGCAACCGGTACCGCAGCAGGGCCAGCTCCACCTGTGCCTTGCCCTCCTGGGAGCGGGCGTTCTGGGCGAAGATGTCGAGGATCACGGCGGTGCGGTCGATGGCGGTGCGGCCCAGGATCTTCTCCAAGTTGCGCTGTTGGGCGGGCGAGAGCTCGTCGTCGAATACCACGGTGTCGGAATCGAGGGTCTCCGACAGCTCGTGCAGTTCCTGGGCCTTTCCCCGGCCGACGAAGGTGGCCGGATCGGGGCGGTCGCGGCGTTGCACGACCCGGCCGACCACGATGGCGCCCGCGGTGTCGACGAGGAGGGCGAGTTCGTCGAGATCGGCATCAACCGCGTCAGCCGAAGTCCAGGGGAACAGCACACCCACGAGCACGATGCGCTCGCGGAAGCTGCGCTCGATGAGCGTCACCGTCGAGTCGCCACCTCGGTCACCACCGCTTCGTGCGCTTGCGTCCGAACGGCCTCGCCACCTGCCTCGGGGCCGAGGACCGACGTTCGCACCAGGGCCGCCAACACCTCTTCTTCAACCGTGACGTGTCCCACCGCTTGGGTCGGACCCGCGAGGAAGATTCCCGAGCCGTCGAGCTCGATGTCGAGCGGACCACCGGGGTTGTGCACCCGGACGCGTGTGCCGACGTCGTGATGAGCGTGAGCCGCGGCCACCGCCGCACAGGCGCCTGTCCCGCACGCCAGCGTCTCGCCTACGCCGCGCTCCCACACGCGCAGCGTGAGCTCACCTTCGCCCGGACCGGGCCACACGAACTCCACGTTCGCCCCGCCGGGGACCGACCGCTCGAACCGGGGACCGATGCTGTGCACGGCGTCGTCGGCCACCCACGAGCCGAACAGCACGACGTGCGGGTTCCCCATGCCGACGTGCTGGCCCCAGCGCCAACCGGTGGGTCTGTCCTCGAGCTCGGGCCCGAGCGCGGCGTGACCCATCTCCACGCGCCCGTACCCCTCCCCCGGACCGGGGCCCGGTCGGTACTCCACCGTCCGCAGACCGGCGAGCGTCGCCACCACGACGCTCCCCGCACCCACCATGCCCGCGTCGACGGCGGCTTGGACCAGGCAACGGATCCCGTTGCCACTCATCTCGGCGACGCTGCCGTCCGCGTTGCGCAGGTCCATGGTGAGAGCCGCCGGCCCCGGGCCCGAGGCGACGCGGACCACGCCGTCTGCGCCGATACCTCGGTGCCGGTCGCACAGGGCGCGCGCCTCGGCCGCCGACAGAGGTCGGCGGTCCTCGGGGTCGAGGAGCACGAGGAAATCGTTGCCCGCGCCGTGGTGCTTGGACAGCCGTAAGGCGCCGTCGCTTTCCATCGGTTCAGTCTCCCACCTCGCCACCGGCGTCGGCGCCCCCAGGCCCAGATCCCGAACCTGACGTGCTACGGCGCGAGACCGACAAGACCGACCCCCGCTCGTCCCACACCTCGACAAGCTGCTCGAGCAGGTCACGGGTCGGATCGAGCCAACGGATACGAGGGTCGCGCCGGAACCAGGCCCACTGACGTCGGGCGAAGGCCCGGGTTCGGCGCTTGGCCTCGTCCACCGCCTGTTCGAGTGTGATCCCCTCCTCCACGTGTGCCAGCAGCTCGCGGTAACCGAGGGCCTGCCGGGCCGTCCGTGACATCCCCCCGGGTCGCCGCTCCAGGGCTCGCACTTCTTCGACGAACCCCCGTTCGAGCAGGTCGCGGAACCGCTCGTCGATGCGGGCGTCGTGGACAGCGGCCTCGAAACGGATGCCAACCAGCGCGAAGGATGTGGGCGGGTAGGCGTCGAGCCCGGGACCGAACGACGAGAAGGGTCGGCCCGAGCCGAGCGTCACTTCGAGCGCACGCACGATCCTCCGGCGGTTGGTCGGCTCCATGCGGGACGCGGCGGTGGGGTCGAGCTCCGACAATCGGGAGTACAGCTTCTGTGTTCCTCCGGGAGTCTCGGCCTCGCGCTCGAGATCGGCGGCGAGGTCGGGAAACCGCCCCGGAACGGCCAGGCCGTCGACGACGGCTCGCAGGTAGAGCCCGGTCCCCCCCACGAGCAGTGCCCGCTTCCCTCGTCCCTCGATGTCGGCCAGTGCCCTGGTCGCCACTTGCTGAAACCGGCTCAGGGTGAACTCCTCGGCGGGGTCGACAAGGTCCACCAAGTGATAGGGAACCTCGGCACGCTCGGCCTCGCTCGGTTTGGCTGTGCCGATGTCCATGCCCCGGTACACGCACATCGAGTCGACCGATACGAGCTCGGCATCCGATCGACACCGCGCCAGTGCCAACGCCAGCGCCGACTTGCCCGATGCGGTCGGTCCCACCAATGCGACGTGACCGGGCGCGCCGCCGGACGCGACGTGACCGGGCGCGCCGCCGGACGCGACGTGACCGGGCGCGACGTGATCCCGGCCCCCCACAGCCCTACCGAGCCGAAACGGCGATGCGGATACGCCGGCGCCCCGGGGCGGTGACCCGCACGAGTTCACCCCTCAGGTGATGCGGCGCCGCGCCCGTCACGAGGACCTCGGCATAGGCACCGGGCACGGGCATCCCCGCATCGGGCGGCGAGAAATGCACGAGCTTGTTCTGCCGCGTGCGACCGGTCAGCACCTCGGGATCTCGCGAGCTGGGTCCCTCGACGATGACCTCCTCGACACGCCCGATACGGGCTCGGTGCCGGACGAGCGCGGAACGCTCGACCACCATCCGCAGGCGCTCAAAGCGTTCCGCCACAACGTCGTCGGGCACGAACGCCTCGGTCATCGTCGCCGCTCTTGTGCCCGGTCGGGGCGAAAAAATGAAGGTGTAGGCGCTGTCGTATTGACCTTCGGCCGCGACCTCGAGCGTCCGCTCGAAGTCGTCCTCGGTCTCACCGGGGAATCCCACGATGATGTCGGTGGTGACAGCGAGATCGGTGATCGCGGTGCGTGCGGCTGACAGGCGCGCCAGGTAACGCTGGGCGCTGTACCCGCGCCGCATGGCGCTGAGCACACGGTCACTTCCCGACTGCAGGGGCAGATGGAGGTGCTCGCACACCGCCGGCGTCTCCGCCATCGCCTCGATCGTCTCCGGTCGAAGATCCTTCGGATGCGGGCTCGTGAAGCGCACCCGTCGGATGCCGTCGACGCTTCCCACGGCGCGCAGCAGCGCCGCGAACAGTGGGCGGCGGCGGGTGAGGTCGCGACCGTACGAATTGACGTTCTGGCCGAGCAGCGTCACCTCGGTGACGCCGCGGGCACTCAGATCGGTGACCTCCGCCACGATGTCGTCGACGGGTCTGCTCACCTCGGGACCGCGCACCTGAGGCACGATGCAAAAAGCGCACGAGTTGTCGCACCCCATTTGGATCGTGACCCACGCCGTGTAGGGGAGCTCGCGCGACGCCGACAATGCCAGCGGCAGTGCCGAGGCACCCTCGGGTTCGGGCTCATCGAGGATCTCGACGACAGGCCCTTCGGCCGCGGCCGAGCGTAGGAGCGCGGGGGCACGGGCCATGTTGTGTGTCCCGAACACCACGTCCACATGACCAGCGCGCTGGCGCACGATCTCCCGGTCCTTCTGCGCAAGGCATCCGCCCACGGCGATCTGCATTCCGGGCCGGCTGTCGCGCAACGACTTGAGCCAGCCGAGGTATCCGTAGAGTTTGTTGTCGGCGTTCTCCCGGATGCAGCATGTGTTGAGCACCACGACGTCGGCCTGCTCGACGTCGTCTGTGGGCTCGAGCCCGTCGGCGATCAAGAGCCCGGCCAGTCGTTCCGAGTCGTGCTCGTTCATCTGGCAGCCGAAGGTACGGATATGAAACGTACGGGTCACAAGGGTGATCCCTCGACGATGAGGCCTTCGACGTCTGTCCGCAGGATCAGCGCCCGGCCTGGGACCCCCACTTCCTCCATGGCCTCTTGGGCGTCGGACCGCACGCGCTCGCCGTTCTCACCATCGCAGATCCCGAGCAGCGTGGGCCCCGCTCCCGACCAGCACGACGCCAGCGCCCCCGCTTTCACCAACCGAGCCAGCAACTGCGGGGCTTCGGGGAACAGGGGGCTCCGATAATCCTGGTGGAGTCGGTCCTCGGTCGCCTCACGGATCATGAGGGACCGATCGGCGAGACCAGCGAGCAGCAGCGACAGCCGGCCCAGATTGAAGGTGGCGTCGGTCCGGCTCACCGCCGGGGGCAGCGCCTGACGCGCCTTGGTGGTGGGGAGCGGTTTGTCGGGCACCAGGGCCACGAACACGAGCCCGGCGTCGAGCGGCATCCTTACCGCCCGTACTGCGCCGCGGACGAGCGTGGCGGCGACGAGGCCGCCCACGACCGAGGCGGCCGCGTTCTCGGGGTGCCCGTCGATCCGAGCGGCCACGCCCAACGGATCCTTGGAACCGGCCGCGGCGGCGGCGGCCACCGCCAACGCGGCCGATGACCCCAAACCACGTGCGACGGGAATGGCGGACCGAACCGTCACCGAGAGCCGATCGTGCCCGACCACGTCGATCGCCACACGGGCTGCCAGGTGCATGTCGTCCTCTTCGAGGTCGGCACCTTCTCCCTCGGACCGGACCACCAACCGGGGGGCCGGCTCCACGTCGACCTCGACGTAGAGGTCGACGGCCACGGCGAGGACGTCGAAGCCGGGGCCGAGGTTGGCCGCCGACGCTGGTGCTCGGGCGCGCATCACCGCCAGGGTAGTGCCGTCCCCGACGGGGACCGGTGGGTCAGGTCACGATCGCTCCAGGCGCCAGCTGACCGAGGGCCCCTCCAGGCTGTCGCTCACCCGGGTGGCCACCGCGACCCGTTCGGGCCCGACCGACGCCGACAAGGTGCCCGCCCCGACGCCGGCCTGCATGCCGGGATGCAACGATCTCCTGACCATCGCCAGGCGCGGTTGCTGTCCGGGCCATGCCAGGAGTGTGATGGCCCGCGATGCGACCACGGGCACCGTCGCCTGCGACCACGGGAGCGTGACGCTGCCGACGGCGACGCCTCTCGCCACGACCGGGACCTCGCGTATCGCCGCCGCCGCAGCATCGATCAGACTCACGTCCGCCTTGTCGGCGGCCTCCAGCGGATCCTCCCCGGGTTGGCCGGTCACCGCCGCCAACACCAGGACACGCCGACCGAAGACGGTGCGCTCCCCCGCCAACACCAGGCACCCCATCGCCGCCTGTGTGAACCCTGACTTCACGCCGATGATGCCATCGCTCCCCACCGACACATAGTTGTAGAGCAGTCCCGCGATCGGCAGGGTCACCGACGGCTGGGACACCACGGCGGCAAAGGTGGGTATCGCCATCGCCACCTGGGCGACGAGCAATTCGTCACCGGCGGTTCCCGCCGTACCGGGACTGAGGCCGCTGGCATCGGCGTAGTGGGTGTTGCGCATTCCCAAACCGGACGCGGTGGCGTTCATCTTGGCCACGAATGCCGGAACGGTTCCCGCATCCCACCGCGCCAGCACGTCGGCGAAATTGTTGGCCGAGTGGACGAGCAGACCGTCGAGCAGTTGCCGTTCGCTCAATGTCTCCCCCGCACGCACGGGAACGACCGTTGCACCCTGGGTCTCGTCGGCCAGGTATTCCGCCTGGTCGGCCGCGGTAAACGTCACGACGGGTCCTTGCGTGCCCAGGGCCAGCGGATGGTCGCGCAGCGTCACGTAGGCCGTCATGATCTTGGTGAGGCTGGCGATGGGCACCGCCGCCTGGGGCCCGGAATCGACCGTGACCCCCAGCTGCGGGACTGCCACCGCCGCCTCCCCCCTGGCCGGCCACGGCAGCACCGGCGTCGTGCCGGTGACGGGCGAGGTGACCGGCAGGGCTTCGTGCAATGACACTGTCGGGAACCGGCGACCCAGTTGCAAGCCCGTAACCCCTCCCACGGCGACGAGCACGACGACCGCCACCCAGGGCCATCGCCGTCGACGCCGTTGCGCTTGCGCCGCCAAAGCGGTGTCTTCGGGGGCCACCACGAGCGGCGAGGACAACGGGCGGGAGAGCGACACCGCGACGGTGCGCGACACGGGAGGCGGCTCGGGCGCCGCCACGATCCCCGACGCCGGCGGCGACACGGAGACCGCCACGGGCTCGGCCGCGGCATCGAGGACCGCCGCCACTGTTGATCCCGACACGGCGCCGGGAGCGGTACTGCCGTTTAGGCCCAGTTCGGGCTGCGACATGGACGCGACATCGGCGGTGGTACCGGCCCGGGGGTCGGACTCCATGGTGTCTATGGAGCCGTCGTCGCTCGCGTCCGGGACCGACCCTGCTCCACGGCTGTGACGGCCTCGGTGTCGGGCCATGCGGACTACCGGTCGGCGAGCTGCTCGAGCTCTTCGGGTGCCATGAGCACGGCACGCGCCTTCGATCCCTCTGAAGGCCCCACCACCCCCCGGCGCTCGAGGAGGTCCATCAGACGACCCGCCCTCGAGAAGCCCACCCGGAGCTTTCGCTGCAACATCGACGTGGACCCTAGCTGAGATCGGACGACGAGCTCCATGGCCGCAGAGAGCAGTTCGTCGTCGTCATCGAGGCCGTCGCCTCCTCGCGCCGCATTCTCGTCGCCGGCGATACCGACGACGTACTCGGCATTGCGCTGGCGCTGCCAATGGGCAACGACTGTCCGCACCTCACTTTCGGCCACCCAGGGTCCCTGGATCCGTCGCGCCACCGAAGACGACGCCGTGAGCAGCAGCATGTCTCCCTTACCGATGAGGCGTTCGGCACCGGGCTGGTCGAGGATCACCCTGCTGTCGGCGAGCGACGACACCGAGAACGCCAGGCGCGACGGGACGTTCGCCTTGATCACCCCCGTGATCACGTCGACCGACGGACGCTGTGTGGCCAGCACGAGGTGGATGCCGACGGCTCTGGCCATCTGTGCGATGCGGCATACCGACTCCTCCACGTCACGCGCCGCGACCATCATGAGGTCGTTGAGCTCGTCCACCACGATCAAGATGAACGGCAGTCGCTCGCGGTGGACATCTGGTGTCACCGCGGCGCGCGACTCCGCCAGTCGTGCCGCCACGCGACCGGAGATCTCGTCGAGGTCCGAGGCGTCGGTATCGACATCCGCGTCGACGTCCTCGCCGTCGGTATCGGGGTACCCCACATCGTCGAGCTCCCCACGGTCCACCGCCGCGTTGTAGCCGGTGATGTCGCGCATGCCGGCCTCTGCCAGGACGTCGTAGCGGCGTTCCATCTCCGTCACGGCCCACGACAGGGCGTTGGCAGCCTTCTTGGGGTCCACCACGACGTGCGTCAACAGGTGCGGGAGCCCGTTGTACTGGCCGAGCTCGACCCTCTTGGGGTCGACCAGGATCAGGCGGATGTCCTCGGGGGTGGCCCGCATCATGATCGAGGTGATCAACGAGTTGATGCACGACGACTTTCCCGCTCCCGTGGCGCCCGAGATCAGGATGTGCGGCATGTCGGCGAGGTTCTCGATGACCGGTCGACCGGCGATGTCGCGGCCCAACGCCACTTCGAGCGGATGGGTGGCCTGGCGGGCCTCTTCGGAGGCCAGGACGTCCCCCAACGTGACGAGCTGGCGCATCCGGTTGGGAACCTCGATGCCGATCGCCGACTTGCCGGGGATGGGCGCCAGGATGCGGACATCGGCCGAAGCCATCGCATAGGCAATGTCCTTGGCCAAGCTGGTGACGCGCGCCACCTTCACGCCGGGGCCCAGCTCGAGCTCGAAGCGGGTCACGGTGGGTCCCACGGTGTGACCCAACAGTCGGGTCTCCACCCCGTGAGCGCTGAGCGCACTCACGAGGGCGCGACCGGCTGCGCTGATCTCGGAACGGTCGAGCTCCTGTTGCTTGGAGCGCGACAGCAATTTGAGAGGAGGCAGTCGCCACTCGCCCGTCACACCGCCGGCGCTCATCGACAGCGGCCCCTCGGGTCTGGCCGCGGACACCCTCGACGTGTCGTCGACCAGCACCGGGGCCTCGGGCTCGGGCTCGGGCTCGGGCTGACGCATGTCGGCTTCGTCGATCGGCGGTTCGGGGGTGGGCGGCTCATCGAGATCGAACAGCACGGGGCGCCCGGCGCGACTGCCCGACGCACCGGCGCGGGCAGGGAGTTCCACCTCGGATTCGCCATCGAGGCTGTCGTCGTCCTCGGTTTCGGACCCTTCGCTCTCGCTGTGGGGTACCGCCGCGTGCCACAGCTCGCTCCCGACGCGCGCCACACCCGCCAGCGCGGCGCGCACCGTCACCCCCGTGAACAGCACCAGTGCGAGGGTCACGAACGCCAGGAGCACCACCGCTGCACCCCAGTCGCCCAGACCCGAGCGCAGGGGGTTCCCGATGGCGGCACCGATGGCGCCCCCTGCTCCGGACAGTCGCGCCGAGGACGCCGTGATGTGGGGAGCCCCGCCGGCGAGGTCGGCTAACCCGGCGACCGACGCCAGCGACAGCGCCAGACCGACGCCGGACCGGGCCGGCTCCTGGCGGGGGCGCCCGGCGATGAGCATGATTCCCGCGGCCACGAAAGCGGGAGGAACGAGGAAGCGACCGACGCCGAGCACCACACCGAGACCATGACGGGCTCCGTGACCGATCGGCCCGAGCGCGTCGACGTACAGCGCCAGCGCCCCGAGGATCCCCACCGTGACGAGCCCGATTCCCCATGCGTCTTCGACGTGGCCGTCGAGCACCGACAGCACCGACGCGAGCCGGCTCGACCGCCGTGATCGCCGAGCCGCCTGGCGGCGGCGGGCGGTTGCAGGATGCCTCGACGGCCGCGCCGAGCGGGACCGACCTTTGGACTTTCTCCGGCGCGTGCCGGGTGCCGACCGGGGGGAGGGGCGTGCCCCCACCCGACGACGCTTCGTCGTCACCACAATGACCTCAACGCTAACAGCCACCTCAGGCCCATCCGAGGACCGCCGTTCGGCCTCCGGAGCTGGAAGAACGCGGTGAGGGGCCCTCCTCCTCAGACGGTCACGACGACGGGCACGATCATCGGCCGGCGCCGCGTGCGCTCACCGACCAACCGGCCGAGGGCCTTGCGAGCATGCCGGCGCAGTGTCTCCTGGTCGGAGGCCCCTTCGGCCAGCGCCTTCTCCAAGGCGTCTCGAACAACGTCGCTGGCCTCGCCGAGGAGCGCCTCGGCCTCCGGAGCATGGATCCAGCCCCGTGTCACGATCTCGGGCGGGCTGACCACCTCCCCGGCGTGCGGATCAACCGTGGCCACCACCACCACGACCCCTTCCTCGGCCAGTGCCCGCCGATCCCGCAGTACCCCGTGGCCCACGTCGCCGACGGTGCCGTCGACATAGAGGAACCCGGCGGGGACCGAGTCGCCGCGGTGGATCCCGGCGTCGTCGATGACGACCGAGTCGCCGTCCTCGCACAACATCGCCTTGTCGTCGTCGACCCCCATACGCGTCGCCAGTTGCACATGGTTCACAAGGTGCCGATATTCACCGTGGACAGGAATGAACCACTCCGGCCGCGCCACCGAGAGCAGAACCATGAGCTCGCCCTGACGGGCGTGCCCGCTCACGTGCACCGGCTCGACCCCGGTGTGGATGACCTCAGCGCCCCGGCGGTACAGACCGTCGATGACGCGCCCCACCGCCCACTCGTTGCCGGGGATGGGGTGCGCGCTGATGACCACGACGTCGTCGGGTCTCAGATGCAGCCACTTGCTCTCCCCCGCGGCCATGAGCGACAACGCCGAAAGCGGCTCACCCTGCGATCCGGTGGACACCACACAGACCTTGCCCGGATCCATGTCGTCGACGTGTTCGACATCGACGACCTGGTCGGTCGGGAGGTCGAGGAGACCCAGTCGGCGGGCAAGCTCGACGTTCTTCGCCATGGACCGGCCCAGAGTGGCCACCTTTCGGCCCGAGCCCAAAGCGGCGTCGACGACCTGCTGCACCCGATGGATGTGGCTGGCGAAGCAGGTCACGATGATCCTGCGGCCGGCCCGAGCTCCGAAGAGTCGCCGCAGCGTGGCACCCACCTCGGTCTCGGACTCGGTGAATCCGGGTTCCTCGGCATTGGTCGAGTCCGACAGGAGCAGCCGCACACCGGGTCCTGATGCGATGGTCCCGATCCGAGCCAGGTCGGTGAGCCTGCCGTCGACGGGCGTCAGGTCGATCTTGAAGTCACCCGAGTGCAGGATCACACCCTGCGGCGTGTGGAAAGCCGTGGCGAACCCGTGCGGCACCGAGTGGGTGACGGGGATGAACTCGACCTCGAAGGGACCGATCTGGCGGCGCTCGCCATCGCTCACCTCGACGAAGCGTGCCCGGTCGGCCACTCCGGCCTCCTCGACACGGTTCCGCGCCAGACCGAGCGTCAGGGCCGATCCGTAGACGGGGACCGAGAGATCCCGCAACAAGAAGGCGAGCCCGCCGGTGTGGTCTTCGTGCCCGTGGGTCAGGACCACGGCTTCGACCGCATCGGCGTGGTCGCGCAGGTACGAAAGGTCCGGGAGCACCAGATCGATTCCGGGCATGTCCGGCTCGGGGAACATGATCCCGCAGTCGAGAACCACGATGCGGCCGTTGAGCTCGAGACACGCGCAGTTTCGGCCGATCTCTCCGAGGCCGCCCAGAAAGATGATGCGAACAGGATCAGACAAGCGACCCGCCCGCGCGCGCACCGGCAGCGCTGTGCACGTCGCGCCCGAGATGGGAGAGAAGGACCTGGGCCCGGTCCTCGAGCTCGGGGGACGCGGCACCGAGCGGGAGACGGCACTGGCCGGCAGGGAGGCCGAGGACGCGGCACGCTGCTTTCGCCGGCAGCGGGTTCGGGAACGCCTCGCTCGATTCAAATTCGTAGGACTCGAACAACCTTGCGTTGAGCAACCGCGCTCCCTCGGCGTCGCCCTTGAACCATGCGGCCACCATCTCCGCGATCTCGACACCGGCCCAGTGCGACGCCACGCTCACCACACCGACGGCCCCCACCGCCAGCAACGGCAGGGTCAGGGCGTCGTCGCCGCTGTAGACCTCGAATCCGGCCGGTGCCTCGGCGATGAGCCGCGCCGAGCCGGCGGGGTCGCCGGTGGCGTCTTTCACTCCGACGATGTTCGGCACTTCACGCGCCAGGCCCAGCATCGTGGCGCGGTCGATCCTGCGCCCGGTGCGCACCGGGATGTCGTAGAGCACGACGGGAAGAGTCGTCGCAGCCGCGACAGCACGGAAGTGGTCAGACAGTCCCGTCTGGGAGGGCCTCGAGTAGTACGGCGTCACCACGAGGGCTGCATCGACCCCGGCCGCTTCGGCCAGCTTCGTGCACTCGATCGTGTGACGGGTGTCATTGGAGCCGGTCCCCGCGAGGACCGGGATCGTGACGGCCTCGGCCACCGCCTGCCACAGCTGACCGAGCTCCGCGTCGGAGAGCACCGGACCCTCACCCGTCGTGCCGGCCACCACGAGCCCGTCGCTGCCGTTACTGGCGAGCCAGCGGGCCAGAGTGACGGCGCCGTCGACGTCGAGTCGCCCCTCATCGTCGAAGGGCGTGACCATGGCCGTAATTACCGCGCCGAATTGCCCAGGCCCCAGTGACGACTCCACGCCGCCAGGCTACCCCGCCGGCGGGTCCGGGCCGTGGCCCGGGTTGTGGCTAGGCGACGGCGCCCGAGGCCGGGGTCGCTTGCAGGGCGTCGTACTCCTCGCCCGTATCGGCCCAATCCTCGAAGCTGATCACGCCGAGCTCGGTGAATTTCACCCGCAGCCAACCGTCGGCGGCGTCGAGGAGGCCGAGCTTCTTGCAGTTGGGCACGATCTTCGAGAACAACAGAGACTGGAAGACCTGCCGGTCCGGCACCTGCATCAGCAGCGGGACGATCTCTTTCGGGTTGACCCCCATCCGAGCCCACACCTCTTGCTGGAGGAACCGGTCGCGCATGCGCACGGCCGCCTCGAACGCGAACTCCTGGCGCTCACGAATCTCGGCCGCGGAGAGCTGCTGGTAGTACTCCTGCAGACTGAGCACACCAAAAGCGACGTGTCGTGCCTCGTCCGACATCACATAGCGCAGCAATTGCTTCAGCAGTGGCTCGGTCGTCATCTGGTGCATGAAGCCGAAGGCGGCCAGGGCGAGGCCCTCGACCATGATCTGCATCCCGAGATACGTCATGTCCCACCGGCTGTCGGCGATGATGTCGTCGAGCAACAGTCGCAGGTGGGCATTGATGGGGTAGTGGCCCGACAGCTTGTCATCGAGGTACTTGGCAAAGACCTCGACGTGCCGGGCTTCGTCCATGACCTGGGTGGCCGCGTAGTACTTGGCGTCGATCCACGGGACCGACTCCACGATCTTCGCCGTGCACACCAGGGCACCCTGTTCGCCGTGCATGAATTGCGACAACGTCCAGTTCTGGCTCTCCACACCGAACTCGATCCATTCCTTGTCACCCCACCGCTCCAGCGAGGTACCGCTCACATCGAGACCCTCGCCGAGTCCGCCGTTGGCGACAGCGTTGGCGACCACGAGCTGCTCCTGATCCACCTCGGTCTCCCAAGGGAGATCGGTCTGCCCGTTCCATTGGGTCTTCTTGGCTTTTTCGTAGAGCTTTTCGAGCTTGGGGCGCTGACCCTTGGCGTAGTCCCAAGTGAAGATGGTGTCGTAGACCGAATGGACGCCATGGCGCTCTTCGTCGACGTCGGTGTTGACGACCGAGAGGATGGCCTCCATGTCGTTGATTTCGTCACGACCGATGATGTCGGCCGTCTCACGCATCTGCTCGGTCATGATGCTTCCCCTTTGGTGATGGGCATGATTCGGTTGGAATATGAAGCGTTTGAGGTCCGGTCCCCGACCCGACACGTCTCGTCCCGAGCGTCGCCGCCGCGGCGCGGCTCACGAAGGGCCCGGATGCCGGGCAGGACGAACAACCGGACGAGCCGGCGGACTTCGGTCGAGTCGGTGAGGTCCACGCCTTCGGCCGGGCACACCAGGTACGAGATCACGATGCGTGCCGCCCACTCGGCCACCCGCTTGGACTCGGCTTGGTCGAGCCACCGCCCGAGGAACGGCGCCGTGAAGGTGCACGTCACAGCCAGCACTTCGTCCATGCGGGCGAACGCCAACTGGGACAACACCAGCTCGGGCTCGATGCGCAGCAGGAGCCCGAGCGCTTGGTGGTCGATCACCTGTGTGGCGGCCTCGGTCATACCCGCCACGAGCACGTCTTCGAGGTCGGCCGCCGCTCCCATCCGCAGCGCAAGTGCGCTGAAGAATCTCGAGACCTCGGTGTCGACGACGGCGCGGAGCACGCCGTCTTTGCCGCCGGGAAAAGCGCGGTACACGGTCGCCCGGCTGCATTGGGCCTCGCGCGCCACGTCGTCGAGGGTGATCTTCGCCACTCCGTGGCGGGCGATGCACGCCAGCGCTCCGTCGATCACCCGCACGCGGACAGGCGTGTCGCGCGTCGACGGCTCCCAACCGGCGACATCGCCGGGCTCGCGCACCAACTCCAGCCGCGCCACGGTCACGATGAGACATTATGGCTCGAGATGTCTCATTGTCAACGGTCCACCGAGGGCGACCGGTCGCGTTTCCCGTTCAGGGGGCGGTGCGGTCCGCCACCACCCCGGCCAGCAACTCGGTCCGGACCAGGGTCGCCACCTGTTCCGGGTCGCCCAGGTCCCAGTGCCCGGGAGAGGAGATGTAGGACAGGATCATCCGGGCCAAGAAATCCGCCGCCTCGGGGACAGCGACGCCTTCGGCCACGCCTTGGTCGTGCAGGTACGGCACGAGGAAACCGGCGATGAGCCCGACCGTCCGGTTGGACTCCACCGTGAGCTTGGGCATGAGCACGTCCGGCTCCGTGTCCAGAACCTTCTGGAGCACTTCGTGCTCCAGAAGAGTCCGCCGGGCGAAGACCAGACCCCTCTCGAGAACCTCCTCGAGCGAGGCCGACCCGTGGACCTCCTCGTAGAGACGGACGAAGAACAACAGGTGCTGCCACGAAACCACCGCGTCGATGAGCTCGTCGCGACCGCCGGGGAAATAGCGGTACACCGTCGCCCGCGACAATCCCGCTTCACGGGCAGCATCTTCGATGGTCGTCTTGGACAACCCCCACCGTGCCACGCACACGTACGTCGCTTCGAGAATGCGCTGGCGGGGATCGTCCACCGACCCAGGCTACCGCCGCGCGCTCAGAACCCGAGGAGTGTGTCGAGCCCGATGGTCAGGCCGCGTCGGCTGCTGACCGCCTTGACCGCCAGGATCATGCCCGGCATGAACGAGGTGCGGTCGTACGCATCGTGGCGGATGGCCAGGCTCTGGCCGACGGCTCCGAACAAGACTTCCTGATGCGCCACGAGGCCCGGAAGGCGAACGGAGTGGATGTGGATGTCACCGGGCCCCACTCCCCCGCGGGCGCCGCCCACGACCTCCGCCGCGGTCCGATCGGCCGGCCACGCGCCACCCCCGGCCGCGGCGCGGGCTTGCTGGAGGCGTTCGGCGGTACGCAGCGCTGTGCCCGACGGTGCATCGAGCTTCCCGTCGTGGTGGAGCTCCACGATCTCCACTCCGTCCATGAACGGCGCCGCCAGCTCGGCCAAACGCATCATGAGCACCGCACCGATGGCGAAATTGGCTGCGATGACGCAGTTGGCTTCGGAACCTTCGAACAACGCGGCGAGCTCGCTGAGCACGTCGTCACTGATACCGGTCGTGCCCACCACGACGTGGACGCCGTGCGAAGCGCACCATCGCATGTGCTCGACCGCGGCGTCGGCCACCGTGAAATCCACCGCCACCTGTGCGCCGGTTCGCTCCAGGTCCTCGACGTCGCTCGCCACCTGAAGCCCTGCCGCGTCGACGCCGGTCACCTGTCGCAGGTCGATGCCCGCCAGAGCGGGGTCGACAGCAGCCACCAGCTCGAGTTCGGGATCGTCGGCGACGGCACGGCACACCTCCCGTCCCATCCGCCCGCCGGCACCGAGGACACCCACGCGCGTCATGGCGAAACCCTACCGAGGTGGACTCCGGTGCACGGCACCGGCGCGCCCCGGGACCTTTCGGTCACGAGGTGTCGGGATCGAACGGGCCGACGACCGACAACGTCCGCGTCTGGGCTGCGAGAGCCGCGGCCACCGAGGCCACGTCGTCGACCGTGACCGCGTCGACTTTCGCCAGGATCTCGTCGACCTCGAGCACGTGGCCGTGAAGGAGCAGGCTCGATCCGATCCTGCTCATGCGCGCGCCCGAGTCCTCGAGCGACAACAGCGTCTCAGCTCGCAGGTGTCCCTTGGCCACCACCAACTCCCGAGCCGTCACACCGTGCTCGCCCATTCGGTCGAGCTCCCCGTGTACGAGTGCCAGGACTTCGCGGGCATGCTCGGGCGCCGTGCCGACGCTCACCGTCACCGTTCCGACCTCCTCGTAGTGCACCCGGTCGGACCAAATCGAATACGCAAGACCTCGGCGCTCGCGCACCTCCTGGAAGAGCCGGCTCGAGATCCCTCCGCCCAGAACGTGGTTGAGCACCGCCAGCGGCCAGCGCTCGGGCGAGTGACGACCCGGACAACGAATGCCCACGACGAGATGCACCTGCTCGGTTGGTCGACCGTGCACGGCCAATACCTCGGCGGGAAGTTGGGGAGCGACGCGACCGGGCGACGCGCCGCCGGATCGGCTGGAGAATCGAGCGTCGACCTCCACCGCCAGGCGATCGTGGTCGACGTCGCCGGCTGCGGCGACCACCAGGTTCTCGGCCCGGTAATGGCTTTCGAAGAACCTGCGGATCTCGAGCTGGTCGAGGGCCTCCACGCTCGGTGGTGTGCCGAGGACCTCGCGGCCCAGGGGATGGGCAGGGAACATCGCCGCGGTGCACTGCTCGGCGGCGAGGTCCGCAGGCTCATCCGCGTGCATGAGGATCTCGTCGAGGATCACCTGCCGCTCGGCATCGATGTCGTCCACGCGCAGAGCGGGCTCGGTCATGATGGCTCCCAGCACGTCGAGACCGAGGGGAAGGTCGTCGGCGAGCAGACGGATGTAGAAAGCCGTGTACTCCTTGGTCGTGAACGCGTTCATGTCCCCGCCGATCTCGTCGATCGACTCGGCGATGTCTGCCGCGCTCCACTTGGACGTACCTTTGAAGAGCAGATGCTCGAGGAAGTGCGAAGCACCAGAATGCGCGTCGTCTTCGTCGCGCGACCCGGTCCCCACCCACACGCCGACGGTGATCGAACGCGCCTCGGCCATCGACTCGGTCACGAGACGCACGCCGCAATCGAGCACCTCGGTGCGGATCACGGACGCGACGGCCTGGGCGATGTCGAGGGTGCGGTGGCGCGCAGCGATGGCGCGTCTACGCCGACCGATTTCAGAGACCGGACCTCAGCCTGCAGTGGTGCGAAGCACCCGGCGCTCACCGCCGACGGGGACGTCGAGAGCCACGATCCCCGCCGCGATCCCCGCCGCGATGGCTCCCGCGCTCCCCCCGGTCGCCGCCCCCGGTCGCAGCGGGTCCGGGACCGAGATCGCCGAGCTCGTTGACCAGCTCGGCCTCGAAGGCGGCCTCGAACGACGCCACCGATGCCGCAGACGAGCCGGACTCACCTCGTGCGTCGCGCGACGGCGCGGTGGCCCGCGACGCACCGCCTGACCCCGAAGCACCTGCGGAGCCGGGGGAGCTCGCCGATCCGTTCCCGGTGGGGGCCGGTGGCTCGCCCGCGAGTGACAGCGAGACCTTGCCTTGGGGGTCGATGTCGTCGACCTTCACCTCGAGGTCCTGGCCCAGAGAGAGCACGTCCTCGACCCGGTCGACACGCTTGCCTCCGCCCACCTTCGAGATGTGCAGGAGCCCGTCGCGTCCCGGGAGAATGTTCACGAACGCCCCGAACTTGGTGATGTTGACCACCTTGCCGGGGTAGATCGCACCCACCTCCGCGTCGGGCGGCTCCACGATCAGGAAGATCCGCCGTTTGGCCTCGGAGACCGCACCCCCGTCTTTGGCACCGATGGTCACCAATCCGAACAAGCCGTCGTCGTCGACCGCGATGTCTGCGCCCGTCTCGGCCTGCAAGGCGTTGATGACCTTGCCCTTGGGGCCGATCACCTCGCCGATGCGGTCCACCGGGATCTGGAACGACACGATCTTCGGGGCGTTCTCCGAGACCTCGGGCCGCGGCTCGGCAATGGCGGACGCCATGACGTCGAGGATCACCAGTCGCGCGTCTCGTGCCTGGTGGAGCGCCTTACCGAGGACATCGGCGGGAAGCCCGTCGATCTTCGTGTCGAGCTGCAAAGCCGTCACCGCGTCGCGGGTGCCCGCCACCTTGAAGTCCATGTCACCGAAGGCGTCCTCGGCGCCGAGGATGTCGGTCAGGGTGACATATCTGCCCTCGTCATAGACGAGCCCCATCGCGATGCCGGCCACGGGTGCCTTGATGGGCACCCCAGCGTCCATCAGGGACAGCGAAGAGCCGCACACCGATGCCATGGATGTCGATCCGTTGGACGAGAGCACGTCCGACACGAGACGAAGGGTGTAGGGGAATTCCTCTTGCGAGGGCACGACCGGCAGCAAGGCCCGCTCGGCCAGGAGGCCGTGACCGATCTCCCGTCGCTTCGGCCCGCGCATGAACCCCGTCTCGCCTGTCGAAAAGGGCGGGAAGTTGTAATGGTGCATGTAGCGCTTGTGTTCGTGGATCCCGATGGTGTCGAGCAGCTGGTTCATACGCGGCATGCCCAGCGTGGTGACGTTGAGCACCTGGGTCTCGCCCCGCTGGAACAGGGCCGAGCCGTGGGTGGTCGGGAGCAGCCCGACCTCAGCTGACAGGGGCCGGATGTCCGCTGTGCCGCGGCCGTCGATGCGAACACCTTCGTCGACGATGCGCTTCCGCACGATCTTCTTCGTAAGGGCGCGTACCGCCGCCTTGATCTCCCGTTCCCGTTCGGGGAACTCCGGACTGAGCTGCGCGATGATCGACGTGGTCGCCTCGTCGAGCGCGGCGTTCCGATCTGCCTTCTCCGTGATCGTGTTCGCCTTGGCGATCGCGTCGGTCCCGACCGCCACCACGCGCTCGAAGACGTCGTCGTTGTAGTCGGTGAAGAGCTCGTAGGGGATCGTGGGCTTCCTGCCGACCTGGGCCACGAGCGCACGCTGGAGCTCGATCGACTCACGGATCCAGGTCTTCGCCACCTCGAGCCCGTCCGCGAGGACCTCCTCGGTCACCCGGGGCGCCCCTGCTTCGTAGTACTCCCACGAGTCCTCGGTCCCGCCTGCCTCGACCATCATGATGGCGATCTCGGCCCCCGCTTCCTCCGACAGTGCCCGCCCGGCGACGACGAGCTCGAAGCACGACGCGTCGCCCTCCTGGTAGGTGGGGTGCGCGATCCATGTCCCCTCGGTGGACCATGCGATGCGCACCGCTCCGATCGGACCGTCGAAGGGGATCCCCGACAGCATGAGAGCGGCCGAGGCGGCATTGATGGCCAGCACGTCATGGGGGTTGAGCTGATCGGCGGCGAGGATCGTCCCCACCACGTGCACTTCGTTGCGGAACCCTTCCGGGAACGACGGCCGCAGAGGGCGATCGATCAGGCGGCAGGTGAGGATGGCCTGATCGGTGGCTCGCCCTTCCCGTCGGAAGAACGAGCCGGGGATCTTGCCGGCCGCGTACATCCGCTCCTCGATGTCCACGGTCAAGGGAAAGAAATCGGCTCCTTCACGCACCCCCCGTGACGCCGTGGCGGCAACAAGGACCATGGTGTCGCCGATCCGCCCCAGAACAGCACCGTCGGCTTGCAGGGCGAGCTTTCCCGCCTCGAACGACAGTGTCCGGTCGGTTCCGCTGATCGGCGCCGACACGTTGATGGCTTGCGCCATTGTCTCCTCATTTCTCGAGGACACCGTGCCGGGCCAGTTCCCAGTGGTCGACCACTTCCGCACGTTGCTGGCTCCCGACCGAATTGATCGGGTGGTTGCGCAACGCGGCGCAGGTGACCGGCGACTGGCAGCTGACCTCTGGCCAAGTGCCCTTCGGTCTGTCGGGCGGGTTCGTCCGCCCTCTGCCCGGATGGGGTCCCACCCGAGGGTGGCTCCCGTTCCGGCCCTTGGGCCGTCCCGGGGGCCGGCTGATTAACGGCGGATGCCGAGCCGGCCGATGATCGACCGGTATCTCTCGACGTCGTTGTCCCGCACGTAGTCGAGAAGCCTGCGCCGCCGACCGATGATCTTCATCAGACCTCGCCGGGTGTGATGGTCGCCCTTGTGCACCTTGAGGTGCTCGGTGAGAAGTGAAATGCGCTCGGTGAGGAGTGCGATCTGCACTTCGGGCGAGCCCGTGTCAGTGTCGTGCAGGCGATGTTCGGCGATCGTCGCGGACTTTTCGGCCATATGGGGGGAACAACCTCGGAGATGCTCAGAGACGGTAGGGCGAAGCCATGTCCGCCCCGGCCCGGATCCGACCGGGACGGCGTCCCGGCTGGGACCGTACTCTAGCAGGGCCGATCCCCAGACGCCCACGGCATCCCGCCTGGCGCGCACGCCTTCGGGAGGATACGCCCAGGCCGCAGGCCCGTCAGGACGGTGTTTGGCCCGAGGTGAGCCCGAGCGCGACTCGCGCCGCGGCCACGTCGTCGGTCATCTGGGAGACGAGGGCCTCGGGGGACTCGAAGCGCCGCTCCTCGCGCAGCCGGGTCACGAACGACACCCGGGCCGCTTCCCCGTAGAGATCGCCGCTGAAGTCGAGCAGGTAGACCTCGAGAACCGCTCGCGGCGCGGTGACATGGAACGTGGGCCGGCGCCCCAGCGAAGCCGCGGCGGCATGTACCGATCCGTCGGGACGCTCGAACCAGCAGGCGTAGATCCCCTCGCCGGGCATGGACAGCCCTGCGGGGACGTCCACGTTGGCTGTGGGAAAGCCCAGCTCGGCACCCCCTCGGCCATCACCGTGCACGACCACGCCCCGGACCTGGTGAGGTCGCCCGAGCAGCTCGGCCGCGCCTGAGACGTCACCGGTGGCCAGCAGCTCGCGGATGCGCGTCGACGAGACGACCTCGCGGGTCGTGTCCGCTTCGAGGGTCAGACCCACCACTTCGAAGCCGTGTCGTGACCCCATCTCGGTGAGCAGGGTTACGTTCCCGACACGCCCGTGCCCGAAATGGAAGTCCTCACCCACCACTACCAGGCGCGCGTCGAGCGCCTGCACGAGGACTTCGAGCACGAACTCCTCGGCGGTCTCATTCGCACGCGCCAGGTCGAACGGCACCACGAGGGTGCGGTCGATGCCCGCCGCGGCGAGCAGCTCGAGCTTCTGTTCGCGGTCGGTGAGGATGGGTGGGGCCGACTCCGGCCGGACCACGGTCGCCGGGTGGCGGTCGAAGGTCACGACGACGGTGGTCAGTCCGCGCACCTCGGCCCGGCGCCGAAGTTCGCTCAGGAGGTGGCGATGCCCGAGGTGGACACCGTCGTAGGCACCGATGGTGACCGCCGAGCCTCCGGCGGGCGGCGTGCAGTGCTCTGGGCCGTCGACAACCTCCACGGCGACGAGGTTAGCTGTGCCGCTGTAGCCGGCCCCGGGTCGTGGGCCGGCAGCACGACCCCGCACGCGCCCGCCTGGATCGTCGGTTCAGCTCCGCGCCGCGAGCACGCACGACGCCACCATGCGATCGGTGCCGGTCGCTTCGTAGACGGCGAGTAGTTCGCCCGTCGCGTCGAGCAGAGCCCACGGCCCGTCGCCGGCGACGCCCACCGACACTCTGTCGAGCGCCAATCCGTGCGAGACCGAACGCGCCATCTCGGGGTCGAGCTCGACCTGCGGGAGGTCGCGCAACGCGTGTGCCGGATCGATCACGTGGGCGGCGGTCAGCTCGGCGAGAGGGTGGGCCTCGCGCTGTGTGAACGACCCGATGCGGGTACGGCGAAGGTTGCGCAGGTGCGCGCCACCGCCGAGCGCCATACCCAGGTCGGCCGCGAGCACCCGCACGTAGGTGCCCGTCGAGCAGTCCACCTCGATGCAGTAGACGCCGTCCTCACCCCCCGGTGCCGGCTCGACGTCGAAACGCTCGACGGTGATGGGCCGAGCCGCCCGCTCGACCTCGATCCCGGCCCGGGCCAGCTCGTGCAGGCGGCGGCCGCCGATCTTGCGAGCCGACACCATGGGTGGGACCTGTTCCACGACACCGGTGAGCGTGGCGGCCGCTTTGCGCACATCCGCCAGTGTGACGTCGGCCATGTCCCAGGTACCGGTCACGTCACCCGATGCATCGAGGGTGCTCGTGGCGCGGCCCAGGACGACTTCGGCTTCATAGGATTTCGACTGGTCACTGAGAAAGCGCAGCAGGCGAGTGAACCGACCCAACCCGACGAGCAGCACGCCCGTGGCGTCGGGGTCGAGTGTGCCGGCGTGTCCGACGCGTCGCTGCGAGAAGATACGGCGACAGCGAGCGACGGCGTCGTGCGAGGTCCAACCGGCCTCCTTGTCCACGACCACCATGCCGATCGTCTCGGGTGTTCCCGCGTCTTTACTCGGTCCGGCCATCATCGCCGTCCGGGTCATCGTCGTCGGGGGTCTCCCGCAAGGTGCGCAGGATCTCCTCCACCCGCAGTCCTTGGGCCACCGCGGGATCGGACTCGAATTCGAGGAGTGGCGTGCGCTTCATTCGCACCTGCCGTCCGATGGTCCGCTGCAGCTGCACCCGCTGTTCGGCGAGGGCCTCCACGGCGTCTTCGGGCAGGGAGCTCAGGTACACCGTGGCCCGCGACAGGTCGGGGGTGATGTCGACGGCGGTCACCGTCAGGAGGCGGAGCCGATCGTCGGTGTCGGACATGCGCTCGAGCGTCTCGGCCACAACCTCCCGCAAGACCTCGTTGACCCGCGCCGTTCGGGGATAGGCCGCGGGGGCCCTCTTCTCGCGCCGGCGTCCGGGCACTGCCACACCTCCTCTGCGAGCGCGGCTCCGGCCGGAACTGGGGGCGCTGCCTCGATGGTCGCCACGGCACTCCCGTGATGACGCCTCTGCGCCCCCGACTGACCGGGAGCGAAAGCGGACGCCTCTCAGGTCCGGGGGATCTCGCGCTCCTCGAAGGTCTCGATGATGTCGCCTTCCTTCAGGTCCTGGAAGTCCGACAGTCCGATCCCGCACTCGAAGCCCGCCTGGACTTCGCGCACGTCGTCCTTGAAGCGGCGCAGGGAGGTGATCACGCCCTTCCAGATGATGACTCCCTCCCGGAGGAAACGCACCTTCGATCCCCGCGTGATCACACCGTCGCGGACGTAGCAACCGGCCACTGCCCCGACGCGCGGGACGCGGAATACCTCGCGCACTTCGGCCTCGCCGGTGACGACCTCTTCGAACTCGGGGGCGAGCATGCCCACCATGGCTGCTTCGATGTCCTCGAGGAGCTTGTAGATGACCTCATAGGTGCGGATGCCCACGCCCCGTTCCACCGCCATCTCGCGCGCCCGGCGATCGGGCCGGACGTTGAACCCGATGATGGTGGCATTCGAGGCCACGGCCAGCTGGACGTCGTACTCGGTGATCCCGCCCACGCCGCGGTGCACGAAGCTCAACTTGACGTCGGGCCGCTCGAGCTTGCGCAGGCTGTCGGTGATGGCTTCGAGCGTGCCCTGGACATCGCTCTTGAGGATCAGGTTGAGGGTGGCAGCCTCGCCCCGCTGGATCTGCTCGAAGAGGTCCTCGAGCTTGGCTCCGGGAGCGGTGGGCGAGGGCGCGTGCCCGGCGACGCGGTAGCGGTGCTCGCGCGTCTCGCCGATGGTCCGCGCCGTCGTCTGGTCGCTGGTCACACGGAACTCGTCGCCTGCAGCCGGAGGCTCGGAGAAACCGAGTACCTGCACGGGGGTCGAAGGTGGCGCCTCTTTCACCTGCTCGCCGCGGTCGTCGATCAGAGCCTTCACCTTGCCCCAGGCCGCGCCGGCCACGATCGAATCACCCACCCGCAGCGTCCCGCTCTGCACGATGACCGTCGCCACCGGACCGCGACCGGACTCCAGGTTCGCTTCGAGGACCGCCCCGCGGGCCCGAGCCTCGGGGCTGGCCTGGAGCTCTTCGAGCTCGGCCACAACCGCCAACTGGCCAAGCAGGTCGTCGATCCCCTCGTTCTGCAGCGCGGAGACCTCGACCACGATCGTGTCGCCACCCCATGCCTCGGGCACCAGACCCTGCTCGGACAGCTGCTGGAGAACCCGGTTCACATCCGCGTCGCCACGGTCGATCTTGTTCAGGGCCACGACGATGGGGACGTCTGCCGCTCGGGCGTGGTCGATGGCCTCCACGGTCTGAGGCATGACCCCGTCGTCGGCCGCTACCACCAGCACGACGATGTCGGTGACCTCGGCGCCGCGGGCCCGCATGGCGGTGAAGGCTTGGTGACCCGGGGTGTCGATGAACGTGATCCGGTGGCCACCGGCCTCGGTCTGATAGGCACCGATGTGCTGGGTGATCCCCCCCGCTTCTCCCGCCACCACGTTGGCGTGGCGGATGCGGTCCAAGAGCAGCGTCTTGCCGTGGTCGACGTGCCCCATCACGGTCACGACCGGTGGCCGGGGCCGCAGGTCCTCCTCGCGCTCCTCCTCTTCCTCTTCGAAGTACTTGGCCTGGAGCTCGGCCTCCTGTTCCTCACCGCGGTCCACCAAGCGGATCTGCGCACCGATCTCGGCCGCGAACAACTCGATCATGTCGTCGCTCAGTGACTGGGCCGCGGTGACGACTTCGCCCTGAAGGAAAAGGAACCTGATCACATCGCCGGCCGAACGGTTGAGCTTGGGCCCGAGCTCGCGCGGCGTCGATCCACGCTCGACGATGACCTCGAAGTCGGGCACGGGGGCGTTCGACGGGGTGTAGGTGGTGAGCTGCGTCGGCTCGAGCTCCTCGAGGTTCCGGCGCCGCCGTCGCGGGCGGCGCTGCGGAGGACGGCCCCGACCACCGGGCCCACCGCGAAGCCCCGGAGGGGGCGGACCACCTCCGGGACGACCACCGAAACCTCCCCCACCACCGGGGCGACCACCGTATCCACCGCCGCCGCCACCGCCGGGACCGCTACGGCCCGGGGGGCCTCCGCCGGGGCGTGTGCCACCCATGCCAGGACGGGCACCTCCGCCCGATCCCGCGCCGGGGCGCGGGCCGGCGGAGGGAGCGCGCCGACCAGGGGGCGGGGGGATGGGCCGACCGGAATTGGCGCGTGGAGGCCCAGGGGGTGGCGGGATGGGTCGGCCCGAAGAGCTCATGGGCGGACGCGTCTTGGGGGGAGGGGGCGAACCCGGAGCGGGACGCGGCGGTGCCCCGAGGTCGGGTGCGGCTGATGCGGACGCGGCGACCGCAGGAGGGACGGGACGGGCCGGTGGGGCGGGGCGCGCCGCGGGAGGCGGTGTCGGGCGCGCTGCAGCCGGAGCGGGCGGTCGGGCCGCGGGCGGAGGTGGAACCGAGACCTCGCTGGCGGGGCGGCTCGTTACGAGGCGTTGGCGGTCCGGGGTCGGAGCCACCGCGGGAGGTGAGGCCGGGGCGGGGCGCGACGGGACAGGTCCCGGTGACGACGGCGTCGACGATGTCGACCCGTTCGAAGGCAAACCGTCGGGAACCGGACCGGCGGCGGCTGCCGCGCCCTTGTCCTCGGCTGCCCGGCCGGCGCGCGACGATGTCGCCCGGGCCGGCTTCTGCTCGGCGGGCTCCTCGGGCGAGACGGCGCGGCGGAGCCCCTCGCTGTCGGCCTTCCGCCGAACGCGGTCGGCTTGGGCGTCCTCGATCGAGGACGAGTGGCTCTTTACCCCGATGCCCAACGACACACAGAGGTCAAGGGCCTCCTTGTTCGTCAGGCCGAGCTCTCGTGCCAGCTCATAGACGCGAATCTTCTTCGGCAAGTGCTCCTACGGTCCTTCTTGTTCGTCCGGGGGCGAGCCTGGGAACCGGCCCGACCCACCATCCTCGCACACATGTGCACCGGCCTCGCCGGACGGTGCACCTCTTCCTAGGAGAATACGGAGGCGTTCCACCGCCCCGGGCGCCACCTCCGCACGCAGCGCCCGCTGCAAAGCCTGGCGCCGCTGTGCGTGCTCGAGGCATGGGGGCCAGTCCCGGCACAGCCATGCCCCGCGTCCCGGGCCCGGCCCCACGGCCAGCTCTCGGTCACCGGTCATCGACAGTCGGATCAGAGCCGGCGGTGCCGCGATCCGTCGGCAGCCGACGCACGTGCGGCGGGGGCCTATGCCGAGCTCTCCGGTTCGCCCGGCTCCCCGGCGCCGACAGCTTCGTCGGGCTTGTGCTCCTCGGTCTCATGAGCAGCCGTCACCGACCCCCCACCGACATCGGCCGCAGGCGCATCGGCCGCAGGTGCATCGGTCTTGTCCTCGGGACCCTCCCCCGATGCGACGCGCGACCACTCGGCCGCGGAGACCGCCTCGCCCCCCTCGGCCGGCTGCCACACCATTTCTCCGGCCTCGTTTTCGACCCACTCGCCCTCGGCCCAGTCTTCTCCGTAACCGGCCTCTTCTTCCGCGAGCTGGGTTTCGCTCTTGATGTCGATCCGCCATCCGGTGAGTCGCGCTGCCAGACGGGCGTTCTGCCCCTCTTTGCCGATGGCGAGCGAGAGCTGGTAGTCGCTCACCACGACGGTGGCGATCCCGGTCTCATCGTCGAGGCGGACCTCGCGCACGCGCGCCGGTTGCAAGGCGGCCTGGATGAACTCGACGGGATCGTCCGCGAACGGGACCACGTCGATGCGCTCGCCGCGCAATTCGTTCGTCACCATGCGTACCCGAGAACCACGGGCACCGACACAGGCACCGACCGGGTCCACGTTGGGATCGTTGGACCACACCGCGATCTTGGTCCGGTGACCCGGCTCGCGAGCCGCCGCCCGGATCTCCACGACGCCCGACGAGATCTCGGGGACCTCCAGTTCGAAGAGGCGCTTGACCAAGCCTGGGTGACTGCGGCTGACCACGATCTGGGGTCCCTTGGTGGTCTTGCGGACCTCGACGATGTAGGCCTTGAGGCGGGCCCCGTGCTCGTAGCGCTCGTACGGAACCTGCTCGGCCTGGGGCAGCAGCGCCTCGACCTTTCCCAGGTCGAGAAGCGTGTAGCGATTGTCGGTCTGTTGCACGATACCGGTGACGATGTCGCCCTCGCGCCCGGCGTACTCCTCGTACTTGAGGTCACGCTCGGCCTCGCGAATGCGCTGCAGGATGACCTGCTTGGCCGTCTGAGCCGCGATCCGGCCGAAGTCGTCGGGAGTGTCGTCCCACTCCCTGATCACGTTGCCGTCCTCGTCGAGCTCTTGCCCGTAGACCCGGATCTCGCCTGACTCGGGGTCTACGGTGACAACCGCCTCTTCGGCCGCCCCCGGTCGGCGTTTGTACGCAGCCACCAGCGCGTTGGCCAGTGCGTCGAGAAGAGTCCCCTCGGAGATCCCCTTGTCGCGCGCGATCTGACCCAACGCGTCGAGGAATTCGAAGTTGGCCTTGCTCATGGCGCCGCCACCTTCCCGGCAGGCTTTCTCGCCGCGGCGCGCGGGGAGCGGGCGGCTGGGCGCGACGGCTTGGCACGGCGCGCCGCGCCAGGAGTTTGCGATCCCCACTCGAAGACGGTGCGCGCCCGCTCGACCTCGTCGTAGGACAGGTGGCGCTCGCCTCCGGGGAGCTCGTCGGGCTCGATGACGAATCCCTTCGCGTCAGCCGCCTTCAGGCGACCGGTGACCCGACGCTCTCCCTTGCCGCCCGCCACGGTTCGCACGCTCACCTTCTCACCCACGGCGCGCTCGAAGTGGCTCGGGGTCCGTAACTTCCGCTCCACCCCGGGGCTCGAGACCTCCAAGGTGTAGCGCTGGTCCGGGAACGGATCGTGCGCGTCGAGCGCGACCGAGACCGCACGGGTGGCGGCCGCGATGGCCTCGAGATCCACCCCTCCGGCCCGGTCCACCACCACACGAACAAGGGTGGAACGCCGCTCGAGGTCCACGAGTTCGAGGCCCAGGGGGGCGACGGTGGACGCGAGCAGGTCAAAGAGCTCGTCGTCCACCTGATCGTCCACCTCCCTCGTCCCTCCGCGGCTTGTCGCCTCGACATTGGTCCGGCCGAGGAAAGCAGAAGCGTGGGCTGCCGCCCACGCTTCAACGCACCTTCACCCCCCGGACCAACAGCGCAGTAAGTATATCAGCCACCCTCCTCAGCACCTCTGGCGCCGGACGGTTCCGAGAGGGTCCGGAAGGGTCCGCGCCGCCGGTCCGGAGGGGGTCGGAGCGGATCCCGCCGGTCCCGACATCGGACCCTGATGTGAGGTTTCGGGACCTTGGCCCCTACAACGGTCCGCTCGATTCCGCCACGCTGGCTCGATGCCGCTCAGGAGAACGGAGCGGAGCGACGGCAGGAGCGAGAACGGCATCGATCCCGCCGAGTGCCTGGCGTTGCTCGGAACGAGCGGGATCGGTCGTGTCGCGGTGTCGATCGGTGCGGTCCCGGCGGTATACCCGGTCAGCTACGCGGTGCACGACGGGGAGGTCGTCTTTCGCACCGCCCGAGGGACCAATCACCATGCCGCCATGCGGAACGCGGTCGTGGCCTTCGAGGTCGACGACACCGACCCCGTCGACCACCAGGGGTGGGTCGTGCAGGTCGTGGGGACGGCCGACGAGATCACCGACGACGCCAGGCGAGCCCGGATCGAGAAGCTGGCGTGGCCGCCCCAGGCGGCAGGACCCCAGCAACACTTGGTGGCGATCCGTCCTGAACTCGTCTCGGGTCGACGCATCGCCCTCACGCCATAGCCCACCCGACGCACCGCGGCTCGACGCACAGGCCGTAGCATCCTGTGGACCATGGCACGCAAGAGCGTCCTCGCCTCTCAGGCGGACGACTTCCCCCAGTGGTATCAAGACGTCCTCGCCAAGGCCGAACTGGCCGACAACGGACCGGTGCGCGGCACCATGGTCATTCGTCCCTACGGCTATTCGATCTGGGAGCGGATGCAGGCCGAGATCGATGCCCGCATCAAAGCGGCCGGTGTCCCCAACGCGTACTTCCCGCTGTTCATCCCGGAGAGCTACCTTCACCGGGAAGCGGCGCACGTCGAAGGCTTCAGTCCCGAACTCGCCGTGGTCACGATCGGGGGCGGCAAGGTTCTCGACGAACCGGTTGTGGTCCGGCCGACCAGTGAGACCATCATCAACGCCTACTTCTCGAAGTGGATCCAGAGCTACCGAGACCTGCCTTACCTGATCAACCAGTGGGCGAACGTGGTGCGCTGGGAACTGCGTCCTCGTCTCTTTCTCCGCACGACGGAATTCCTCTGGCAGGAGGGCCATACCGCGCATGCGACCGAGTCCGAAGCCCGTGAATTCGCGCTCCGCATCCTGCGCGACGTGTACGAGGACTTCATGGTCAACGTCCTGGCCATCCCCATCCTGACGGGCCGCAAGACCGAGCGGGAGCGGTTCTCGGGCGCCACCACCACCTGGACGTGTGAAGGAATGATGCGCGACGGCAAGGCCCTGCAGATGGGAACCAGCCACGAGCTCGGCCAGAACTTCGCCCGGGTCTTCGACACCACGTTCCTCGACGAGTCCGGCCGCGAGGAACTGGTCTGGCAGACGTCGTGGGGGGCGTCGTCACGGCTCATGGGCGCACTGGTCATGACCCACGGCGACGACGCCGGCCTTCGCATCCCGCCCCGTCTTGCACCGGTTGAAGTCGTGGTCGTGTTGGTGCGCGACGAGGAAGGGGCCCGAGACAAAGCGGCCGCCATCGCGGACCGGCTGTCGGGCGCCGGGCTGCGAACCAGACTCGACGCACGCACCGATACATCCTTCGGCCGCCGGGTCGTCGACTGGGAGCTCAAGGGCGTGCCGGTACGTGTCGAGGTCGGGCCCCGCGAGCTCGATCTCGGCGAGGCGGTGCTCGTCCGTCGGGACTCGGGAACCAAGACGACGGTGCCGCTCACCGGACTCGAGACCGCAGCGCGCCACAGCCTCGACGAGGCGCAGTCGGCACTGCTGTCCGAAGCGCTCCAGCGTCGCCTGACCGCGACGACTGAGGTCTTCACCATCGAGGAGGCAGAGGAGGCGTCCCGGACCGGATTCGCAGTGCTCCCCGTCGCGAAGCTCGGCGCCGACGGCGAGACCAGGCTCAACCAGGCCGGGGTCACGATTCGCCTCGTCACGAAACCCGACGGCACGCTGCCCGATGCGGGCGAGGAGGGTGCGGAGGACGAGCTCGTCGCCGTGGTGGCCCGCGCCTATTGATCCTTCGAGGGGCGTGGGTTGCCAGATTGATCGTGGGCGGGAGCGGGAGGCTCGCGCTCCTCGTGGATGGTCTTGCGGATGAGCTCGACCTTCTGGGAGCTGTGGTTGGCGTCCTCGCCCTTGGCCTCGATCAGCATGCGACGGTCCGCCTCGGCCTCGGCCTCGGCACCGGCGTCGGCCGCGGCGAGACGTGCCTCGATCCCTTCGGCCACCAGTTTCTCCGCCTCCTCTACCAGGGCGGCCACCATCTCGTCCTCGGGCACCACCCGGACGATCTTCCCCTTGATGAACAGATGGCCACGGCGTCGGCCCGCGGCGATGCCGAGATCGGCCTCGCGTGCTTCGCCGGGACCGTTCACCACGCATCCCATGACCGCTACCTGAATGGGCAACTGACGTGACTCGAGGGCCTCCTGGGCGGCTCGGGCGACCCCGATCACGTCGATCTCGGCGCGTCCACACGACGGACAGGCGATGAGATCGACGGACTTGCGCTCCCTCAGCCCCAACGCCTCGAGGAGCTGGCGGCCGGCCTTGACCTCCTCCACCGGGTCGGCGGTGAGCGAGTAGCGGATCGTGTCGCCGATCCCCTCGGCGAGCAGGGTACCGATGCCGGCGGTGCCCTTCACGAGCCCGGCAGGCGGGGGGCCCGCCTCGGTCACCCCGAGGTGCAGCGGATGGTCGAAGGTCTCCGACGCGAGTCGGTAGGCCTCGATCATGAGCGGGACCGACGACGCTTTGACGGAGATCTTGACGTCATCGAAGTCGACCTCGGCGAAATAGGCCAGCTCCATACGGGCCGACTCGACGAGCGCCTCGGGGGTCGCCCCGCCGAAACGCTTGTACAGCTCGGGATGCAGCGACCCGGCGTTGACCCCGATGCGGATCGGCACGCCGCGGTCCTTGGCCTCCTGCGCGACCTGCTTGATCTCGGCCTCCTTGCGGAGGTTCCCGGGGTTGAGGCGCAGGCCCTGGACACCGGCCTCCAGTGCGGCCAGCGCCATCTCGTGATGGAAGTGGATGTCGGCGACAATGGGCACCGGTGAACGCGGCACGATGTGCGCGAGCCCCTCGGCTGCTTCCTTTTCGTTGCAGGTGCAGCGAACGATGTCGGCCCCCGCCGACGCCAGCGCGTAGATCTGGGCCAGGGTGCCCTCGACGTCCGCGGTCTTCGTGATCGTCATCGACTGCACCGAGATCGGCGCACCCCCACCGACGGCGACGGGCCCGACGTGGATCTGGCGGGTGGGTCGGCGCGCCGCTGCGATCAGCATCGGACGGGCCATCAGGACGTCTGCCTCTCTGTCGGAACGGGGTCTATCGGAACGGGGTCTACTGGTAGGGGGTCTACTGGAACGGATTCTTGATCGGATGCGTGATGTCGAGGTACAGCGATGTCAAGACGACGAATCCGAGCAACAGGACGAAGGCCCAGACGACGGGTGTGAGCTTGGTGACGTCCGCGTGGTAGAGCTTTCCGCGCCGGCTGCGGATGCGCTCGTACACGGCGATCACCACGTGCCCACCGTCGAGGGGGAGCATCGGGAAGAGGTTGAGGATCCCGACGAAGATGATGATCAGCGCGAGAACGTAGATCAGTTGCGCGGCTCCGGCCTGCGCGCCCTGCACGGCGAGACGCGCGGCTCCGTAGATCGACGCCGGGCGATCGCCGCTCTTTGCCGCCTGCGTCGCGGCTTGGGAGTTCGTGAGGTCATGGACGTAGCTCTTGATCCCGCTGGCCGAGAACACCTGGCCCATCCCCGCGAACGATCCCGTCACGATCTGTCCGAATGTCTCGCCCGCCTGGCCCACCGATTCCACCGGCCCGCTGCGCGCCACAGGTTGGCTGATGAGCACACCGATGTGGCCTTTCGCCCCGGCGGTATCGGCGCGGGGAGTGACCACGACGGTCTGCTCTCGCCCTGAGCGATCGATCACCAGGGTCACCGGTGTGCCGGTGTGGTGCTCGATGACACTTTGGAGGCTCGAGGGCGAGTGGACCGACACGCCGTCAGCTCGCAATACGACGTCCCCGCTCCGGAGCCCCGCGGCGCGCGCCGGGTCGACGCCGTGGGCCAGCGGGGCGAAACCGCTGATGGCCACGGCATTGCCCTGAGGGGCACCGATGAAGACGAAGAGGCCCCACAACAGGACGAACGCCATGACGCCGTGCATGGCCGATCCGGCCACGGCGACGATGAGTCGGTTGTGGAAGGGTCGCTGGCGGTAGGTACGGGCTTCGTCGGCCGGGTCGACCTGCTCCAAGCTCGTCATCCCGAGGATCTTCACGTAGCCGCCGGCCGGAATGGCTTTGATGCCGTACTCGGTCTCGCCCCGACGGATCGACCACAACCGGGGCCCGAACCCGAGGAAGTACTCGGTCACCTTCATCCCGCCCCATTTCGCGGTGACGAGGTGTCCGAGCTCGTGGAGCATGATCATGATGACGAGCGCCGCCACGACGATGAGAACCGACGTCGTGTGGGTGACGACGGCCGCCAGCACGACGGCGGCCACGACCGTTATCAGCCTCGCCAGCGCGGCCCGCTGCTCGGCGCGACCCTGCCCGTCGTGCCCGACGTTGGGGTCGGGACGTTGCGCGGATTGCGGCTCGGGCGCGGCGCCACCCGGGCCGGTCACGAGCTGGCTCATGCGGCCAGCTCGCGCTGGCGCACCGAACGCTCGGCCCGGTCGCGTGCGCGCCGGTCGGCGTCGATGACGTCCTGGGCATCGGTGGCCTGTGCCCTGTCGCACGAGGACAGCGTGTCGGCCACGACCTCGGCGATCGCCGTCCACCTGATCCGACCGGCCAGGAATGCCGCCACCCCGACCTCGTTCCCGGCGTTGAGCCATGCCGGGGCGAGACCTCCGGCCCGGCCCGCCTCCTCGGCGAGATCGAGACAGGCGAAGACCTTTCGATCCGGCTGCTCGAAGTCGAGCCGGCTGAGCGAGGCCCAGTCGAGGGCTCCGTAGGCGTGGCGAAGCCGATTCGGGTACCCGAGCGCGTACCCGATGGGAAGGCGCATGTCTGGCTGGGAAAGTTGGGCCACGGTCGATCCGTCGATGAACTCCACAAACGAGTGTACGACCGACTGGGGATGAACAATCACCGCGATCCGGTCGTAGTCGATCCCGAACAGCTCGTGGGCCTCGATCACCTCGAGCCCCTTGTTCATCAAGGTGGATGAATCCACCGTGATCTTCGGCCCCATCCTCCACGTCGGATGGGCCAACGCCTCTTCGACGCCGACCGCAGCCAACTGCTCGAGCGTGCGGCCCCGGAACGGACCCCCGCTGGCAGTGAGCACGAGCCGGGCCACCTCATCGGGTCCGGTGCCGGCCCGCAGGCACTGATGGAGCGCACAGTGCTCGGAGTCCACCGGGACGATCTCCGCCCCCGGTGTCTCTTTGACCCTGGCCACGACGGGCGCGCCTGCGATCAACGACTCCTTGTTGGCCAGCGCCAGTCGGCGCCCCGCCCCGAGCGCGGCCAAGGTGACGGGTAACCCTGCGAAACCCACCACGGCGTTCAGCACCACGTCCCCCAGGCGGGCCACAGCGGCCAGGCCCTCCGGACCGGTCAGGATCTCGGTGCCCTTCGGCACCGCGTTCGACAATTCCGGGGCCAATGCAGGATCGCCGATGGCGACCACCTCGGGCCTCAGGAGATGCGCCTGGGCACCGAGCACCTCGACCGAACGCCACGTGGCCAGACCCACCGCGCTAAAGCGGTCGGGCTCGCGCGTGATGACCTCGACCGCTTGCGTGCCGATGGAACCCGTCGAACCGACCAGGCTGACCCTCACCGGCGATCTCGGGAGCGACATGCTTCCGAGCCCCGGACGCCGGGGCGTCGGCTCCTACCCCTCACCCGAGGTTGAGCACCCGGACGAGGTAGAACGTGGCCGGGAGCACGAACAGCAGTGCGTCGACGCGATCGAGCACACCCCCGTGCCCCGGCAGGATCGACCCCATGTCCTTCAGGCCCAGGTCCCTCTTGACGAGCGATTCGCACAGGTCGCCGATCGGGGCCACCACCGCCACCACCAGCCCGAGGAGCGCCGCCTTGGGCACTGTCCAGGGATGGACCTGCCCCGTGACCGCAGCCGACAGCGCGATGGCCACGACCCCTCCCCCGATGAGCCCCTCCCAGGTCTTGTGGGGGCTGATCTTCGGGGCCAGATGATGACGTCCCAGCCAGCTCCCGATGGCGAGAGCTCCGACGTCGGCGCCGATGGTCGCCACGATCGCCCCCAGCAGGAAAGCGATCCCGTGACGGTGCGGGTACTCCGCCGGTGCCAGCATGAGCGCGGCGAACGAGCCCAGGAACCCGACCCACATGAAGCCGAGCAGGGTGCTCGCGACACCGTCGACGGTCGACCCTCGCTCCACGCCCACCAGGTGCCACACCATCGACGTCATCAGGACCAGAACGAGAACCAGGGGCAGTGCCGCCAACCCCTTGGTGTAGGCCGCCACCATCACGGCCACCGTTGCCACCAGCCCGAGCAGGGTGGCCGGCCGTCTTCCCCCTCGCCGCAGGGCGGCGTAGCACTCGGCCGCCGACAAGAAGACGACGATCGTGGCCAGAGCCAGGGTGGCCACCGTGCCCAACTCGAAACACAGACCGGCCACCAGGACGAACGCGACGCCCGTGGCGATGGCGGCGGGAAGGTTGCGGCCGGTCCCCTCCCCCGAGGTCCCCGCGGGGAGCACGGTACGGCGTGCGAGCGGGTTCCCGGGAGCTGACCCCACCGACGGCGCCACCGGATCGCGCGGAGAACGCAACGGCGAGGAGCTGATCGACGCCACGCCCCGATCACCGCTCTCGAGGCCGGGGCCCGAGGGCGATGGTGGAGCCGGGGGGACCGGGGCGGGCGCCACGGTGCGGGGCTCGTCGCCGCCCTCTCCGCTCCACCAGCTTCCCCTACCGCGCTCCTCGTCGTGCTCGGTCTCCCACTTGTCCTCGGCCGCGGCGGCGGCGGTCAGGTCGTCGAACTCCCAAGGCCGGCGCTCTTCCACCGGGGTCTCCTCCAGCGCGCCGACCCGGGTGTCGTCGTCGGCCAGCAGGGACGGGTCGAAGCTGCTGTCGTCCCATTCGTGGCTGTGCTCGCGCCACGCCGGTCCGGTGTCGCCGGCCGCGGACCATTGGGTCTCGGTGCTGTCCTCTTCGCCGCGCCGGTCCAGTACCGCGGGAATCTGTCCCGTGGGCGGGTCGGTCCAGTGCGGCATGTCCGGGGACACGGCGGTGGGCTCGGCGTGGGTGGCGGCGTGATCGAGAGGGTCACCACCGTTTCGACCCGAGGGCGCGGATCGGCCCGCTTCCTCGGCCCGCAGCGCTGCGTGGCTCTCGGGGGCACGCTCCACGTTCTCGGGATCGTCGGCAAAGAGGTCGAACGTCGGTGCGCTCGGACCCTCGTCTCGTTCCGGAGCACGCGCCGGGCCGACCCCGGCGACGTCGTCCGCCGGGACGCGCTCGTCGTCACGCTCGCCCTGGTCGGCGACCGCACCCGCCGTTTGGGCGCCGATGATCCGGACGCGCTCGGTGACGGGATCCATGGGAGCCTCCGCCTCCGGCTCGTATTCCTCTCGGTCGTCCACGTCGCCTCCCTACCGGTCGGGGATCGCCCGGACCGGCACCCTCAGATCTCGAGAAGCTCCTGCTCCTTGTGGGCCAGCAGCTTGTCGATTGCCGCCACCATCTCCTGGGTGAGCTTGTCGAGCTCCTTCTCGACGCGCTCGAGCGCATCGGAGGACATGTCGCCGTCGTGCTCGAGCCCCTCGAGCTCGTGGCGGGCGGCCCTCCGAAGATTGCGCACCGCCACGCGGCCCTCCTCCGCCTTGTGCCGCACGACCTTCACGAGCTCCTTGCGCCGTTCCTCGGTGAGCGGCGGAAATCCCAGACGGATCACGTTGCCGTCATTGGACGGGGTGATGCCGAGGTCAGAGGCCTGGATGGCCTTCTCGATGCTCGACAGCGTCGATTTGTCGTAGGGGGAGATCACGAGCAGGCGCGCCTCGGGGACGCTCAACCCGGCGATGGTACGAAGCTCGGCCTCGGCGCCGTAGACATCCACCTTCAGGTGCTCGACGAGGCCCGATGTGGCTCGGCCCGTACGGACTCCGGCGAAGTCGGCTTGGGTGTGGCCGACCGCCTTTTCCATGCGATCGCGGGTGTCCGCGAGCACCACGCCGGAGAGCTCATCGTCCATCACCGGATCAGCGTACCGATCTCCTCGCCGGCCAGGGCACGATGGAGGTTCCCCGGCCCCATCAGGTCGAAAACGAGCACCGGAAGGCGGTTGTCCTTGCAAAAAGTGACTGCGGTGAGGTCCATGACCCGCAGGTCCTGATTGACCACGTCCATGAAGGCGAGCTCGTCGTAGCGGCGGGCCGAGGGGTCGAGCTTGGGATCGGCGTCATAGACCCCGTCGACCCCCGAGTGCGTCCCCTTCAAGAGGATCTCGGCCTCGATCTCTGCGGCGCGCAACGCGGCGGAGGTATCGGTCGTGAAATACGGGTTCCCCATTCCCGCCGCGAAGATCACCACGCGGTCCTTCTCGAGATGGCGGACGGCACGGCGCCGGATATAGGGCTCCGCCACCTCCGCCATCGAGATGGCCGACAGCACCCTGGTGGGTTGGCCGTGATGCTCGATGGCGTCTTGGAGAGCGAGGGCGTTGATCACGGTCGCGAGCATGCCCATGGTGTCCGACGTCGTGCGATCGAGCCCCTGGGCCTCGCCGGTGGTGCCACGCCAGATGTTCCCGCCGCCGACGACGATGGCGAGCTCCAGGTCGAGCTCGGCCCGCGCCAGCGCGATCTCCCGGGCGAAGCGCTCCACCACGGCGCCGTCGATGGTCTCGTCGGATGCCGACGACGCCAGCGCCTCGCCCGACATCTTCAGGACGACCCGGCGCTTGCGAAGCACGAGCTCGGTCGCCGGTGCATCCGATGTCATGGCCGTGACCGCGTGGCTCCCGGCGACCTCAGCCGCCGACAACGACCTGGGCGAACCGCACGACCTCGGCGCTCCCGACGAATTGAGTGATGGTGCGCTTCTCGTCTTTGGCGTAAGCCTGCTCGAGCAGGACCCGTTCCTTGAACCACCCGTTCATCCGGCCTTCGACGACCTTCGGGAGAGCCGCTTCGGGCTTGCCCTCGTTGCGGGACAGATTCTCGACCGTGGTCCGCTCTGCATCGACCTCTTCCTGGGGAACATCCTCACGCCGTAGGTATTGGGGTCGCGCGAACGCGACGTGCACGGCGACGTCGTGGGCAAGTTCCTCGGTGCCGCCCCGCATCTCGACCAGGACGGCGTTCACGCCACGACCCGACTGCATGTGGAGATAGGTCCCCACCACCGAGTCGGCACCGATCTCGAACCGGACCACCGGGCCCACCGAGATGTTCTCCTTGAGCGTCGTCTTCAGCTCGTCGATGTCATCGCCACGACCTGCGACCGCTTGCTCACCGTGTTCCGCCACCAGCTGGGCGAGCTCGTCTGTGAGGTTCACGAAGGTCTCTGCCTTGGCCACGAAGTCGGTCTCGCACCGCAGCTCGACGATCGCGGCGTTGCGCCCCGACACGGCCAATGCCACCGCGCCCTGGCTCGCCTCACGGTCCGAACGTTTGGCAGCGCCCGCGAGCCCCTGCTCACGCAGCCACTGCCGCGCCTTTTCCATGTCGCCCCCGGTCTCTTGCAGGGCGCGCTTGCTGTCGAGCATGCCCGCGCCGGTAGCCCGGCGCAGGGCCTGGACGTCCTTGGCGGTGAAGTCGGCCATTGCTCAGCTCTCGTCGGTGAGCGCGGCGGTGTCTGTGGTGGCAACGTCGGTCGTGGTGGCAACGTCGCTCGTGGTGGCGGGGTCACCCGGTTCCGGATCCGGCACCGTGGCCGCGGCCTCGGGGCCAGGCGCGGTGTCGGTGGTCCCGGGCCCAGCCGCGGTCGCCCCCGCGGCGGTCTCGGCGGTTTCGGGCGTTGCCGCAGGAGGCTCGGGCGTGTCAGAACCGACCGGTGCCCGGGGAGCGCGCGGTGGGCGGCGCGGACCTGTCGTGGCCGAGGGAGGCGGTGCGGGCGGCGCCGGGCGGTGCTCGGCGACCCAGCGCCCCTCGACAACGGCTTCGGCCATGACTCGGCACATGAGCGCGCCCGAGCGGATGGCATCGTCGTTGCCCGGGATGACGTAGGTGATCACATCGGGATCGCAGTTGGTGTCCACCACCGCCACGATGGGCATCACCAATTTGTTGGCCTCGGTGACGGCGATGTGCTCTTTCTTCGTGTCGATCACGAAGACCGCGTCGGGAAGCCTGTCGAGGTCGCGGATCCCACCGAGGTTGCGCCGGAGCTTCTCGAGCTCGCGACGGTGACGCAGACCTTCTTTCTTGGGCATGGCCTCGAAGTCGCCGGCTCGCTCCATGGCCTCGTACTCGCGCATCTTCCCCACGCGCGACGAGATTGTGGCGAAGTTGGTCAACATGCCACCCAGCCACCGTTCGTTGACGTACGGCATGCCGCATGCCCGCGCGTAGGTGGCGATGGGGCCTTGGGTCTGCTTCTTGGTGCCGACGAAAAGCAGGATGCCGCCCTTGGCCACCAGATCGCGCACGTACGAGTAGGCCTCTTCGAGGCCCTCGAGGGTCTTCTTGAGGTCGATGATGTAGATCCCGTTGCGTTCGCCCAGGATGAAGCGGCGCATCTTCGGGTTCCATCGGCGAGTCTGATGGCCGAAATGCATTCCGGCCTCGAGCAACTGCCGAGTCGTGACAACTGCCACGGCTGGTCCTCCCATCGGTTGTCCTTCCCCGGCGCTGCGCCCCCGCAGGGGCGACCGTTGGACGCGCCCGGGTGCTTCAAAGTGGCTTTGGTGTCCGCGCCCGGCGGGCGAGGACGCCGTCATGGTACCGGACCACTCCGCGACCCGTCACACTGGGTCCGATCGACCCAACAGCTGCGACCGCCCCGAGGAGGGGCCGTGGCTCAGCCGGTGGCGGCGACGCTCGGGCGCGGGCCGCGCCGGCCTCCCGGCGGTCGGCCTCGGCGCTGGGTGTCCGTGCCGTCCGGGGAACGCTCGTTCAGGCGCCCCCGCAGCTGCAGCACGGCCTTGGTGTGGATCTGGCACACGCGGCTCTCGGTGACGCCCAGGATCTCGCCGATCTCGGCCAGCGTGAGACCTTCGTAGTAGTAGAGCGAAAGGACCGTCCGCTCTCGCTCACCGAGTTGCATGATCGCCTGGGCGAGGATCTCTTTGGACTCCTTGTCCTCGAACAGGGCCACGGGTCCGGCGGTGGCGTCGGGGATGGTGTCGCCCAGCGTGGTCCGGTCGGTGCGGTCGCCGCCGACCATGAACACCTCGTCCAGTGCGGCGACGCCGACGAAGGAGATCTGTCGCAGGATGTCTTGCAGGTCACTTTCCGACATGTCGAGCTCGGCTGCGACCTCGGCGTCGGTCGGGGTGCGCAGCAAGGTCGCCTCGAGCGACGCATAGGCCTGCTCCACCGCCCGAGCTTTGGCCCGGACCGAGCGCGGCACCCAGTCGATGGCACGAAGCTCGTCGATGATCGCACCCCGGATGCGGGGGATGGCGTAGGTCTCGAACTTGACCTGACGATCCGGGCTGAACCGATCGATGGCGTCGATCAACCCGATGATTCCGTAGCTGACCAGGTCGGAGCCGTCCACGTGCTGAGGGAGGCCCACCGCCACGCGGGCCGCGACGTACTTCACGAGGGGCGAGTACAAGACGATGAGCTGGTCGCGCAGACGGCGCTCTCCGCTCTTCTTGTACTCGACCCACAGGCGTGCCGTGCCGCCGTCGTCGTCCGTCGTCACGCCTCCCCCTACGCTCGGGGATGGGTTGCCTCGTACACCGAGAGCAACCGGTCCTTGCTGACATGAGTGTAGACCTGCGTGGTCTGCAGACTGGCGTGTCCCAGCAGT
>Ga0209415_10001083_pt1 | contig 51767 bp, 43 predicted proteins | sample PeaSoiSIISIP2007_FD_187696 | JGI IMG/M metagenome (GOLD analysis project Ga0209415, IMG submission 187696) | Peat soil microbial communities from Weissenstadt, Germany - SII-SIP-2007 (SPAdes) (version 2) | ecosystem: Environmental > Terrestrial > Soil > Wetlands > Peat | place: Germany... | reverse complement strand
CCCGCCGATCAGGAAGGCGAACTCGATCCCCAGCAGCGTCACAACCGGCAGCAGCGCGTTCTTCAGGGCGTGGCGGTTGATGATGATCCGGCGCAGCAGGCCCTTGGCGCGCGCGGTGCGGATGTAGTCCTCGCGCATCACTTCCAACATGGTCGACCGCGTCATCCGCATCGACACGGCCGCATAACGGTATCCCACGGTGATCGCCGGCAGCAGCGTCATCGACAGGTTGCGGATCGGATCCTTCCACAGCGGCACATACTCGATCGGCGGCATCCACGGCGAGCCGGTGATCGCCTGGCTGACATTCAGCACCAGGACGATGCTGAGGATGCCCAGCCAGAACGAGGGCGTCGCAATGCCGGCGATCGCCACGGTGCGCACCACCAGGTCGAGCCAGGTATTCTGCTGCAATGCCGAAATGGTGCCGAGCGGGATCGCCACCACGATGGCCACCACCGCCGCCAGCAGGGCAATCTCCAGCGAGATCGGCAGCCGCGTGCCGATCTCCAGCAAGACCGGCTTGCCGGACCACATCGAGTTGCCGAGATTGAAGGTGAACATGCCCCAGACGAACTCGGCGAACTGCACGATCATCGGCCGATCGAGCCCGAGCTCGGCGTGGCACATTTGCACCGAGTGCTCGCTGAACGAACCGCCACCGGAACCAAGACGCACCACGCAGATGTCGCCCGGGATCAGCCGCATCAGGATGAACACCAGCGCGGCCGCCCCGACCAGCGTCGGGATCGTCATCAACACCCGCTTCACGATGTAGCGGTACATCACTGCCCTCCGATACCGGTCACGTCACGTGAGCACGGTCGACGCCCCCTCCGTCATGGCCGTCCCCGGGCTTGACCCGGGGATCAACCCGGCCATCCGCGCACCACGGCCGAAGCGCGGACGGCCGGCAGATCCCCGGGACAAGCGCCCGGGGACAAGGGGCCGGCCATGACGCAGGCGACGGTCGATGCCCGGTTCATGATCCGCAATCACTTATCCAGCCAGATGTTCGCCAAATCCTGGTTCACATAGTGGCTCGGCCCGATCTTCCAGCCCTTCACATAGGACTGTTCCGGAATCATCCGATACCACCACAGCATCGGCCACTCATACGCCTTGGTATCGACCACGTAGGTCTCGTACTGGCGCATCAGCGCGCGCTGCTTCGCGAAGTCGGTCTCCCGCAGCATCTTGTCGTAGATGTCGATCTCCGCCTGGTCCACGTAGCCGCCGTAGTTCTCGGTGAACGCGGCGCGCGGCAGGTACTTCTGCGTGTCCATCAGCGGATTGACCACGCCGTTGCAGTTGGCCTCGACCACCACGTCGAAATTGCCGTCGCGCATCGCCTCGAACCACGGCCCGGTCGGCACCACCTTCTGCGTCGCGTGCACGCCGATCTTGCTCCATTCGTCGATGATCCAGGTGCCGACGAACATGTACGGCTGATCGACGTTGCGGTTGAGCAGCTCGAAGCTCAGCCCCTCCGCCCCAGCCTCCTTCAGCAGGCGCCGCGCCTCGGCGCGCGACTTGTCGATGTCCGGCCAGAAGCCGGCCATCTTTTCCAGCTCGGGCTTGGTCGCCGCCAGCGGCGAGCCGGGAAACACGATGCCGCCGACCGTATGCACATTGGCAATCTTCGACAGCGCCGGCGCGCCGTGCCATTGGTCGATCGCCAGCAGCAGCGCCCGCCGCACCCGCACGTCATCGAACGGCTTGCGTTTCGAATTGGGCGTGATCAGGTTGCCGCAGTTCCAGTCGCTGGTCTGGATGGTGATCTTGTCGCCGAGCGCCTGCTTGAGCTGGTTGATCGCCGCTGGTGGCAGGCCGCGAAACTCCATCGCCGCGCGATCGCCCCGGATCGCGTCCACTCGCACCGCCTGTTTCGGCGAATAGATGCCGACAATCCCGTCAAGGTAGGGCTGCCCCTTGTGGTAGTAGTTTGGGTTCCGCGTGCCCTTGATCGACTGTCCCAGGTCGTAGCTGGTGAACCAGAACGGCCCCGATCCCATCACGTTCTTCTCGTACCAGTGCGGGTCCTTGTCGAGGATCTTCTTCTCGTAGATCATCGCATACGGATCGGCGAGCGCCGGCAGGAACGCGGTGGTGGCATATTTCAGGTGGAACACCACGGTGGTCGCATCGGGTGCCTCGACCTTGTCCACCATCGTGTACCAGGTCTCCCGCGCGCTGGAGATGCCCGCCGGCGGAAATATGATCTCGTTCCACGACGCGGCGACGTCGGCGGCGGTCAGCGGCGAACCATCCTGGAACGTCACGCCCTGGCGGATCTTGAACGTGTAGGTCTTGCCGTTGTCTGTCGGCGTCGGCATCTGCGTGCACAGATCGCAGAAGAAATGCGTGGTATCCGACGGATTGCTCGGATCGAGGCGGATCAGCACGCTGTAGAACGGCGCGATCGAGTGCACTAGCGCATAGGTGGTTTCGCGATGCGCATCAAAACTCGGCGGCGCGTCGGCCGGTATCATGTAGGTCAGGATGCCGCCGTGCTTCGGCGTCTCCGCCGCGCTGCCCGGGGCGGCCGCCGCCGTTGCGACCGCGGCGCCTAGCCCGACTGCCGCCAGCGTTTTCGCCATAGCTTTCGTCACTGTGATCAATCGCATCGTCTTGGTCCCCCTGTCATCTGCGCCTTGCTGGCGCTTCGGTGTCGTAGTCTCGTCGGCCGCGGCGGGCGCCGCCAGCCGCGTTGTCGCCTACTCCAGCCAGATCGTCGCCAGGTCCTGGTTGATGTAGTGGCTCGGGCTGATCTTCCAGCCGTGCACATACGACCGGGATGGCACGATCCGCTCCCACCACGGCATCACGATCATATGCGCCTGGGTGTCCAGCACATAGGTCTCATATTCCCGCATCCGCGCGCGCAATGCCACCGGATCGGCCTCGTGCAGCAACTGCTGGTAAAGATCGATGTCCTTCTGGTCCGTGTAATTGCCGTAGTTCTCGGTATAGACCGAATGCGGCAGGAACTTGCCGACATCCATCACCGGATTGACCAGGCCCTGGCAGTTGAAGTCCACCGTCACGTCAAAACTGTTGCTGCGCAACGATTCGAAGAACGGCCCGGTCGGCAGCACCTTCTGCCGCGGCTTCAGCCCGACCTTGCTCCACTCGTCCATCACCCACGCAGCGATGTACTTATAGGGCTGATCGACGTCGCGGTTCAGCAGCTCGAACGCCAGGCCCGCCGCGCCGGCGTCCTGCAGCAACTGCTTCGCCTCGGCGCGCGACTTCGCGATGTCGGGCCAGTAGCCGGCGATCTTCTCCAGCTCCTCCTTCGTCGCGGCCAGCGGCGAACCGGGAAACACGATGCCGCCCACGGTGTGCACGTTGGCGATCTTCGACAACCCCGGCGCGCCGTGCCATTGGTCGATCGCCAGCGCCAGCGCCCGGCGCACCCGCACGTCGTCGAACGGCTTCTTGCCGTGATTGGCGGTGATCAGGTTCACGCAGTTCCAGTCACTGGTCTGCACCGTGATCTTGTCGCCAAGCTGCTTGACCAACTGGTCGCGCGCCGAGGGCGGCATGCCGCGGAACTCCATCGCCGCGCGGTCGGAGCGAATCGCATCGAGCCGCACCGCCTCCTTCGGCGCAAAGATCGCCACGAACCCGTCCAGATAGGGCAGCCCCTTGTGATAGTACTCCTTGTTGCGCTCGCCCTTGATCGACTGGCCGATTTGGTAGTCGACAAACCGGAACGGGCCGGATCCCATGACGTTCTTCTCGTACCAGTGCGGGTCGCGGTCCAGGATCTCCTTCTTGTAGACATAGGCAAAGGGATCGGCGAGCGCCGGCAGGAACGCGCTGGTGGCATATTTCAGCTTGAACACGACGGTGCGCGCGTCCGGTGCCGCCACCGAATCGACCATCACGAAATAACTCTCGCGCGCGCTCGACATGCCCGGGCCCGGATGGATGATCTCCTGCCAGCTCGCCGCGACATCCGCCGCGGTCAGGGCCGAGCCGTCATGCCATTTCACCCCGTCGCGGATGGCAAAAGTCCAGGTCTTGCCGTCATCCGTCGGCGTCGGCATCTCGGTGCACAGGTCGCAGACGAAATCGCTCGGCGAGGCCGGGTTCAGCGGATTCACGCGGATCAGCACGCTGTAGAACGGCGCCGTGGCGTGCACCGTGGCGTAGGTGGTCTCACGATGGCCGTCCAGGCTGGGCGGCGCGTCGGCCGGGATCATGTAGGTCAGCGTGCCGCCGTATTTCGGCGTCTCCGCGGCGGCCACCGGCAGCGCGATCGTTGCCAGCAGCGCGAGACCAGCGGACAGATAGCGGGCATGCTTGATCATAGAGTTCGTCTTCCCCTGTCGTCGTAACGCCGCCCTCGGCTAACGCACCTCATCGCAAGCCACGAAATGCCCCGGGCGCACCTCGCGCGTTTCCGGCCGCGCCCGCCGGCACGCCTCCACCGCGATCGGGCAGCGCGGATGGAACACGCAGCCGGACGGCGGATTGATCGGGCTCGGCACCTCGCCCTGCACCGGCCGAAAGTCGCGCCCCTGCTCGATGCTCGGGTCCGGCACCGGAACGGCGGCGAGCAGCGCCTTGGTATACGGATGCCGGGGATTGTCGAACAGCTCGTCGCTGTCGGCCAGCTCGACGATCCGCCCCAGATACATCACCGCGACGCGCTGGCACAGGTGGCGCACCACCGACAGGTCGTGCGCGATGAACAGGTAGGTCAGCCCGAACTGCGCGCGCAGATCCTCCAGCAGATTGACCACCTGCGCCTGGATCGACACGTCCAGCGCCGACACCGGCTCATCGCAGACGATGAACTCCGGTTCCAGCGCCAGCGCGCGCGCGATGCCGACGCGCTGGCGCTGCCCGCCCGACATTTCGTGCGGATAACGGTCAGCAAAACTCGGGTTCAACCCACAAACCGACAGCAGCTCGCGCACCCGCGCCGTGCGCTTGCCGGCGTCGGGCTGGATACCGTGCACATACATCGGCTCGGCGATGATCTCGCCCACCTTCATGCGCGGGTTCAGCGACGAATAGGGGTCCTGGAAGATCACCTGGATCCGCCGGCGCAACGCCACCAGCGCCTTGCGGTCCAGCCCGGCGATATCGACGCCGTCATAGATGATCTCGCCGGCGGTCGGCTTCTCCAGCCGCAGGATGCAGCGACCCGTCGTGGTCTTGCCGCAGCCGCTCTCGCCCACCAGGCCCAGCGTCTCGCCGCGCCGCACGGTGAAGTCGACGCCGTCCACCGCCTTCACCTCGCCCACCAGGCGGCGGCTGACGATGCCCTCGGTGACCGGGAAATGCATGCGCAATCCCTTCACCTCCAGCAGCGGGCGCGGCGCGGTGACGGCTTCGCTCATGCCGCCGCCCCCGCCGGCACGACGCGTCGCGCCTCGGCCTCGCCTTCGCCGGCGATCTCGTTGCTGCGGAAACAGGCGGCCAAATGCCCGGCCTCGCCGACCGGCGCCAGCGCCGGGCGCGCCGCGGCGCACGCATCGGTGGCGAAACGACAGCGCGGACGGAATGCGCATCCCTCATCCAGCCGCGTCAGGTCCGGCGGCTGCCCATCCACCGGATCGAGCCGCATCTGCCGCGGCCGGTCCAGCCGCGGCACCGAGCGCAGCAGCGCGATCGTGTAGGGGTGCCGCGGATCATGATAGATCGCGTGCGCCGTGCCGCTTTCGACGATCCGGCCGGCATACATCACGTTCACCCGGTTGGCGTAGCGCGCCACCACGCCAAGATTGTGCGTGATGATGATCAGCGCAACGTTCAACCGCCGCGTCAATTCCTTCATCAGCTCCAGGATCTGCGCCTGGATGGTGACGTCCAGCGCCGTGGTCGGCTCGTCGGCGATGATCAGTTTTGGCGCGCAGGCCAGCGCGATGGCGATCATGATGCGCTGGCGCATGCCGCCGGAAAGCTGGTGCGGATACTGCTTCAGCCGGCGCGCCGGATCGGCGATGCCGACCAGGTTCAGCAGTTCGACGGCGCGCTTGTGCGCGGCGTTGCGATCCAGGCCGCGATGCTGCTCCAGCCCCTCGGTGAGCTGCCGGCCGATCGTCAGCACCGGGTTCAGCGAGGTCATCGGCTCCTGGAACACCATGCCGATGTCGCCGCCGCGAATCTGCCGCATCGCGGCCTCGTCCAGCGCCATCAGGTCGCGGCCATCGAACATGATCTCGCCTTGCGTGATGCGCCCCGGCGGATCGGGGATCAGCCGCAGGATCGACATCGCGCTGACCGACTTGCCGGACCCGCTCTCGCCGACGATCGCCACCGTCTCGCCGGGATCGACGCTGTACGACACGCCGTCGACCGCGCGCACGACTCCCGCGCCGGTACGGAACTCGGTGTGCAGATCGCGAATCTCGAGAAGTGGCTGCAATGGCCCCCCGAACGTTGGCTCCCTGGGCCCACCTATAGGCGATCCGCCACGTGACTGTCACCAGCGCACTTCGCCGCGATGGCGACCGGCCGCCCCGGCCAGGCCCCCCGGCGCTTCGCCGCACGCTTTGCCCCCGGCTCTTGCGTCGCCTGAGCCGGCCGCGCATTCTCAAACCGACATTCGTCCGAATGCGCGCGTCATCGTGAAGAGTTGGTAACGGAACATGCGAAAAGTCATCGATCTCGAATGCGACCTGCCCCCGGACGAAGCTGGCAATCCACGTAAACTGGAATCGGCAACGCACCCGCCCGGCTACGGCGATCCGGAGCGGCTGGCCCCGCCGCCGGGCTACGGCTTCGCCAACTACGAGCGCATCTTCACCCGGCGCACCGACGGCGGCGCGGCGGCCGAGACCGCCAAGAAACACGGCATGTCGATCGCCGCCTTCGTCGCCCTGATGGATCGCGCCGGCGTCGAGGTTGGTGTGCTGCGCGCCGGCAATCAGCTCATCGGCGACATTCTCGCGCAGTATCCCAAGCGCTTCATCGGCCTGGCAACGATCAGCCCGCACGACGGTATGCGCGGCGTGCGCGAGCTGGTGCGCCTGGTGCAGGAACGCGGTTTTCGGGCGATGCGGGTGTCGTCGCTCTACAACATGGTTCCCGCCAGCGACCGCCGCTACTACCCGCTCTACGTGAAATGCGTGGAGCTGGACATCCCGGTGCGCATCTACACCAACATGAACTACGCCAACGACCGGCCGTACGATCTCGGCCATCCGCGCCATCTCGACCAGGTCGCCATGGACTTCCCGGAGCTGCGCATCGTCGCCGCCCTCAGCGGCTGGCCCTGGGTCAACGAGATGGTCGCCCTGCTGCGCCGGCACCCGAACCTCTACGCCGACACCGCCTCGCACCATCCGCGCTATTTCGGCGTCCCCGGATCGGGCTGGGAACAGTTCATGCAGTTCGGCAACACGCTGCTGCAGGACAAGATCATGGTCGGCCTGTCGTGGGAGGCGTTCGGCCTGTCCATGGAGGCGCTGATCGAGGAATATACCAGGCTGCCGCTGAAGGACTCCGTGATCGACAAGTGGCTGTACAAGAACGCGCAGCGCTTCTTCCGCCTGGGCTGACGATCGCGGACCATCGCAGGCGTGCTCCGCTACACGGGGATCCGGCTGGGCTACGCGGTGCCGCTGCTGTTCGGCGTGGTCATCGTCGTCTTCAGCGTGCTGCAACTGGTGCCGGGCGACCCGGTGCAGGCCATCGTCGGCGAGTTCCCGGTGCCGCCGGCCTTCCGCGCCGCGATCGAGGCGCGCTACCACCTTGGCGACCCGCTCTGGCTGCGCCTCTATCATTACTTTGCCACGCTGGCGCACGGCGACCTGGGATTCTCGTTCCGCCTGCAGCAGAGCGTGCTCGGCGCCATCCTCGAACGGGCACCGCGCACCCTGCTGCTGGCAACCACGGGCTACGCGGTCGGGATTTTTGTCGGCCTGCTGGTGGGCATCCACGCGGCCATCACCAATCGCCGCGCGGTGGATCGCGCATGGACCTGCGCCGTGCTGGTCGGCTACGCGATGCCCAGCTTCTGGGTCGGCCAGCTTCTGGTCATCGTCTTCGCGATGCACCTGGGCTGGCTGCCGACCCAGGGCATGGGTCCGTTGATCTCGCGCGCCACCGGATTCGCCTGGTTCATGCAGCGCGCGCCGTATCTGGTCCTGCCGGTGGCGACCTACGCCATCTACGAGGGCACGCGGGTCGCCCGGCTGTTCAAGGCCAGCGTCACCGACACGCTCAACCAGGGCTACATCGTCACCGCGCGGCAGAAGGGCCTCACGCGCGGCGAGATCATCCGCGGCCATGTCATCCGCAACTCGATCCTGCCCGTGGTCACCGCGATGGGCTATTCGTTCGGCACCGCAATGGGTGGCGCGGTGCTGATCGAGACGGTGTTCTCCTGGCCCGGCGTCGGTCTGCTGATGATTGATGCGATCCGCATGCGTGACAATCAGGTGATCGTCGGGGTCGTGCTGTTCGTCGCGGTCTGCGTGATCCTGATGAACCTGATCGTCGACCTGCTGTATTTCTGGCTCGATCCGCGCATCCGGCTGGCGCGATGACCACACGAGCGCTGCCGCATCCCCTGGTGGCGCTGCTGTCGGCGGTGCGCGGCGTGGCGCGCACCTGGTCGGGCCGTGCCGGGCTGGCAATCGTGCTGCTGATGGTCGCACTCGCCGCCGCCGCGCCGTGGATCGCGCCGAGCGGGCCGCTGGACCTGGCTGGCGCCGCCTTGCAGCCGCCGTCGTACTTGCATCCGCTGGGCACCGACAATGTCGGCCACGACCTGCTGTCCGCGGTCATCTACGGCGCCCGGGCGTCGTTGGCCATCGGCTGCTTCGCCGCGCTGATCGCCTTCCTGATCGGCGGCACGATCGGCGCGCTGGCCGGCTACCTGCGCGGCCCGGTCGAGCTGGTGCTGATGCGCATCGCCGAACTGTTCCAGACCCTGCCGGTGATCATCGTCGTGCTGTTCATCGTCGCGGTGCTGGGCGCCAGATTCTGGCTGCTGATCGGCGCCGTTGCGCTGGCGATCTGGCCGCTGGAGGCGCGCATCGTCTACGGCCAGTTCGTCACGCTGTCCGACCGGCCCTTCGTCACCGCCGCGCGCGCCGCCGATCTGTCGACCGCGCACATCGTGCTGCGCGAGATCCTGCCGAACGCGTTGCCCCCGGTGATCGTCCAGGTCGCGCTGGACGCCAGCCTGGCGATCCTGATCTCCGCCGGGCTGGGCTTTCTCGGCCTGTCGGACCCCAGCGTACCAAGCTGGGGCGAGCTGCTCAACCGCGGCCAGAGCTACCTGGACAGCGCCTGGTGGATGAGCGTGTTCCCCGGTGTGGTGATCTGCATCACCGTGCTCGGATTCAATCTGCTGGCGGATGGATTGAACGAGGCGTTCAACCCGCGCGCGACCGCCACCACGGCACGGTTGCAGGCCTGAGCTGCAATGTCCAGCACCGATCCCTGCAAAACCCTGCTGACCGCACGCCAGGTAAAGGTCCACCTGAAGGTGGGCGACCGCATCATCCGCGCGGTGGACGGCGTCGATCTGGACGTGCGCGCCGGCGAGTGCGTCGGCATCCTGGGTGAGTCCGGCTCTGGCAAGAGCACGTTCGGCCGCGCCATCACCCGGCTGTTGCCGAACGTCGCGCTGGCGCATCTGTCGGGCGAGGTGACCTTCGACGGGCACGACGTCGCGCGCATGCCGGAGGCCGCGCTGCGGTCGTTGCGGCGCCGTGGCGGCTTCTCCATGGTGTTCCAGGACCCGCTCAGCCACCTCAACCCGACGCGGCGCATCGTGGCGCAGATGGACGAGGCGCTGCGATCGATCGGCGACCGGGACAAGCTGCTCGCGCGGGAAGCGGACCTGCTGGCGCAGGTCGGCCTGTCGGACATCGAGCGCGTGCTGCGCGCCTATCCGCACGAGCTGTCCGGCGGCATGCGCCAGCGCGTGCTGCTCGCCATGGCGCTGGCGGCGGAGCCGCGGCTGCTGGTGGCCGACGAGCCGACCACCGCGTTGGATGCGACGGTGCAGATGCAGGTGATCGAGACGCTGCGCCGGCTGAACCGCGAGCAGCAGGTGGCGCTGCTGATCATTACCCACAATTTCGGCCTGGTCGCGGAGTTGTGCGATCGCGTCTACGTGATGACCGGGGGAAAATTCGTCGAGGACGCCGACGTGTTCGCCCTGTTCGAGTCGCCCCGCCATCCCTACACCGCCAGCCTGATCGCCGCCGGCCGGCGGCTGTTGCAGCCGGGGGCGCGTACATGATCACCAGGCACCGACGTTGCCCTATCGTCATGGCCGGGCCGGGCGCGCCCGCATTGTCACTAGGCGCCAACGTTGTCCTATCGTCATGGCCGGGCTTGTCCCGGCCATCCGCGCACCGCGGCCGAAGCGCAGGTGGCCGGGTGACCCCCGGGACAAGAGCCAGGGGACAAGGGGTCGGCCATGACGTTGAGAGAACGATGCTGTGACTGAGCCCGCCCCTTATCTTGGCGCCGATGGGCGCGTGACCCCCATCCTGTCGGCCCGAGCGGTGACCAAGACCTTCCCGGTGCGCGGCCGGACGGGCTGGCGGCGCAACACCATCCGCGCCGTCGATGCGGTCGATCTCGACGTGCATGAAGGCGAGACGCTCGCCGTCGTCGGCGAATCCGGCTCGGGCAAGAGCACGCTGGCCCGCATCCTGCTCGGGCTGTCCGCGCCGACCAGCGGTGAGGTATTGTTCCGTGGCCGGATCATCACGGCGCTGCCACGGCGGGACCGCCACGTGTTCCGCCGCGAGATCCAGCCGGTCTTCCAGGATCCCGCCGCGTCGCTGAACCCGCGCATGCGGATCGAGACCACCCTGGCGCACGTCTTCCTGCGCCACGCGCTGGCCACATCGCAGACACTGCGCGCGGTCACGGTCCGCCAACTGGAGGCGGTCGGTCTGACGCCGGGCGAGCACTACCTCGGCCGCTATCCGCATGAACTGTCCGGCGGCCAGCAGCAGCGCGTCGCCATCGCCCGGGCGCTGGCGGTCCGGCCGAAGCTGCTGATCGCCGACGAACCGTTGTCCAGCCTCGACATGTCGGTGCAGGCACAGGTGCTCGACCTGCTGATCGAGCTGCGGCGGCGGTTCCATCTCGGGCTCGTCCTGATCAGCCACGACCTGAATGTGGTCGAGACGATCGCCGATCGCGTTGCCGTCATGTATCTGGGCCGGATCGTTGAAGCCGGCCCCACGGCCGAGGTGATGCGCAGCCCGGTGCATGCGTATACGCGGACGTTGCTGAATGCCAGACTTGTCGCCGATCCGCGGCTGGCGCGGCGGCGCCGAACGGAACAAGGGAGTTGATCATGGGTCATTGCAGCACGCCGGCGGGATTGCGGCGGACGCTGGCCGCCCGCACACGCGCCGGTTGGGCCTGCGCCACCTGGGCCGTCGCCGGCGCGGCGCTGCTGAGCGCACCGGCCGCGACGCAGGCGGCCGATACGACGGCGCCGCACCAGGGCGGCACGCTGGTGGTCGGGCTCGACGGCTCGGGCCTGGGCACGCTGAACACCCAGATGACCTCGGCGACCTCCGCATTGACCATCGCGGACATCTGGGCGGACGGCCTGTTCGCGCGCGACGTGCGGGGCGGGAAGGTGCCGCACCTCGCCACGTCGTGGGACGTGTCGCCGGACCTGAAGACGTACACGTTCCACCTGCGGACGAACGTGAAATGGTCGGACGGCGAGAAGTTCTCCGCCGCCGACGTGGCGTTCACGTTGCTCGAGGTGGCAAAATTCAACACCTACCAGACGCAGACGCTGGCCAACGTGGCGAGTGTCGAGACGCCCGACGATGCGACGTTCCTGGTGCACACCAAGGCCCCACTGGCGGTCATGCTCGATGCGTTCGACAAGGAGGTGTTTCCGCTGATGCCGAAGCACGTCTACGAGCACACCGACATCACGCAGAACCCGGCCAATCGCATGCCGGTCGGTCTCGGCCCGTTCAAGCTGCAAAGCTGGGAACAGGGGCGCGCGCTGACCTTCGTGCGCAACCCGTATTTCTGGGACAGCCCCAAGCCCTATCTCGAGTCGGTGGTTGTCGCGATCATCCCCGACATGCAGCAGGAGGCGAACGCCCTGCTGCGCGGCGAGATCGATTTCATGAAGCTGCCGTATACGCAGTTGAAGCGCGTCCAGGATGCCGCGGCCGACGGCAAGGTGATCGCCCACAAGGTCGAGCTGAGCGCGCCGGAGCGCGCCTCGCTCGATCTCAACACCGCGCGCAAGCCGTTCGACGATGTCCGCGTGCGCCAAGCCCTGCTGATCGCGATGGATCGGCGCCGCATCGTCTCCGATGCCTATCACGGTTTCGCGGTCGAAGCGGGCAACGCGATTCCGGAGCAGTTCACCGACCTGACCGACCCGTCGATCAAGTACAGCGAGCTGTATCCATACGATCCAGCCAAGGCGGCGAAGATGCTGGACGACGCCGGCTACAAGCCGGTCAACGGCAAGCGGTTCTCGATGGAGCTGACCTATGCCAGCAACGAATTCCTCCGGGTGATCATGGAGCCGATGGCGCAGATCCTCGCGGCGCAATGGGGCGCCATCGGGATCGATGTAAAACTGGTCGGGCTGGACACCCAGCTCTGGGTGGACAAGGTCTACAACAAGCGCGACTTCGACGGCTCGCTGGTTTCGTTGACCGGGCGGACCGATCCGATGCTGGGGGTGGATCGCAGCTTCCTGTGCAACAGCAAGAACCTGCCCTATGTGAACCCCACCTCCTACTGCAATCCCGAGCTCGACGCCGTGGCCGCGAAGGCGAACACCGCGGCGGCGGCCGATCGCCGGCAGTACTACAAGACCTATATCCAGATCGTCGCGCGCGACCTGAACGAGATCACCATGACCAACGTGTCCACCTACTACGGTGTCTCGACCCGGTTCGAGAACCTGCAGAAGCAGTTCGACATCTCGTTCAACGAGTATCCCAACTGGGCCGAGATCTGGCTGAAGTCCGGCCAATAGCCGCGAGAGGCAAAACACCATGATATCGAACGTCATGGACGCGCTGCTCAGGCCGCGCACGATTGCCGTCATCGGCGCATCGTCCCGGCGCAGCAACAATGGCAATGTCGTGCTGACCAATCTGCGCGACGCCGGCTTCAACGGCCTGGTCATCCCGGTGCACGCCGAGGCCGCCGAGATCGACGGCTACGCCACCGCGAAATCGATCGAGGACCTTGCCGCCGGCACCGACCTCGCGGTGGTGTCGGTGCCGGCATCTGGCGTGGCGGATGTGGTTCGCCGGCTCGACCGCGCCGGCGTCCGCTCGGCGATGGTGATGACGGCCGGCCTGACCCCGGCGGAAGAGGGCGAGCTGCGCGAGATCGCCACGCAGGGCCGCATCCTCATGCACGGTCCCAACTGCATGGGACTGGTCAACGTCTCGGACGCATTGTCGCTGTACACGGCAAAGGTCTCGCCGCGCGTGCGTCGCGGGCCGGTGGCGCTGCTCGCCCAGTCCGGCTCGGCGGCGATCGCGGTGATGAACTCGGCGAATGTCGGGTTCTCCAAGGTGGTCACGCTGGGCAGCGAGTTCCGCGTCACCTCGGCGGATTACCTGCGATGGCTCGCGCACGACGACGAGACCCAGGTCATCGGCGTGGTCATGGAATCGATCCAGGACCCGGACGACTTCGCCGATGCGCTCGATCTCGCGCAGCAAGCGGGCAAGTCGGTGGTGGTGCTGAAGGTCGGCCAGTCGCAGGCCGGCGCCCTGGCCACCCTGGCGCACACCGGCGCGCTGCTCCGCGATCGCGACGCCGTCGCGTGCTTCTATGCGCGCTGCGGCGTTCCCACCGTGTCGGACTACGACGAACTGGTGGCCGCGCTGGAATGCATGGCGGTGTCGCGCTGGCGGCCGAGCGGCATGCGGCTAGGCGTGATCGGCATCTCCGGCGGCGAGGTCGCGCTGATCTGCGACCTGGCCGAGGCGGCCGGGGTCCCGCTGGCGTCTTTCACCGCGGAAACCGCCGATCGGCTGAAAGACCTGTTGCCGGGCTCGTCCCCGCTAAACCCGCTCGATCTCGGCGCCAGCGTGGTGTCGGGCGGCAACCGCAACGACATGCCCGGCATGAAGGCGGTGCTGGACGATCCGAACGTGGACATGCTGTTCGTCATTCAGGATGCGCAATATTCCATCGCCGCGCGCAGCATCGGCCGGTACAAGGGCCAGTGCCAGTGGGTGGTCGAACTGAGCCGCGAATCCAGCAAGCCGATCGTGGTGGTCTCCTCCACCGGCGAAGCGCTGAGCGACGAGCTGAGCGCGGTGTTGTCCGGTACCGGCATTCCCATGCTGCGCGGCCTGCGCGTGGCGCTGGCCGCGACGCGGTGCCTGGCGACATGGTCCGCACGCCAACCGGACCCGCGGCGCATCGCGGGTCGGCACCTGGACGCCGACAAAGCACAACTGCGGGATGATCTGCGCGCCTCCAGCGGCCCCGTGCACGATGCGCTGCTGCAACGTCTGCTGGACGGCTACGCGTTGCCGCGCGTGCGCTCGGGCGTGGCGCGGGATGCGGCGGAGGCCGCGGCGCTGGCCGAAACGCTCGGCTATCCCCTGGTGGCAAAAGTGGTCTCGCGCGATGTGCCGCACCGCTCGGATGTCGGCGCCGTGCAACTGGGGATCAAGGATGCGGCGGATCTGCGCGCGGCGATCGCGCGGATCGAGGCCAACGTGCGGGCGAACGTTCCGGGGGCGGTGATCGACGGCTTCGAACTGCAAGAGGAGCTGGTGGACTGCGTCGAGGCGATGGTCGGGTTCAAGGCGACCCCGCCGTTCGGCGCGCTGGTGGTGGTCGGGATGGGCGGCACGCTGGTGGAGTTGCAGGCCGATCGCGCGCTCGGCCTCGCCCCGGTGTCCGCGGCGGAAGCCGCCGGCATGATCGATCGCACGCGGCTGGGCGCGCTGCTGCACGGCTACCGCAATCTCATCCCGCGCACCGACACGGCGAAGCTGGCCGCTCTGCTCTGCAACTTGTCGAACCTGGCGGCCGATCTGTGCGATGTGCTCGGTGAGTGCGACCTGAATCCCGTGCTGATCCGCAAGGGTTCCGGCGAGGTGCGCGTGGTGGACGCATTGTTCGTGGCATCACGCTGATCCGCGGTGCAGGGCCAGGCTTAGGGCGGAAAAGCGCAGCGCATTCCGCCAGCCTGCCACGCGCCAACGGCAGCGATCTTCGGTGCGGCGCAAGTGGCGGAATGCGCTGCGCTTTGCCGCCCTACGCCGTTATGCCACCGCTCGGCGGCCTACCGGAACCGGCCCGCCATCGCGACTATCAACCTCCCGGCATTCGCAGCGCTTGACGCTGGCCCGTTCCCCAGGCATTATCCGGAATGCGAAGAATTATTCCGAATACCGGAAAACCTGCGGTGAGGCCCACCGAACACTGCGCAACCCCGAGGGGCGGATGACTGCCACGCGCTGGCGGCTTGGCGTCGACATCGGCGGTACCTTTACCGATGTGATCGCGCTCGACCCCACGACCGGTGCGACCATGACGGCAAAAGTCCGCACGCGGGTCGGCAGCCCGCTCGCCAGCCTGCGCGCGGCGCTTGCCGCCGTCGGCCTCGGCTGGGACGACGTTGCCATCCTGGTGCACGGCACGACGCTCGTCACCAACGCCATCATCGAGAACCGGCTCCCCCCGGTCGCCCTCGTCGCCACCGCGGGCTTTGCCGACGTGCTGGCGATCGGCCGGCAGAACCGCCGCGCGCTCTATTCCCTGAGCCTGCCGCCAAAACTGCCGCCCATGGTGCCGGAGCCGTTGCGCTTCGAGATCAAGGAGCGGATGGGTCCGGACGGCAAGGTCAGGACGCCGCTCGACCCCGCCGATCTTGAACCACTGGTCGAGGCCATAAGGCGCTCGGGCGTCGCCTCCGTCGCGGTCGCGCTGCTGCATTCCTACGCCAACCCCGCGCATGAGCGGATGGTCGGCGACCGCCTCGCCGCCGTGGTCCCGCACGTCTCCCTCTCGCACCGGGTCAATCCGGAGGAGCGCGAGTACGAGCGCACCAGCGCCACGGTGTTGAACGCCGCGGCGATGCCGCTGGTCGGCGGCTATCTCGACGAACTCGACCGCGAAGTGCCGAAGACCACGCAGTTCCACCTGTTCCATTCCGCCGGCGGCATGGCCTCGACCGCGATGGTGCGCGAACGCCCGCTCGTGCTGGCGCTCTCCGGTCCGGCGGCCGGCGTCTCGGCCGCCCGCCAGGTGGCGCACGAACTGGTGCTCGACAACGTGCTCACCCTCGACATGGGCGGCACTACCACCGACGTCTGCCTGATCCGGCACGGCAAGCCGGAGCGCCGGCGCGAGGCCAGCCTGGCCGAGCGGCCGATCCGCCAGACCATGCTCGCGGTGCAGTCGATCGGCGCCGGCGGCGGCTCGATCGCCTATGTCGAGGCCGGCATGCTCCGGGTCGGGCCCCACAGTGCCGGTGCCAACCCCGGACCGGCCTGCTACGGTCTGGGTGGCACGGCGCCGACCGTGACCGACGCCAACCTGATGCTGGGCTATCTCGACGCCGCCAGGCCGCTCGCCGACGGCGTGCGCCTGGATCTCGGCCTGGCGCGGGCGGAAATCGGCCGGCTCGCCGACCGGCTCGGCCTCGGCCCGATCGAAACCGCGCTCGGCATTGTGCGCGTCGCCAACGCCAACATGGTGCGCGCGATCCGTAACGTAACGGTCGATCGCGGCATCGACGGCCGGCGCTGCACGCTCGTCGCCTTCGGCGGCGCCGGGCCGCTGCACGCGGCGACGCTGGCGCGCGATTTCGGCATCCGCACCGTTGTCGTGCCGGCGTTCTCCAGCGCCTATTCCGCGCTCGGCTGCGCCGTCGCCAACCTCAGCTACACCCAGCAGCGCACCGTGCGCATGGCGCGCGGCGCGTGGTCGCACGCGCGCCTTGCCGAGCTCCGCGGCGCGTTGCTCGCCGAAATGAAATTCGACCCCGATCACGCAAGCGGCGTCACGGTCGAGGACACCGCCCTGGTGCGCTACGTCGGTCAGAGCTACTCGGTCGAGGTGCCGTATCGTTTCCCGCCCGACCTTGCCACCCTGACCCGCGACTTCCGCGCGATTCACGAGCAGCTCTACGGCTTTTCCACCGAGGAGGATTGGGAACTGGAAGCGATCCGCGTCACCGCCGCGGTCACCGCCGCCCCGATCGAGGTGCAGCCGCCGATGCTGATCGAGGCCGCGACGCGATCCGAAGGCGCCCACCTGGCGCCGTACGCGACGACGCCCTGCTGGTTCTCCGCCGCCAGCGCGATCGACACGCCGCGCTATCACCGCGATGCCCTTGCCCCTGGTGCGCGCCTCGCCGGGCCGGCCATCGTCGAGGATGACTGGTCGACCATCACGCTGCCGCCCGGCACCGCGCTGGAGGCGACCGTGGGCGGCCATCTCGTCCTGCGCTTCGAGGCCGCATCATGACAAGCGCGATTGATCCCGTCACGCTCGAGGTGATTCGCAGCGCGCTGACCGCCACGGCCGAAGAAATGTCGCTCGTGGTGATGCGCTCGGCCCGCTCGCCGCTGCTGCGCGAGGCGGGCGACCTGTCCTCGGCGCTGACCGATTCCGAAGGCGAAATGATCGCGCAGGGCCGCGACATTCCCATGCACCTCGGCGTGATGTGTTTTACCGTCAAGGAGTTCCTCAAGCGCGTGCCCCCCGGCACGCTCGCCCCCGGCGACGTCTGGTTCCTCAACCTGCCGGAGATCGGCGGCAACCACCTGCCGGACGTCAAGGCGATCCGCCCGATCTTCGCCGCCGGCAGGCTGTGTGCCTTCGCGGTCAGCCTGGCCCACTGGGCCGACATCGGCGGTGCCGTGCCGGGCAGCTATTACGCCACCGCCACGGACATCTGGCAGGAGGGGCTGCGCATCAGCCCGACGCGCCTGTTCACCGCCAACGGTCCCGATCGCGAGAAGCTCGACCTTGTCCTCGCCAACGTGCGCGGCGCGCCGGAGCGCGAGGGCGACATCCACGCCCAGATGGCGGCCACCCTGGTCGCCGAGCGCCGCCTGCACGAGCTCGCCGCCGAGCACGGCCCCGACGTCGTTACGGTGGCGATGGCGGAGCTTCAGGACCGCTCGGAGCAGCAGATGTGCGCGGCGATCCGCGCCATGCCGCAAGGCATCTTCGAGGGCGAAGATTTCCTCGACGACGACGGCATCCGCGACCGGCCGATCGCCGTGCGCGTGCGCCTCACCCTCGCCGACGGCGCGGCGAATTTTGACTTCACTGCCTCCGACGACGCGGCCGAGGGCCCGGTCAACACCACGCCCTTCATCGCCGCCGCCGGGGCGTTCTACGCGATGAAGTGCCTGGCCGGGGAAGAAATCGCGCCGAATGGCGGCGCGCTGCGGCCGCTCACCGTCAGGACCCGCCCGGGCTCGGTGCTGGAACCGCCGCCGACGCGCCCCGTGGTCGGCGGCAACCACGAGACCTCCCAGCGCGTCGTCGATGCGATTTTTCGCGCGCTCGAGCCGGTGATGGCGGAGCGGCTGACAGCGGGCGGGCCAACCACGTCCGGGCTGTTGCTGTTCGGCATGCGGCGCGCCGACGGCGCCTGGGCAACTTTGTATGAGACCCACGGCGGCGGCGAGGGCGCGCGCGCCGACCGCGACGGCGCGCCGGTGGTCCGCGTGCACATGTCGAACGTGATGAACACCCCCGCCGAGGTCATCGAAGCCGAATATCCCATCGAGATCGTGCGCCAGGCGCTGCGCCGGGACTCCGGTGGCGCCGGCGCCCATCGCGGCGGTGCCGGGCTGCTGCGCGAGTACCGCATGCTGACCGGCGACGTCTCGCTGACCAGCATGTTCGAGCGGCGGATCATTCCGCCTTACGGGCTGCAGGGCGGCGCGCCCGGGGCGGCGTTCCGGGTCACGCTGATCGGCGCCGACGGCACGTCCAGGGAGGTCAAGGGCAAGTCCAACCTGCGCCTCGCCGAGGGTGACCGGATCATTCTGGAAAGCTGTGGCGGCGGCGGCTACGGCCCGCCAAAAGCATCGTGAATCAAAGCGCCGCGCGCATCGTGAGAAAAGCGGCGAAGACATCTTGAAGATAAGTGGAGGATGACATGCGACTGCTGAACAAGACCGGTATCATCACGGGCCCGGCGAAGGGGATGGGACAGGCGATCAGTGAAACGCTCGCCCGCGAGGGCGCCGACCTGGTGCTCGCCGGGCGTGACGTGGCGGCGATCGAGCCGGTCGCGGCCAACATCCGCGCCATGGGCCGCAAGGCGGAGATCGTCCAGGCCGACGTGACCAACGCCAAGCAGGTCGAGGCGATGGTGGCGCACGCCGCCCGTTTTTTCGACGGCCGGATCGACATACTGGTCAACGTTGCCGGCACCACCGGCCCGATCGAGACCCCGGTGTGGGAGATCGACCCGGAAGACTTCGAGATGGTGCTGGGCACCAACGTGCTCGGCAGCTTCCTGCCGATCAAGTATACGCTGCCCTACATGGTCAAGCGCCGCAGCGGCAAGATCGTCAACATCAGCGGCACGTCGGGCCTGCGCGGCTATCGCTACCGCGCGGCCTACAGCGCCTCCAAATGGGCGGTGCGCGGTCTGACCCGCACCGTGGCGCTCGACGTCGGCGAATACAACATCAACGTCAACGCCGTCTGTCCCGGCATCGTCAACGGGCCGCGCATGGAGAAGCTGTGCGAAGGCAAGGCCCAGAAGCGCGGCTGGACCAAGGAGCAGGTCTACCAGGAGTATGTCGACGACATGGCGCTGCGGCGCGTCACCGAGGCGCAGGATATCGCGGACGCCGTGCTGTTCCTGACGAGCGAGGAGAGCCGCCAGATGACCGGCAAGGAACTCGCCGTCGACGGCGGCTGGGACGTCTAGGCGGTGGCCGGCCATGAGGGGGCACTTATGATTCCGCCACCGGACCGACACCGCACACGGGAGACAACCGGCGCGCCGCGGCGCATGGTGATTGGCGGCGGCCAGGTGCGGGCGGCGAACGGCCGGCGCTCCCCGCGACCGGCGCAGCGACGGTGCGTCCCCGGCAGCGAGAGGGATCGAGCCCATGTATGCCGAGTTTGATCTGGAAACCCCCGAGCGGCTCGAGGACGCCCTGGCCGTGCTCGCCAACGGGGACGGCGCCGCCGTCCTCCCACTGGCCGGCGGCACCAATCTGGTCGTCGATCTGCGCGCCGGCAGGATTGCGCCGAACCGCTTGGTCAGCCTGGGCCGGATCGACGCGCTGCGGTGGATCCGCCGCACCGATGGCCGAATCGCGCTCGGCGGCCGCACCACGATCAGCGACCTGCTGCGCTCGGCGGAGATCGCACAGTACGCCCCCGCGCTGGTCGATGCGGCCCGCGTCTTCGGCGGGCAAATGGTGCGCAACGCCGCAACCGTCGCCGGCAACATCGCCTGCGGCTCGCCCGCCGCAGACCTTGTGCCGCCGCTGCTCTGCCTCGACGCCGATGTCGTGCTGACCAGCGCCGCCGGCGCGCGCACCGTTCCGCTTGCGGCCTATTTCACCGGCTACAAGACCGACCTGCGCCGCCCTGACGAGCTGATCAGCGAGATCTCCTGGCCCATCCCCGCGGCGCCCAGCGCGAACCAATTCTACAAGCTGGCCCGGCGCAAGGGCGATGCGATCACGGTGACCGGGGTCGCCATCTCCATCTCCGTAACAAACGGCGTCTGCACCACGGCGCGCATCGCGCTCGGCGCGGTCTCGCCCGCCGCGATGCGCGCCCGCGGCGCGGAGGCGCTGCTCGAGGGCCACGCCCTGACGCCGGCGCTGATCGAGGAAGCCGGCCGCCGCGCCGCCGAGGAATGCCGCCCGATCGACGACATCCGCGCCTCGGCCGACTATCGCCGCCACACCGTCCACGTGCTGACCCGGCGCCTCATCAACGAGGCCTGGGCACGGCTCGCCTGAGGAGATCGACACGCCATGTCCCGCGAGAAAACGATCGTGCTCGAGGTCAACGGCCGCCGCCACCGGGCCGCCTTCCCGCCGCACCGGACGCTGCTCGAGGCGCTGCGCGAACTCGGCCATGTCGACGTCAAGTGCGGCTGCGAAAAGGGCGATTGCGGCGCCTGCGCGGTGCTGCTCGACGGCGAGGCGGTCGATAGCTGCCTGACGCTTGCCTGGACCGCCGAGGGCCGCGCCATCACCACCATCGCCGGGCTCGGCGGCGCCACCAGCCCGCATCCGCTGCAAGAAGCCTTCGCCCGGCTCGGCGCGGCGCAATGCGGCTACTGCACGCCGGGGCTGATCATCGCCAGCGAGTCCCTGTTGCGAAAGACCAACAATCCCGACGACGACGCCATCCGGCTCGCGCTCAGCGGCAACCTGTGCCGCTGCACCGGCTACACAAAAGTCTTCGAGGCCGTCAGGGAAGTCGCGCGCGGCCGCGCCGTTGGAGGGACGCAATGACCGCGATCGCCGAACTCCCACCCGCCGTTCCGCCCGCCGCTCCGAATGTCAACTGGCGGCAGATCGGCCGCCCGCTGGAGCGCACCGACTCCATGGGCAAGGCCGTCGGCGCGACGCGCTACGCCGGCGACTACACCATGGCGAACATGCTGCACGTCAAGGTGCTGCGCAGCACCATGGCGAGCGCCACGCTGCGCCGGCTGGACGCCAGCAAGGCGCGCGCCCTTCCCGGCGTGGCCTGCGTGCTGACCGCGGCCGAACTGCCCGACCGCCTGGCGCCCACCGACATCCCGGGTCAGACCGGACAGGAGCGCCAGAAGACCGACCAGCAGATCCTGGTGCGCGAGCGCGTCCGCTATTTCGGCGAGCCCCTGGCGCTGATCGCCGCCGAGACCCGCGACATCGCCGAGCAGGCGATGGCGCTGATCGAGGTGGAGCTCGCCCCGCTCGCCGGCGTGTACGACCCGGTCGAGGCGCTGAAGCCGGGCGCACCGATCGTCCAGGGCGAGAACAACGTCGTCGCCGCGCAAAAAATCCGCAAAGGCGATGTCGCCAAGGGCTTCGCCGAGGCCGATCTCGTGGTCGAGAACACGTTCCGCACCCAGTTCATCGAGCACGCCTTCCTGGAACCCGAGGTCGGCCTGGCCTGGGTCGACGAGAACGGCGTCATCAACATCCGGGTCTCGACGCAGGTCATCGAGCATTTCCGTTACGTCGCCGACAGCCTCGGCGTGCCGCACAACCGCGTTCGGATCATCGGCGCGATGGTCGGCGGCGGCTTCGGCGGCAAGGAAGACGTGACGGTGGAGATCTACCTCGCGCTGCTCGCCAGGGCGACGGGACGGCCGGTGCGGCTGGAGTACACCCGCGAGGATTCGCTGGTCGGCCACGGCAAGCGCCACCCCTTCGTCATGACCTATCGCACCGGCGTCACGAAAGACGGCCGCATCACCGCCATCGAAGCGAAGTTCATCGCCGATGCCGGCGCCTACGTCTTCCTCAGCCCCTACGTCCTGCTGTACGCCGCCGTGGCGGCGCCCGGGCCGTATCGGGTGGACAATCTGTTCGTGGATGGCCAGGCGGTCGCCACCAACAACATGTACACCAGCGCCTTCCGCGGCTTCGGCGGCGCGCAGGCCTGCATCGCCTACGAGCAGCAGATGGACGAGGTGGCCAAGGCGCTCGGCATGGACCGCCTCGAATTCCGCCGCCGAAACTATCTGCGGACCGGCGACAAAATTTCGACGGACGTGCCGATCCGCAGCGCGGTATGGACCGACCGCTGCGTCGAGCAGGCGTGGGCCGCGCTCGGCGAACCCACCAAGGCGTCCGACCCGGTCCGGATCGGCCGCGGCATCGCCGCCTACCAGCAAAGTTACGGCCGCATCACCTGGCTGCACGACACCTCGGAAGGCTGGGTCGGCGTCGAGGTCGACGGCACCGTCATCGTGCGCTCCGGCGTGACCGATATCGGCGCCGGGCAGACCTCGGCGCTGGCGCAGATCGTGGCCGAGGTGCTCGGCGTCACGCTCGCGGATGTCGCCGTCTACAACAGCGATTCGGCGGTCACGCCGCTGGCCGGCACGACCACCGCCACCCGCGCCCTCTACATGACGGGAAATGCGATCAAGCTGGCGGCGGAGGCGGTGCGCGGCCGGCTCGTCGAGCGTGCCGCCAGGCAGTTCTCCGTGGCACCCGATCAGGTCGATATGGCCGCCTCCCGGGTGTTCGTCGCCGACCATCCCGAAACCGCGATGACGTTCGCCGATCTGGTAAAACTCTGCGCGGCCGAGGGCATCCATCGTTCCGAGCTTGCCATGTTTCGCGCGCCCTTCACCGACAGGCTCGACCCCGAAACGGGGCTCGGCCAGGTCCACCCCGACTATGTCTACGGCGCCCACGCCATCGAGGTCGCGGTGGACACCGAGACCGGCGAGATCACCGTGCTGAAAAGCATTGGCGCGCACGACGTCGGCCAGGCGATCAATCCGGCCGCGGTCGAGGGGCAGATCGAGGGCGGCGCCGCGCAGGGTCAGGGCTACGCCCTGAGCGAGGAGATGATCTACCACGAGGGCCGCCTCATGACGCCGTCGTTCAGCGAGTACCTGATCCCGACGGCGATGGACATGCCGCCGGTGCGCAGCATCATCCTCGAATCCCGCAGCGGCCTTGGCCCGTTCGGCGCCAAGGGCATCGGCGAGCCGGCATTGACGCCGGTCGCACCCGCCATCGCCAACGCCGTGGCCGATGCGATCGGCGTGCGCATCGCCGATCTGCCGATCACGCCGGAGAAGGTGGTCAACGCCCTGCGCCAGCTTGCGTCCAGGCCGCTGCTTTCGGCGGAAAGCTGATACCGCGCGCCCGAAATGACTATTCCATCATCGAGGGCGCTGGCATCAGCGTGCCGGATCACCCATCTCGGAAAACTTCAGCTCACCCTGCAGGCGCGTCGAGGTAAGCTGGGCGGCATTGCTGAGGGCCGCGATCACGTCAACCTCCTCGAATGCCATCAGCCGGCGGGACAACGCCACGATGCCGATGCTGTAGAGAACCCCGGCGCCGGCGAGATGGATCGGGCAGGCATAGCTCAGCACGCCGGGATCGAGTTCGTCCGCGCACACGGCATAACCCTGCGCGCGCACCGCCGCGAGATTGCGGCGCAGCTTGGCCGGGTCGATGATGGTCCGGTCGGTGAACTTGTGCAGCGGCGCGGCCAGCGCCCTGGCGATCACCGGCTCGGGCTGGAACGCGAAGATCGCCTTGGCGGACGCCGCGGCGTTGATCGGCATCAGGCGGCCCGGCTGCACGTGCGACTGGCTGTAGTTCTCCGGCACGGCGGACGCCACCGATTCGACCTGGTCGCCGCTCAGCTTGGCAACGAACGCGGTCTCGCCAAAGCGCGCGACCAATCCTTGCAGCACCGGATGGACCAGCAGCGACACGGTGGTCGGGGAGTGCGCCAAGTGGAACAAACGGATCAGCCGCGGCCCGATGCGGTAGGTCTTTCGCCCCCCGTGGTCAGCGAGATAACCGACGTCGAGCAGCGTCTTCAGCAGCCGGTGCGTGGTGCCGCTGGACAGGCCGGTCGCGCGCATGATCTCGGTCAGCGACAGGCCGAGGCTGCTGGCCGCCACCGTCTCCAGGATCAGGGCATACCGCGCCATGACGCCGCGGGGCTCTTTGGGCTTGGCTTGGGACACAGGTCCTCCCGTATACCGGAAAATATTTTCGGTTTTGTCACTTTTAGGTGGCCGCATCCGTCGGATCAAGTCCTTGGCGGTTCTCATTCTGGCCGAATCGCGCAACCCCCTTCCGTCATGGCCGGGCTTGACCCGGCCATCTACGCTTCGGCCGTGGTGCGCGGATGGCCGGTTGATCCCCGGGACAAGTGCCCGCGGACAAGGACCCGGCCATGACCGCGGTCAACGTCGTTTCGTCAAAATGAGAACTGCTGAGCCCTTTGGCAGGTCCTTGGGCACTGCGCAGGCTATGCTACACTCGAAAATCAAGCCCACGCGTCATCCTGGAGTGCTGAAACCCATGCCCCCTATCGCTTCGCTGGTTCGGACCTGCTGCACGCTCGGCGTCCTCACGATCATGCCGGCCGCGGCCTTCGCGCAAGGCAATTGCCAACCGCAGCTTGGGCAGCCTCCCCTGGTCCACGCGGGCACGCTGATGGGCGCGATCAACCCGACCGTCGCACCGATCCAGTACATCGACGACCAGGGCAACCTGGTCGGATTGGATGTCGATCTCGGCAACATGATCGCCGCGCGGCTCTGCCTGAAGATGGACTTCATCAGCACGCAGTTCGCCACGATGATCCCGGGCCTGAAGGAAGGCCGCTTCGACATGATCGATACGTTCATGTATTATACGCCGGAGCGCGCGGCCCAGGTGATAATGATCCCCTATGGCGCGGCGACGCTGTCCATCGTGGTTGCAGCCGCGAACAAGGACGCCGTCAACGACATCAACTATTTCTCTGGCAAGCGCTTCGCTGCGCAGCTTGGCTCGATCGACGAGAAGACCGCGCGCGAGGCCAGCGCCGCGCTCGTGGCAGCCGGCAAGCCGCCGATCGACGTCCGCTCGTTCCCCAACTATTCGGACGTGCTGCAGACGCTATCCGCCGGGCAGGTCGATGGCGGGTTTGTCGGCACCGAGCAGGCCTATTACTACCAAAAGAAGAACCTGGGCTTCTTCCGCGTGGCGGTCGCCGGCCTGTATCCGCATACCGAGGCGCTGGCGTTCAAGGAGCAGGCTGTCGCGGATCGGGTCGCGGCCGCACTGAACGCGATGAAGGCGGACGGCAGCTTCGACAAGCTGTTCGGGTCCTATCACCACTGCACCCTGCCGCCGCCCTACAAGATCACGACGGGCCCGATCGACACGCCGAAATGCCCGGTGCACCCGGAGTAACCCAGCACCCCGCGGCGCAGCGGTCATTCATCCCGCGCATCCAGAAGCTTGTGCACGGTACCAACCGACTGCGCCTCGGCGCGACGAAAGATCCAGTCGCCGAGCACGATATCGCTGACCGCAAAGCCGCGATGCCAGAACAGGATGCGCTCCTCCGGCGTTTCGCGGCCGGGCAGCTTGCCACAGGTGATCTCGCCGATTTCGCCATGGACATGGCGCCGCTGCAACGCGCCGCTGGCGATAAGGTCGTGCAACTGGCCGCCGTGCGTGCACTGCTCCCAGTCGTCGACCACCAGCTTGTCCATGGCGAACGGCAGCCCCGCGTCGAGCGCGCGCACCCAGCCATAGGTCACCAGCAGTGCCCCGGGCGCGAGGTCCCGCCCATGCAGCAGCGGCTCCGGCGCGGCGAGGCGCGTCGCCTCCACAACGATGTCGGCCCCAGCGGCGGCCTCGACGGCGCTGCCCACGGCGCGCGCGGCGACACCGAGTTCTGCGCGCACGCGGGCGGCGAGACGCTCGCGGCTGTCCGCGCGCTTGCTGCAGATCCGGACATCCTGGAGCGGAAACTTGCTGGCCAGCAGCCGCAGATTGCTGAATGCCGTGCCGCGCGCGCCAATATGCCCGACGATGCGCGACCCGGCGTTCGCGAGATGCATGGCGCCGACGCAGGTGACCGCGCCGGTTCGTTGCCAGGTCAGGCTGGTCGCATCCATGATGCAGCATGGCACGCCGGTCGCGGGATCGTACAGCGTGAGCAGCGCGATCTCGGACGGCAGATCGCGGCGCCAGTTGTCGACATAGTCGCCCACCACCTTGATGCCCGCGCGGCCGATCGGCGCGACGTATCCCGACAGGATATTGAAGTGGCCGTTGAACAGGGCATCGAGGTGCAGGTGTGCCTTCGGCGGCATCACGACCTCGCGCCTTCCATGCGCCGAAAGGCCATCCTGCACGATGCGAATCAGCTCGTCCGGCCCGGGGCTGAGCGCCTCGACCTGGCTGCGATCCAGAAACCGCAGAGAAATACTCGGCATCGACGCGCACCTGTGATCGAGACACCGCAAGCTAACCGGCGTATCGGGCCGGTTCAAGCGACGCGGAACATTCTCCGCCTCCCCTTGCGGGAGGGAGGCGGGGGGAGGGGTTCCGGGGCACGAAGCTTCGGAGTGACCCTTGCACCAACCCCTCCCCCCACCCCCCTCCCGCAAGGGGAGGGGGAGAATGTTCCGCGTGACATCGAACCGCGATAAAGCCCGACGCCATGTGGAATTGGGACACGTTCCTGCACTACCTGCAAAGCGCCTACCTGATCGAGGGCGCCGCCGTCACGCTCGCGCTGTCGATCGCCGCGATGCTGCTCGGCCTGGCATGCGGGCTCATCGCCGCGCTGATGCGTCTGTCGTCCAACCGGACCGCCAGCACGGCGGCGCGGTTCTACATCTGGGTGATGCGGGGCACGCCGGTGCTGGTCCAGCTCATCGTCATCTATACCGGCCTGCCGCAGCTCGGGCTGCGGCTCGGCGTCATCAGCTCGGCGGTGATCGGGCTCGGCCTGAACGAGGGCGCCTATCTCGCCGAGATCTTTCGCGCCGGCATCCTGGCGGTGCCGACCGGCCAGCTCGAGGCCGCGAAGGCACTCGGCCTCTCGCGCTTCAAGAGCATGCGGCTGGTGGTGGTGCCGCAGGCGCTGCGCATCGTCATCCCGCCGATCGGCAACAGCTTCAACAGCCTGATGAAGACCTCCTCGCTCGCCTCGGTGATTTCGATGGACGAACTGTTGCGCCGGACCGAAATGCTGATCCAGGTGCAGTTCCGCGTGCTGGAGATCTTCCTGGTTGCCGCCGTGTATTATCTGCTGCTGACCACGCTGTGGGGCTTCGTGCAGCGCTGGATCGAGCAGCGCCTGTCCCGCTCCGACGCAAAGCCGACCAATTTCACCCGTGGCGCGCAACCGACGGAAGATGCCCAGGCGACGGCCCTGTTGCAGGAACCCGGCTGACCGCGCGTCAGCACTGACCCCGAACGGAGACGACATGTCCAAGACCAACGCCGACTTCACCCTGCGCAGCTTCATCGACCAGGTGGCAGCCGAGGATCCCGCTGCCGTCTGGCGAATCAAGGACTGGGTCAATCTGGACCACGACGTCACCGCCGTTGCGATGGAGCTCGAACGTCGCGGACGCTCGCCGGTCCTCTGGTTCGATGACGTGGCCGGCTACAAGATGCCGGTGGTGTGCAACGTGTTCGGCAATCGCCGACGCTATGCACTCGGACTCGGGGTGCCGACGGAGCGGCTGATCCCGGATTGGGGTACCCTGGGCGACCGGCGCATCGCCCCGGTGCTGTGCGATCGCGGGCCGATCCACGATGTCGTCGTCACCGGCAAGGACGTCGATCTGAACAAGCTGCCGATCATGCTGCATTTCGAGTGCGACGCCGGCCGCTACATCACCAATGGCATCGTCATCGCCAAGGACCCGGACACCGGCGTGCGCAATGCCAGCTTCCACCGCATGCAGGTCAAGGGGCCGAACCGCGTCGGCACGAGTCTGCACAGCCGGCGCCATCTGTGGAATTACATGCAACGATACGAAGAACGCGGCGAGGACGCGCCGGTGACGATCATCCTCGGCGGCCATCCGACCATGACCTTCGGCGGTCTCTGGAAAGGCCCGATCACGACGGACGAGTACGACGTCATCGGCGGCATGATGGGCACGCCGCTGGAAATCGCGCCGGGCATCACCGTTCCGGTCGAGGCGCCGATCCACGCCGAGATCATCATCGAGGGCCGCATCCTTGCCAAGGCGCGCGAGCCGGAAGGTCCGTTCGCCGAATTCACCGGCTACGCATCGAAGCGATCCACCGAGCACGTGATCGAGGTGACGGCGATCCTGCACCGCAAGGATGCCCTCTATCAGGACATCATCCCGGGGATATCGGATGAGCACACCAGCCTGCTGGCGGTGCCGCAGGAAGCGCGGCTGCTGCGGATGCTGCACACGCATTACCCGAACGTAACGGACGTAGCGTATCCCAAGTCGGGCACCTGCCGCCTGCACGCCTATATCTCGGTCCATCGGCCGGCCCCGGGCCTGGCGCGGCTGGTCGCCGCCGCCGCGATCGGCGATGATCTGAGCCTGAAACTCGTCGTCGTGGTGGATGACGATGTCGACGTGCACAACGACAGCGACGTGCTGTGGGCCATGGCGACGCGCATGCAGGCTGATGCGGATATCGATATCATGCGCAACGGCATGGGCGCCATCCTCGATCCGTCCAATCATGACGGGTTGACGGCCAAGATGATCATCGACGCCACCCGCCCGTCGGAGAATTTTCCGGCGCGCCACACCTTGGATGAAGCCGCCCTTGCGCGCGCGCACGGGCTGATCGAAGGCAAGTTCGGCCGGACGGTATGAGCGAGGCGTTCTGGGATTTTTCGTTGCGGTTCTATCAGGTCCCCGGCGTGGCGGAGAGCTGTCTCGACCTGCAGGATCGCGACGGTGCCGACGTCAACCTGGTGTTGTTCGCGCTCTGGGCTGCATCGAACGGGCACCAGCTCGATGCCGCGGCGATCGCCGCGGCTGACCTGGTGGCAAGACAATGGCGGGAGACGGTCACGCGGCCGCTCCGGGCGGCACGCCGCGTGCTGAAGACAACCCTGGAAGGGTTCGACGACACGGAAGTCGCGGCGTTGCGCCAGCAGGTGATGGCGGCGGAGCTCGAATCCGAGCGATTGCAGCAGGGGACGATGGCACGCGGTCTGACGCTCGATACGCACGGCGCCTCACTGGCGGCGGCCCGGAAGAATCTCAGCCGGTATGAAACCCTGCTCGGTAAACCGTTCGGGCCAGGACCGATCGAACGACTGCTGGCAGCCTTCGTGACGCAGTACGACCGACCTGTGTGCAATGGAGACATCGCAGTGGCGAGGACATTGCAAGCGCCACCATGAGCGGCGCCACTCTTCACTTGGACCCCATGTAGGGCGGAAAAGCTCAGCGCCTTCCGCCATCCTTCCAAGGCAGGAAGAAGCGGCCGGGGGACGGCGACAGTTATGGCCCGCTGGTCCGTGCCGTGGCGAAAGGCGCTACGCTTTTCCGCCATACGCGGCGATGACTTTCTTGCTTGCTGTCCCCACAGCGACGTTGACCTCGTCACCCAACTATGACATCCATTCTGGAAAGCGGCCGAAGTTTTTGTGATCCGGAATATCCAGCCGTCCTGTCGGCTCGTGATCGCCCGCCGGATCGCGAAGACCCGGATGCCACACACAGGGAGCGAGCGGTGCGGTGCCAAGGTCCGCAACAGAGCCGAACCGGTTGAGACCGGACAAGTCCTTCGCCGATCTCGAACGCCTGATCCCTGGCCAACCGGGGAATCTTGTGGATCAATCACTTGTTTCGGCAGGCTTGGCCGGGACGACCGCCCGGGAGTAGAGATTTGTCAGCCAGTCTGGGGGAACTCGTTGAGCGCCTGCGCGCGGAGGGATCGCTTCTGACCGTCCATCGTGAGGTCGATCCGAAGTTCGAGCTCAATGCGGTGGTGCGGAAGATTCAGGCAGGGCCCAATCGTGCGGTGCTGTTCGAGCGCGTGCGCGGTAGCCGCTTCCCCGTCCTCAGTAACGCGCTCGGCAGCACCGGCGCCATCGCCAAAATTCTAGGGGTCGGCGTCGACAGTCTCGCGGCGCGTTGGGCCGCGCTCACGGACCCCTCGGCCCCGGCCGCGGAGGGCGAGCACCCCGTCCCCGAGGCCACCGAGTTCGAACAGATTCCGTTCGCCGAGCTGCCACACATCGTCTATTGCGAAAAGGATGCGGGACCCTACATCACCGCGGGCATCATCGTGACCCGCGACCCCGATAGCGGGGTCGCCAATCTCTCCTACCATCGCATGCAGATGATCAGCTCGGACGAGCTCAGGTGCCGACTGAGCACGTCGGGCGATTTGTTCCGCATCCAGCAGAAGATGGAGAAGCGCGGCGAGCCGCTCAAGGCGGTGGTCGCGATCGGCGTCCCTCCCGCCATCATGCTGGCGGGGGCTACCACGATCGCCCCCGACCATAGCGAGTACGAACTCGCGGCGCGCATCGAGGGACGGCGCTTCCCGCTGCGGCCTTCGCCCACTCTGGGCCTTCCGGTGCCGGCCGCGACCGAGTTCCTGATCGAGGGAGAAATCCTTGCGGGCGTGCGGCGCCCCGAGGGCCCGTTCGGCGAATGGATGGACTACTATGTCCCGGTCACGGACAATCACGTGTTCCGGGTCGAGCGAGTCTTCGCGCGGCGGGGAGCCCTCTTCTACGCGATCAGCTCGGGTTCCAGCGAGGAGCTCGCCATCAGCGGCGTGCCCATCGCCGGCAGCATCTATGCCAGCGTGCGCAACTGGGTGCCGAGCTTGCGCGACGTGAGTTGCTTCCCGCTCCTCCAATTCTGCGCCCTCAAGCTCGCACAGCCGCCTGACGGACACGCGCAGCGGGCGATCGTGGCTGCCTTCGGTGCGGAGATGAACCGCGTCCTCTATTGCGTCGCCGTCGACGAAGACGTTGACATCCACGACTGGCAGGACGTGTTGTGGGCGATGGCAACGCGCTGCCGGCCCGATCGCGACATTTTTCAGATCCCGAACCTGCCCTCCTTCGCGCGCGATCCCCACCGGATCCATTGGGGCCGGCTCGGCGTCGCAGCAATCAAGCCGCGCGAGCACGCCGCCGACTTCGAACGCAAGAAGACGCCCGGCCTGGATGGTATCGTGCTGACCGACTACATCGACAGGATCTGACCAGGACGATGGCGAACGGGAGGTATCAAGAATGACTGCAAGGTATATTCGCGCGCTGGGACTTGCCGTCGCGGTCGCGGCCGCGGCGACCTTTGCGGCGCCCACGGCCGCAACGGCTGCCGATGAGGTCAAGCTCAGTCTGGACTGGGTGTTGAACGGCACGCAGGCCGGCTATTTTACCGCACTCGCCAACGGCTACTACCGGGATGCCGGCCTCGACGTGACGATCTCGCGCGGCTTCGGCTCGGGCGACACGGTGAAGCGCGTCGGCGCGGGTGCCGCGACCTTCGGTATCGCCGACACCGGGGCCATCATCGCGTCGATTGCGAACGAGGACATTCCGGTGCGCATCGTCGCGATGATCTATCAGAAGGCGACACTCGGCGTCATCTACCTTGAGCAGTCTGGCATCAAGCAGCCGCAGGACCTGGAGGGCCGCACCATCGGGCGCTCGGCCTCGGGCGCCTCCGTCAATATGTTCCCCGGCTTCCTCAAGGCGAACGGCATCGACCGGAGCAAGATCCACGAGGTGGTGGTGGACGGGGCCAGCTATCTGCCGCTCCTCCTCTCGCACAAAGTTGACGCCGTGCTCGAGCAGAGCGTCCAGCTCGGCCACTTCAAGAAGGCCGCGGCCGCGCAGAAAGAGACCGCGATCGCCATGCGATATTCGGACTACGGGCTGCCAAGCTACGGCAACGCGATCATCGCCAGTTTGGCGACGATCAAGGACAACCCTGACATGGTCAGGCGGTTCGTGGCCGCGACTCTCAAGGGCGTTGCCTACGCCCTCGCTCACCCGGACGAGGCCGTTGCCGACATGCGCAAGAGCAACCCCGAGGTCGAAGCCGAGGGGGCCAAGGACGAGCTCATCGACATGCGCGACGTGTCCATCACGCCGGAGGTACAAAAGGACGGCGTCGGTATCGTCGACGCGAAGCAAATGACGGCGACGCGCGACATCGTCACCAATGCGCTGTCGCTCAAGCGCACCGTGCCGGTCGACCGCATCTTCACGACGGAGTTCCTGCCCAAGCCGCCCGTGATGCCGGCCAAGTGACCGGGGCGCCAGACCGTGAGGGAGCCGCGAGCACGTCTCCCTCTCCGGTCGTCGCTGCCCCGACCGGAACGGGGCTCCTCGTGGCCCGGCAGCTCAGCAAGCGCTATGGGACCCGCGCCGGCCCGGACATGCTGGCGCTGTCCGGCGTCGATATCGAGGTGGCACATGACGAGTTCGTGACTCTCGTCGGACCGAGCGGCTGCGGCAAGAGCACGCTCCTGAAGCTCTTCGGTGGCGTCATCCGGCCGAGTGAGGGCGTGCTGTCCTTCGATGGTCGCCCCCTCGAGCAGCCCTCGCGGAACATCGGCATGGTGTTCCAGCGGCCGGTATTGCTGCCCTGGCGCTCGGTGCTGGGCAACATTCTTTTTCCCGTTGAAATGCTGGGGTACCGCGTCGCCGACTACCGCGATGAGGCGAAACGCCTCATTGAGCTCGTCGGGCTCGCCGGCTTCGAGCGCGCGCGCCCCGACGAGCTCTCGGGCGGCATGCAGCAGCGCGTTTCGATCTGCCGTGCCCTCGTTTATGACCCCAAGATTCTGCTGATGGACGAACCCTTCGCGGCGCTCGACGCAATGACCCGGGAGGAGCTCGGCGTCGAGCTTCTCGACATCTGGACCAAGCGGAAGAAGACGATCGTCTTCGTCACCCACAGCATCCCCGAGGCCGTTCTGCTCGCCGACCGCGTCGTGGTCATGACGCCGCGCCCGGGAAGGATTGTACGCGAGATAACTGTCCGTTTGCCGCGACCTCGGTCCCTCGCGATGGAGTTCACGCCCGAATTCAAGGAGCACGTCGAGACGATCCGTGCGCTGATATACGCCGGACCGCGGGGGCGATCATGAGGCTCGCCCACGGCCTGAAGGCGGCATTCAAAGAATACGCAAGTGCGGCGCTCATTCTCATGGGCTTCCTCGTCGCCTGGCAGCTCGTATGCGACTGGACCGAGGTGCCGGTCTGGTTGCTGCCATCGCCGTCGCGCATCTTCGTGGAAACCTGGAAGCTCCGGGCCGTGCTGCCGCAGCATATCCTCGCGACCCTCTGGGCCGTGCTGGGCGGCTTTTTTCTGGCACTCGCCACCGCCGTGCCCTTGGCGATCGCTGTCGTCTACTCCCCGCTCCTTCGCCGCGTCACATACCCACCGCTTCTGATGCTGCAGTCTGTGCCTAAGGTGGCGATGGCACCGCTCCTTTTGATCTGGATCGGCTACGGCGTCAGCGCGCGCATGATTATAGCCGCTACGGTCGCCTTTTTTCCGATCGTCATCAACACGGCAACGGGCCTCGAGGCGGCAGATGCCGAACTCCTCGACCTTACGCGCTCCCTCGGCGCGAGCCGGCTCAAGGTGTTCTGGAAGGTCCGCCTTCCGTGGGCGCTTCCCTACCTTTTCAGCAGCCTGAAGGTGGCGATCACCCTCGCCGTGATCGGCGCCGTCGTCGCCGAGTTCGTCGGCGCGGACAAGGGCCTTGGCTACCTCATCCTGACAAGTGCGGGCAGCATGCAAACGGCCCTCATGTTCGGCGCGCTCGTGCTGCTGTCGCTCCTCGGCATCATTTGCTTTTACGCCGTAGTCTGGATCGAGAAGCTGCTTTGTCCCTGGTATCTGTCGGTGCGCGATCCAGCCGATGGGCGCTGACGCCGGCGCAGCGGAACAGCAATCACGGCTCCACATCGATGTTGACGTGGTCCCACCATTATGACATCTTATTCTGGAAAGCGGTAGAAGCTTCCGTAATCCGGAAATAATGGCCAGCCTCTCGGCTCGTAATGGACCGCCGGAGGCCGAACAGCCGGATGCCGCAAACAGGGAGCGAGCGGAGCGATGCCAAGGTCCGCAACAGAGCCGAACCGGTTGAGGCCGGCCGCCAGACTCCCGTCGCACGACAAACCACGGCGAGAGCGGCTGGCGCACAAAGGGAACCGCGATGGTTGACGTGCTCGAGACCGATGTTCTGGTGATCGGCGGCGGCGCTGCCGGCACCAACGCCGTGCTCAAGGCCGCCGACCGGGGCGCCCGGGTGGCCCTGGTCGTGAAGGGCCTGCTCGGCAAGAGCGGCTGCTCCATCTTCGCCAGCCACCTGCCCTACCACGACACCAGCACCGAGCAGAAAAGCCACGACCGGCTGCGCTATGCGGTGCGCTACTACAACCATTACCTGGCGGACCAGGACTACTGCATCCGCATGGGCGCCTACATGCGCAACGAGTTCTTCGCCGATCTCGAGCGCCTGGGCGTCTACTGGCGGCGCGACGAGCACGGCCGCCCCGAGGCGATCCAAAGCCGCACGCCGGCCCTGGTCGTGCACAAGCAGGGCGCGTCCGGCCCGATCATCATGGACAAGCGCCGGCGGGAGATTTTTCGCCGCGGCATCCCGGTGCACGAGGAATGCGCGGTCACCTCGCTGCTGACCGACGGCGAACGGGTGGTCGGCGCCACGGTGCTCGACTATCGCCGCGGCAGGTATTTCGCCATCGCGGCCAACTGCGTCGTGCTTGCCACCGGCCATTCGGACTATCTGGCAACCCGCGCGACCGCCACGCGCGAGCAGTCGGCGGACGGCGTTGCGATGGCGCTGCGGGTCGGTGTCGAGCTTGCCAACATGGAAATCCAATGGTGGCACGCATCCGACGTGCTCGAGCCGCGTGCCTGGATGCGCTACCACCTGTATCCCAATCCGCTGATGGGAACGCAGGAGACCTCGCGGCTCTACAACGCGAACGGCGAGATGTTCTACGAGCAGAAGACCCACAGCCCCGGCGCATCGGCCCCGTATACCGAACAGATGCGCCGCCTCGCCCGCGAGGTGATCGCCGGGCGGGCGCGGTGGGACGGCGGCTATTTTTCGGGCTACGACCACATTCCGGCGGAGATCACCAAGACCTATCAGCACCAGGCGAAGATCTGGGCCAAGCTCGGCCTGGACGTCGGCCAGGATCGGATCGAATGCGGCATCACCTGGCACATGCGCCAGGGCGGCATCAACGTCGACACCGTAACCATGGCGACGAGCCTGCCCGGCCTGCATGTCGCCGGCGGCCTCGGCTGCCATTACCTCGGCGGCGTCGGCCCGGTCAGCTACGACGGCAAGGTGGCAGGCGAGGCGGCGGCCGAGACGGCGCTGACGGCGAAACGGTCGGTGGTGTCGCAGCAGGCGGTCGCGGCCGAGGAGAAGCGCATATTCGGCTTCCTGCGGGTGGAACCGGACGGTGTGCGGCCGATCCAGGCCAAGCTGCGCATCCGCGAGATCATGTGGCAGCTCGGCTACATCAAGAACGAGGCAAAGCTGCAGGACGCGCTCGCAGCCATTCAGGCAACGCGCGAGGAGATGGTGCCTCGCCTGTCCTTGTCGAGCACCTCGCGAAGCTGGAACACGGCGTGGATGGACGCGCTGGATGTGTGCTCGATGCTCGATGCCTGCGAGGCGACGATCCGCTCCGCGCTCAACCGCAAAGAAAGCCGCGGCCCGTTCTACCGGGAGGACTATCCCTTCGTCGACAACGAGAACTGGATGTGCCGAAACATTGTCAGCCGCGTCAATGGCGAGTGGCGGTCGCGAATCCAACCGATACCCGCGCCGCACATGAAGCCGGAGAAAAGCCGTGAGCCCTTCTTCGAAGCCGACTACTGAGCCGGACAAGGTCCGGGTTCGACTCTACCGCTTCGACCCCGCAACCGACCAGGCCCCGCGCTACGAGTCCTACGAAGTGCCGTACACGCCGCGCATGCGGATCATGGACGTGCTCGACCACGTCCACGAGACCCTGGCGGTAGACTTCGGCTACCGTTGGCTGTGCGGCACGAAGAAGTGCGGCACCTGCGCGGTAAACGTCAACGGCACGCCAAAACTCGCCTGCTGGGACGCGGCCGAGCCGGAGATGACCATCGAGCCGCTGAGCAACCTGCCGTTGGTGCGCGACCTGGTGACCTCGCGCGATCCGTTCGAGGCGTCGTTGGCCAGTCTCTCGCCGATGCTCGTGCGCAAGGCGGAATATGCCGGGTTTCCCGAGCCGCTCTCCGCGCAGGACATGGCGCCGACCGCGCACCTGCGTGATTGCATCCAGTGCCTGGCTTGCCAGTCCGTCTGCCCGGTGTTGCGCCAGCCAGACAGCGGTTTTGCCGGCCCGGCGCTGCTGGTGGCGTTGAGCGAGCTGGCGCAGGACCCGCGCGACGGCGCCGACCGGGCGCGGCTCGCCGACGAGGTGGCGCAGGTCTTCAAGTGCGTCTCCTGCTACGAATGCGAGCGCGTCTGTCCCACCGAGATCCCGATCGTCAGCGAGGCGATCGAGCCGCTCAAGCGCCTGGCCCACAGTGCGGGGCGCAGCGCGGGGGCGCGGCGCACCCGCGCGTTCCTTGATGTGGTCAAGGCGCGCGGTTATGCCAACGCCGCCCTGGTGGCGCTGAAGACCAACGGGTTCAGCCTGCACGGCCTGCGCCTCGCGCTGCGCCTGTTGCCGCGCGGCAAACTCAACCTGGCCGACGCCTTCCTCAAGCGATCGCCGCCCGGCGCCGCAGCGATCCGCAAGACTTACGAATCCAATGGCCAATCCAGCGAGAATCCCGAATGACGCGGAAATACGCCTACTTTCCCGGCTGCTCGGCCAAGGCGACCTGTCGCGAGCTCGACACCAGCACCCAGGCGGTCGCCGGCCTGTTCGACATCGAACTGACGGAGCTGGAGAATCCCGGCTGCACCGGCGCGCGAGAATTCCGTGCCGTCAGCGAAATGCTGCATCTGACGGCGAACGGGCGCATCCTGGCGCAGGCGGAGCGGCTGGGCTGCGATCTGGTGGCGGTGTGCGACACCTGCCTGCTGAACCTGACGGAGACCAACCATCGTCTCAAGACCGACGCCGCGGCGCGCGATGCCGTCAACCGCGCCCTGGCGTCGGAGCACCTCGCGTTCAAGGGTGAGCGCGCGGTAAAACACTTCCTCTGGGTGCTGACCGAGGACCTTGGCGAGGAAGCGTTGCGCGCGCGCGTGGTGCGGCCGCTGCGTGGCCTCAAGGTGGCGCCGTTCTATGGCTGTCACATCCAGCGCCCGAGCACGGCCTACGGCGCAACGCCGCCCGATCAGGCGCCGGCGCTCGATCGCCTGTGCCGGCTGCTGGGCGCCGAGGTCGTGCAGTACGAGGGGGCCAACAAGTGCTGCGGCTTCCACGTCATCGGCGCCGAGGAGAAAATCGCAGTGCGGATGAGCGGCGGGCACCTCGGCAACGCCAAGACCAACGGCGCGCAATGCATCGTGACGCCTTGCCCACTGTGCCACACCGTGTTCGACGCCTACCAGCCGAGCATCGAGCGCGAATTCCAGCGCGCCTACCAGGTTCCCGTCCTGCACGTCTCGCAACTTGCCGGGCTGGCCTTCGGGCTGTCCGCCGCGGACGTGTCGCTGTCGCGCCATGTGGTCGGCTGCGACAGCATCCTCGCGCATATCGGCGGCAGTGGTTCGCCAGCCGCCGCGGCCGCTGAATGATCGGTCGCGCCCGGAGTGTGCCGTTGGAGAGCAACTCGATCGAACGCAGGGAGCGTCAACATGGTTAGGAAAACCGACCGCCGGAGCGTCGACCCGCAACGGGTCTCCCGCAGGGCCCTGCTGAAGGGCGTCGGCATCGGCGCGGGCCTCGCCGCCGCCGGGGCCATGCCCTGGACCACCCGCCGCGCGCGGGCTGCGTCGGGCGGAAAAGTGATCGTCCGGACCGGAGGCGGTGCCTACGAGGACGCCCTGCGCAAGACCATCTTCGAGCCCTTCAAGGCCGAGACCGGGATCGAGGTCGTGTCGTTCGCGACCAACGTCGCCAAGCTCTATGCCATGGTCGAGGCGCACGACATCCAGGTCGACGTCGCCGATCTCGGGGAATTCACCACGGTGTCCTTCGAGAAGCGCGGCGCCCTGGAAAAGATCGACCGCGCGACGTTCAAGCGGACCAACCTGGCCGACATCGGACCGGTCGAGGAATATTACGTCGGCGAGAACACCTACGCGACCGTGATGGGCTACGGCACCGGCGCCTTCCCGTCCAGGCACCCGGCGAACTGGGCCGAATTCTGGGACGTCAAGGCCTTCCCCGGCGGGCGCATGCTGGAGGACATGGCGGCCGAGTTCCCCAACCTCGAATTCGCCCTGCTGGCCGACGGCGTGCCGATGGACAAGCTCTACCCGCTCGACATCGCGCGCGCTTTCAAGAAACTGCGTGAGATTCGCCCGAACATCACGAAGTGGTGGGACTCCGGCGCCGTGTCCGCGCAGATGCTGGCCGGGAAGCAGGTCGTGCTGGGCAGCCTGTGGAGCGGCCGCATCCTGCCGCTCATCGACGACAACGCGCCGGTCGCCATCGAGTGGAACCAGTCGTCACGGCAGCTCCAGACGCTGTGCATCCTCAAGGGTGCGCCGAACCTCGACAACGCGCGCGAATACATCGACTTCGCCATGCAGCCGAAGCAGCAGGCGGAGGTCGCGCGCCTGTCCGGCTACGGCCCGGTGAACATGAAGGCGTTCGACTATATCGACGCCAAGATGGCCGCCCGGCTGCCGACCTCGCCCGAGCACCTGAAGATCAGCTTTGCCACCAATGCCAGATGGTGGGTGGAGCATCGCGACGAGGTGTCCAGCAAGTGGCAAGCCTTCCTCCTCGGCGAATAGCGGCGCCTTCCAGGGAACGGCGCGGCGGCCCCCCGGGAGCGTGAGATGAGTGGCCCAGCCCCGGCGAAGGGCGCGCCGCGCCACGGCGCGCCGGTGCGCCTGCAGGGCCTGGAGAAGGCGTACGGCGAAATGCACGCCGTGCGCGACGTTACGCTGTCCGTGGCCGCCGGCGAGTTCGTCACGCTGCTTGGCCCGAGCGGCTCGGGCAAGACGACGACGCTGATGATGATCGCGGGCTTCGTGCCGGCCTCCGGCGGGGAGATCTTCATCGACGACCGCCCGGTCGTGCGCGTGCCGCCGGAGCGCCGCCAGCTCGGCATGGTGTTCCAGAGCTACGCGCTGTTTCCCCACATGACCGTCGCCGAGAACATCGCCTTTCCGTTGCGGATGCGACACTGGCCGCGCGGCGAGATCCGCCAAAAAGTCGCCATGGCGCTGGAGATGGTCAAGCTGCCCGGCTACGAGGACCGCGCGCCGCGCCAGCTCTCCGGCGGCCAGCAGCAGCGCGTTGCCCTCGCGCGCGCCATCGTCTTCGAGCCGCGGGTGCTGCTGATGGACGAACCGCTGGGTTCGCTCGACAAGAAGCTGCGCGAGCACATGCAGGCCGAGATCAAGCGCATTCAGCAACAGCTCGACATGACCGTCATCTACGTGACGCACGATCAGGACGAGGCGCTGACCATGTCAGACCGGATCGCGGTCATGCACAGCGGCCGCATTCAGCAGATCGGCGGCCCGACGGAATTGTACGACGAGCCGGTCAACGCCTTCGTCGCCGACTTCATCGGAGAATCCAATTTCGTCAGTGGCACCGTAACGGAAGTGGAGTCCGACGGCACGATGGCGGTGCGGCATCAAAGTGGCCTTGTGTTTCGCGCCGCCGGGCACGTCGCGGTCCGGCCGGGCATGACGGTGGTCACGGCGATCCGTCCCGAACGTCTCACCCTCGGCGCCGCGACGGCGGCGGATCCCGGTGCCAATCGATGGGCGGGCCGGATCAGCGAGATCATCTTCCTCGGCGACGCCATGAAGTACAAGGTCGCGATCGAGGACCTTACCCTGACCATCAAGACCCAGGATCGCGATCTCGGCGCGCGCACCCGGGTCGGCGACGAGATCGGCGTTTGCTGGAGCCCCGCCCACACAGCGGTCCTGCATGACGCGTCCGATCCGTGACGCCGCGCATGCAGCAAAGCGAGCCTATCCCTGCCGCGTCGCCCGCCGCCGATGACGCGACGCGCCGGCCGCCGGTGTCGCGTGCGCGGGGGCGGCCCTCGCTGACGATATGCCTGCTGCTGCCGGCGCTGCTGTTCCTGGCCATCTTCTTCGCCTATCCGATGGTCGATATCGTGATCCGCAGCTTCGCCGGCCCCGCGGGCGTCTCCCTGGCGAACTACGGCCACGTCATCGAGCACCCGGTCTACCTGCGCGTCTTCCAGATCACCTTCGAGATCGCCCTCACCGTCACGATCGTTGCGCTGCTGCTGGGATATCCCCTGGCCTACGTCCTCGCCAGCGCGGGCCGGCTGGCCGCCGGCGCCATCATGGGGTGCGTCCTGCTGTCCCTCTTCACCAACATTCTCGTGCGCACCTACGCGTGGATGATCATCCTGGCCCCCGAGGGCGTGATCAACCAGCTCCTGCATTACGCCGGCCTCGGCGGCGCGGATCTTCTCTACAACCGTTACGGCGTGCTGATCGGCATGACCTACGCGTTGCTGCCCTACATGGTGCTGACGCTCTACAGCGTGATGCGCGGCATCGACCGAAAATTCCTCCAGGCGGCGCGCAACCTCAGCGCCAGCGACTGGAAGGCCTTCTGGCACGTCTTCCTGCCGTTGAGCCTGCCTGGGGTGGTCGGCGGCTCGCTGCTGGTCTTCATCCTGTCCGTGGGATACTTCATCACGCCGCGCCTGCTGGGCGGCGCGCGCGATCAGATGATCGCCATGGTCATCGAGCAGCAGGTGGAGCTTGGCGCGAACTGGGGTTTTGCCGCGGCGCTCGCGATCATCCTGCTGCTGCTGACGACGGTCGGCTTCCTGCTGTACGACCGGTTCGTCGGCCTGAAGTCGCTGTTCGAAAGCAAGGTGTAATGAGCGTACCGGCGGGCATCGGCGACACCGCGGGTGAAGCGTGGCGACGCCGGGCGCTGCACGGCCTGGTGGTCCTGATCCTGCTGTTCCTGCTGTTGCCGATCGTCATCATTGTCCTGCTGTCGTTCAGTTCATCGAAATATCTGCAATTCCCGCCGCCCGGCTTCTCGCTCCAGTGGTACCAGCGGTTCTTCCATGATCCACAATGGATGACGTCGCTTTGGCTCAGCGTCCGGATTTCCGCCATGTGCACGGCGCTGTCCGTCGCGCTCGGCGTGCTGGCCTCCATCGTTCTGGTGCACGAACGCTTTCCCGGCAAGACGGCCGCCTATGTGCTGATCCTGTCGCCCCTGATCGTTCCGGGCATCATCATTGCGATCGCCGTCTTCTTCCTGTTCTCGCGCCTGCACATGATCGGCAGCCCCGTGGCCATGGCGCTCGGTCAGGCGGTGCTGACCCTGCCGCTCGTCGTCGTCATCGTCTCGGCGACATTGCAGGGCTTCGACCAGCGCCTCGAGCAGGCCGCGATCATCCTCGGCGCGTCGCCGATGCGCGCGTTTCTCCACGTCACGCTGCCGATCATCAGCCCGGGCGTGATTTCCAGCGCGCTGTTCGCGTTTCTGGCGTCATTCGACGAGCTGCTCGTTCCGCTGCTGTTGTCCGATCCGACCACCATGACGCTGCCGGTCCGCATCTGGACCAGCGTGATCATGCAGATCGACCCGACGATCACCGCGGTCAGCTCGGTGCTTGTCGCCTTCGCCCTTGCGGTGCTCCTCTCGGCAGGCGCCTTGCGGCGCACCCGGGCATAATCCGCGTCCGCCGCCGCTCATCCGAGTGGACGAACGCCTGCCGGGGCGCCAGGGTTTCCACGTCTCGAACCCGCCAATGATGCGAGGGCGGGATGGGTCGTTCACCAACCGGTCAGGAGATGCCGCATGAGCAGGACCGTGCTGATCACCGGCGCCGGCGGCAACATCGGCACCAAGCTGCGCGCGCATTTCTCCGCCCTGGGCTGGACGCCGCGGCTGCTGGACATCGACCCGCGCGGCGACAGCGCGATCCAGGCGGCCGACCTGGCGGAATGGGACGACGCCTGGGTGGCGCGGTTCGCCGGCGTCGACGCGGTGATCCACCTCGCCGGCAACCCGAGCCCGCGCACGCCCTGGGCGGCGGCACAGCGGCTGAACATCGACCTGACGGCGAATGTTTTCGAGGCTGCCGCGGCGCAGGGCGTGCGGCGCGTGGTGTTCGCCAGTTCCAACTGGGTGATGGCCGGACATCGGCCGAGCCAGGGCGTGCTGACCACCGACATGGAGCCGTATCCGATCAACCCCTACGGCGTGTCGAAACTGGTGGGCGAACGGATGGGGCGCAGCGCGCATGCGCGGCGTGGACTGTCGGTGATCTGCTTTCGCATCGGCTACCTGCAGCAAGGCGACAACCAGCCGGGCGCGCATATGGGCTGGGGCGGCTGGGGCCAGGCGATGTGGCTGTCCAACCGCGATCTTTGCCAGGCGATGGAGCGGGCGGTGCTGGCCGAGGGCGTCGGCTTCGCGGTGCTCAACCTGATGAGCGACAATCCCGGCATGCGTTGGGACATCGAGACGATGAGGCGCACGATCGGCTACGCCCCGCGGGACGGCGCCGCGCCGGTGCTGACCGAGACGATCGCGCAGGACGAGCGCAGCGCGAACGACCTGCGCCGCATGGCCGAGCGGCTGGACGCGGTCTCGATGGAGCGGCGCTGGTAGACGCCGGCATGGCGCCAGCACCGTGCCCACGCTGTATGGCGCTAAACCCACGCGCAAACCGGGGGCTGGTGGGCGCGACAGGGATCGAACCTGTGGCCCCTACCGTGTCAAGGTAGTGCTCTCCCGCTGAGCTACGCGCCCCGCCCGCCGTGGCAGCGCCGCTTCTAACGCGCTCCCGCCGGCTCCCGCAAGCACGGCGGCAAAAGTGTGGTCGCGCGCCCGGGGGCAGGCATGGGGGCAAGCATGCGGGCACGCTTGGGGCCATGCTTGGCAGGGCCACGCTTGGTAGGTGACACGCGCCCGCGGCCAAGCTTCAATGGCGGCATGGATATGCAAGTCCCCGCAACCGACCTGGACCCGGCACCGCCACTGCGTCTCGCCCGCCCGGCGCGGCAGACCGCCCCGCTGGTGTTCGCCTCGCCGCATTCCGGGCGCGACTACCCGGCGGACTTCGTCGCCGCGGCACGGCTCGACGCGGTCGGCCTGCGCCGCAGCGAGGACTGCTTCGTCGACGACCTGTTCGCCGAGGCACCCACACACGGCGCCCCGCTGCTCACCGCGACCTTCCCCCGCGCGTTCTGCGATGCCAATCGCGAGCCGTGGGAGCTCGATCCCGCGATGTTCCAGGATGCACTGCCGCCCTGGGTGAACGCCGCGTCGCCGCGCGTCGGCGCCGGCCTCGGCACCATCGCGCGCGTGGTGGCGTCGGGCGAGGCGATCTACCGCGACAAGCTGCGTTTCGCCGAGGCGGAGCAGCGGGTGCGCCTGTGCTGGCAGCCGTTCCACGACGCGCTGGTGGAACTGATCGAGCAGACCCGCGCCGGGTTCGGCGCCTGCCTGCTGATCGACTGCCACTCGATGCCCGCGCATGGCTGTGCCGGGCGCAACGGCACCTCGGCGATCGACATCGTGCTCGGCGACGCGCACGGCACGGCCTGTGCCGCCCGCATCACGCGCCGGGTCGAGCAGTTGTTCATCGGCCTCGGCTACATCGTGCGGCGCAACGACCCGTATGCCGGCGGCTACATCACCCGCCATTACGGCCGCCCGCGCGAGGCCGTGCACGCGCTGCAGATCGAGGTGGCGCGCCGGCTCTACATGGACGAGACGCGGATCGAGCGCGGCGCCGGCTTTGCCAGTGTCCGGCGCGACCTGACCAGCCTGATTGGCGCCATCGCCGCCGAGGCGGGCACGCTGCTGGCCGGCTGACCAACGGCGCGCATGCGTCGATCGACCGGAACATCGGGCAACGAGGGCAGGGCGAAACATCTTGCGCCGGTTTGCGCCATTCCAGCGTGTGTCCGGGCAGGCGTGGCAGCAATCCTCGTTATGGCCGGCGTGTGTGGCCTCTCATCGTCATGGCCGGGCTCTGTCCCGGCCATCCGCGCACCACGGCCGAAGCGCAGATGGCCGGGACTGATCCCCGGGTCAAGCGCCCGGGGACGGACATGACGGGTCAGCGATGTCGTCGCGGCATCATGAGAATTGCTGCATGCGTGGCCGACAAGAGCGGCGATGGCGGGGGGATCGACAAGATGGCAGACGCGACCGAACCCACACTCCCGGACTTGCTGGCCGAGGGCCTGAGCGTCGTGTTCGTCGGCATCAACCCGTCGCGGTTCTCGGTATCCCGGGGCCATTACTTCGCAAGACCGGGCAACCGGTTCTGGCCCTGTTTCTCGCGCTCGATTCTGAGCGCTTCGGTGCGTCGGGCACTCGGCGTCGCGGCGTTGCAACCGGCGCATGACACCGCGCTGCCGGCACATGGCTTCGGCTTTACCGACGTGGTCAAACGCCCAACGCCGCGTGCCAGCGATGTGCACCCCAGCGAATTCACCGATGGCGTGGCGGACCTTGTGGCCAAACTCGAACGCTATCGGCCGCTGATCGCCTGCTTCCACGGCGTCACGGGCTATCGCCATGTTCACCGCGCATTCGATTCGGCAACGGTCCGGCATGCGCTGGGTCCGCAATCGTTACGCATTGGCCAGACGATGCTGTACCTCGTCCCCAGCCCGAGCGCGGCCAATGCACATTTCACCCCGGCGGATCAGACGCAGTGGTACGACAGGCTTGCCCACGAGGTCGCGACCAGCCACCGCGCGCCATGACGAGGGTGGGTGGTGGGCCGGTTTGCTCGACACCGGCCTTCTCTCGGCCGCGCAATGGCCGTGGTCGGCTGTTCGGTGCTCAACATTCCGTGAGTGGTGACGATTTCACCGCCCATCCCGGTGATCTGGGCCGGCGGCCCTTGTCGCCCCGGATTGTGGTGCATCCGTGGGCGTCGGTATCCTCATCGTGCGTTCACGCGGTATGTGCTGGCATGGTGGGATTGCGATGGCGGGCTGCATGACGAAGCCAAGATGTGATCAGAATGGATAATGTCGAACGCGATGCGATCCTCGTGCTGGGCGTGCACCGGAGCGGCAGCTCCGCCGTAGCCGGGGCTCTCCGACTGCTCGGCGCCGCGGCGCCGGCGCATCGCATTCCGGTCGCGCCCGACCATCCGTACGACTTCTGGGAAGCGGAGCCGATCCTTGGCACCAATGACTGGACCCTGAACCAGGGTGGCGCGACATGGTATGATTGCCTTGGGTTCGACGCGAACGCACTCGATGAACGAACGCGCGCGACGGCCCTGACCTTCGTCATGCTGTGCATGATGGCGGAGTTCGGCGACGCGGCACTGCCGCTCATCAAGGATCCGCGGATCTGCCTGCTGTTGGATGTGTGGCTGCCGGCACTGCGCGCCCGCGGAACCTCGCCGGTGGCGCTGCTGGTGTTGCGCCCGCCCGATGAGGTCGCCGAGTCGCTGGCGGCGCGGGAGCGTCTGCCGGTGCCGATCGCCGCGGCGCTATGGTTGCGCCATATGCTCGACGCGGAATTTGGCACCCGTCGCTGCCGGCGCCACGTCATCCTGTATGACGATCTCCTGCGCGATTGGCGGGAGGCCTTGACGCTGGCCGGGCTACGCATCGGGATCGCCTGGCCGGTCGGCATGGAGGCGGCGGCGCCGGACATGGGCCGGTTTCTCGATGCGCGATTGCGTCATTTCGGCCCGGGCAGACGACGGAACGCCGCCGGTCCCATGCCGTTTGCCGCCTGGCTCGAAGAAGCCTACGCGGCCCTGCGCGGGATTGCACGGGATGCCACCGATCAGCTTCCGTTGCAGCGGCTCGACCGCGTCCGCACGGCATTCCAGACCTGGTGCCGCTCGCATAGCCGGGCCTGGGCGGACGAATTTCTGCATCGCCACGAGATCAGAGCGACGCGTCCGTTCGAGGTGCCGCCCGGCTGGCACCAGATCGCCAATGACATTCCCAAAGGCATCACGATGCCGGTCGAATAAGCCCGCCGGGCCGGTCGAAAAATCCAGCGGCACCGCCCGATCGAGGCAGGTGCCGACCGCCACGGGCTATCCCAACGGGATCCAGGTTGTCGTGACCTCCGGCTCGATGGCCCCGCGCGAGGCGCATCGTTGGCGCCCCGGTTGCGCGGAATGGGAAACGGTTCTGCACGCAATGGGAAGCGGCCCGGCCGCCGTGGTGCCTAGGGTGCATCGTCGCTGCGACCAGCTTCGACGCCATGCGCGCTGCTGTGCCTGGCCGACCAGGAAGGGCTCCACGCCATAGATCCATTGCCGCGCCCTCGCCGGCATAAGTCTGCTGCCCGGTGCAGCCGCGACCGCGCATGCCGGGCTCCCCGCCAACGCAGTCAGTGCCGACGCGTTCACTGGCAATGCCCTCGCGGTGGCCGGTTCGCCGAGCGCCGAGCTGAACGCTGTCGTGGCGGCAGGGAATTCGTTGCCGCCGGTGACGCACCTCTGTCCTTGGTTTGCGCACCTGGCCCGCTGACGGTTGTCGGGCCGGGCGCGCCTGCCGCCTCGGCCCTGGCGGTGGCGCCCCCCGCGCCGCCAGGGCCGGGTGTGGCGGTGGCCGCACCGCACATGGCGCTCAAACCGGCCCGCCGAGACACGCTGCTGGCGCACTGCCAAGGCGGCGCAAGCCCGCCACATGGAACGCCATCGTTCTGGAAAAGCCGTCGGTGCGACTCTGCCGCGCGATCGCCCGCCACCGATGCTGCCGTTGCAGCGTCAATGGAATCCTGGTCATGACCAAATACATCGTGTCCACCGGGAACACGTCCAGCGGCATCACGCTGCACAACGGCGACACCCTGTCCACGTTCGGCACGGTCACCAGCACCACGGTAAGCAACGGCGGCGCCGATTACGTGTTCGCCGGCGGCACGGCCAGCTTTACCACGGTGCGCCTCGCCTGCCGGCACGCTTCTGCGCGCCGCGCGTGGAGGATGGCGTGGCGCTGGAGGAAGTGCGCCTGCGCCTCGCGGCCCGGGCGCATGCGACGCTGGCCGACACCGGTGCGGCACCCGTCGACACCGGCACCGAACCGCTCGGGGCACTGCAGGGCCGGGTCGACCATGTCGGGCGGGGCCGGATCGCCGGCTGGGCACGCGACGCGGCCTCGCCCGACCAGCGGGTGCGGCTGCGCATCCTCGACAACTACGTGACGATCGGCGAGGCGGTCGCGGACCTGCGGCGTGCCGACCTGGAGCGGCGTAGACCCGGCGACGGCCAATGCGGTTTCGACTTCAAGATCCAAGGCGGGCTGTCGCCGGTGGTCCGCCACTTCATCCGCGTGCAGCGCGCGGCGGACGGGCGGGACCTGCCGAACTCGCCGTGGATGGTGCCGGCGGTACCGCTCACGCTGACCGCGCCGGTGGCGCCGGAGGCCCTGCCGGGGGGGGGGCTGCTGCGCGGCCAGTTGGATCTGGCCACGCGCGAGCGGATCGCCGGCTGGGCGCAGGACGGCGCCGACCCGGAGACGCCCATGGCGCTGCAGATCCTCGACAACATGGCGCCCATCGCGCGGGTGCTGGCGAACCGCACCCGCAACGACCTTGCCGAGGCCGGGATCGGCAACGGACGCCACGGCTTCGACATCATCATTCCAGGTGGGCTGTCCCCGCTCGCACGCCACGTCATCCAGGTCGGCGCGAGGCGGACGGCGCCGAGCTTGCCGGTTCGCCGGTGGTGATCGAGGCGGCTGGTGCGTTCGACGCCAGGGGATGGGCCCGGGGATAGGCCCGGGGATAGGGCAGGGGATCGGGCAGCGGATCGGGCGCGCACCGTGCCAGGCGATGCGGTGCAGGCGACGGCGTGGCCGACCCTGGTCCGCGCGTCCTGGTGATCGATGAGCGGATGCCGGAGGTCGGACGCGACGCCGGCTCGCAGGCGATCCTGTCGCACATGCGCGCGTTGCGGCGCCTCGGCTACGCGGTGAGCTTCGTCGCGGCCGAGGAGATGGCGCGCGGCGGACCGGAGGTCGCCGCGCTGACCGCTGCCAGCGTGACCTGCTGCGGGGCGCCGTTCTATGCCTCGGCGGAGGGCGTGCTGCGCCGTCAGGCGGATTGTTTCGATGTCGTCTACCTGCACCGGGCGGGCATCGCCACGCGCTATCTCGGTCTGGTCCGGCGCACCATGCCCCGGGCCCGCATCCTCTACAGCGTCGCCGACCTGCACCATGTCAGGCTCGAACGCCAGGCGGCGGTGGAGCAGCGTCCCGAGCTGCTGGCGCTGAGCCGCCGCCAGCGGCTGGAGGAGTGCGTCGCCGCCTGGTCGGCGGACGCGGTGATCACCCACTCGACGGCGGAGGCCGAGCTGCTCCGCCGCGCGGTGCCGGAGGCCAGCGTCTATCGCGTGCCCTGGGAGGTGCCGGAGCGGGCGGCCTCGGTCCGCTTCGCGCAGCGGCGCGGGGTGGCGTTTGTCGGCGGCTTCGCCCACGCACCGAACGTCGATGCGGCGTGCTGGCTGGTCGAGGCGGTGCTGCCGCTGGTGTGGCAAGCAGATCCGGCGATCGAGTGCCTGCTGGTGGGCAGCGATATGCCCGACGCGGTGCGCCGCCTGGCCCGCCCCGGCGTCGTGCCGCTCGGCGAGGTCGCCGATCTTGGCGGCGTGTTCGACCGGGTGCGTCTGAGCGTGGCACCCCTGCGCTACGGCGCGGGGGTCAAGGGCAAGGTGCTGGACAGTCTGGCCGCCGGGGTCCCCTGCATCATGACCCCGGTCGCGGCCGAGGGCCTCGGTCTGCCGGCAGGCCTGCTGGCGCTGGTGGGCGAGGACGCGGCCCAGCTCGCCGCGCTGATCTGCCGCCTGCACCGCAACGAGAAGGCCCATCGCCAGGCGGTCCGTGCGGGACGCGCGCTGATCCGCGCGGACCACAACGAAACGGTGGTCACCGCGGCGCTGCAGGCGGCGATTGAGGGTCGCGGCCTGCCCGCGCAGCGGACGGCGGCGGGGGCGCGGATCACCACCGCCGCCTGACTGTGCCGCGCGGACGCGATGCCTGAGTCATCGCGGCTCCATGGCAGGGGCCGGGCTCACCCCAGCCTGACGTCGCGGCGGCTGCGTCCCTGCCCGCGTCCACCCGCCGCATCCGCTTGCGGCCGGCCGGGACAGCGCGCATCTCTCCGGCATGTCCACAGTGCCAAAGGTGCCGTCGCGCCGCATGACCGTCGCCGAGTTCCTGGAGTGGGACTCCGGCGACCGCACCGGTGCGCTGTGGCAGTTGCGGGACGGCGAGCCGGAGATGATGGCGCCCGCCTCCGACCCGCACGGCTCCATTCAGTCGGAACTGGCCTATCTCCTGACCACGCATCTGCGGTCGCGCGGCAGCCACTGCCGCGCGGTCGTGGCCCCCGGCGTTGTCCCGGCCCAGCGGTCCGAGGCGAACTGCCTGGTCCCCGATCTCGGCGTCACCTGCGCGGCGCCCGCGGGCGCGCGGTTGCTGCACGAACCTGTCGCGCTGATCGAGATCCTGTCCCCGACCAACGTGTCGAAGACACGGGCGAACGTCCTTGCCTACCGGACGATCCCGACCGTGGCGGAAATCGTGGTCCTGCGCTCGACCGCCATCGCGGCGGAGGTCCTCAGGCGCGACCCGGACGGCGCCTGGCCGCGGCAGCCGGACCTTGTCGATGCCGACGGCGAGCTTCGGCTCGACAGCATCGGCTTTGCCGCGCCGCTGCGCGCCGCCTATCGCACCACCGACCTGGTATATTCCCCGCCATAGGGACCGCGCGGCGCAACGCCGGCACTACCTCGCCGCCGCCTCACCCCGCCGCCGGCTCGCGCTCCACCCGCACCCGCGCCACCCGTCGCTCGTCCATCTCCAGCACCTCGAACCGCCAGCCGGCGAACACGATGCGGTCGCCCACCCGCGGCACCCGGCGCAACAGCGCCAGCAGCAGCCCGCCAAGCGTGTGGTAGCTGCCCGCGGCCGGCAGGTCCGGCAGCTCCAGCCGCGATTTCAGCTCGTCGACCGGCATCAGCCCGTCCATCACCAGCACCGGCTCCTCCGCCCCCGCCGGGCTGCCCGGCTGCGGCGCCGCGTCGGTCGGGTCGCCGATGATCGCCTCCAGCACGTCGGCCGCGGTCACCAGGCCCTCGAAGCTGCCGTACTCGTCCATCACCAGCGCCAGGCCGAGCGGGTCCGACTTCAGCCGCTCCAGCGCGTCCAGCGCGGAGACGGTGTCGGGCACCACGATGGGCTGGCGCAGCGCCGCGCCGATCGACAGGTCGCCGCCGTCCAGCAGCCGGTCCAGGATGTCCTTCGCCTGCACCACCCCCACGACGTTGTCGATCGAGCCGTCGCACACCACGAAGCGCGAGTGCGGCGCGGATTTCAGCGCCGCCACGATGTCGCGCCGCGGGTCGGTGCGGTCGATCCAGGCAAGCTCCGTGCGCGGCGTCATGATGGCGCGCACCGGCTTGTCGGCCAGCCGCAGCACCCGCTCGATCATGTCGCGCTCCTCGTGCTCCAGCTCGCCGGTCTGGGTGCCCTCGACCAGCAGCGCCTTCAGCTCCTCCTCGGCGACCGCCGCTGGCGGCTTGCGATGCAGGTTGAAGGCGCGCAGCACCAGGCTGGTGGAGTGCGACAGCAGCCACACCGCGGGTGCGGTCATCCGCGCGGCCCAGGTGGTCGGGCGGGCGACCCAGACCGCCACCGCCTCCGGCCGGCGCAGCGCAAGCTGTTTTGGTACCAGCTCGCCGAACACCAGGGTCAGATAGGTGGTCACGATCACCACCAGCGCGAGCGCCAGGGTGCCGGCGGCCGGCGCCAGGACGGGCACGCCCAGCAGCCAGGTCTCGATATGCGCGGCGATGCGCGCGCCGCCGACCACGCCGGTCAGTACCGCCACCAGCGTGATGCCGACCTGCACGGTGGGCAGGAAACGCTGCGGGTCCTCCGCCAGCAGGCGCGCGGTGGTGGCGCCGGCGACGCCCTTGCGCTCCAGCACCAGCAGGCGGGTGCGGCGGGCCGACACCAGGGCCAGCTCGCTCAGCGAGAACAGCCCGTTCAGCACGATCAGCAGCAGGACGATGAGGATTTCGAAACCGAGTTCCATTGCGCATCCGCGCCCCTGCGCCGCTGCCGCCGGGGTCGGCGGAGATCGGGTTGCAATCATACTGCCATGGCGGCACGCCACACAGGGCCATCGCGGGAACGCAAGGAAGGTCAGGGCTCCGCCCTGAAACCCGCCAGGGGGCTTTGCCCCATAGGCGTTAAATTAGCCATTGACACGAC
>Ga0209415_10001082_pt1 | contig 51792 bp, 44 predicted proteins | sample PeaSoiSIISIP2007_FD_187696 | JGI IMG/M metagenome (GOLD analysis project Ga0209415, IMG submission 187696) | Peat soil microbial communities from Weissenstadt, Germany - SII-SIP-2007 (SPAdes) (version 2) | ecosystem: Environmental > Terrestrial > Soil > Wetlands > Peat | place: Germany... | reverse complement strand
GATGGGGCCGTGGGAGAACTGCTGCGTGCAAACGCTGCTGGTGGCCGGCGCCGGAGGGCACCTCGAGGAGCTGTGGTTGCTGCGTCCACGCCTGGTCGGCATCTCCGAGCGGGTCACCTGGGTGACGGCCGACACGGCCCAGAGCCGCGCCCTGTTGGCCGACGAGGATCGGATCCTCATTCCCAAGGCCATGCCCCATGATTTGCGGGCGACCCTGGTCACGACCCGACGAGCGCTGAGCGTGCTCAAGCGGGACAAGTGGGACCAGGTGGTGAGCACCGGTTCGCTCCCCGCAGTCCCGTTCCTGGCGATCGCGAGGGCACGGGGGATGGCGTGTCACTTCATCGAGAGTGCGGCGCGCGTCAACGGGCCGTCGTTGTCGGCCCGCATCTTGGAGCGGGTACCCGGGGTGCATCGCTACGGCCAGTACGAGTGGAACCGCCACAACTGGTCCTATCGGGGCTCGGTCTTCGATGGCTTCGCACCGTCGAGCCTGCCCGAAGGCAAGGTCCGCCGCATCGTGGTCACCGTCGGGCTCAACGGGGACGGGTTCGGCCGCCTGATCGAAGCGGTCCTTCGGGCCGCCCCCGACGGCGCCGAGATCCTTTGGCAAACCGGATCGACCGACGTGTCGGGCATCGACATCACGGCGGTCTCGGCGATGGCCACCCAAGACCTCGCAGCGGCCATGGAGCGCGCCGACGTCGTCATTTCCCATGCCGGTGTCGGCTCGGCGATCATGGCGATGCAGGCCGGCAAGTGCCCCGTGCTGGTGCCCCGGGAGCGGGCCCACCGAGAGCACGTCGACGACCACCAGCAGGAGATCGCGTCCACCCTTTCCCGGGCCGGTCTCGCCATGACCTGCGATCCACCAGGATTAGACGGTGACATCCTCGCCGAGGCGGCGAGGCGCCAGGTCGTCTGCAACGAGCACGCCTCGCCGTTCGTCCTCAGCACAAACTGAAATGGCCACGGTCCTCGGCCACCCGGAGGTGTCCTTGCAAGAGGCGGCGCCACCGATCAGGCGGCCGATCTGCTTCCTCGCCTGGGGCGCCGTCGCGGGCCGTTCAGAAGAGATCGCCGGAGCGATCGGCGGGGAGGCGAGGTGCTTCTTCCCGCTCGGCTCCCCCCGGCGCCCCCCGGTGCTGGTGCGCTACGTGCTCTCTGCGATCGGCACGGTCGCGTACCTGTTGCGCCGCCGGCCCCGGGTGGTGGTGGTCACCAACCCGCCGATCTTTGCCGCGTTGGTCGCGTACGGCTGTGCTCGCGTCATCGGCGCGTCTGTCGTCATGGACAGCCACCCCGGTGGGTTCGGCGTCCAGGGGGACCGCGTGGCGGCGCGACTGCAGCGTCTCCACCGTTGGATGGTCGGGAGGGTCGCGCTGGTGATGGTGACCGACGAGACCTGGAGCGAGAAGGTCCGGTCGTGGGGCGGGACCGCCACGGTCGTCCACGAGGCCCCGGCCGATTGGGACTGCCCGGCGCCCGAGCGCCACCAGCGGCCCCGGGTCCTCGTCGTCGGGCGATTCGCCGCCGACGAACCGATCGCGGCCGTGCTCGAGGCGGCCCGGCGGCTGCCCGAGTGCGACTTCGCGCTGACCGGCGCGGTGGCAAGCTGCCCGACGAAGCTCCGCGAGTCGGTGCCCGACAACGTGACCCTGGTCGGCTTCCTCGACCCGGCGCAGTATCGGGCCGCGGTGGCCGACACCGACGTCGTCCTCACGCTCACCACCGAGCCGACCTCGGTGATGCGGGCCGCGTACGAGGCCGTCTACGCCCGTCGCCCGGTCGTGGTCAGCGACTGGCCCCTCGCCCGGGCGCTGTTCCCCCACGCGGTGCCGACGGTCAATGACCAAGACGCCATCGCCCGCGCCATCGGGTCGCTCCTGGCCGACTACGAGCGGCACTCCGGGTCGGTCGAGGAGGCCCGTCGGTTGCAGCTCGAGCGCTGGGAGGCCCAACGCAAGGCCCTCGTCGAGGCGGTCGAGCGACTGGCGCCCTGAGCGCAACCCCGGGTGCGCGGCGGGAGTGAAAGACGCCCGGCGTGTTGGCGCACAGTGGTCCAGACCTCACGTGCGCCGTCGCTGATCACCCGCAACTTCTGCTCGACGCCGACGGGCCGCGCCATCTCACCCGACGAGGCGCGGAGGAATCGTCAAAGAATAAATGGAGCGATGGTTTGGAGCGGGTCGACCAAGGACGCCGGGCTTCTAGGAGTCGGGGCGGTTATGCGCCGGTCGCGTGCACTCCGCCGTCGACGTGCAAGAGCTCTCCGGTGGTCATCGGGAACCAGTCCGAGAACAGGGCGACGCACGCCTTGGCCACCGGCTCGGAGTCGGTGACGTCCCAGCCGAGCGGGGCCCGTTGCTTCCAGGTGTCCTCGAAGGCCCCGAAGCCCGGGATGGACTTGGCCGCCATCGTCCGCACCGGACCGGCCGCGACCAGGTTGACCCGGATCCCCTTGGGCCCGAGGTCCCGGGCCAGGTAGCGGGCCAGGGACTCGAGGGCGGCCTTGGCCACGCCCATCCAGTCATAGACGGGCCACGCGACCGTGGCGTCGAAGTCGAGCCCGACCACCGACGCGCCACCGGCGTTACCGGCCACCTCGAGCAGGGGACCGAAGTGCTCGACCAGCGCCTTGAGCGAGTAGGCGGAGATGTTGAGCGCGACCGCGACCTCTTCCCAGCCGGCGCCGAACATGCCCTGGCCGAGCGCCTCGGGGGGCGCGTAGCCGATCGCGTGCAGGAGCCCGTCGAGCCGGTCCCATCGCTTGGCCAACTCGGTGGCCGCCGCGGCCAGCTGCTCGGGGGCGGTGACGTCGATCTCCAAGACGTCGGGGGTGCCAGGCAGCTTCCTCGCCATGCGCCGGGTGAGCGAGAGGGCGCGCCCGGCGCCCGACAGCACGACCTCGGCACCCTCTTCGATGGCCAGCCGGGCCACCCCGAATGCCAGCGACTCCTGGGTGAGCACGCCGGTGACGAGGATGCGCTTGCCGTCGAGGACGCCCATCGGCCAGAGGCTACAACCCGGCTGGTCGAGCGATCCGGCCCGCCGAGCTGGTCGGCCAACGTCAGAGACGCGACCGCACTGTGACAGGGTATGGGCCATGCACGTCGGAATCTTGGGGGGCACCGGCCCCGCGGGCCGAGGGCTGGGCTGTCGGATGGCGGCGGCGGGCATCGAGGTCACCCTGGGGTCGCGTAGCAAGGAGCGCGCCGAGGGGATCGCCGCCGAACTCCTCGACGCGTGGCCGGGACGCAACCTGCCGGTCAAGGGGAGTGACAACGAGGGCGCGGCCGACGCCGACGTCGTCATCGTCGGCACCCCCTGGGACGGCGCCGTGCGAACGGTCCAGCCGCTGCGCGACCAGCTGGCCGACAAGGTCGTGATCTCGATGGCCTCGGCGCTGGTGCGGGTCGGCCAGCAGATCCAGGCGGTCACGCTCGGGCGGGGTTCGGTCGCGACAACGCTGCAGGCCGCGCTGCCGGCGTCTCGGATCGCGGCGGCCTTCCACCATCTGCCCGCCGACGACCTGTGCGACCTCGACCAGGGGCTGTTCGCCGACGTGCTCGTGTGTGCCGACGACGCCAAGGCCAAGGAGACGACCATGGCGCTGGTCGACTCGATCGAGGGGCTGCGTCCGCTCGACGCGGGCCGTCTGTCCCAGGCTCAGGCGATCGAGGCGTTCACGGCGGTGTGCATCGCGGTCAACATCCGGTACAAGGCCCGGACCTACGTACGCCTGGGCGGCATCTGAGTTGACCATGCGGCTGTTCGACACGGCCCGCCGGGACATCGTGGCATTGGACCCGGGTGAGATCGTCACGATGTACAGCTGCGGCATCACCCCCTACGACGCCGCCCACCTCGGCCACGCGGCCGTCTACCTCACCTTCGACGTCCTCCAGCGCCGCCTGCGCGACCTCGGACATGTGACGCGGTGCGTCCGCAACGTCACCGACGTCGACGACAGTCTCTTGCGCAAGGCGCGCGAGATGGGCGTCTATTACCTCGATCTGGCGGCCGAGGAGATGGCGCGCTTCGATGCCGACATGGGTGCGTTGGGCCTGCTCCCGGTGTACTCCGAGCCCCGGGCGACCTCGGCGATTGCCGACATCCTCTCGTTGATCGGGGCGGTGCTGGAGACCGGGCACGCGTACCAGTCGGGCGGTTCGGTGTACTTCGACGTCTCCACGTTCCCGGCCTTCGGTCGCCTGAGCGGGTTCGACCGCCCCCAGATGTTGCGTCTCGCCCAAGAGCACGGCGGGAACCCCGACGACCCGAACAAGCGCGACCCGCTCGACTTCGTGCTGTGGCAGCCCTCGCTGGCCGACGAGCCGGCATGGGAGTCGCGCTGGGGACCGGGACGGCCGGGTTGGCACATCGAGTGCTCGGCGCTGGCCCGTCGCGAGCTCGGGGACACCATCGACATCCACGGCGGGGGCCGCGACCTCGTCTTCCCTCACCACGAGTGCGAGGTGGCCCAGTGCGAGTCGGTGACCAACAAGCCCTTCGTGCGCCACTGGCTGCACGTCGGGCTGGTCGCCATGGACGGCCAGAAGATGTCCAAGTCGCTCGGGAACCTCGTGTTCATCGCGGACCTGTTGAAGGAGTTCGAGCCGATGGCGGTCCGCTTGGCCCTGCTCGACCACCACTACCGGGGCGACTGGGAGTGGCGGCGCGAGGACGCCGAGGTGGCCACGGCTCGCCTGGAGCGCTGGCGGGCTGCCCCGGCGAACCGCCCCGACGACGCCTTGGTGGCGGTTCGCCGGCGGCTCGACGACGACCTCGACACGCCGGGCGCCCTGGTGGCGCTGGACCGACTGGCCGAACAAGGCGCTTCGGTGGCCGCCGGTGCCGAGCTGCTGGGCGTGGCCCTGTGAGCTCGTCGAGACGGGTGAAGGAACTTCGATGACGGCGATCACGGTCCGACTCCCGGACGGCTCGACCAAGGAGCTCGACGACGGCGCCACGGCGGGCGCGCTGGCCCAGGCGATCGGGAGCGGCCTGGCCCGGGCGGCCGTCGCCGCGGTTCTGAACGGTGCCGAGGTCGACCTGTCCCGCCGGCTGCCCGACGGCGCCGAGGTTGCCATCGTGACCGCGCCGACCCCGGCCGGCCGCGACGTGATCCGCCATTCGACCGCGCACGTGCTGGCCCAGGCGGTGCTCCGGATGTGGCCCGGTGCGCACTACGCGATCGGCCCGGCGATCGAGGACGGCTTCTACTACGACTTCGAGCTGCCCGGTGGCGCCCACTTCAGCGACGACGACCTGGACCGGATCGATGCCACGATGCGCGAGATCATCGCCTGGGACCAGCCGTTCGTGCGCTCCGAGCACTCGATCGACGAAGCGCTCGGCATCTTCGCCGACCAGCCGTTCAAGCGCGAGATCATCGAGGCGGTCCGCGCCGGGGCAGACGAGCACGACGCGTCCGGCCAGGGTGCCGACGGGCACGCGGCCATCTCGGCGTACGCCAACGGATCCGACTTCGTCGACCTGTGCCGGGGCCCGCACGTGCCCTCGACCGGCCGGTTGGGCCACTTCAAGCTGACCCGGGTCGCCGGTGCGTACTGGCGGGGCGACGAGAAGCGGCCGCAGCTGCAGCGGGTCTACGGCACCGCGTGGGAGTCTGCCAAGGCCCTGGCCGAGCACCTGCACCGACTGGAGGAGGCCGAGCGCCGCGACCACCGCAAGCTGGGCGCCGAGCTCGACCTGTTCTCCTTCCCCGACGAGATCGGCTCGGGGCTGGCCGTGTTCCACCCCAAGGGCGGGACGATCCGCCGGCTGATGGAGGACTACTCGCGCGAACGGCACGTGGCGGGCGGCTATGAGTTCGTGTACACCCCCCACATCGCCAAGGCCGAGCTCTTCGAGGTCTCCGGACACCTGCAGTGGTTCGCGGAGTCGATGTTTCCGCCGATGGAGCTCGACGGGGGCCACCAGTACTACCTGAAGCCGATGAATTGCCCGTTCCACATGTTGGTGTACAGGTCGCGCCAGCGCTCCTACCGCGAGCTCCCCATGCGGATGTTTGAGTTCGGCACCGTCTACCGCTACGAGCTCTCCGGGGTCGTCCACGGGCTGACCCGGGTTCGCGGGATGACCCAGGACGACTCCCACATCTTCTGCACCCTCGAGCAGATGCCGGGCGAGCTCGGCTCTCTGCTCACCTTCGTGCTCGACCTGCTGCGTGACTTCGGGCTGGACGACTTCTACCTCGAGCTGTCGACCAAGCCCGAGGAAAAGGCGGTCGGGACCGACGAGGATTGGGACGGCGCGATCGAGGCGCTGGCGGCCGCCGCCGCCTCGGCCGATCTCGAGCTGGTGATGGACGAGGGCGGCGGGGCCTTCTACGGGCCCAAGATCTCGGTGCAGGCCCGCGACGCCATCGGGCGGACCCACCAGATCTCCACCATCCAGCTCGACTTCCAGGAGCCCCAGCGGTTCGGCCTCGAGTACGTCGGCTCCGACAACGCCCGCCACCGGCCGGTGATGATCCACCGGGCCCTGTTCGGGTCGGTCGAGCGGTTCTTGGCCATCCTCCTCGAGCACTACGCGGGGTCGCTGCCGACGTGGCTGATGCCCGAGCAGGTCCGGGTTCTGCCGGTGAAGGAGGACATCGAGCCCTACGCCGAGACGGTGCTGGCCCGACTGACCGAGGCCGGCCTGCGGGCGACCGTCGATTCGGCCGACTCCGGGGTGGGGCCGCGCGTCGGCAAGGCGAAGGTCCAGAAGATCCCCTACGTGCTGGTGGTGGGGGACAGCGACGTGGCCGCCGGCACCGTCGGGGTGAACCGACGCGGCGCCAAGGACCCCGAGCGGTCGGTGCCCCTCGACCGCTTCGTTGCCGAGGTCACCGAGGAGGTGGCGGCCCACGCTGCCGGTCCCCAGCCGCCCGGGGTCGATCCGGGTTCGTGAGCGGGCTCGAGCATCTGTGGGCGGGGTGGCGCCACGAGTACGTGGTGTCGGCGACCGAGTCCGAGACCACCGACGACGGCTGCGTGTTCTGCGCCATCGCCATGAGCGGCCCGCCGAGTGCCGAGAACGGGATCGTGCACGCCGGCCGGCGCTGCTTCGCCGTGCTGAACGCGTACCCCTATGCGAGCGGGCATCTCTTGGTGCTCCCGATCCGCCACGTTGAAGAGCTGGACAACCTGACCGGACCCGAGTCCGACGAGCTGTGGGCCACCACCCGTGCCGCGCTGTCCGCACTGGGCCGGGCCTATTCGCCCGACGGGATGAACCTCGGGGCCAACCTCGGTCGGGCCGCCGGGGCGGGCATCCCGCGCCACCTGCACCTGCACGCGGTGCCCCGCTGGTCGGGCGACACGAATTTCATGACGTCGGTGGCGGGGGTGCGCGTGCTGCCCGAGTCGCTAAGCGTCGCCTGGGAGAAGCTGCACCGGGCGTGGCCCGGTTGAGATCGAACCCCTACGGCTTGACGTCGTAGTGGTCGTGGCTGACCCGGAACCGCCCCCGGCCGCCGGTGAGCGCGCGTAGGTCGACCGCGTAGCGGGACAGCTCGGCGGTGGGCACGAGCGCGGTGATCGTCTGCATCCCGTAGTCGGAGTCCGCCCCCAGGATCCGGCCCCGCTTGGCGTGCAGGTCGCCCAGGACGTCGCCCTGGAGCTCCGCCGGCACCGTCACCGCGACCTGGGATATCGGTTCCAAGATGACCACCGAGGCCTTGTCGAGCGCCGTGCGGAACGCCAGCGCGCCGGCCATCTTGAAACTCATCTCGGACGAGTCGACCGGGTGGAACTTCCCGTCGTCGCAGGTCACCGCGACGTCGACGACCGGGTAGCCGTACTTGCCGCCCTGCTGCATCGCTTCGAGCACGCCCTTTTCCACCGCCGGGATGTACTGGCGGGGGATCGCGCCGCCGACGACCTTGTCGTGGAACTGGAACCCCTCGCCGCGCTCGAGCGGTTCCATGCGGAGGTGGACCACGCCGAACTGGCCGTGGCCTCCCGTCTGCTTCTTGTAGCGGCCCTCGGCGTCGGCGGCCTGGGTGATGGTCTCGCGATAGGCGACGATGACCTCCTCGCGTTCGACGTGCACCCCGTACTTGCGGGCCAGGCGCTCCAAGGTGATGGAGAGGTGGATCTCGCCGGCCGTCCCGAGCACGGTCTGGTGGGTCTCGTCGATCCGGGCCACCGAGATGGACGGGTCCTCCTCGGCCAAGCGGTGCAGGGAGGACATCAGTTTGTCCTCGTCGGCCCGGGAGCTGGGCTTGACCGCGGCATGCAGGGCCGGCGGTTCGGGGTCCGGGAGCGGGAACGACACCGGGGTGCCCTTGGGCGCCAGGGTGTCGCCGGTCCTGGTGCCGGCCAGGCGGGGCACCGCGACGAAGTCGCCGGCCACGGCCTCGGTCACCGGCGATGTCGCATGCCCGCGCAGCAGCTCGAGCACGTGCAGCCGCTCCTCGGAACGGGTCCGGGTGTTGGTGAGCACCACGTCGGGCCGGATGGTCCCCGACACCACCTTGCACAGTGAGATCCGGCCGGCGTGCTGGTCCGACAGCGTCTTGCACACTGCGAGCAGCGGCGGCCCGGCCGGATCGCAGGACACCTCGGTCGTGGTGTCCCCGGCGATCACCTCGACCGGGTAGCGGTGGTCGGCCGGGGGAGCCAGCTCGACGAGCAGGTTGGCCAGGCGGTCGATGCCGACGCCCGAGATCGACGACGCGCAGAGGACGGGGAAGACGCTGCCCGAGGCGATGCCCGACGCGAGCGCGCTCTGGAGTTCGGACCGCTCGATGGTCTCGCCCTCGAGGTAGCGGGTCATGAGGTCGTCGTCGCCGACCACGATGCCCTCGACCAGCTGCTCGTGGACCTCGTGCTCCTGGTTGGCCAGATCGTCGGGGATCGGGCCCTGAGTCCCGCGCACCGGCGGCGCCGACGAGGTGTCATAGAGGGTGGCGGTGTCGTCGAGGAGGTCGATCACCCCGCGGAAGGAGGCCTCCGAACCGATCGGCAGTTCGACCGGGGCCACCCCGGCGCCGAAGGCTCGGCGGACCTCGTCGAGCACCCGGGTGAAGTCGGCCCGCTCACGGTCGAGCTTGGTGATGACGATCATGCGGGGCAGTCCTTGCGCCGCCGCGGCGCGCCATGCGTCCTCGGTCTGTCCCTGCACCCCGTCGGTCGCGCTCACGACCACCACAGCGAGATCGGTCACCGCGAGCGCGATGGCGAGCTCGGCCGAGAAGTCGGCATACCCCGGCACGTCGAGGACGTTCACCTTGATCCCGTCGAGCTCGAAGGGTGCGATCGAGAGCGACACCGACAGCTGGCGCTGGGTCTCCTCGGGCTCGAAGTCGCAGACGGTGGTGCCCTTCTCCACCGACCCGAGCCTTGGGATGGTCCCGGTGGCCGCCAACAGCGCCTCGGCCAAGGCGGTCTTGCCCGCGCCGTGATGGCCGATCAAGCACACGTTGTGGATCGACGACGGCGAAAGGTTCGCCACTCCACCTCCCTGGATGTCTCGTGTCGGATTTGGTGCACAGCCGGACCGTTGCCGCCGGATGCCGTTTCCAAGGTGAGCATACGGCCGGGCGCCCGAGGCGCGCCGGGGCGGTTCAGGCCAGCGACTTCGTCTCTGACCCGGGGGAACACGCCGGCCCCGGTGGTAGCGTGGGAAGCGGCATGTTCGATGGTCGCTGGCGCGAGGCGGTGGACCGGACCACGGCACCCGTCGGGGCCGCGTTGCAGCGGCACGGTGTCACCGCCGACGTGCTCACCGCCACCGGCCTGCTTTCGGCCATGGCCACGGCGTTCACGGTGGCCACCGGTCACCTCCACATCGCCATCGGCCTGCTCACCTTGACCGGGCTGCACGATCTCTTGGACGGCCCGGTGGCCAAGGCGGCCGGGACCGCGTCGGTTCGCGGCGCCTTCTTCGACTCGGTGGTGGACCGGGTGAGCGACGCGGTGGTGATGGGCGGGGTCACCTGGTACCTGATCTCCACCCACCGGGGGCACCTGGCGCTCCTGCCGCTGGCGATCCTCGGGGTCACCTCGCTCATCTCCTACCAGCGGGCCAAGGCCGAGGCGCTCGGGATCGACGCCAGGGGCGGCCTGATGGAGCGGGCCGAGCGGATGATCCTTCTCGGCATCGGGTTCTTCAGCTCGGTGCTGCTGGTGCCCGACCTGTGGGTGCTGCTCGGCCTGACCTCGGCCACGGCCGCCGGCCGCTTCATGCGGGTGTGGCGGGTCGCCGAGGGACCGGCCCGGACGGTCACCGAGCGGGGCGCCCGCGCACGTTGGCGCGTCGGTCGGGTCGACTCCCGTTGGCGTTCCTGGCGCGAGGGCCGGGCGGCCGGGGTCCGGCTCAGCCGGACCGGCGAGCCGGGAGGCCGGTGGCGGGCCCGGCGTCGCGAGGCGCCCCTGGCCAGCCGGAGTGGACGGGTTCGTCGCGCCCGGGAGCGGAGGGTGCGCGCCGGTCGTTCGGGCTCGGGCGACCCCCTGTCCTAACCGCTCAGCCGAGCTGTTCACAAAGGTCCCAATGTCTTCGCGTGCGGCGCGTCGGGCCCGGGTCACCTACCTCACCTACACCGGGCTGGCCATGTTGCTTCGCCGGGCGCCCGAGCCCATCGCCCGGCTCGCCGCGGCGGCGGTCGGCCTGGCCATGGTCCAGCGGCGGGGGATGGCGACGCGCATGCGGGCCGACCACCTCCGCCGGGTGCTGCGCGAGGGCACCGGAAGCGAACCGGACCCAAAGCTGATCGCCCGGCTGACCCGGCGGGCCTATCGCGCCTACGCGCGCTATTGGGTGGAGGGTGCACGGCTGCCGATCGCGTCGAGAGAACTGGTTCACGAGCGCATGTGGATCGAGAGCGGGCTCGATCACCTGGCCAAGGGCATGGCCGCGGGTTCGGGGGTGGTCATGGCGCTCCCCCACGTCGGCAGCTGGGAATGGGGCGGGTCGTTCCTCGACGGCATCGGCTACCACATGACGTCGGTCGCCGAACGGCTCGAACCCGAAGAGCTCTACGAGTGGTTCATCGACCAGCGCAGCGCGATGGGCCTGACGATCGTGACGCTCGACGCCGAGGCCAGCGCCGTGCTCATCAAGACGCTGCGCGACGGGGGCCTGGTCGGCCTCCTTTGTGATCGCGACCTCGCCGGCAACGGCATCGAGGTCGAGTTCTTCGGCGAGCGCACCACCTTTCCGGGGGGCCCGGCGACGCTGGCGTTGCGCACCGGGGCCACCCTCGTCACCACGGCGGTCTACAGCGGGCCGGGGATCAACCACCACGCGATCATCTCGCCTCCGATCGACACCTCGCGCACCGGCTCGTTTCGGGTGGACGTGGCTCGGATCACCCAGGAGATCGCCAGGCATTTCGAGGACTACATCGCCCGAGCGCCAGAGCAGTGGCACATGTTCCAGCCGAACTGGCCGAGCGACCGCGAGGCCGAGCAGGCCCGCCGGGCGCGCTGAGCCCGACGGTCATGCGGATCGCCATGGTCTCGCCCTATGACCTCTCGGTGCCCGGGGGGGTGCAGGGGCAGGTGTCGGGGTTGAGCGAAGCGCTGCGAGACCTCGGCCACGAGGTGGTGGTGGTGGCCCCCGGCAAGGGGGCCGTCGGCGACGGAGGTCGAACGGTCCTGGTGGGCCGGGCGGTGGGGCTCAGGGCGAACGGGTCGGTCGCGCCGGTGTCGATCTCGCCTGGCGCGGCGGCCCGGGCCGCCCGCGTCGTGCGCCGCCCGGGTATCGACGTGGTCCACCTGCACGAACCGCTCGCGCCGGTGCTCAACTACGGATGCCTGCTCGCGGCGCGCCAGCCGATCGTCGGCACGTTCCACCGCAACGGGTCGAGCGTGCTCTACCGGGTCCTCGGCCCGTTGGCCCGCTGGGCCGTCGGACGCCTGGCGGTGCGCTGCGCGGTGTCCGAGTCGGCGCGTGACAACGCCGCCTCGTCGCTCGGGGGCGACTACGAGGTGTTGTTCAACGGCATCGACGTCGAGCGCTTCGCCACCGATGCGCCCACTCCCACCACCGCGCCGACGGTGCTGTTCGTGGGGCGCCACGAACCCCGAAAGGGCCTGGCGGTCCTGCTGGAGGCGTTCGAGTCGCTGAGGCGGCCGGCGGTGCTGTGGGTCGCCGGCGAGGGCCCGGCCACCGCGGAGCTGAGGCGCCGCCACCCGGCGTCCGCGAGGTTGCAGTGGCTCGGCGCGATCAGCGAAGACCAGAAGGTGGCCCGCATGGCCGGGGCCGATGTGTTCTGCGCGCCCTCCCTCGGAGGGGAGTCCTTCGGAATGGTCCTCCTCGAGGCCATGGCGGCCGGCTGTGCGCTCGTCGCGTCGGACATCGACGGCTACCGCGCCGCGTCGGGCGGCCATGCACTGCTCGTCGCGCCCGGAGATTCGGCCGCGTTGGCGTCGGGGCTCGACCGGGCGCTGTCCGACGCGGCGGCCGGGCGGGGCCTGGCCTCGACCGAAGCGCTCGCCGCAGCGAGGCGACATGCCGAGCTGTGGTCCATGTCCAAGCTGGCCGGGCGCTACGTCGAGATCTACGAACGGGTGCTGGCCGGGCCGAGGGGAGACGGACCGACGGGGGGCCGGGGGTAGCCTGAGCCGGCATGGCAGACGCCGGCCAACCCCGCTCTCCAGCCGACAACTCGTCGGCCGGAGGCTCGCGTCCGGGGGGGTCCTCGGGGTCGCGTCGACGCCGTCGCGGCGGCCGGGGCCGGTCCGGCCAGGGGCAACGGGGGCAATCGGCGGGCTCTGCGCAGGCCGCTGCGAGCGCCCCGAAGGGCTCGGGCAACGCCAGCGCCGGGGGTCGTTCATCGGCGAACAACAGGTCGAACACCAACAAGTCGAGGAACCGGTCGAGGAACCGGTCGCGGGCAGGCGGTCAGCGAGGTTCGGGCCCCCGCAGCGAATCGGAGGCCCAAGGCGCGGTCGTCACTCAGAGGAGCGTGGTCGCCCAGGGGGTGGCGCCTCTCGTCGACCACCACGAGGTGCGGGCCAACCGGAGCCGGGCCCGTCGCATCAGCGTGGTCGGTGCGATCGCGCCGGCGCTCGTCGTCGGGGTGGTGGTCGGGCTGGCGGTGTCGGTCGTTGCCGGAGCGATCGGGTTCGCCACCGCGTTGGTGCTCATCGCCCTGGCGTTTCCCCGGGTTGCCACCCCCTTTGCGCTCCGGGTGCTCCGGGCCCGCCCGCTGGGCGATGACGAGCTGCCGCGCCTGCAGAACCTGGTCGACGGCCTGTGCCCCACCTTTGGGGTCCGTCGGCCGGTCCTCATGGCCGTCGACGACGAGCTGCCCAACGCGTGCTCACTCGGTGCGAAGCCCGATCGCGGGGTGCTGGTGGTCACCACCGGACTGGAGGCCGCGCTCGACCTCATCGAGATGGAGGGGGTGATCGGCCACGAGCTCTCGCACCTGAAGCGCTGCGACAACGTGGTCTCCTCGGTCGCCATCACGGTGCTGGCCCCGTTCATCTGGCTGACCGGGGGAGACCGGCTCTTGCACCGAGCCTTGGGCCCCGGGCGCGAGCTTCGAGCCGACCAGGTCGCCGTGAGGGCGGTCCGGTATCCGCGCGGGCTGTGCGACGCGTTGCGGCGGTTCGACGCGAGTCCGGCACCCCGAGAAGGTTCGGTGTTCTCTGGCCGTCGGTTGGCCATGTCGCGCTGGCTGTGGATCGACCCGGCGGTTGGCCGCCGCGGCGCCGAGGCGATGGGGGACCTCGATCTCACCTCGGTCCGCATCGACGCCCTGGCCGAGCTGTAGGACCGTCGCTCGGACGGGCGCCGATCGGGGATCGGGCGTGGTTACGACGTCGTGGGGGGGTCCCGGTGCACGGTGTCGGGCGAGAAGGCTGGCACGCAGACCGAGACGTAGTGGGCCCCACCCTCTGCGGGCGTCGAGTACCGGACCCACTCTCCGGCCGGGGCCTGAACCGCTTGGCCGCTCGTCACCGAGAACGATCCGTCCTCGGTCTCGACCCTGAGCTGGCCCGACAGGACGACCGTGTACTCATCGAAGTCGGGGCGCTGGCCGGGTTCGGACCACCCGGTCGGGCTCTCCATCACCGCCACCGAGGCGCCGGTGCTCCCCGTTGCCACACGGCCCACGAACTCGGAGATCTGCTTGGGGGGCGTGCCCGGAGACGGAATGACGATCGGTGCCGCGATCAGATGGGCCATGTCCACAGTCTGGTCTGGCGTCGGGTCGGGGGGTGGTGGGTCAGTTCCGGCCCCGCGCAGCTTGGAGCCGCCCGGCCCTAACGGCCCGAGGAATGTCGACGGTCGCGTTGACGTCGGCGTGACATTGGAAACCACGCGCGCTCGTCGCCACCAGGAGCCCGACCCGAGATCGATCCCGACACCCAACCGGTCGACGCAACGGTCGCACCCTCCTTGGATGGTCCTACCGCGTCACCCCCGGCGACGAGGTCGTTGGCTCAGGCTACGGGTCCCTAGTTCCTGCAGACGAAGCCCCAAGCGGGAGAGTCATGGCCATGGGGGACGGCGGGCATCGGAGTGTAGAAGCAGCCGGTTGGTGGGGCCGCAGCAATGCCGAACTCGCCGACGGCAAAGGCGTCGCTCGGCGATGTAACAGTAATTGAGGTGAGTGCGGTCTGGCCGGTGGTGTAGAAGCCGAAGTACTTTGCACCAGCATTTCCGTTGACAGGAATCGATCCCGAAGAAGTCCAATTCTGTGCCTTGGCGGTGAAGTCAATGATGGCAAACGCGTCTGACTCCACGTAGAAGTAAAAGGCACCCGTTCCCGAAGGCAGGGTGATCGTCACGCTGGGCAACCCGGAATACAGCCCATACACGCTCTCGGTGTAGAGGTTGCTCCATGTCGCCCAGCCCCCATGTGGCACTTGGTAATGATCCAACGCCGGGCTGAAGGAGATCGAACTGCCGATCGGGGTAGGCACGGTCGTCACCGAGTTGCCCAACGTTCGCGCATCGGTTCCGAAAGCCTGCATGGTGTATGGCCCAAGCGTCGGCGGTGGAGCGTTAGTGCCGGGAAAACCAGTGAAGAAAATTGCAGAGGAAAAGGGCATCGCCTGCGCGCTGGTCGAACCGGTCAACGTCGGCAGCCCGGCAAGCATGAGGCAGGCAAAAGAGCCAGCCAGAAGCCGCCCAGAGATTCGTGCTTTCCGTCCCGTCCGGTGAATCATGACCGGCTCCCCCCACTGGCCCGCTTGTGAGCGGGCCGCTCTCGGCAATGATCGTTCTTTCAGCCGCAAATGTCGACTCGCGGCGCAAGATAGCGCACCTGGGGCACACCGTTAGGGGTCGAAAACGGACCCACTACCGGTCGGAGGGCACCTTGGCCAGGGTCAGTAGGATTGGTTCATGACCGACCACTCCGATTCGAGCGCTCAGACCGGTACGTTCGCGGTGAAGCGCGGCCTGGCCGACATGCTGCGCGGCGGGGTGATCATGGACGTGGTCACCGCCGATCAGGCCAAAGTGGCCGAGGACGCCGGGGCGGTCTCGGTGATGGCCCTCGAACGGGTGCCGGCCGACATCCGACGCGACGGCGGGGTGGCCCGTATGAGCGACCCGGCCCTCATCGCCGCGATCCAAGAGGCCGTCACCATCCCGGTGATGGCCAAGGCCCGGATCGGCCACTTCGCCGAGGCCCAGATCCTCGAGGCGCTCGAGGTCGACTACATCGACGAGAGCGAGGTCCTCACCCCGGCCGACGAGGCGTACCACATCGACAAGTGGCAGTTCACCATCCCCTTCGTGTGCGGTGCCACCAACCTCGGTGAGGCCCTGCGACGCATCTCGGAGGGGGCGGCGATGATCCGTTCCAAGGGCGAGGCCGGGACCGGCAACGTCGTCGAGGCGGTTCGGCACCTCCGCTCGATCCTGGGCGACATCGGCAAGCTGACCCAGGCCGACAGTGCCGAGCAGTACGGGTGGGCCAAGCAGCTCGGCGCGCCCATCGGCCTGGTCCAAGAGATCGCACAGACGGGTCGTCTGCCGGTGCCGCTGTTCTGCGCCGGCGGCCTGGCCACCCCGGCCGACGTGTCGCTGGTGATGCAGCTCGGTGCCGAGGCGGTGTTCGTCGGGTCGGGGATCTTCAAGAGCGAGGACCCGGCCCGGCGGGCCCGGGCGATCGTCGAGGCGGCTGCGCACTTCGCGGACGCCGAGCATTTGGCCAAGGTCAGCCGTGGGCTCGGCGAGGCGATGCGGGGCGAAGAGCTCGGCGCGCTGAGCGAACGTCTCGCCGATCGCGGTTGGTAGCCGCCGAGTCGGGTCGTCGGCCATGACGATCGGCGTGCTGGCCCTCCAGGGCGACGTCCGCGAGCACCTGGCCGCGTTGGGCCAACTGGGCGTGGCCGGTCGGCCGGTCCTGAGCGGGCTCGACCTGAACGGGCTCGGGGGGCTGATCCTGCCGGGCGGCGAGTCGACGACGCTGTCGCTTCTGTTGGGGTCCTCGGGGCTGTTCGATCCGCTGGCCGCGGTGATCGGCGCCGGCCTGCCCGTTCTCGGGACGTGCGCCGGGCTGGTGCTCTTGGCCCGCGAGGTCCGGGGCGGACGGCCCGACCAGCGGAGCTTCGGGGTGCTCGACTGCGCCGTCCGGCGCAACGGGTACGGGCGCCAGGCCGAGTCGTTCGAGACGACCATCGACGTCGCGGCGGAGCTCGACCAAGAGCGCGGGCCGATGCCGGCCATATTCATTCGCGCCCCGTTGATCGAAGAGGTCGGCCCCGGCGTCGAGGTGTTGGCGTGGGCGTCGGCGCCCGGCCGAGGGGAGCGGCGCCCGGTGGTGTGTCGACAGGGGACCGTCCTGGCCACGGCGTTCCACCCCGAGCTCACCTCGGACCGGCGCCTGCACCGTCTGTTCCTGACCATGGTCGAGCGATCGGCTCGGGTTCGGGCGAGCGACCCGCCCGGGGTCTCGGCCTCGGTCGGGGGCTGAGCACGGATCCTTAGCGGGAGAAGAGGGAGAGGGAGATGTCGGGTCACTCGAAATGGGCGACCACCAAGTACCGCAAGGGCGCACAGGACAAGGCCCGGGCGAAACTGTTTGCGAAGCTGATCCGCCAGGTCGAGGTGGCGGCGCGCGAGGGCGGGAGCGACATGAACGCCAACTCCTCGCTGCGCACCATGTACCAGAAGGCCCGCGACGCCTCGGTCCCCTCGGACACGATCGATCGGGCCATCAAGCGCGGCACCGGCGAGCTCGAGGGCGTCCGCTACGAGGCCGTCAACTACGAGGGGTACGCGCCGAGCGGCGTTGCCGTGATCGTCGAGACGCTGACCGACAACCGCAACCGCACCGGGGCCGACGTCCGGAACCTCTTCACCCGCAACGGCGGCTCGCTTGCCGAACCCGGGTCGGTGAGCTGGCAATTCGAGCGCAAGGGGGTCGTGGTGGTGGCCGACGGCGACGAGGAGCGGGTCATGGAGGTGGCCACCGAGGCCGGCGCCGAGGACCTGAGCCAAGACGGAGGCCGCTTCGTCGTGACATGCGCCCCCAACGACCTGAGCGCGCTGCGCGGCGCGCTCGAGGCCGCCGGGCTGTCCATCGAGTCGGCCGAGCTGTCGCTCGAGCCGTCGTCCACGGTCCTTGTCGAGAACGAGGCGGAGGCCAAGCGGATCCTTCGGCTCTTGGAGGCCATCGACGACCACGACGACGTCCAGGCGGTCCACGCGAACTACGACATCGCCGACGAGGTCCTGGCCGGCTTCTACGGCTGAGGCGGGCCCCGGATTCCACGTTTGGCCCAACCGGCCGCGCTAGGGTCGAACGCATGTTCGTCCTCGGTGTCGACCCCGGGCTGTCTCGGTGCGGGTACGGCCTGGTCGGGAGGACCGGTGACAAGAGCGGTTCCCTGTCGGCGGTGGCCGCCGGGGTGATCGAGACCGACCCCGACCAACCGACCCCGCAACGGCTCTTCACGCTCCAGACCGAGCTGCGGGCGCTCCTGGCCGAACTTCAGCCGAGCGCGGTCGCCGTCGAGCGGGTGTTCTTCCAGGTGAACGCCAAGACGGCCGTGTCGGTTTGCCAGGCCAGCGGCCTCGCGCTGGCGGCGGCCGCCGAGCGGGGTTGCCAGGTCGCCGAGTACACCTCCAACGAGGTGAAGCAGGCCCTGGTCGGCTACGGGAGTGCGACGAAAGAACAGGTGCAGCGGATGGTGGCGTCGGTGCTGGGACTGGCCACGGCGCCCAGCCCCGCCGACGCCGCCGACGCCCTGGCACTGGCGGTCTGCCACATGCACACCGACGGCCTGCGCCGTCGTGTCGCGACATCGTCGATCGGACTGGGGGGTGGATCGTGATCGGATCGCTGAAGGGGACGTTCGCGGCACGGCCGGCGGAGTCCGAGGTGATCGTCGAGGTGGGCGGGGTCGGCTATCGGCTGACGGTGTCGACGCCGACCGCGGCGTCGCTCGGCGGGGTCGGCTCCGAGGCGTGCCTCCACGTCCACACCCACGTCCGGGAGGACGCCATCGTCCTCTACGGGTTCCTCCACGACGACGAGCGGCGGTGCTTCGAGGTCCTGCTGGGCGCACACGGCGTCGGGCCCGCCCTGGCCCTGGCGATCCTCTCCCAGCTCTCCCCGGCCGCGCTGACCACCGCGCTCTTGGAGGAGGATGCCGACGCGCTGTGCGCCGTCCCCGGCGTCGGCCGCAAGACCGCGGCACGGCTGCTGATCGACCTGCGGAGCCGCCTGGACCTGCCCGACTTCTCGATCGCCGGTCCGAGCGCGGCCAGCACGCCGGCCGGGGTGGCCCGGGCCGAGGTCCGCGCGGCCCTGGTCGAGCTCGGCTACGGCCCCGACGAGATCCGCGGCGCGCTGGACCGGGCCGGCCCCGACGAGACCGAGGACAGCGTCGAGGAGCTGCTGCGCGGGGCCCTGCGGGAGCTCGCGTCCCGATGACCCCCGGCGCGCGCCGAGAGGTGCTCGGCGACCCGGTGGCCGGCCACCTCGAGCCGGGGCTCCCGGTCCCCGAAGAGATCGAAGAGGCGGGGCTGCGGCCGCGTACCCTCGATGAGTTCGTCGGCCAGGGACAACTGGTCGAGCACCTCCGGATCGTGCTCGAGGCGGCGGTGCAGCGTGGCCAACCGGTCGACCATCTCTTGTTCGCGGGCCCGCCGGGGCTCGGCAAGACGTCGCTGGCCGGCATCGTCTCGACCGAGCTGGGTGTGGGCCTGCGGGTCACCTCGGGTCCGGTGCTCGCACGCGCCGGAGACCTGGCGTCGCTGCTCACCGACCTCCAAGAGGGCGACGTCCTGTTCATCGACGAGATCCACCGGATGCACCGCTCCGTCGAGGAGATCCTCTATCCGGCCATGGAGGACGCCAAGTTGGACTTCTTGATCGGGAAGGGCCCGACGGCCCGCTCCATCCGTCTCGACCTCCCTCGGTTCACCCTGATCGGGGCGACCACCCGCACCGGGTTGATCGCGAGCCCGTTGCGGGACCGGTTCGGCTTCGTCGGCCGGCTCGACCTGTACGCGGTCGAGGACCTGGAGGCCATCGTGCTTCGGTCGGCCCGGATCCTCGGCGTCGACATCGACGCCGAGGGAGCGGCCCGCATCGCCGGGCGGTCCCGCGGCACGCCGCGCATCGCCAATCGGTTGCTCCGCCGGGTCCGCGACTTCGTCGAGGTCCGGGGCGACGGGGTCATCACCGGGGGTGCCGCCGAGCGGGGGCTGGAGCTCTTCGGGGTCGACGAGCTGGGTCTGGACAAGGTGGACCGGGCGATCCTCGACGCGCTGTGCCGCCGCTTCGCCGGACGCCCGGTCGGGCTCACCACGTTGGCCCAGTGCGTCGGTGAGGAGACCGACACCCTGGAGGACGCCTACGAGCCCTTCCTTCTCCAACAGGGCCTCATCCAACGGACCCCGCGGGGCCGGGTGCCGACCCAGCGAGCGTGGGCCCATCTCGGCCTGGTCGCCGAGGAGCCAGCGCTCTTCTGAGGCGCCCGGCCGGGTCGTCCGGCCCGAGCAGACGAACGGATCGAGATGGTCCCGACCGGGGGCCGAACGGGGACCTGGACTAGGGTGTCCGTCCTGCGCGGGTCCGAACCCGGCTGCCCGCACCTCAAGGATGCCAAGACGTGAACCACCTGCTCCCCCTCGCGACGACCCTGCTCGGCGCGACCACCAAGGCCAAGTCCTCCTCCAGCAGCGCCACCTTCTTGATCTTCATCGTCGTGGTGGTGGGGGCGCTGTACTTCTTGTTCCTCCGGCCCAACCAGCAGAGGGCCAAGAAGCAGCGCGCCGAGAATTCCAGCATCAGCGTGGGTGACCGTGTGGTCAGCATCGGGGGCATCGTCGGCCGGATCGAAGAGATGCAGAACGACCGCGTCGTGCTGCTGACCGGGCACCCCGGGATCGACGGGGACGACGACGTGCAACAGCCGACCCGTCTGGTGATGTTGCGCTCGGCGATCGCTCGGAAGGTCGACGCCGCGTCGGTGCCCATGCCCGGGCTCGAGCACGACGAGGACGGCGGGGACAGCGGGGACGACCATCCCGACGGCCATGACACCGAGCACCCCCGGAAGGCGGAGGGGGACACTGGGCCATGAGCCCGCCGGCCCGCTCGCAGACCCGTCGGCCGCGGGCCATGGTGGTCAGCCTCATCCTCGTTGTCGGGATCGCCTTCGGCGCCCTGGCCGGCACGCTCGTCGCTCGCTGGACGCCCCGGCTGGGCCTCGACCTAGCCGGCGGGTTCTCGGTCGTCTACAAGCCCGCGCACAAGACGTCCCAGGCGAACCTCAACGAGGCGGTCAGCATCCTCTCCAACCGGGTCAACGGCCTCGGGGTGAGCGGCGCCACGGTCAGCACCCAGGGCGGCGAGATCGTCGTCGCGGTCCCCGACGTGAAGGACCCCAACGAGGTGTTGGCGACCATCGGCCAGACGGCCCAGCTCTTGTTCCGGCCGACGCTCTGCTACGCGCCGCCGTATACGCCGGCCACCGAGACCAAGAAGGGCCAGAAGGCCCACAAGATCGTCTCGCCGGGCGCGCTGCCCTCCACCTGTCCGAACGCGAACCTGCTGGTGACCTCCAACCTGGTCGGGGGCGCGAACTCGAAGAACCCGTACCCGAACGCGGTCGACTCGGTGTTGTCCGCCTATCCGTCGACCACGCCGCCCCAGGACGCCCAGGACCACAACAAGACCGTCCTGCTTCCGGGGACCGCGGCGTCGGCCGGGCTGCGCTACCTGGCCGGCCCGGCCAAGCTGACCGGGCACATCGTGAAGTCGGCCATGGCCACCTTGACCCCGACCCAGGGATGGGTGGTCGACGTGTCGCTCACCGGCAGCGGGGCCACGGCATGGGACAACATGGCCAAGCAGTACTTCCACGAGGTCATCACCATCGAGCTCGACGGGGTGGTGCAGTCGGCGCCGCTGACGCTGCCCGCGTCGGCCTCCTTCACCTCCTTCGCCGGCCAGGTCGAGATCTCGGGCAGCTTCACCGACGCATCGGCCCACAACCTCGCGGTGGCCCTGAACTACGGCACGCTCCCGGTCCGGTTGGTGCAGCTGACCACCCAGACGGTGTCGCCGACCCTCGGGCGCTCCTCGCTCGACGCCGGCCTCGGCGCCGGCATCGCCGGGCTGATCCTGGTGCTCTTGTACACGATCTTCTACTACCGGCTGCTCGGGATCGTGGTCGTGAGCGGCCTCGGGGTCACCGGCGCATTGTTGTGGGCGATCATCTCGGCCCTCGGCCACACGAGCGTCGCGCCGAGCTTCGACCTGGCCGGCGTGACCGGCATCATCGTGTCGATCGGGATCACCGTCGACTCCTACATCGTCTATTTCGAGCGCCTGAAGGACGAGACGCGCTCGGGCAGGACCGTGCGCACGAGCGTCGACCGCGGCTTCAAGAGCGCGTTCAGGACGGTGCTGGCGGCCGACTTCGTCTCGCTCCTCGCCGCGGTCCTGCTCTACTGGCTGGCCGTCGGTGAGGTGAAGGGGTTCGCCTTCTTCCTCGGGCTCTCCACGCTGCTCGACGTCTTCATCACCTACTTCTTCACCCGTCCCCTGGTCTTCCTGCTCGGCCGTAGCGAGCGGCTGACCGAGGCCCGCGGGATCGGCATCGCCAAGGGACTGGCCGTCGGCGCGGGGGCCGAGCCGTGAGCCCGCTCGAGCGCAAGAACGACCGCCTCCGAAACGTGGAGATCCCCAACCGGCTGGTCCACGACCCCGACGAGGCCGACCAGCCCGACGCCGACGGCGCCGACGGCGCCGACGAGACGGTGGACTTGGCCGGCGATGTGAACATCGACGACACGGCCATCGACGAAACAGAGTTCGACGAAACAGAGTTCGACACGGACTTCGACGGCGAGACCGACGACGGCCCGTCTCGGCCCGGGCGACGGGGTCGTTTTTCGGTCAAGGTCCTCCTGCGGCTGTATCGGGGCCAGACGAAGTTCGACTTCGTCGGTCGGCGCCGGTGGTGGTTCCTCCTGTCCGGGATCATCATCGTGGCCGGGCTGGTGTCGTTCAGCATCCGCGGCTTCAACTTCGGCATCGACTTCAGGGGCGGCACCTCGTGGGAGGTCTCGGCACCGGGGGTCTCCCAGGCGGCCGTGGTGAAGGCGGTGGAGGCGGCCGGCCTGAGCCAGCCGACCGTCGAGATCCTCGGCGGCAAGACGGTCGAGGTGCAGGCCGACCTCAACGCCCTGCCGGCGGCCAAGCAGATCACCATCAGAAACGACGTGCAGTCGGCGCTCCAGAAGTTTGCCGGCCCCACCCAGGAGGTGTCGATCTCGACGGTTGGGCCCACCTGGGGCGGCCAGGTGACCCAGCACGCCCTGATCGCGCTCATCGCGTTCTTCGTGACGGTGGGCGCCTACATCAGCCTGCGGTTCGAGCCGAAGATGGCCGTGGCCGCGTTCGCGGCGCTCATCCACGACCTTCTGGTGGCCGCGGGCGTCTACTCGTTGGTCGGCTTCCAGGTGACCCCCGACACCGTCGTGGCCATCCTGACCATCCTCGGGTACTCCCTCTACGACACCGTGGTCGTGTTCGACCGGGTTCGGGACAACGCACGCGGCCTCGGTGCGTCGGGACGGATGACCTACTCCGAGATGGTCAACCTCTCGATGAACCAAACCCTGGCCCGCTCGATCAACACGTCGCTCGTCGCGATCCTGCCGGTGCTCGCGGTCCTGTTGATCGGAGCGGAGTTTCTCGGGGCGGTCACGTTGCAGAACTACGGGCTGGCGCTGTTCGTGGGCCTGCTGAGCGGTGCGTACTCGTCGATCTTCATCGCGTCGCCGATCCTGGCGTACATGAAGGAGCGCGAGGCCCGGTACACGGCCATCCGCCAACGGCTGAGTGCGCGCGCCGATCGCACCGAGGTGCTGACCCCGGCCGCCGCGGCGTTGCTCGTCGGTGCGGCCAGCGGCGGGGCCCGCCAGGCCGCCGGCGCCCGGGCCGGGCGGCCGGGTGTGTTGCGGCCCGGGGCCGCTCGGACGTCGCGGGCCGCGGCCGGTGCGGGAACGCAACGACGGGAGCCGGGGGCCGTCTCCTCGGCCGGCACCGGGCCGGTCGCGCCGGGAGGCGGTGCGCGCTCAACCCCGGCGCGACGCCCACCGCCGCGGCCGCGCAAGAGCGCCAAGCGGAGCGGCAAGAAACGGCGCTGAACGGGCAATACCTCCTGCTCGGCGCCCCGGCGGAACGGCTGGTCGTAAGGAGCGTCGAGTAGCCTGGGACAATGGTGAGCCTGGCCCGGGTCTCCACCGTCCCGGACACCGAGAACCCAGCCCTCGACGAGCTGCTCGCGCCGGTCCTCCGGGCGATCGCCGCGCACCGCCCCAGCGAGGACGTCTCGCTGGTCCTGGCGGCCGGGAAGACCGCCGCCGAGGCGCACGCGACCCAGGTCCGCCGCTCCGGGGAGCCCTACGTCACCCACCCGGTGGCCGTCGCGACCATCGTCGCCCAGCTCGGCCTCGACGCGCCGACGGTCGCGGCGGCCCTGCTGCACGACGCCGTCGAGGACACCAACGTCACGCTCGAGGCGATCGCCGAGCGCTTCGGTCCGACGGTGGCCCGGGTCGTCGATGGGGTGACCAAGCTCGACCGACTGCAGTTCGACTCGAAGGAGGCCCAGCAGGCCGCCACCATCCGCAAGATGCTCATCGCGATGGCGAGCGACTGGCGGGTGCTGCTCATCAAGATGGCCGACCGGTTGCACAACATGCAGACGCTGGCGGTGATGCCGGAGTGGAAGCAGCGCCGCACCGCCCAAGAGACCCTCGACGTGTACGCCCCGCTGGCCCACCGCCTCGGGGTCCAACAAGTGAAGTGGCAGCTCGAGGACCTGGCCTTCGCCACGCTGTACCCGAAGCGTTACGCCGAGATCGAGCAGATGGTGGCCACGCGGGCCCCTCAGCGCGAGGAGCTCTTGGCCCGGGTGCTGGTGGCGGTGCGCGAACGCCTCGGGGCGGCCGGTGTCGGCGCGGAGGTCACCGGACGACCCAAGAACCTGTGGAGCATCTACGAGAAGATGGTGGTGCGCGGTCGGGAGTTCGACGACATCCACGACCTGGTCGGCATCCGGGTGGTGGTCGAGGCGGAGAAGGACTGCTGGGCCGCCTTGGGTGCGATCCACGCCATCTGGCCGCCCGTCCAGGGTCGATTCAAGGACTACATCAACACCCCCAAGTTCAACCTCTACCAGTCGCTGCACACGACGGTCATCGGCCTCGACGGCAAGCCGATCGAGGTCCAGGTGCGTACCGAGGAGATGCACCGCCGGGCTGAGTACGGGATCGCGGCGCACTGGGGGTACAAGGAGCAGGCCGACCCGGCCGGCGAGATCGCGTGGATGCAGCGGATCGCGGACGTCGACCAGGAGACCAACGACCCGGTCGAGTTCTTGAAGGCACTGAAGTTCGACCTCGAGCAGGATGAGGTCTACGTCTTCACGCCCAAGGGACGGGTGATCTCGCTGCCCGCCCTGTCGAACCCGGTCGACTTCGCGTACGCGATCCACACCGAGGTCGGCCACCGCTGCATCGGGGCCCGGGTGAACGGCCGGCTGGTGCCGCTCGACACCAGGCTCTCCTCGGCCGACACCGTCGAGATCTTCACGTCCAAGTCGCCGTCGGCCGGACCGTCGCGTGACTGGCTGCAGATCGTCGCCTCGTCGAGGGCCCGGAACAAGATCCGCCAGTGGTTCAGCCGGGAGCGGCGCGAGGACGCGATCGAGAACGGCCGCGAGGAGCTGACCAAGGCGCTGCGGCGCGGCGGCATGCCGCTGCAGAAGGTGCTCGGGTCGGCGGCGCTCACGGTGGTGGCCGATTCGATGAACCTGGCCGACGTCGACGCGCTGTACGCGGCGATCGGCGAGCACCAGGTGTCGTCCCAGTCGATCGTCCAGCGCCTGGCCCGCGAACTGCGGGGCGGCGAGGAGGACCAGCTGCCGACGACCGCCGCACTGGGCGTGCGGCGGCCCCGGTCGGGTCGGCGATCCGCCGCCGGCGTCTACGTCGAGGGGCTCGACGACGTCATGGTGCATCTGGCCCGGTGCTGCACACCGGTGCCCGGTGACGAGATCGTGGGGTTCGTTACCCAGGGCCGGGGCGTGTCGGTGCACCGCTCCGACTGCTCGAACGCGATGGCGCTCGGTCGCCGTTCCGAGGAGCGGCTCATCGAGGTCGAGTGGGACCGGGGGAGCGAGGGCATCTTCCTGGCCACCCTCGAGGTGCTGGCCTTCGACCGTTCCCGCCTGCTCGCAGACGTCAGCCGGGTGGTGTCCGAGCACCACCTCAACATCGTCGCGGCGCGGACCATCACCACCCCGGACCGGGTCAGCCGGATGGCCTTCGACGTCGAGCTGGCCGACCCGACCCATCTGCAGTCGCTGGTGAGCTCGCTCAAGTACCTCGACGGCGTCTTCGACGCCTATCGGCAGCTCCCCGGCAAGCGCCCGTGAGCGCACCGGGCGCACCGGTCGGGCCGCCGCGCGCCCCGAGGGGGACCCGCGACGTGCTGTGGCCCGAATCGGCGCGTTGGGAGGCCTTCGTGGCCACCTTCGCCGCCCTCGCCCAGTCGGCCGCCTACGGCCTCGCGCAGACCCCGGTGATCGAGGACGCGGCGGTGTTCCGCCGCGGCATCGGCGAGACGAGCGACATCGTGGGCAAGGAGATGTACGAGTTCGAGGACCGGGACGGGACCATGCTGGCCCTGCGGCCCGAGGGCACGGCGTCGGTCGTCCGCGCGTATCTCCAGCACCGCCCGGTGCTCCCGTGGAAGGCCTGGTACGTGACGCCGGCGTTCCGCCACGAGCGGCCCCAGGCGGGGCGGTACCGCCAGCACCACCAGGTGGGCATCGAGGCTCTGGGCGCGGCCGACCCCGACCTCGACGTCGAGGTCATCTGGGTGGCGGACTCGTTCTTCCGCTCCCTCGGGCTCCGGCGCTACACGCTGTCGATCAACTCGATGGGCGATCAGCGGTGCCGCCCCGCGTACGTCGTGCTGCTCGCGGAGTACCTCGGCGGCCACGCCGGGGAACTCTGTGAGGACCACCGCCGGCGCGTTGAAACCAACCCGATGCGGGTCCTCGACTGCAAGAGACCCGAGTGCCGCGCCGTGACCGAGGGGGTGCCGCGCCTGGTTGACCACCTCTGCTCGGACTGCGCCCCGCACTTCGAGCGGGTGCAGTCGGGCTTGGACGCCCTCGGGGTCGAAGCGATCCTCGACCACCGGTTGGTGCGGGGCTTCGACTACTACACCCGGACCACCTTCGAGTTCAGCTCGGAGGCCATGGAGGCCGCGCAGAACGGGATCGGAGGAGGCGGCCGTTACGACGGGCTTGCCGAGGCCATGGGGGGCCCGTCCACCCCGGGTGTCGGTTTTGGCATCGGGATCGAGCGGGTGCTGCTGGCCTGCGACGCCGAGGGGTGTTTCGCCGCCGAGCCGCCGCCTCTCGACGCCTACGTGATCGATCTCGGGGACGGGACCGTGGCCCGGGACCTGAGCGTGGCCCTGCGCGACGCCGGGCTGCGGGTGGACCGGGGGTTCGACCAGCGCTCTCTCAAGGCCCAGCTCAAGGTGGCCGACCGTTCGGGGGCCCTGGTGGCCCTGATCATCGGGCCCGAGGAGGCCGCCGCCGGCACGGTCTCGGTGCGCCCGCTGCGCGGCCGCGGTGACCAGCGGGCGGTGCGCACACCCGATGTCGCGGACGTGGTGCGGGAGATGAGAGCAGAGTCGGAGACGAGAGCAGGGTCGGAGACGAGAGCAGGGTCGGAGACGAGAGCAGGGTCGTCGTGAGCCCCGAGCCCGCCGACCGGCCCACGTCGATGCGGACCAGCCTGTGCGGGCGGGTCGGGGTCGACGACGTGGGTGCGCGGGTGCGGCTGTGCGGGTGGGTGGCCCGCCGCCGCGAGCACGGCGAGCACCTGGCGTTCATCGACCTGCGCGACCACACCGGGCTGATCCAGTGCGTCGTCGACGGTGCGGTCGAGGTCCGGAGCGAGTACGTCGTCAGTGTCGAGGGGGTCGTCGGTCGTCGTCCCGAGGGGACGGTGAACCCGAAGCTGGCCACGGGCGAGATCGAGATCCACGACTGCCACATCGAGGTGCTCTCGGCCGCCGAGACACCCCCGCTGTCGGTGGAGGACCGGGTGGAGACCGACGAGGCGATCCGGTTGCGGTACCGCTACCTCGACCTCCGCCGCCCGCACATGCAGACGAACCTGCGCCTCCGGGCCACGGTCAACTCGGCCCTCCGGCGGGCGATGGAGCGCCACGGCTTCTGCGAGGTCGAGACCCCGCTCCTGTGGTCACCCACCCCGGAGGGCGCGCGGGAGTTCGCCGTCCCGTCACGCCTGCACCGCGGCTCGTTCTACGTGCTGCCCCAGAGCCCGCAGCTGGCCAAGCAGCTGCTCATGGTGGGCGGGCTGGACCGCTACTACCAGATCGCCCGGTGCCTGCGCGACGAGGACCCGAGGGCCGACCGCACGTTCGAGTTCACCCAGCTCGACCTCGAGGCCTCCTTCGTCGGCCAGGACGACATCATCGAGGTGGTGAGCGACGCGGTCGCCGACGCGTCCGAGGCCGTCACCGGCCAGCGGCCCGGCTTCGAGCGGATCACCTGGGCCGAGGCGATGGACCGGTTCGGCACCGACAAACCCGACCTGCGCTTCGAGATGGAGCTGGTCGACCTGAGCAAGGTGTTCGAGGGCACCGGCGTCCGGGCGTTCGCCGCACCGAGCGTGAAGGCGATCGTGCTCTCGGCGGGCGGTTCGCTCGGGCGGGGCCGTATCGATGCGTTGGTGGACCGGGCCAAGGGGCTCGGGGCGGCCGGGCTGGCCTGGTTCCGGGTCGCTGCGGGCGAGGGCGGGGGACTGGCCCTCGAGTCCCCGCTGGCCGCGCACCTGAGCGACGCCGAGCGAGCGGGGCTCCTGTCTTTCACGGGGGCCAAACCCGGCGACCTGGTGCTGGTGGTTGCCGCCGAGCACCCGCTGGCCTCCACCGTGCTCGGCAACCTGCGGGTCCACCTGGGCGGTCAGGCGGCGGGCGAGGGACCACACCGATACGTCTGGGTGGTCGAGTTCCCCATGTTCGAGGGGTTGGACGACGCCGGGAACCCGATCGCCGCCCACCACCCGTTCACCATGCCCCACCCCGACGACGTCGCCCTGCTCGGGACCGACCCGTTGGCGGCGCGCTCGCAGTCCTACGACCTGGTGCTCAACGGGTGGGAGCTCGGGTCGGGCAGCGTCCGGATCCACCGGGCCGACATTCAGCGCCGGGTCTTCGACGCACTCGGCATCTCCTCTGAGGACGCCGAGGCCCGGTTCGGCTTCCTGCTGAGCGCCTTCCGCTACGGCGCGCCGCCGCACGCCGGGTTCGCGATCGGGCTGGACCGGCTGGTGGCGATCTTCGCCGGCGAGGAGTCCATCCGCGAGGTGATCGCGTTCCCGAAGACCCAGTCTGGCGCCGACCCCCTCACCGGGGCGCCCAAGCCCCTGGCCGACGACGTGCTGAGGGAGCTCGGGATCCGCACCCGGGCGCCCGAGAAGTGACCCCGGGCGACCTGTTCGGCGCCGCCGCCGACAAGGCGCTGGGCGAACGGGCGCCCCTGGCGGCCCGGCTCCGGCCGCGTTCGCTCGACGAGGTGGTCGGCCAGGTCCACCTGGTCGGCCCGGACGCGCCGCTGCGATCCCTGGCCGAGTCGGACCGGCTGGGTTCGGCGATCTTTTGGGGGCCGCCGGGAACCGGCAAGACGACGCTGGCCCGGGTGCTCGCCGAGAGCAGCGCCAAGGTCTTCGTGCCCCTGTCGGCCACCGCCTCGGGGGTCAAGGAGGTCCGAGCGGCGCTCGACGAGGCCCACCGACGCCTCGGCGAGCGAGGCCAGGGCACCGTGCTGTTCATCGACGAGGTCCACCGGTTCAACAAGACCCAGCAGGACGTCCTGCTCCCGGCGGTCGAAGACGGGCTGGTGGTGCTCATCGGGGCCACCACCGAGAACCCGTACTTCCAGGTGAACGCCCCGCTCATGAGCCGTTCGACGCTGTGGCGGCTCGAGCCGCTCACCGACGGCGAGCTCTTGGTGATCCTGCATCGCGGCCTCGTCGCAGAGGGTGCGAGCGCGGACGACGACGCGTTGAACGCGCTGTGCGCGGCGTCGGCCGGGGACGCCCGCAGCGCGCTCAACACGCTCGAGATCGCGGTGTCCCTGGCCCGCACCAAGAGCCGGGCCGCCGGGAAGCCCACCGAGGTCCACGTGGGCCTGGGCGAGGTGGTGGCGGCGCGGGACCGGCGGATCTTCCACCAGGGCGTCGACGAGCACTACGACCAGGTCAGCGCGCTGATCAAGAGCGTCCGAGGCTCGGATCCCGACGCCGGGCTGTACTGGTTGGCCCGAATGCTCGAAGCGGGCGAGGACCCGAGGTTCCTGGCCCGACGCCTGGTCATCCTGGCCAGCGAGGACGTGGGGATGGCCGACCCGCTGGCCCTGGTCGTCGCGGACGCGGCGTCGCGTGCCGTCGAGGTGGTGGGCATGCCCGAAGCCGCGCTCAACCTGGCCCAGTGCGTCATCTACCTGTCCAGCGCCCCCAAGTCGAACCGGGTCGCGGTCGCCCTCGGCCGCGCCACCGACGACGTCCGGGCCGGCACCCGCGGCGAGGTCCCCAACCACCTGCGCGATGCCCACTCGCCGAACGCGGCGGTGCGGTTGGGCGAGACCCCGTACCGGTACCCGCACGACGACCCGGCGGGATGGGTCGACCAGCAGCACCGGCCGGCCGAGCTCGAGGGCCACGTCTACTACGAGCCGTCGGCCCACGGCGCCGAGGCCGAGATCGCCGAGCGGTCGCACCGACGCCCGGGAGGCGACCCAGCCCGCCATTAGGCTCGGCGGTCGGTCCCCGGGCCGGGGGCCGATTCGATGCCCAGGTTGGAAGGTGCACACACTCGTGAGGGCCGATTGATGGACGCCAACCAGCTGCGCTCGTCATTCCTCGGGTTCTTCGCCGAGCGGGCCCACCAGCTCGTGCCGTCGGCCAGCCTGGTCCCGAGGGACCCCTCGGTGCTGTTCACGATCGCCGGCATGGTCCCGTTCAAGCCGTACTTCACCGGGGAGAACCAGGCTCCCTGGCCCCGGGCCGCCGCCGTGCAGAAATGCTTCCGCACCGTCGACATCGACAACGTCGGCGCCTCGGCGAGCCACGACACGTTCTTCGAGATGCTCGGGAACTTCAGCTTCGGTGACTACTTCAAGGAGCGGGCGATCCCGCTCGCGTGGGAACTGGTCACCGAGGTCCTGGGCATCGACGCGGAGCGACTTTGGGTGACCGTGCACGAGTCCGACGACGAGGCCGAAGAGATATGGGTGGACGCCACCGGCGTTCATGCCGAGCGGATCCAGAGGCTGGGCGACGAGGGCAACTTCTGGAAGATGGGCGAGACCGGACCCTCGGGCCCGTGTTCGGAGCTGTTCTTCGACAAGGGCGAGAGGTTCGGCGCCGGGGGCGGACCGCGCGACGGCGCCGAGGAGCGCTACGTCGAGCTCTGGAACCTCGTCTTCATGCAGTACAACCGGATGCCCGACGGCTCGCTGGTCGATCTGCCGAAGAAGAACATCGACACCGGGATGGGGCTCGAGCGGATGCTGGCGGCCCTCCAGGGCGTCGACACGATCTTCGACACCGACGCGTTCACCCCGCTAATCGAGACGGCCGAGAGGATCCTCGGGGCCCGCTACGGGACCGAGCGCGCCACCGACATCGCCATCCGACGCCTGGCCGACCACGGCCGGGCCATGACCATGTTGATCTCCGACGGGGTGCTGCCTTCCAACGACGGCCGTGGCTACGTGCTGCGCCGGCTCATCCGCCGGGCCATCCTCGCGGCGCGTCGCCTCGGGGTGGAGGCCCAGGTGACCGGCCCGCTCGCCGAGACCACGGTCGAGCTCATGAAGGAGCCCTACCCCAACCTGCCCGGACGGCTCGACCTGGCCCGCTCGGTCCTCGAACGCGAGGAGGCGGCGTTCGACCGGACGCTCAAGGCCGGCCTCGGGCTCTTGGAAGAGGCGCTGGACCGAGCCCGGGCGGCCAAGCGCGACGTCCTCGACGGCGAGGCGGCGTTCCGGCTCCACGACACCCACGGGTTCCCGATCGAGCTGACCGAGGAGCTGGCCGGCGAGGCCGGCTTCGGCGTCGAGCGGGCCGCGTTCGACTCGGCGATGCAGGCCCAGCGTGACCGGGCCCGGGCCGCCGCGCGCACGCCGGCGGCGGCCGACGAGCCCGCCTACCGGGCCCTGCTCGAGTCCGAGGGCGAGACCGCCTTCGTCGGGCGAAGCCCCGAGGTCTACACGGCGCCCTCGCGGATCATCGGCGTCCTGGCCGGGGAGAAGGGGACGGCGGAGATCTTCTTGGACCGCACGCCGTTCTATGCCGAGGGCGGGGGCCAGGTCGGCGACAAGGGCACGATCGTGACCGAGACCGGCCGCGCCGAGGTGTTCGACACCGTCTCGGCCCTGCCGGGGCTGACCGCTCACCGGGCCAAGGTGACCGGGGAGATCTACGTCAATCAGGATGCGCTGTCGACCATCGACGCGCCGCGCCGCGAGGCCACCCGGCGGAACCACACCGGCACCCACCTCCTCCATGCGGCGCTGCGGGAGGTGCTGGGGGACCACGTCCACCAGCAGGGGTCCTACGTCGCGCCGGACCGACTGCGCTTCGACTTCAGCCACCACCAGGCGCCCGCCCCCGAGGAGCTGGCCGCAGTGAGCCAGATGGCCAACCGAGACGTGCTGGGCGACGACGAGGTCCAAACCACCGAGACGACGTTGGCGGTCGCCGAGGCCGAGGGGGCGATGGCGTTCTTCGGGGACAAGTACGGCGACGTCGTGCGCATGGTGAGGGCCGGCCCCCACTCGCTCGAGCTGTGCGGCGGCACCCACGTGCACGCCCTCGGTCAGATCGGGCCGATCAGCATCGTTTCGGAGGGCTCGATCGGCGCCAATACGCGTCGCATCTTTGCGGTCACCGGCGAGGCCGCCCTGAGCCGCACCGTGGCCCGGGAGCGCCAGTTCGAAGAGGCGGCACGACTGCTCAAGACCGAACCCGACGGGGTGGTCGAGGCCCTGGAGCGGCTGCTCGAGCGCCAACGGGAGGCCGAGAAATCGCTGCTGGGGCTCCGGCGGGCGGCGTTGTCCCAAGAGGCCGTCGAGCTGGCCGCCTCCGCCGAGGGCGGGGTGGTGGTGGCCCGACGCGACGGCCGCCCCTCCGACGAGCTGCGCGCATTGGCTCAAGGCGTGCTGAAGGAGGACGGGGTGCGAGCGGCGGTCATCGGGGGCGCCCTGGAGGACAAGGTCAACCTGGTCATCGCCACCGGCGGGTCGCCCGACGCGGGCGCGCTGGTCAAAGAGCTCGCCGGCCTGTTCGCAGGTTCGGGCGGTGGGACACCGGAGCTGGGGGTGGCCGGCGGACGTGACCCCCTGGGGCTCGAAAAGGCGATGGCGACGGCAGGCGTGGAGCTACGGGCGCGGTGACCGACGCTGATCGGCCGGTCGGATCGAAGGCGTTGGCGGTCGACCTAGGAAGCCGGCGGATCGGCCTGGCGGTGTCGGACCGCTCGGGGTCGATGGCCTTCCCCCACTCGGTGATCGAGCGGTCCGACGATCCCGGCGCCGATCTGGCCGCGATCGCCCGGGCGGTGGCCGAAACCGGTGCCGGCACGGTGGTGGTCGGGTTGCCGCTCTCGCTCGACGGCACCGACGGCCCGGCGGCCCGGCACGCCCGTGACCAGGCAAAAGAGCTCATGGACGTGGTCGATGGCGCCCAGGTGGTGCTGTTCGACGAGCGACTGACCACAGTCTCCGCGCAGGCCGCGTTGGTCTCGGCGGGCCGGCGGGGGCGGGAGTGGCGCGCGGTGGTGGACAGCGCCGCCGCCGCCGTCCTGTTGCAGTCGTGGCTGGACGCCGGGCGCCCGGCCGGGTGAGCGGTCTCGGCCAACACGGTGTGGTGCCGGGCGACGCCGACGGGTTCGAAGCCCCGCCACCGCGAGGCGGTGACCGGCGGAACCGGCGCCGGCGCCGGCGCCGGATCACCCTGGTGGTCGCGGCCGTCGGGGTCGTCGTGCTGGGCGGCCTGTTCGCCTGGTACGAGTTCGAGGCCAACCCGCTCGGGGGGCCGGGTGCAAAGGTCGTGGTCACGATCCGCACCAACGAGTCGGCCGGGGCGGCGATCGACACGCTGGCCCACGACGGGGTCATCGCGAGCGCTTTCGCGTTCAGGCTCTCCGACATCATCGAGGGCGCGCCCACCGTTTCGCCGGGGTCGTACCTGTTCCACCGGAACCAGTCGTTCTCCACGGTGCGGAGCATCCTGGCCGGCGGGCCCGACGTGTTCACCGTCGACGTGCTGGCGGGGCTGAGTCTGGCCGAGGTGGCCGACCGAGTCGATGGCCTGCCGATGCCCCCCAAGGGCTCGTTTGTCCACGCGCTGAAGGACGGCTCGGTGACCTCGGCCTTCTCCCCGGCCGGCTCGGGCTCCCTCGAGGGGGTCATCGGCACCGGCGATTACCAGGTCCTCCCGGGCGAGACGTCGGTAACCCTGCTCAACCAAATGGTCGACCGGTTCAACGCTCAGGCGGCCTCGCTGCGCCTGGACTCGGCCGCCGCCACCTTGGGGGTCACCCCGGCGCAGCTCGTGGTCATCGCCTCCATCGTCGAGAAGGAGGGGTACGTCGACAAGAACATGGGCAAGGTGTCCCGGGTCGTGTACAACCGGCTGGCCAAGGGGACGCCGCTGCAAATGGACTCGACGATCCTGTACTCACTCGGCCAGGATGGTGGCACCGTCACCGCGGCCGACCTGGCACTCAACACGCCGTACAACACGTACCTGCACACCGGCCTGCCGCCAACGGCGATCTGCGTCCCGTCTGCAACCGCGCTCCGCTCGGCGGCCAACCCGACGCCTGGTGCGTGGCTCTACTTCCAGGTCGTGGCCAAGGACGGGACCGAACAGTTCTCCGACACCTTCGCCGGGCAACTGGCCGCGGAGGCCCTGGCGCAGGCGCGAGGGTTGCCCTAGCTACGTCAAAGCATTGGCCGCACGGGCCACCCGGTGCCGGTCAGCGAACATCTGGATCGTCGGGGCGTTGGCTGCTTTACTCCTCGAAATGACCGCGCCCCTCACACCGCCGGGCCGGGGCGCTGGCTGGCCGTCCGCCGCCACCACGCTCGTTGGGGTGATGGGGGACCCGATACGCCACTCGCTGTCGCCGCTCTTGTACAACGCCGCCTTCTCGCTGCTCGGCCTGGACTGGGTCATGGTGGCGTTCCCGGTGCCCGCCGGGTCGGCAAAGGAGGCCGTCGAAGCGTTGGTGCCGCTCGGGATCGCCGGGCTCTCGGTCACGATGCCGCACAAGGCCGCGGTGGCCGAACTGGTCGACGAGCGGTCCCCGATCGCGCAGCGACTGGGCGCGGTCAACAGCGTCGTCGTCCGCGACGGTCGGCTCGTCGGGACGAACACCGATGGCCAAGGGTTCGTCGAGGCGCTGGTCCGGGGAACCGGGTTCGGGCCGGCCGGTAAGCGCTGCGTCGTCATCGGCGCCGGGGGGGCCGCCCGGGCCGTCGTTCTCGCCCTCGCCGAGGCGGGAGCCTCCGAGATCGTCGTGGTGGCCCGCCGGCCCGATGCCGCCGCCGCGGCGGCTTCGTTGGCCGATGCTCGGGGTCGGGTCGGGTCGGCCCGCGACGCGCCCGAGGCGGACCTCGTGGTGAACGCCACCCCCGTCGGGATGGTTGGGGACGGGTCGGGGAGCCACACCCCCGTCGTGCCTGCCGAGGCCCTCGGACGCGGTCAGGTCGTCGTGGACATCGTCTACGAGCCGGCCGAGACCGAATGGATGGCCGGTGCGGCCCGCCGGGGGGCTGTGGTCCTGGGTGGCCTCGGGATGCTGGTCCACCAGGCCGCCGGGCAGCTGGCGCTCTGGACCGGCCTTGAGCCACCGGTCGAGGCGATGTGGGAGGCCGCGTTGGCGGCCCGGGCGGGCCGCGCCTGAGATCGCTTAGGTGGCCGGATCCGCGCTCGGGACCGACCACAGCCCGGCGTCGGCCAGGGCGCCGACGACGGCGCCGCGCAGCGTGCGCTCCACCGATGCGCGGTGGGTGTGGTTGGTTCGCAGCATCACCCGGAGCGTGCCTTGTCCGCCGCCGGTCGCGACGAGCCCGAGCACCTCGGGCGCCTGGGTGCACCCGGCCGCCGCAGAGGCCTCGCTCGCGACGCGGCTTGCTGCTTGGGTGACCACATCGGTCGCCCGCGCGAGGTCCTCGGTCGAGGTGATGGGCACCGCCACCTCGACGACCGCCTTCGCCCACCCGCGCGACGAGTTGGCCAGCTGGCGGATATCGCCGTTGGGCACATAGATGAGCGAACCGTCGGCAATCCGGACCCGTGTGACGCGAAGGCTGAGGTCCTCGACGGTGCCGGTGAACGTGTTGACCGAGATCGTGTCGCCGATCGCGAACTGGTCCTCCACGGTGAGGAGGAACCCCGACATGTAGTCACGGATGAGTGTTTGGGCACCGAACCCGATGGTCGCGCCGATGATGGTCGCGCTGGCGAGCAGCGGCGTCAGGTTGACCCCGAGCATGCCGACGACGATCGCGACGGCGAACACCGCGACGACGAAGCGCCACGCGTTGGCCATGACCGCGGCGGAGGTCGTGACCCGAGAGGCGGCTCGGGACGAGGGGGAACGGTCTGCGGCGGGCGACCAAACCTTGATGACGACCCGGCGCACCACGCGGGCGCCAAAGCGGGCCACGAGCCACGCCACCGCCAACACCAGGACGATTTCGAGCGGTCGGAGGACGAATTCGACGAGGTTGTGCGCGAGCGAGCGGGCGACCCCGGCCTTGCGCAGGAGGTCGTAGAACCAGCCCCCGTTGCCACCGATCGAGGCCGGATCCGGGATGGCCCAGCTCAGGTGCGGTGGGCCGAGCGCCCGGGGGGTAAGGGTCATGACCGTTATTCTGTCCTGCGGTGCGTGCCGTCATCAGCCTGAGCGAGCCGCGAAGCACGAGGAGGATCGCCGACTTCGATCTGGTTCTCGTGGTGGCCACCCTGGCCACGGCCGTCCTCGGGGTGGTGATGGTCTACACGGGGTCCCGGGCCACCGCGGCGTCGGCCGGGCTCTCGCCGCACTACTTCTTGGACCGCCAGGTGATGTTTGTCTTCCTGGGCATTATCGTGATGGCGGTCCTGGCGGTCGCCGACTACCACCGGATCGAGCTGTTCGGCATCGTGATCTACGGGCTGTCCATTGCCGGGCTGCTGGGCGTCTTCGCCATCGGCCACAGCGCGCAGGGGGCGGGCCGGTGGATCAACGTCGGGCCGATCGAGGTCCAACCGTCCGAGTTTGCGATCCTGGGGCTGATCGTCGCCCTGGCCACCTTCGTGGCCCGACGAGCCGACGGTCTCAGCTGGCACGACCTCATCCGCATGCTCGCGATGGCGGGGTTGCCGATCGTCCTCGTGATGATCCAGCCGGACCTGGGCACGGCCATCATCATGGCGATCATCCTGGTCGTGATGCTGACCGTCGCCGGTCTGCCGGTTCGGACCTTGGTCCTGCTCATGTTGGGGGCCGGACTCATGTTCTTCCTCGCCATCAAGATCGGTCCGAAGATCGGCCTGCTGCACGGGTACCAGTTCTCCCGCCTGGGCAGCTTCCTTCAGCAGGACTCGAAGAGTCCCAGCATCAGCATCCAGAAGGCGATCTGGAACGTGAGGCAGTCCAAGCTCGCCATCTCGGCGGGCGGCGTCGGCGGCACCGGTCTCGGCCACGGGGTCCAGACCAACCTCGGCTATGTGCCCGAGCAGCAGACCGACTTCATCTTCAGCGCGGTGGGGGAGCAGCTCGGCTTCGTCGGTTCGACCCTCGTGTTGGCCATGCTGGGCACGATCGCGTGGCGGATCATGCGCAGCGCCCAGCTGGCCCGGGACACCTTCGGGCGGCTGCTCTGCGCCGGGGCGTTCGCGTTCATCGCCTACAGCACGTTCCAGAACGCCGGGATGGCGATGGGCATCATGCCCGTCACCGGGGTGCCCCTCCCGTTCATCAGCTACGGAGGGTCCGCCACGATCTGTTTCTTCGCCGCGGTCGGGGTCTCGATCAGCGTCCGGCGCCACCGGGGGCGGCGCCATGGCTTCTGAGGGCCCGGCCAGCGCGACCACCGGGACCGGCCCCGGGCCGGAGGGCCAGCCCGCCGACGCCGACGCGGTGAGCACCGATGCCGAGTCCGGTCCGCCCATCCCCAACGGCACCAACGGCATCGCGGTGCCGGCCGAGGCTGCGCCCGTCGACGAAGCAGTAACCGACGACGCAGTAACCGACGACGCAGCCACCGACCCCGGGACTCCCGAAGAGCCGGCCCGCCCAGAGGAGGCCGGCCATCCGGCCCACCTGTGGGCGGTCGTCATGGTGTTCGACATCGCCGTCGACCTCCCCACCCCCCACGCACGGCTGACCCTCCGGGAGGTGGCGGAACCGCATCGGATGCTCGAGATCCCGATCGGCCTGCCCGAGGGGACCGCGCTGGCCCATGCCTGGCGGGGCGTGCCCACCCCGAGGCCGCTCACCCACGAGCTCTTCTCCGAGGTCCTCACGCGCCTCGGCGCGACGATCGAGGTGGTGCGGCTCACCGGGCGGCGGGCCGGGATCGTGCTGGCCGAAATGGAGCTCAGTAGCCCGAAGGGCCGCGAGGTGGTGCCGTGCCGACCGACCGACGGTGTGACGCTGTCGGTCCGCCAGGGCGTCCCGGCCCCGATCCTGGTCGATCTGCGCCTCTTCGAGTCCGAAGGCGACGTCGACCCGGAGGGCTAGTGGGTTCGCCCCTCAGGTGGCCCGGGTGAAGGCCCGCTCGCCGGGTTGTTTGATTCCCGAACTGCGCTCGGCCGGGGTCGAGCTGCCCTCCTCCGAGACGCGCATCAACAACGCCACCAGCACGTAGTTGGTGACGAGCGACGATCCCCCGTAGGCCATGAAGGGCAGGGTGATCCCGGTCAGTGGTAACAGGCGCGTCACCCCGGCCATGATGAAGAACGCCTGGAAGCCCAGTAAGGCGGTGAGGCCCACGGCGATGAGCCTGGCGAAGTCCGATCGGGCCGTCTGAGCGATCCGAAGGCCGGTGCCCACCAGCAAGAGAAAAGCGAGCGCGACCACCGTCGTGCCCATCAGCCCGAGCTGGTAACCGATGGCGGCGAAGACCATGTCGCTGGTCAGGGCGTAGATGAAGAGCACGCCGGGGGTGGCGCCGACTGCGGATGCGTGGCCCAGCCCGATGCCGACGCCGCCGACGCCGCCCAGGCCGAGCGCGTACCAGCCGTTGGCCAGCTGGTCACCGCCGTTGCAAGCCGCGGGGGCGCCTTTCAGCTGGCAGATGGCTTGATTGGAGGTGTAGCTCCACGGGTCGAGCCAGAGCGTCACGCGCTCGTGGAACTGGACAAAGAGGTGTGCGGCCACGTACGTGCCGACCGCGAAGAGCAGCAGCCCGAAGACGATGTAGCCGACCCGGCCGGTGGTGATCCACAGCAGTGTGATGAACAAGGTGAAGATCAACAGCGCGAAGCCGATGTCGTCCTCCTTGGCGATCACCAGCATCGCAAAGCCAAACACGCCCAGGATAGGGACGAGCGGTCGAGGGTCGAGAACGAGGCGGTTCCCGAGACGTGCGGTCGGGATGCTCAGCAGCTCCTTCTTCTCGGCGAAATACGACGCAAAGAAGATGCACAACAGGATCTTCGCGACCTCCACCGGTTGGAACTGGAGGTGGCCGATCCGGACCCAAAGCCGCGCCCCGTGACTGTTGGCGACCGTGTCGCCCAGATGAGGGATGAGCGGCGAGAGGATCAAGAACGCGGCCAAGAGCAGCATCAGGTACCGGTAGCGGTCGAGGTCCCGGGTGCGGCGGACGAGGAGCAGGGTCAACACGTAGAGGAACACCCCGATCGCGGTCCAACCGGCCTGGGCCGAGGCGAACGCCGGGTTGAAGCGCGCGATCACGACGTAGCCGATGCCGTTCAGCAAGACGACGATCGGCAGCACGACCGGGTGGGCGTTGGGGACCAGCCACCGGTTGGCCAGGTGAGCGATGACCGTGAGGGCGAACAGGACGCCGAGGAAGGGCCCGATGTGGGGCGGGATGTGGGAGGTGTGGCCGAGCGAGGCCAAGACATAGAGGGCGGTGACGATCACCCACCCGAACACGAGCAGCCCGAGCTCGGTCCGGCGCTTCGGCTTGGGACCGAACTGGTAGCGGGGGATCGAGTGATACCGGGCCGGGGCCCTGCCGGTCATGACCACCGAATGATCGTACCGGCGCACAGTAGAATCCGAGTGGGAGTTCTCCTATGACCGACCCCCCCGGTTTCGACATTTTTCCCGGCGCCCATTCTCCGCGAGCCCAAGGCCCGCCGGACGCGCCGCGGCCCGACGAGCTCGATCCCGACGGCGATGACTACTCGGAACGGTCCCGTCGCAAGGCCCGCCAGGAGGCCATCGAGGCCATCGGGCCCGAGCGGTTCACCAACCGGGAGCTGTCCCGCCTGGACTTCGGGGGGCGCCTGTTGGACCTCGCCGAGGACGGTCGGGTGCCCCTGCTCGAACGGGTGAAGTTCATGGCGATCTTCGCCCAGATGATCGACGAGTTCTTCCAGGTGCGGGTGTCGGGTTTGGAAGACCAGGTGGCGGCGTCGGTGACCACCCGATCCGACGACGGACTGCGCCCGGCCGAGCAGCTCCGGGCTATCCGGGGTCGGGTCGAGCACCTGGTGGGCCGCCAGGACCGGATCTTCCTCGATCTCTTGGTGCCCCAGCTCGCCGAGGCCGGGATCAGGCTCTCGGACTGGTCGTCGCTCGACGACGACGACCGGCGATACCTGGTCGAGGTGTTCCACCGCGAGATGTACCCGGTGCTGACCCCCCTCGCGGTCGATCCGAGCCACCCGTTCCCTTACATCTCCAACCTGTCGCTCAACCTGGTTGTCGAGGTCGGCGACCCGGTCACCGGCGAGCGACGCATCGCCCGGGTGAAGGTCCCCCCGGTGCTGCCCCGCTTCGTCGTCATGCCCGACGGCGAGCGTGTCGTTCCCCTCGAGCAGGTCATCGCCGCCCACCTCGACACGCTGTTCCCGGGGATGACCATTGGGCGCCACGACGTGTTCAGGGTGACCCGCAACGCCGACCTGACGTTCGAAGAAGACACCGACGACCTGATGATGGCCATCGAGATAGAGCTCCGGCAGCGCCGCTTCGGCCGGGCCGTCCGACTCGAGATCGCCTCGGCCGCCGCCGACTCGGTGCGCGAGTTGCTGGCGGCGCAGCTGCAGGTGTCGACCGACAACGTCTACTCGATCGAGGCCCCGATCGGCCTCGACGGGCTGTGGGCCGTCTACGGGCTCGACCGTCCCGAGCTCCACGAGGACAGCTGGACGCCGATAACGGCCCCGCCCCTCGCATCGGCCGCCGGGGAGCCGGTGGACATCTTCGCCGTGTTACGCGAGCGGGACGTCCTCGTGCATCACCCCTACGACTCGTTCGCGACCTCGGTCGAGGCCTTCGTCGCCCAGGCCGCCCAGGACCCCGACGTCATCGGGATCAAGCAGACCCTGTACCGCACCTCTGGTGACAGCCCCATCGTGGCGTCGCTCATCTTGGCGGCCGAGCTGGGCAAGCAGGTGGCCACGGTGGTCGAGCTGCGGGCCCGCTTCGACGAGCAGGCCAACATCGGATGGGCCAAGCAGCTCGAAGAGGCGGGGGTCCACGTGGTCTACGGCCTGGTCGGGCTGAAGACCCACTCGAAGACGTGCCTCGTGGTCCGCCGCGAGGACGAGGGCATCCGCCGCTACTGCCACATCGGCACCGGCAACTACAACTCCAAGACCGCCCGGATCTACGAGGACCTCGGGCTTCTCACCTCCGACGAGGACATCGGCACGGACCTGGGCGACCTCTTCAACCATCTGACCGGGTTCAGTCGGCATACCGACTACCGCCAGATCCTGGTCTCGCCGGTGACGACGCGCGACCGCGTGATCGAGTTCATCGAGGAGCAAGCCGCCGCCGGGGCGTCCGGTCGTATCGTGTTCAAGCTGAACGGGCTGACCGATCCGGCCGTGATCGACTCCCTCTACGGCGCGTCGATGGCCGGGGTGCCGATCGATCTGATCGTCCGGGGGCTGTGCTCCATCCGGGCCGGCATTGAAGGGCTCTCCGAGAACATCAGGGTCCGTTCGGTGGTCGGCGAGTTCCTCGAGCACTCCCGGATCTACCGTTTCGGCCGGGGCGAGGCATGGTCCAACGACGACGCATGGTCCGACGGCGACGCATGGTCCAACGACGACGCATGGTCCAGTGCCGAGGGAGCGGCGATCGCCGACGCGCCGGAGGGCCCTCCCCTTCGCATCTACATCGGGTCCTCGGACCTCATGCGGCGCAACCTGGATCGCCGGATCGAGGTATTGGCACCCGTCCACGACCGCAAGCTGGTGGCACGCCTCCTCGAGGTGCTCGACCTGTCGCTGGCCGACGACACCAACTCCTGGGAGCTCGGACCCGACGGTCGCTGGTGCCGGGTCGCGACCACGAGGTCGCTCAGCATCCAAGCGCAGCTGAAGGAGTTGGCCCTGGGTCGGGTTCGTCGGCGTCGCGACATCGAGACGCGCGCCCAGCCGGCCGCAACGAGCTAGTGGAACCCGGGCGGGGTTCGACGCCAACGCGCTGATCGCACCTCGGACGCTCGGTGTTCGGCGACCGAGGCCGGGTCGGCCTGGGGAGTCAATGGACGAGCGGTTCCCCCCGCGGGCTGGCGGCCGGCGGGAGCTGGCTCCTCGGATGACTTCGCCAACGCAGCGACAGGTACGACGCGCCACCGACCGGGATGGGCAACCAGAAGTTGATCAGTCGGTAGCTGATGACGCCCAGGATCGCCGTCGTCTTGGACATATGGAAGCCGACCAGCGTCGGGATCAGCACCCCTTCTACGACCCCGAGCCCCGAGGGCGTGATCGGGATCACGGCCAGGATGTTGGCGAGGCCGTAGGCGACCAGCAGGTCAATGGGGAACACCGCCTTGCCGAAGGCGAACAGGAACACCCACAGTGAGGCGGCATCGAGGAGCCAGTTCGCGGCCGCCCAGATGATCGCGTGGCGCAGCAGCGCGCGGTCACGCAACAAGACGTTTACCCGATCGGCCAGCTTCTCGAGCAGGTTCGACACGGTCTCGGGGTTGACGAACGGCAGACGACGGGCCAGCGCTTCGATCCACCTCATGGCGCGGGTCTGGCCACGGGTGATCAAAAAGACCGTGCCGGCGAAGGCGCCCAGGAGCACCACCCCGGCCGCCGCGGCGATGCCGTAGAGGGGGTTGAAGCCGCGCAGCGGGATCGAGATGATGAGCGCCAGCCAGAAGATCGCGTTGAGCACCACCGCGGAGCCAACTCCCTGGGTGGCCAGCCCGAACCCGGCGGTGCTCCCCGACACGCCCGACTCGGTGAGCAGGCGATAGGCGACGGCGGTACCGGGCGCCGTGCCCCCGGGCACCACGTGGCTCACCGCGAGGCTGGCCATGTTCACCCGCAGGAGCCGGAAACGCGTCGGCGCCTCCGGCGACAGGACCGTGTGGGTCAGCTCGGCGTAGGCCATTAACGCCAGCACCTCAAGCCCGACCCCCAAGAGCAGGTAGGCGACGTTTACGTGAGCGAGGAGGCGCAGCGACTTTCGGGCGCTCGCGATCTCGGGGAGGAGCAGGTACTCGAAGACGAAGAAGAGGACAAAGATGGTGATTGTCCAGCGGACCTCGCGGCGAATCTTCGGGAGGCGGAACCGCCGCCGCGCCGGTTCGGTCATCCCCTAATGCTGGCACGTCCGGACGGCACGCTCAGGGTGCCTGGACTGGGGATGGAAGCCCTCTCGTAAGCTGCCCACCGTGCGGGTCCTGGTCATCGTGCCCACCTACGACGAGATCGACAACATCGCCCGGGTGGTTGAGTTGGCTGGCCGCGCCCTGCCCGACGCCGAGATACTGGTCGTCGACGACGGCAGCCCCGACGGCACCGCCGACAAGGTCGAGGCCCTCCGGGAGGGCTCGCCCCACCTTCACCTCCTGCGACGTGAGGCCAAGTCGGGTCTCGGCAGCGCGTACCGGGCCGGGTTCAGGTGGGGGATGGGCCGGGGCTACGACGTCATGGTCGAGATGGACGCCGACCTCTCCCATGACCCCGCCGCGCTGCCCGACCTGGTCGCACCCATCGCCCAGGGCCACGAGGTATCGATCGGGTCGCGCTACGTCCCCGGCGGCTCGATCCCCAAGTGGTCCCTCGGTCGCCACCTCCTTTCGCGGGGCGGGAACCGCTACGCGTCGGCGGTGCTCGGTCTGGGCGTGGCCGACTCGACCGCCGGGTTTCGGGCCTACGCGACAACGGTCCTGTCGCGCATCGCCCTCGAAAAGGTCAAGGCGGAGGGCTACGGGTTCCAGATCGAGATGACCTATCGGGCCAAGCAGGCCGGGGCCTCGATCGTCGAGGTCCCGATCCGGTTCGTCGATCGTGAGCTGGGGGAGTCGAAGATGTCCTCGGCCATCGTGGTGGAGGCGTTCGGCCTGGTCACCTGGTGGGCGCTCGGGCGGGCCCTGCGGGGGGCCGGACGGCTGGCGCGTCGCGGCCGGGCCGAGCGCCAGAGGGTGCCGGTCCCGCCTGGCTGAGCCTCCGGATCGGGCCTCGCGATCGTTGCTGGTGCCAGTCTGGAATCATGGTGTCCGTGCCGGAAAAGGATCGCATCCTGGTCGTCGACGACGAGCCCTACATCACCGACCTGCTTTCGACGGGCCTCGAGTTCGAGGGGTTCGCCGTCGAGGTGGCCACCACCGGCATCGAGGCGATGCAAAAGGTACGGGCGACCCGACCCGATCTGGTCCTGTTGGACGTCATGCTCCCCGACGCCGAGGGCATCGACATCTGCCGGCGCTGGCGCGAGGAGGGCGAGCCGGTCCCGGTGCTGTTCCTGACCGCGCGCGACGCAACCGAGGACAAGCTGGTCGGATTGGCCGTGGGCGACGACTACGTCACCAAGCCGTTCTCGCTCAGCGAGGTGGTGGCGCGCATCCGGGCGGTCCTGCGCCGCACCCGCGACGAGCTGGACGAGGACCGGCCGCTGCGGTTCAGCGACCTGGTCATGGACGTGGAGTCCCGCGAGGTGTGGCGCCAAGGGGTGCCGATCGAGCTCACCGCGACCGAGTTCAACCTCCTGCACTACCTGCTCGAGAACGCCCGGCGGGTCGTGTCGAAGTTCGAGATTCTCGACCAGGTGTGGGGTTACGGGTTCGGGGGCGACCCCAACATCGTCGAGACCTACATCAGCTACCTCCGCAAGAAGGTCGACGAGTTCGATCCGCCGCTTATCCACACGGTGCGAGGGGTCGGCTACTCGCTCCGGCTTCCGCACTGATGACCGGGCGCTGTTGTCCGTGCGGGCGACGGGCGGGCTGAACCGGTGAGTCTCCGTCGCCGGCTCACGCTGTCCATGGCGGTGGTGTTGGTCGTGGCCCTGGCCGTCGCCAATGTGGTGACCTACAGCTCGCTGCGGTCCTTTCTCTACGGCCGGCTCGACGACCAGATCGACGGCGCGCAGCTGCATGCGTACAACTACCTGATCGCCGTCTCGCGCCGCGGCTTCGCGCCGAGGGAGCAGGCGTTGGACGAGCGGGTGAGCCCCGACACCTACGTGATGCTGCTGTCGCACTCGGGCAAGGTGCTGTTGTCCTCACCCTCGGGCACGCCCGCCAACCCGGACCCCAGGCCGCTGGTGCCGGCCTCGCTTCGCCCGGCGCCGGTGCCCCGCTCGCACCACTTCGGTGCCTTCGGCGGCGCCTACCACTCCGAGAACAACGACGCCGCCGTGGGCAGCGTCGGGACCTCGGGCGTGCGCTACCGGGAATCGGCCGTCGACGTGCCCCAAGGCGTCCTCGTGGTGGCCGAGTCGCTGAACTCGACCACCGACACCCTGTCCTCGCTGGTCCGCGTGCAGATCGGCGCGTCGCTGGCCGTGCTGGCGGTGCTGTGCGCCATCGTGCTGTTCACCCTGCGGCGGGGGCTGCGACCGCTCGAGACGATGGCCGAGACCACCGACGCCATCGCGGCGGGCGACCTCACCCAGCGGGTGCCGATCGGTCGCGCGTCGAGCGAGGTCGGTCGGCTCGGAGACGCGCTCAACGCGATGCTGACCCGAATCGAGGAGGCGTTTCGCGAGAAGTCGGCCTCCGAGGCGCGCCTGCGCCAGTTCGTGGCCGACGCCTCCCATGAGCTGCGCACCCCGCTCACCTCGATCCGTGGGTACACCGAGCTGCTCAGAAAGGGCGCCTTCACCGACGACGAGAGCCAGGGTCGCGCCCTTCAGCGGGTCGAGCGCGAGGCGGACCGGATGGGCCTCTTGGTCGCGGATCTCCTCCTCTTGGCCCGACTGGATCAGGGCCGACCGATCGACCAGGTCCCCGTCGACCTGCGAAGGGTGGGTGCCGACGCAGTGGCCGACGCCCGGGCGGTCGACCCCGAGCGCCCGGTGGAACTGGTCGCCGGGGGTCCCGTCGTCGTGCGCGGAGACCGGGACCGGCTCGGCCAGGTGGCCCACAACCTGGTCCGCAACGCGCTCGAGCACACCGCACCGGGAACGCCGGTCCGGGTGGAGGTCCGCGCCGACGCCACCACCGGCTACATGAGCGTGACCGACGAGGGGCCCGGGCTTAGCCAAGAGAGCGCCAGCCGGGTGTTCGACCGCTTCTGGCGCGACGACGCCGCACGGACCGGCGGCGGGACCGGGCTCGGGCTCGCCATCGTCCGCGCGATCGCCGAGGTGCTGGGTGGCTCGGCCACCGTCGTCTCCAGCCCCGGACACGGGGCGACCTTCGAGGTCGCGATCCCACTCGACCGGTCCGAGCCCCGGAAGGGTCGGCCCACCGACCCCGGATCCCTGGCCGAGCGGCCCCAGCGGGTCAGTTCCTAGTCGCGCAGCCCTCCAAGAGCGCCGACGCGCCCGGGGCCAGACCCTCGAGCACCGGGGCCAGCTTCACCGTCGTCTCGGCCAGCTCTGACTCGGGGTCGGATGCGGCCACGATGCCCGCCCCGGCCCAGATCGTGGCGGTGGTGGCCGAGAGGGTGGCCGAGCGGAGACCGACCATCCAGTCCCCGTCCCCGGATGCGTCGACCCAGCCAACCGGCCCCGCCCAGGGGCCCCGCGGTCCGGGCTCGAGCACCGCGATCAGCTCCAGGGCTTCGGCCCGGGGCACCCCGCCGACGGCCGGGGTGGGGTGCAGGGCCGCCACCAGCTCGAGCGCGCTCGGGACGTGCCCGTCCTCTTCGATGAGCCGCCCCTCGATCCGGGTGCCCAGGTGGGTCATGGTGTGCAGGGGCACCAGCGAGGGGGCGCTCGGGACGACCAGCTCACTGCAGCGCGGGTCGAGCACCCCGGCGATGTCGGCCACGACCAGCTCGTGCTCTTCTCGGTTCTTGGCCGAGCCGAGCAGGCGGTCACCGAGCTCCGCCGACCCCCAGGCCGCCTCGAGGGCGATCGTGCCTGCGAGGGGATGGGAGAGCACCCACCGGTTCCGGCGCGACACCAAGAGCTCGGGGGAGGCCCCGACGAACGCGCCCTGGCCACGACCGAAGAGGAACGAGGTCGCCGACGGCTCGTCGTCGGCCAGCCGCTTGAGCATGGCCGAGGGCACCACGGACGAGCCGGTCTCGACGACTAGGCGGCGAGCAAGGACGACCTTGCGCAGGGGCCCGTCGTGAATGGCCTTCGTCGCCCGCATCACTGCGTCGGGGTAGTCGGTCGGCCGAGACTCGAGGATCCGGGGCGTGCTCGGATGCTCGATCCGCCGGGGGGACGACACCTCGTGGAGGAGCCACTCCCGGGAGAGATCGGGAAGCGGGTCGTCGCCGACGACCGTGACCCACTCGGTCCCATCGGCGGCCCGTCCGTAGAGAACCGCCGGGACGACGAGCGCGCCGACCGCATCGATCTCAAAGGGGAGGGCGCCGAACGCGACCGGACCGGTGCCGGGCAGCCCGAGTGGGTCGTCGCGGTCGAGCGCGGCGAGCCACGCCACGGCGGCCAGACAGCCGGCCGGGTCGCCCAAGCCGTCGGGGAGCGGAAGCACCGCGGCGCGGCCCGATCCGGCCAGGGTCAGCGCCTGGTTGGCGAAGAACACGCCACCGTCGCCGGCCACCCGCCCGGGGTCGACAAGAGGTCCGGGGGGAAGGGGCCGGGTGAGGGCCCTCACTGCGCCGCGCCACCTTGGGGCATGCCCCGTCGGGTCGCGGTGAGCACCTGGCTCAGCCCGCCGTTCAAGAGTTGTCGCCCCACCGTGGCGAAGCCGGCGTCGGCGAGCATGCGGCGCAGCTCGTTGGCCTCGGGGAGATAGGCGGTCGACCGGGGCAGGTAGCGGTAGGCGGCGGCGTCGGACAGGAGTCCGCCGATCGCGGGCACACAGCGCCCGAACCACAGGTCAAAGCCCCGCCGCATGAGCGCATTGGTGGGCGACGCCACCTCGAGCACGGCCAGGCGCCCGCCGGGGCGGAGCACCCGGGCCGCCTCGGCGAGCGACGCCGGGAGGTCGGTGAAGTTGCGTAACGCGTAGCCGCACACCACGCCGTCGAGGGAGCCCGTCCGAAGCGGCAGCGCCACCGCGTCGGATTGCACCGCCGGGAAGGCGTGGTGGCGGGCCGCCAGCATTCCCTCCGAGAGGTCCGAACCGATGACCCGGCAACCTCGCCGCTCGACCAGGGCCGCGAAGTCACCGGTGCCGCAGGCGAGGTCGAGGACGGTCGATCCCGACGGCAGGCCGAGCGCGTCGAAGGTCCGGGCGCGCCAGCGCCGGTCCAGCCCGAAGGTGATGACCCGGTTGACGAGGTCGTAGCGGGGTGCGATGGCATCGAACATCGCCCGCACCTGTTCGGTCTTGGCGTCGCCGGTCGGCAGGTCGGCGCCCTGAGAAGGCGTGCCCCCCATCGTGCGGATCACCGGGGCACCGTGGCTCTCAACGGTAGAAGCGGTAGACCACCTGGGCCACGCAGGAGGGTTTGGGGGCGTCCTTCACCTCAAGCACCGCGTCGACGGTGACTTGCACGCCGCCCTGGACCTCCTCGACGGAGGCCAGGGTCGCGCCGAGGCGCAGCTCGGAGCCGACCGGGACCGGTGCCGGGAGCCGTACCTTGTTGGTCCCGTAGTTGACCCCCATGGTGATCCCCTGGACGGCCAGCACCTCGCCCAGCAGCACCGGGATCAGCGACAGCGTGAGGTATCCGTGGGCGATCGGCCCGCCGAAGGGCCCGCTCTTGGCCCGCTCTGGGTCCACGTGGATCCACTGGTGGTCGCCGGTCGCGTCCGCGAACAGGTTGACCCGCTCCTGGGTGATGGTCTGCCAACCGCTGTAACCGAGGTGCGAGCCCACCTTGGCGGGTAGCTCGGCGATGTCGATCACGGTGGTCATGGCCGGCTCCTGGTCACGTCGGGTCCGCCCGGTGGGGCGTTTTCACGTTAGATCACCGCAGGGCCCGTTCCCCAACCGGCGACGGCCCGACGGCGCCCTCAGCGAAACCAGATGCGCTGGTAGCGACGGCTCTCGGGATGCAGGAGCAGGACCACCAGTAGCGCTGCGAAGGCCAGGTTGAGCACCGAGGAGAGGCTCTTGGAGAAGGTAACGAAGGCGATCAGCTGGATGACCACGTAGATCGAGGCGGCCACCACCGCGACTCGGTAGCCCCAGCGCTTCTCATTGGCGATCCCGTTGGCCCCGACGGCCGCCACCAGCAGGATCAAGGGGAGGGTCGCCCCGAAGGCGATCAGGTACAGGATCGACAACGCCGCATTCAGGTAGCAGAACAGGACCCCCGCCTGGAGCGTCTGGGGCTGGCTCTGGTCGAACCACTTGCGGGGGGTCGCCACGGGATGATTCTGCCAGCGCCGAGACCAGAACGCAGGTCAGCGTACGCTTCCTCCGGCGCCGCGCGAGGAGGGTGATGGCGGGGACGCAACCAAAGCAGCCCGAAGACACCGACAACCAACACCACCATCGGAACCTCTCCGGCGGTGGGTTCCGGGCCGCGGTCTTCGGGCTGAGCGACGGGTTGGTGACCAACGTCTCGCTCATCTTGGGCGTTGCCGGCGCGCACCCGGGCGGCCCGTTCGTCCGCCTGGCCGGTGTGGCCGGGCTCGTCGCCGGCGCCTTCTCGATGGCGGCCGGAGAGTTCGTGTCCATGCGGGCCCAGAGCGAGCTGATGATGCGCGAGCTCGAGGTGGAGCGCGTGGCGATCCGGCGCTGGCCGAAGGACGAACGCGACGAGCTGGCGGCCATCTACAAGGAGCGGGGGATCGATCCTTCGGTTGCCGAGCAGCTGGTCGACCAGGTGATGAGCGACCCCGAGCTCGCACTCGAGACCCACGCGCGCGAGGAGCTCGGCTTTGACCTCCGCACCATCGGTTCGCCGATCCAGGCGTCGGTGTCGTCGTTCTTTTCGTTCGCCTTTGGCGCGGTGCTTCCCCTGATCCCGTGGCTCGTCGGTTCGGGCACCGCTGCGACGATCGCGTCGGTGATCATCGGAGCGGTCACCGCGTCGGCGGTCGGTTGGCTGCTCGGCCTCATGACCGGTCGTTCCAGGTGGCGCACCGCGCTCCGCCAGCTGGTGGTGGCCGCGGTCGCGGCCTCGGTTACCTTCGGCATCGGCCGTGCGGTCGGACTCGGAACGGGCACCTAGGCCTGCGAAGGCCATGGAAGCCGCCTGAGATCTCGGAGCGGGCGGTGATGGACCCTCCGGCGTAGGGACGTGGAACGGCCAGAAGGTGGGGATCTGGACGCTGAGCTTCGCGAGGGCCCTCGGTCGCGCCCGTGCGCTGCCGATGGTCACCCGAACATCACCATCACGGACCGGCAAAGCGCCCGACGATCACCGATGCGCTGACAACCCAGACGTGGTGGAGCCTTTGGTCGACCACGCATTCGCGGCGCTCACGTATGCCGACGCCAGGTCGTGCCAGCCGAGGTCAATTGGTGGATCGAGAATCAGACCTTCGAAGCTAGAGTCGGCGCCAGTGAAATTGGGGGGATGACCCTACGGGCTCGTCGGTTGTCGATGAACGCTTTCTGGCCTCAGGGGACGAGGCTGGGACCGCACCTGGCGACCGACGGTTTCGGCCTGATGTCGAGGGCCTTCGGGCGGTCGCCGTGGCGCTCGTCGTTCTTTACCATGCCGGTGTCCCCGGACTGACAGGCGGCTTTGTCGGGGTCGACGTCTTTTTCGTCATCTCCGGCTTCGTCATCACCGGCTTGCTGCTCAGAGAGCGCACCGGGACGGGTGGCACCTCGATCCTCGACTTCTATGCCCGACGATGCCGCCGCATCCTTCCGGCTGCGACCCTGGTCCTGCTGATCACGGTCTTCGCCACCTATTCCGTGCTCGGCGTCATCTCCGGCAACAGCACCGCGGACGACGGCCGGTGGGCGGGCGCCTTCCTTGCCAACTTCCATTTCGAGTCGGTCGGAACCAATTACCTATCGGCCCAACGTTTGCCTTCGCCGTTGCAGAACTATTGGTCCTTGTCGGTCGAAGAACAGTTCTACGTCGTCTACCCGACCCTCTTCCTCTTGGTGGCTCAGGTCAAGGGCCGCCTTTCGCTACGGGCCCGCATGGCGATCGCCCTCGGCGTCGTCATCGTTGGGTCCTATGGGTTGTCGGTCGTTCAGACCACGTCGCATCCGGCCACGGCCTATTTCTCCCCGTTCACCCGTGCCTGGGAGCTGGCCCTCGGGGCATTGGTTGCCGTGAGCACGGCGTGGTTGAAGCGAATCCCCGGCCGGGTCGGCGCGGTCCTCACCTGGGCCGGACTGGCCGCCATCGGCTGTTCAGCGGTTGCGTTCAATGCTCAGACGGCCTATCCGGGGTCACTGGTGGCGGTGCCGGTCGTGGGTGCGGCGCTGATCATCGCCGGAGGTGTGGCGATCCCCCGGTCTGGCGCCGAGACCCTGCTCGGGCTCGGTCCCTTCCGATGGCTTGGCAAACTCTCCTATTCGCTCTATCTGTGGCACTGGCCGATCCTCATCATCGCGGCGGAACACCTTGGAAGGACCAGTCTCCCCGTCGGGGACAACCTCCTCCTGGTGCTCTTGGCCCTGGCCATCTCCGTGACCACCTATCGGATGATCGAGAACCCCATCCGCCACTGGCGACGTCCGTCGCGCCAGAGCGTTGGTGCCGGAGTCGGACTGGTACTCACCACGGTCGTCCTGCTCTCCGTGATCATTTCAACCAGGACTGCGGCTTCGGCCACGT
>Ga0209415_10001081_pt1 | contig 51796 bp, 48 predicted proteins | sample PeaSoiSIISIP2007_FD_187696 | JGI IMG/M metagenome (GOLD analysis project Ga0209415, IMG submission 187696) | Peat soil microbial communities from Weissenstadt, Germany - SII-SIP-2007 (SPAdes) (version 2) | ecosystem: Environmental > Terrestrial > Soil > Wetlands > Peat | place: Germany... | reverse complement strand
CGCCCCTGTAGCTCAACTGGATAGAGCAGACGGTTTCTACCCGTCAGGTTGCGGGTTCGACTCCTGCCGGGGGCACGCCGACGCTCCGGGCGTGTCCGGCCGCCTACTCGGTCGTCGCGAGGCCCCAGATGGCCAAGAGGAAGAACACTCCCGCGAAGACCGCCACGACTCCGAGCTCCGCCGGGGTCGGCATGCGGTATCCGAAGACGCTCACCCCGGTCGGGAAGCGCGCCCGAGCCGCGGTGTTCATGTTCTGAGCCGCGAAGACAACCTTGCGCAGGGGGTCGACCGCGTAGGTCAGTGGATTCACCCGGGTGATCACGGTGAGCCAGCCCGGCAGATTGTTCAGGGGGAAGAGCGCGCCGGACAGGAAGAGCATCGGCATCATGAGCATCTGCATGACGACCTGGAACGCCTCCATCTTCTGGATCCGGCTGGCGACGAAGACACCGAAGGCGGTCACGGCGACCGCCATGACCAGCTCTAACGCGATGACCTCGGCGACGAGGAGCACCGTGAGGCGAACACCGACGAGGGGGGCCAGCACGAGCATGATCGCGCCCTGGGCCGCGGCGACGGTGGCGCCGCCGGCCGTCTTGCCCAGTACGAGGGCCGCTCGGCTCACCGGGGCGATCAGCATCTCGCGAAGGAAGCCGAACTCCCGGTCCCACACGATCGAGATGGCCGAGAACATCGCCGTCATGACCACCGTCATGGCCACCACGCCGGGGAACACGAACTGGCGGAAGTTGAACCCGCCGCTCGTGCCCACCAGCGAGCCCATGCCGTAGCCGAGGACGAAGAGGAACAGGACGGGCTGCATGAGGCCGCTGACGATGCGGGTGCGGTTTCGCGTATAGCGAATGAGTTCCCTGGTCCACACCATGCCCGCGACGCGAAGGTCGCCCGCGAGTCCGGCTCCACGCACGGGGGCTTCCTGGATCGTGGTCATCTCAACGGCGCCGCGCGCCGCGGGCTCGCATCATCATGGGCACCTGACTCTCGACGTGGTCCTCACGGATCTCGCGACCCGTGAAGTGCAAGAAGACGTCGTCCAGCGTCGGGCGGTGGGCCCGCACGGTTCGCACGGCCACGCCGACCGCACCGACCAGGTGGCTCACGGCCGCGTCGGCGTCCTCAACGAAGGCCGTCACGCCCGGGTTGGTCGCCTCCACGCGAAGTCCCAGTCGGCGCAACGCGCGCAGTGCAGCCTCATCGTCGGCGGTCTCGAGCACCACGGTGTCCATGCCGACCGCAGCCTTGAGGTTGGCTGGCGTGTCCAAGGCGATGATCTGGCCGTGATCGATGATCGCGATGCGGTCCGCGTACTCGGCCTCGTCCATGTAGTGGCTCGTGACGAAGATGGTGACGCCCTCCTCGGCGCGCATGCGTAGGACGTCCTCCCACATCAGCGCGCGGGTCTGGGGGTCCAGTCCGATGGTCGGTTCGTCCAGGAAGAGCACGGCGGGGGTGTGCAGCATTCCCCGGGCGATCTCCAGGCGCCGGGCCATCCCGCCCGAGAAGGTCGAGACGAGGTCGCGGCGCCGAGGGCTCAGTGCGACGAGGTCCAGGACCCGGGTGATGCGACCGTTGACCTCGTCGTGCGGAACGCCGTACAACACTGCGTGGAACCTCAGGTTCTCCTCGGCCGTCAGCTGCTCGTCGAGGGTCTGCTCCTGGAAGACGAGGCCGATGCGACTTCGCACGGAACGGGCGTCGGAGGCGACGTCGTGACCGGCGACGCGTGCGCGGCCTCGGGTGGGCCGGGCCAGCGTGCACAGCATGTTGATGGTGGTGGACTTGCCCGCACCGTTGGGACCGAGGAAGGCGAAGATCTCGCCGGGCAGGACCGAGAAGGAGACGTCGTTGACGGCGGTGAGCTCCCCGAAGCACTTGACCAGATGCTCAGCCTCGATCGCCGGGACCTGGCTCGCGGATCCGCTGAGGTCCCGCGGGCTCAGGGTCTCGACCACTGAACCCGTCCGCGTACGTGGCGAGGCTGTGCGAGGACCCTTCGCTCCATGCGTCAAGTCTCGCGGGACGCGCCAGGTGTCACGTAGGGGACATCGTCACAAGGTGGCCTCGGGTCGGGAAGGCGGGATTCGAACCCGCGACCTCCTGGTCCCAAACCAGGTGCGCTAACCAAGCTGCGCTACTTCCCGCCGTTCCATCGTGTCACACGCCCCAGCGCCCGACTCGGCGCGCGCCATCTTCGTAGGCTGCCCTGGGAGGGGAGTTGGCATGGACTACGAGTGGATCATTGACGGTCTGGACCAGACCTGGACCGCCCTCGGGCGGCTGCTGGACGGCGAGCCCCCCGAGTCCTACGACGCGGCCACGGTACTGCCGGGTTGGAGCGTGCGCGACGTGGTGAGTCACCTCGCGGGATTCGAGTCGATGCTGCGCGGAGGGCCGGTGCCGGCCCACGAGGGTCCGTGGCCGGCGTACGTGCACAATCCGATCGGCGAGGTCAACGAGGCGTTCGTCGAGGCCAATCGGGGGCGACCAGGCCCGGAGATCCTCGAGGAGTTCCGCGCGGCCACCGCCGCCTCATTGGCGGCGCTGCGCGAACTCGACGCCGCCGCGTGGGAGAAGGTCGGTTGGAGCCCGGAGGGTGACCGCCCCTATCACCGGTTCCAGGAGACCCGGCTCCTGGACAGCTGGATCCATCTCGAGGACGTCCGTGACGCGCTGGGCCGCGTCGCGGGCGATGACGAGGTCGGCGAGGAGGTCGTGCTGAACCGCTTCGAGGCGGCGCTGCCCTACATCGTGGGCAAGAAGGTCGGCGCGCCCGACGGCACGTTGGTCCGGCTCAACCTCACTGGTGCTCGGGCGCGTTCGGTCACGATCGCGGTGCGCGAGAGCCGCGCCGCCGCGCTGACCGCGACCGACCAGGCGCCGACGCTGGAGGTCACGACACCCGCGGGCCTCTTCTGGCGGCGAGCGGCGGGCCGAATCGGCGCCGATCAGTTCCTCTCGGGCAGCGCCGTGGCGGGCGACCGCGACATGGCGCGCGTGCTGTCCGAGGCGCTGCGCATCATGATCTAGGCGGGGGACCCTGCGCCGATGAGCCGGTAGGCTGGCGGCTCCTATGCGCGCGACCGCTACGACACTCGACGACCAAAAGGTCAAACTCCAGGTCGAGGTGGACGACGAGGAGATGGCCCAGGCCCTGGACGCGGCCGCGGCCTCGCTCTCCAAGCAGGTCAGCATCAAGGGATTCCGCAAGGGCAAGGTGCCCAAGAGCGTCCTGGTGGCGCACCTGGGCGGGCCGGAGGCGCTGCGCGCCGAGGCGATACGGTCGTCGCTGCCCGACTTCTACGCCCACGCCGTCGCTGACACGCTCATCGATCCGATCGGTCAGCCCGACATCACCATCATCAGCGGCGAGGACGACGGCCCCCTGACCTTCGACGTCGAAGTCGAGGTCCGCCCCGAGGTCTATCTGGACGGGTACCGCGAGCTGCGCGTGACGATTCCCTCGCCCAGCGTCACCGACGCCGAGGTTGACGCCCAGATCGACCACTTCCGCGAGACCGACGCCGTCCTCAACGAGGTCGACCGTCCCATCGTCACCGGCGACCTGGTCACGCTCGACCTGCGCGTGTCCCAGATCGCCACGGACGTCGAGCCGATGGAACTGTCGGACTACATGTACACGGTCGGATCGGGGGCGATCACCGATGGGGTCGACGAGCTCATCCTCGGGTTGCGCGCGGGCGAGGAACTGAAGGTGAACGGGAGCCTCGAGCAGGGTGTCGTCGCGACGTACGAGCTGACCTTGAAGCAGGTCAAGGAGCGAGTTCTGCCCGAGCTCACCGACGAGTGGGTTTCGGAGAACACCGAGTGGGCGGGCGTGCAGGAGATGCGCGAGGCCGTCATCGACCAATTGCGCCGGCGCCGCATCGTCGAGGCGCAGATGTCCCAACGCGACGCGACGCTCTTCGCGCTGAGCAACCTGGTGCCCGAGACACTGGTGCCCGAGACGCTGGTGACCGCCGAGACCAACGAGCGACTCCACGACCTGGGACACCGCCTCGCCGAGCAGAACCTCACGCTGGAGACCTTCCTGACGGTGACGAACCAGCAGTCCGACCAGCTGCTCGAGACCCTGCGCGGCGACGCGGTGCGAGCGGTACGCGTCGACCTGGCCATGCGCGCGCTCGTCAGGGCCGAAGGGCTCGAGCCGAACGAGGCGGAGGTGGACGACGAGCTGTCCAAGACCGCCGACGCGATGGGGTCCACCACCGAGACGCTGCGACGCAACCTGCGAGACACCGGGCGCGTCGTCGCGTTCACCTCCGAGGTCGCCAAGATGAAGGCGTCGAGGTGGCTGAGCGAGAACGTGACCTACGTCGATCCGGCTGGCGTGGAGATCGACCGCGCGCTGATGCGCGCGGACCAGTCGGACACGCCCGACGCCTAAGGTGGTCGCGTGAACGAATCCCACCGAGCCCAGAACTACCTCGTCCCGACGGTCGTCGAGTCGTCCAACCGGGGCGAGCGGGCCTACGACCTCTACAGCCGCCTCCTGCGCGAGCGCATCATCTTCCTCGGCACGCCGATCGACGACACGGTGGCCAATCTCATCTGCGCCCAGCTGCTGTTCCTCGAGTCCGAGGACCCCGACAAGGACATCAACCTCTACATCAACTCGCCGGGCGGCGACATCACGGGCCTCCTGGCCGTCTACGACACGATGAAGTACATCAAGCCCGACGTCTCCACCTTCTGCTTCGGGCAGGCGGCGTCGGCCGCGGCGGTCCTGCTGGGCGCGGGCGCCAAGGGCAAGCGTTACGCCCTGCCGCACGCGCGCGTCCTGCTGCACCAGCCGTGGGGCGGCGTCGGGGGACAGGCGTCCGACATCGAGATCCAGGCCCGCGAGATCATGCGGATGAAGGACATGATCAACACGATGCTCTCGAACGACACGGGCCAGACGGTCGAGCGCATCACCAAGGACACCGACCGCGACTACATCATCGAGGCCCACGAGGCCGTTGAATACGGCCTGATCGACGAGGTGATCACCGCGCGGCCGTAAGTACCGCCCGAGGCGCGGGCCGCCTCGTAGGATGTTCGAGGCGGAGGTCGTGTCGGAGGAAACGTGGCAAAGTTTGGCGAAGGCAACGACCTGATCAAGTGCAGCTTCTGCGCGAAGGGTCAAAAGCAGGTCAAGAAACTCATCGCGGGCCCCAGCGTCTACATCTGCGACGAGTGCATCGACCTGTGCAACGACATCATCGCCGACGAGTTCGGCGACCGTCCCGAGTTCGTCCTCGACGAGTTGCCGACGCCGCGCGAGATCTCCTCGTTCCTCGACGACTTCGTCATCGGCCAGACCGACGCCAAGAAGATCCTGTCGGTCGCCGTGTACAACCATTACAAGCGGATCCAGTCCGGGCCGCTGCACGACGACGACGTCGAGGTTGCCAAGTCCAACGTCCTGCTCCTTGGTCCGACCGGGTGTGGCAAGACCTTCCTGGCCCAGACGCTCGCGCGCATGCTCAACGTGCCCTTCGCCATCGCGGACGCCACCGCCCTGACCGAGGCGGGCTACGTCGGCGAGGACGTCGAGAACATCTTGCTGAAGCTCCTCTCGGCCGCCGATTTCGACGTGAAGCGCGCCGAGCGCGGCATCATCTACATCGACGAGATCGACAAGATCGCGCGCAAGGCCGAGAACCCGTCGATCACGCGCGACGTGTCGGGCGAGGGTGTTCAACAGGCGCTGCTCAAGATCCTCGAGGGCACGGTGGCCAGCGTCCCGCCCCAGGGCGGACGCAAGCACCCGCACCAGGAGTTCATCACCATCGACACCTCGAACATCCTGTTCATCTGCGGCGGCGCGTTCTCGGGGCTCGAAGAGATCATCGAACGACGCCTCGGCAAGAAGTCGATGGGCTTCAACGCTCCGGTTGAGTCGCGTCGGGTGGGCGACATCGAGCTCTTCCGCAACGCGCTGCCCGAAGACCTGATCAAGTTCGGGCTGATCCCCGAGTTCATCGGCCGCCTGCCCATCGTCGGGGCGGTCCAGCAGCTCGACCGCGACATGCTGATTCGCGTGCTCACCGAGCCGAAGAACTCTCTGGTCAAGCAGTTCTGCCAGGTCCTCGCGATGGACGGTGTCGAGTTGATCATCGAGCCGGACGCGTTGGTGGCGATCGCCGACCTCGCGCTCGAGCGCGGCACGGGCGCGCGCGGCCTGCGATCCATCCTGGAGAACGTCCTGCTCGAACCGATGTTCGACGTTCCCGGGCGCAGCGACGTCGTGCGCTGCGTGGTCACCGACGTGGTCGTTCGCGAGCAGACCGTGCCCGCGTACGAGCTGCGAAAGGCGACGAGGACCCGTCGCGCGAGCTAGCTCGTGCGCTTCACCGCTTACGTCGACGCCCTGACCTGGCTCGAGTCGCACGTCGACTACGAACGCGTCGCGCCCAACCGCCAGAGCGTCCCCACGCTCCAGCCCGTGCGCGACGCGCTGGCCCTGTTCGCCGATCCCGAGCGCGACTATCCCTCGATCCACGTGACCGGCACGAACGGCAAGGGGACCACGTGCACGCTGGCCAGCGCCTTGCTGGCGCGCACCGGGCTTCGGGTGGGTACCTTCACCAGTCCCGACCTGCACGCGGTGAACGAGCGCATCGCGGTGAACGGCGAGCCGGTCGACGACGAGGCGTTCGTCGGGCTCATGAGCCGCTTGGCCGACGCGGAGTCGGCGGGCGGCGCCGAGCTCACGCGATTCGAGCTGCTGACGGTCGCGGCCCTCCTGCACTTCTCCGACGAGGGAGTCGACGTCGCGGTGGTCGAGGTCGGCATGGGGGGAACCTGGGACTCGACGAACGTCATCGACGCCGAGGTGGCGGTGCTGACCAACGTTGATCTGGACCACACCGCGGTCCTGGGGACGTCGGTGGGCGAGATCGCCGCGGACAAGGTCGGGATCTTCCGGCCCGGCGCGATCGCGGTCCTGTCGACGACCAATTCGGTGGTGACCGAGATCGCCCGGGCGCGCGCCGCGGCGCTGGGCACCACCCTCTGGGCGCTCGACGTCGACTTCTTCCTGGAGCACAATGACCTGGCGGTCGGGGGCCGGGCGATCACCCTGCGCACGCCCTACGTCCGTTACGACGAAGTCCTCGTGACGTTGCACGGCATCCACCAGGGCGTCAACGCCGCCGCCGCGATCGTGGCCGCGGAGGCGTTCCTCGGCCGGGCCCTCGGCGACGAGGTCGTCGTCTCGACGCTGGCCGGCGCGAAGATGCCCGGTCGCAGCGAGCTCATCTCGCGTCGACCCATGATCGTGGTCGACGGCGCGCACAATCCCGCGGGGATGCGTGCCCTGGCCGCCACGCTGGACGGCGCGTTCCACGTCGACGGCGAACGTCGTTGCGTGATTGGGATGCTCACCGGTCGCGACGTCGACGACATGGTGGCGCCGCTCGTAGCGATGGGCTTCACCGAGTTCCACTGCTGCGCCCCGCACTCACCGCGCGCACTGAGTGCAGCCGCGGTGGCCGAGGCGGTGCGGCGCGCGGGGGCGATCGCCTTCGAGCATCCGAGCTCTGCCTCGGCCCTCGCGCACGCGCGCGAGCGATCCACCGACGACGACCTCATCGTGGTCGCGGGAAGTCTCTACCTCGTCGCCGAGGTGCGAGGAGAGGTGCTGCACGTGGCGTCGCGCCACCTCGCGTAGGACTGTTAGATTTCAGCGTCGTGAACCGAACACTCGTCATCGTCAAGCCCGACGCCGTCGCGCGAGGGCTCGTGGGCGAGATCGTGGGCCGCCTCGAGGCGAAGCAGCTGCGCGTCACGCACGCCCAGATGCGCGTGATCGATCGCGACACCGCCGCGCGCCATTACGCGGAGCACGAGGGGCGTGCCTACTACGAGGGCTTGGTCGAGTTCATCACGAGCGGACCGGTGCTCGTGATGATCGTCGAAGGCCCCGACGAGACCTGGCGGGTCGTGCGATCGATGATGGGCGCGACCGATCCGCTCGAGGCGGCGCCCGGAACGATACGCGGCGACCTGGCGCGCGAGACCCAACGAAACCTCATCCACGGCTCGGATTCAGCCGAGTCTGCGGCCCGCGAGATAGATATCTTCTTTCCAAATCAGGATTGAGGACCCGCCACTGGTCACGGTGGCCGGTTGTGTCGTAGCCTTGGTGCACTACGTGAGTGCGCGCGGCGCTTCGTCAAAGGGTTCGTATGGTTGACAATCGCTTTTCACTGCTCGGTCGGGACATGGCGGTCGACCTCGGGACGGCCAACACGCTGGTCTACGTGCGGGGGCGCGGCATCATCCTCAATGAGCCCTCGGTGGTGGCCATCGACATCAAGGATGGCAAGCCCCTCGCGGTGGGGGCCGAGGCCAAGCGGATGATCGGACGCACCCCCAGCAACATCCAGGCGATCCGGCCGCTGAAGGACGGCGTAATCGCCGACTTCGAGATCTGCGAGAAGATGCTGCGCTACTTCATCCACCGAGTCCACCAGCGCCGCTTCGCCAAGCCGCGAATGGTCATCTGCGTCCCGTCGGGCATCACCGGCGTCGAGCAGCGCGCCGTCATGGAGGCCGCGGAGTTCGCCGGCGCGCGCAAGGCCTACATCATCGAAGAGCCCATGGCCGCGGCGATCGGTGCGGGGCTGCCGATCCACGAGCCGAGCGGCAACATGGTCGTCGACATCGGCGGCGGCACGACCGAGGTCGCGGTGATCTCGTTGGGCGGGATCGTGACCAGCCAGTCGATCCGCGTCGGCGGCGATGAGCTCGACGAGGCGCTCGTCACGTACGTGAAGAAGGAGTTCCAGCTGGCCCTCGGAGAGAGGACGGCCGAGGAGATCAAGATCCAGCTGGGTTCGGCCTACCCGCTCGAAGAGGAATTGCGCGCGGAGATCCGCGGGCGCGACCTGGTGACCGGACTGCCCAAGACCGTGATCATCTCGACCGAGCAGATCCGCCAGGCGATCGAGGAGCCGGTCCAGGCCATCGTCGACGCCGTCAAGGTCACGCTCGACCGAACGCCGCCGGAGCTCTCCTCGGACCTGATGGAGCAGGGGATCGTGCTCACGGGCGGCGGGGCGCTGCTGCACGGCCTCGCCGCGCGCCTGGAGTTCGAGACGAACATGCCGATCATCGTGGCCGACGACCCCCTCTTCAGCGTGGCGCTAGGAGCGGGCATGTGCCTGGAGGAACTCGACGCGTTCTCGCGCATGCTAAAGACCAGTCCGACGCGCTAAAGCGTGGCGACCAGTCGTTCGCGCCGGCGACTGTGGACCGTCGCCGCGGCCACCGCCGTGGTCGTGACCATCCTGTACAGCACCGGCGGCGTGGTGTCGGGGCTGCGCGGCGCGGCCAACCTGGTCGTCAAGCCCTTCAGCTGGAGCGTCAACGAGATCGCCCGGCCGCTCGGGCATCTCTTCGCGGGGGCCGTGAACTACTCGGACGTGGTGGCCCAGAACCAGCGGCTGCGCTATGAGCTGGGCCAGGCGCGCCAGCTGGCCGACGAGCAGTGGGCGCTCGTGCGCCAGCTCACCGAGATCACGACCGCGCTGCACGTCCCCTTCGTCGGCGGTCTCGGCACGGTGGCGGCCCAGGTGACCACGCTGTCACCCACCAGCTTCGCCGCCACCATCGACATCTCGCGGGGCCGCAACGACGGTGTCCTGACGGGCATGCCGGTCGTGGCCAACGGTGGCCTGGTGGGTGTGGTCATCTCCACCACGCCCCACGGCGCGACCGTGCGCCTGATCAGCGACGTGAACTCGGCGGTCGGCGTGACCTTCGGGGCCGGGACCAGTTCGCTGATCGTGAGCGGGCGGGGCGTCAACAACGGGCTGGGCGCCACGTCGGTGCCGCTGGCCACCACGCTGCGCCCGGGCACCCTGCTCAGCACCGACGGGCTGGCCGGCGGCCTCTTCCCGCCGGGACTGCCGGTGGCCAAGGTGTCGGCGATCTCGCTGACCCCCGGAGCCGCCACCTACGACGTGTCGGTGCGTCCGACGGCTGACCTGCGGCACCTGCTCTACGTCGACGTCGTGCTGTGGGAGCCCTCGACGTGAGGCGGGCCCTTCTGCCCCTGGTGATCGTCACGCTCTTCGTCGTGGGCGCACAGCTGGCGATCTTCACGACCCTGCGAATCGCCGGCGTCGTCATCATGCTGGTGTGGCTCTGGCCGCTGGCGATGGGACTGGCCGGCTACACCGCGCTCGGTGTCGTGGCCGGCGTGGTCGCCGGTGTGTTCTTCGACACCCACGGCTCCACACCCTTCGGCCTCAGCGTGCTGGTGGCGGTGACGCTGGCCTACGGCGCGTCGCGGCTCGGCCGCGAGGGCGTGGGAGACCTCGACTCGGCCGCGTGGTGGGTCACGCCGCTGCTGGGCGCCCTCGGTGGATTCCTGGCCCCGCTGCTCTTCGTCGGCTTCGGCCTCTTCACGCTCGACGTGGGCCTGTGGCGCGGCAGCCTGCTCGTCGCGATGGTGGTCAACGCGCTCGCCTTCTTCGTGCTGGCGCGCCCGGCCACTCGCGTGGCGCGCGCGGTGGGTCGCCTCGGTGAGCGGGTGCGTCGGTGAAGGGCTCGTGGCGAGACCGTCCCACCGGCTCGGTCTTCTCGCGCCTGTGGCGCCCGTGGGTGTCGCTCAACCCCTTCCGGGGTCGGGGTCGCCGGATCAACGAGTCGCGCCCGGTGGGCATCCGCGACCTCGTCGCCGGACCCGAGGAGGTCAGGGCTCGCCCGGAGCGGCGCTGGCGCATCATCGGCGGCTTCTTCGCGATCCTGTTCCTGCTTCTCATGGGCAGGCTCTTCGTCCTGCAGGTCCTCAACTACAAGACGTCGGTGGCCGCGGTGGAGTCGAACTCCCTGCGGCCGACGTCGATTCCGGCGCCGCGCGGCTACATCGTCGACCGCCACGAGCAACCGCTCGTCGCCAACGTCACGACGACCGAGATCCAGCTGTCGCGCGCCGAGGCGGCGTTGGACCCCGCCATCAAGGGATCGCTCTCGCTGCTCACCGGGGTCAGCGTCGCGCAGATCAACGCCGATCTCTCCAACCTCCAGTACAACCCCTACCAGCCCGCGCCGGTCATGCTCAACGCTCCGGCCAGCGTGGTCGAGTACCTGCGGCTGCACCCCAAGGAGTTCCCGGGCGTGTCGGTGCTCGACGTGACCAAGCGCACCTATCCGCTCGGTGGCACCGTGGGCAGCCAGGTCCTGGGCTACGTGGGTCCCATCACCGGCGCCGAGATCGCGGCCCACCCCAACCAGGGCTACCAGACCGACTCGACGATCGGCAAGACCGGCGTCGAGTCGTACTACGAGCAGTACCTGCGCGGGCGCGACGGGACGCGCACGATCGAGGTCGACGCCTACGGCAACATCCTGGGAGCGATCAGGTCGACCCCGCCGGTCGGCGGCGACACGGTGGTGCTCAACATCGACCAGGGACTCCAGAAGGCGCTCGACACCTACCTGGCCCAGGACATCCTGCGCAACCGCACCATCCCGGATCCGCGCTCGGGCAAGCTCCCGCCGTCGATCAACGGGGCGGCCGTGGTGCTCGACCCCAACACGGGTGCGGTGCTCGCGATGTCGAGCTACCCCTCGTACAACCTGAGCAACTTCGTCAACGGCCTCACCGAGACGCAGTTCAAGGCGCTGCTCGCGGTGGGGGCGTTCAACAACTACGCCATCCAGGGCCTGTACACCCCGGGCAGCACGTTCAAGCTCATCTCGGCCACCGCCCAGCTCCAGACGGGGATCCTGTCGCCGAACGCGATCGTCGACGACACCGGCAGCTTCAAGGTCCCCGGGTGCCTCCAAGGCGCGCACGGGTGCGTCTTCCACGACGACGAGACGACCGGCTCGGGCCTGATCAACCTGCCCGAGGCCCTGACGCGCTCGTCGGACTACTACTTCTACAACCTGGGCTACCTCTTCTGGGCCAACCGCGGGCGCTACGGAGAGACGCCGATCCAGAACGTCGCCGCCGGGTACGGGCTGGGCCAGTACACCAACATCGACCTGCCCAACGAGACCCAGGGCCGCGTCGACTCGCCAACGGTGCGCCGCCAGCTCCACGCCGCGGCGCCCAAGGCCTTCCCCAACGTCGCGTGGTACACGGGCGACAACATCGAGATGGCCTTCGGCCAAGGGACCACCGCGGTCACCCCCATCGAGCTGGCGACCGCCTACGCCACCTTCGCCAACGGGGGCACGCGCTACACGCCCGAGGTCGCCGCGGCCGTGCTCGACCCGCACGGCAAGGTGGTCGAGCGCTACCTGCCGCGCGTCGTGGGCCACGTGTCGCTGCCGGCGCGCGTGCGCGGCCCGATCCTCGAGGGCCTCACCGGCGTGGTGGAGAACCCCGCGGGCACCGCGTACTACCCGTTCCACCACTACGTGCACTTCTCGCTGGCCAACTTCCCGATCGCCGGCAAGACCGGGACGGCCTCGAACGCCCCGGGCCAGGAGCCCAACTCGTGGTTCGTCGGCTTCGGGCCGATCGCGCACCCCAAGTACGTCGTGCTCTGCGTGATCGGCCAGGGCGGCTACGGCGCCAACGCCGCGGCGCCGGTCGTGGCCGAGACCTTCAACTACCTCGTGGCCCACCCGGTGACGCCGGTCACGCTCAAGGCCCCGCGCACGATCGGGCGATCGACGGCCACGACGACGACGAGTTCGCCCGGCTAGGGCGCCGGCGAGTATCCTGGTACCAAGGGCGCGGCCCGCCGAAGGCGACGCGCGAGACAAACTTCGCGGGGGCGCGGTCGAAAGCCCCGGACCCGCATACATCGAGGACACCGTGGCCGACACCCAAGACTTCACCGTCGACTTAGCGTGGCCCCGCCTCGCCGCCGTCCCTGGCGCCCGCCGTGACCCTGATCGCACCGGGCGCCTCGCGTCGCGTGCGCTCACCCCCGGGGGCGCGCCGCGCCCCGCCACCCATCAGAACGCAAGGAGTCCTCGTCGTGATCGACGACACCACCAACCCCACACCCACCCCGTCCTCGCCTCCCCCTAGTCCGCGGGTGGGCGACACCCGCCCGGCGCCGCGAATCGGCGACACCCGTCCGGGCACGCCCTCGACGCCCCCGGCGTCCAACGGACCCGGAGCCACGGGCGGCGGTCGGCGACGCCGCGGGGGACGCGGGCGCGGCAGCGCCCCGTCCGGTCGGGCGGCCGGTCCGCGCCCCAGCGAAGCGCCGGTCGAGGCCTCCGCGCCCGAAGGCGCCGCCGAGGGAGGACGCGCGCGAGGCCGGCGCCGACGCGGCGGCGAGCGCCGGGTGCGGGCCCAGGGCCGCTACCTCATGTGCGTGCACACCACGTCCGACGCCACTCACATCGCCACCCTCGAAGGCCGCTCGATGGTCGAGTACGTCGTGGCCAAGGCCGCCGACGAGACGAACCAGATCGACGGCAACATCTACGTCGGGCGCATCCAGAACGTCCTGCCGGGCATGGAACTGGCCTTCGTGGACATCGGCATCCCGAAGAACGCCGTCCTCTACCGCGGCGACGTCGCGTTCGACCAGGACGACCTGGAGGGCCGCACGCCCGGCGACCGGCGCATCGAGCAGATGATCCGCTCGGGCCAGACGGTCGTGTGCCAGGTCACGAAGAACGCCATCGGCGCCAAGGGCGCGCGCCTCACCCAGGAGGTGTCGATCCCCGGGCGCTTCGCGGTGCTGGTACCCAACTCGTCGACCGTGGGCATCTCCAAGCGGCTGCCCGACGGCGAGCGCCGCCGCCTGCGCAAGATCATCGACGAGGTCAAGCCCGAGCGTCACGGGCTGATCATCCGCACCGCCGCCGAGGGCGTGAGCGCCGAGGACCTGGCGCGCGACGTCGCGTCGCTCGCCGAGAAGTGGTCGGCCATCGAGGCCGAGGTCGCCAAGTCCAATCAGCCGCGCCTGATCTACCGTGACCTGGACCTCGCGGTGCGCGTGCTGCGCGAGGAGCTCAACGACGACTATCGCGGCGTGCTCATCGACGACCACGACCTCTACGAGAAGGTCCGCGAGTACGTGGTGGCGGTGAACCCCGAGCTGGCCGACCGGGTCGAGTACTACGACCGCACGAGCGAGGAGCTGCCCCTCTTCGAGCGGTACTTCGTGCACGAGCAGCTCCACCGCGCCCTCGACCGCAAGGTCTTCTTGCCGTCGGGCGGGTCGCTCATCGTCGAGCGCACCGAGGCGCTCACGGTGATCGACGTCAACACCGGCAAGAACGTGGGGTCGACCAACCTCGAAGAGACGGTCTTTCGCAACAACCTGGAGGCCGCCGAGGAGGTCGCGCGACAGCTGCGGCTGCGCGACATCGGCGGCATCATCGTGATCGACTTCATCGACATGGAGTCCAAGCCCAACCGCGAGGCCGTCGCCTCCGCGCTGCGCCAGGCCCTCTCGCGTGACAAGACCCGCACGCAGGTCTTCGACATCTCCGAACTGGGGCTCGTCGAGATGACCCGCAAGCGCGTCAACGAAGGGCTCTTGGAGTCGGTGTCGACGGTGTGCTCGGTGTGCGACGGGCGCGGTTTCCTGGTCTCGACTGGTCTGTAGGGTTCGGGCCCGCGCGCCGTGGGCTAGTATGGACACCTTATGTACGCCGTCATCCGAGTAGGAACCTCCCAAGAGCGGGTCACCGAGGGCCAGGTGGTCCGCGTCGACCTGCGTCCCGAGGAGGTCGGGACCGCGGTCACGTTCGTGCCGGTCCTGCTGGTCGACGGCGACAAGGTGGTGGCCGGCCCCGCGCTCAAGGGCGCCTCGGTCACGGCCACGATCATCGGCGACGAGAAGGGCCCCAAGATCCACGGCCTGACCTACAAGCCCAAGTCGCGCCAGCGCCGCCACTGGGGTCACCGCCAGAAGTACTCGACGGTCGAGATCACCAAGATCTCGGCCAAGGCCTAGGGAGGTCCGATGTCCAAGACCAAGGGTGGCGGTTCGACGAGGAACGGACGTGACTCCAACGCCCAGCGCCTCGGGGTCAAGGCGTTCGATGGAACGTCGGTTTCGACAGGGAGCATCATCGTCCGCCAGCGCGGCACCCGGTTCCACCCGGGGCGCAACGTCGGCATCGGCAAGGACGACACCCTGTTCGCGCTCGCCGAAGGGAAAGTGAAGTTTGGCTACCGCGGCGGCCGAAAGCTGGTCGACGTTCTCGTCGATTGAGCTTTCCTCCTAAAACAGACGACCCCCGGGCGCGAGCCCGGGGGTCGTCTGTTGTCGTTGCGAGAACTATGAGCTCTTCACGGCCTTCTTGAAGGTCGAGCCGATCGAGACCTTCGGGGCCTTGGAGGCCGCGACTTGGATGGCCTCACCGGTCTGGGGATTGCGGGCGGTGCGGGCCTTGCGGTCGACACGCTCAAAGGACAAGAAGCCCGACAGCACAATCTTCTCGCCGTGGGATACGCCGCGAACGACCACGTCTTCGAAGGACTTCAGCACCTCGGCGACCGTGTTCTTGGCGGCCCCGCTCTCGGCAACAATTGCATCTACCAACTCGGCCTTGTTCACCGGTCGACTCCTTTATCTTTTCTGGACAACGGCCGGGCGATCTCCCAGCCACCAGGTCCATCTTTATCGCCAAAGGCTTGAAAAATGGGGATTTCTCAGGACTCTCGCAGACTTGGCGCGTAGGGGGCGCGCTAAACCACCTGATGGGAAGGATTTTCAGCCGGAGCGAGGCCCGGACCCGGGGGAGCGGCGGGCCTACCATGGAGCCGTGGAACCGCTAAATCGCAAGAGATTGACGCAACTGGCGGCCGTCGAGCGGGCCTCCTACCACGAGCGCCATCCCGAGTCTCGCGCGCTGCACGAGGCCGCCGACCACCTCGTCGCGCGGGTCCCCATGACGTGGATGGGCAAGTGGGCGGGCGGCTTCCCCCTGGGATTCGCCACGGCGCGCGGGGCCACGCTCACCGACCTCGACGGCCACGAGCTCATCGACTTCGCCCTCGGTGACACCGGCGCGATGGCCGGGCATTCGCCCGACGCCCTGGTCGCGGCGCTGGCCGACCGGGTCGGGCGTCGCGGCGGCGTCACCACGATGCTGCCCAACGAGGACGCGGAGTGGGTGGGAGCGGAGCTGGCCCGGCGCTTCGGCGTCGCGAAGTGGTCCTTCACCTTGTCGGCCACCGACGCGAACCGCTGGGTGCTGCGACTGGCCCGGCTCATCACGGGCCGGCCCAAGGTCCTCGTGTTCTCTCACTCCTACCACGGCACCGTGGACGAGTCCTTCGTCGTCGTCGAGGACGGTCGGGCGCGATCGCGCCCGGGCAACGTAGGCCCGGCCGTCGACCCGACCACCACCACGCGCGTCGTGGAGTTCAACGACCTCGACGCGCTCGGCGCCGCGCTCGCGCACCGCGACGTGGCCGCGGTGCTCGCCGAGCCCGCGCTGACCAACGTCGGTATCGTGCTCGCCCAGCCGGGCTACCTCGAGGGCGTTCGCCAGATCTGCGACGAGACCGAGACGCTGCTCATCTTCGACGAGACCCACACCTTCTCGGCCGGTCCCGGAGGGGCGACGCGCCGATTCGGCCTGCGCCCCGACGCGCTCACCATCGGCAAGTCCCTCGGCGGGGGTGTGCCGTGCGGCGCCTACGGGCTCAGCGAGGAGCTCGCCGCTCGACTCGACGTGGCGCTGGCGGGCGGCGCCGACATCCAAGACGTCGGTGGCGTCGGCGGAACCCTCGCCGGCAACGCGATGAGCCTGGCCGCGATGCGCGCCGTGCTGGGCGAGGTCCTCACCGACGACGCCTTCGCGGCGATGGAGCGGCGCGCGACACTCTTCGCGCGTGGCGTCGGCGACGCCATCGCGCGCCACGGCCTGGCGTGGTCGGTCAGCCAGCTCGGCGCGCGCTGCGAGTACCGCTTCGCGTTTCCCGCGCCGACCAGCGGCGGGCAGTCCGCGGCGTCGGCCGATGCCCTGCTCGAGGAGTACCTGCACCTCTACGGCGTCAACCGCGGCGTCCTGCTCACGCCGTTCCACAACATGGCGCTGATGTGCCCGGCGACGAGCGACGCCCACGTCGGGGTCCACACCGAGCTCTTCGACCAGGCGGTCGCCGCGCTGCGCGACTGAGGGCCGCGGCACTCCCTCGTAGGATTGGTCCATGTCTCCCTTCGTCGATTCGGCCCAGCTGCACGCCAAGGCCGGTGACGGGGGGGCGGGGTGCGTGAGCTTTCGCCGCGAGGCCCACGTGGCCAAGGGCGGCCCGGACGGCGGCGACGGGGGCCACGGCGGCGACGTCTGGCTCGTCGCCGACCCCAACCACGCGTCGCTGCTGGGCTTTCGCGACCACCCGTTTCGCCGCGGCGGCGACGGCGCGCACGGCAGCTCGAAGCGCCAGCACGGCGCCAGCGGGGCGGACGTGGAGGTCCGGGTGCCGGTCGGCACCATCGTGCACGACCGTGGCCGAGGCGAGACGCTGGTCGACCTCGCCGGTCCGGGCGACCGGTGGCGGGCCGCCCAGGGCGGGCTGGGAGGAGCGGGCAACGCCCGATTCCTCTCGAATCGCCGTCGCGCGCCGGCCTTCGCCGAGCAGGGCGAGCGGGGCGAGGAGCGTTGGTACGACCTGGAGTTGAAGCTCCAGGCCGACGTCGCCCTGATCGGCTTTCCCAACGTCGGCAAGTCCACGCTCATCGCCGCGGTGTCGGCCGCTCGCCCCAAGGTCGCCGACTACCCGTTCACGACCCTCGTCCCGCACCTGGGCGTGGTGCGCGTCGGGGAGCGCCGCGGTCGGCCCGACGACGCCACGGAGTTCGTCGTCGCCGACATCCCCGGTCTGATCGAGGGGGCGGCCGAGGGGCGCGGCCTCGGACACGACTTCCTGCGCCACGTCGAGCGCGCGCGCGTCCTGTGCGTCCTGGTGGACCTGTCGGCCGGTGCGCCGATGGACCCCGGGGCCCAGCGCGACGTGCTGTTGGCCGAGCTCGGCAACTACCGCGCCGATCTGCTCACCCGCCCCCGGGTGGTCGTCGGGTCCAAGGTCGACGTCGCCGAGCACGAGGTCGACGGCGTGGCCACGATCTCGGCGGTGACCGGCGAGGGGCTCGACGAGCTGGTCGCGCGGTGGGCGAGCCTGGTCAGCGCGGCGCGCCGCGACGAGATTGACTCGGTCGCGCGCGCGGTCGTCGTGCACCGGCCGGTGCCCGAGGAGGTCACGGTCGAGCGTCGCGGCGAGCGCTCGTGGCTGGTGGCCGGACGTCCGGCGCTGCGCGCGGTGCGCATGAACGACCTGACCGACGACGAGGCGCTGGCCGAGGTCGTCCGGCGCCTGAAGGACCTCGGCGTCGACCGGCTCCTGGGGCGCGCCGGGGCGCGCGACGGCGACGAGGTGAGCGTGGGACAGCTCACGTTCGAGTGGTTCCGCGACGACGCGAGCGCCGGACTCGACGCCGCGCCGCATCGCACCACGCGGCGCGAGCGACTCGCGCGCCACGGCCGTCTCGACCCGGGGACCGGTGATGGCGACGCGTAGCGCGGTCGTCAAGATCGGCACGACGTCGGTGACCGACGACGCCGGCGGCGTCGACGTCGAGGTGCTCGACTCGCTGGCCCGCGACGTGGTGGACCTGCGCGACGAGGGATGGACGGTCGTCGTCGTAACCTCCGGCGCCATCAACGCGGGGTGGCGCGAGGTCGGCGCGGGCCGGCGACGGCCCACGGACGCCGTGACCCTCCAGGCGGTCTCCGCCGTCGGCCAGCCGCTCTTGATGCACGCGTGGCGCGACGCCTTCGCCCGGGCGGGCGCGCCCGTGGGCCAGGTGCTGCTCGCCCCCCTCGACTTCTCGCATCGCGGGCAGTACCTGCACGCGCGCGACACGCTGGGCGCGCTGCACTCGCTCGGCGTGGTCGCCATCGTCAACGAGAACGACGCCGTGGCCGACGAGGAGATCCGCTACGGCGACAACGACCGCTTGGCCGCGCTGGTGGCCAACCTCGTCGCCGCGTCGCACCTGGTCCTGCTCACCGACACCGAGGGGCTGCTCACCGCGGACCCGCGCCTCGACGACACGGCCACGCTGATCGAAGAGGTCGCGGCCATCGACGCCGACCTGCTGGGCCTGGCCGGGGCGAGCCGTTCGGGCGTGGGCAGCGGCGGGATGGCCTCCAAGCTGGCGGCGGCGCGCATGGCCACGTGGTCGGGCGTGACGACGGTGATCGCGCCGGCGCGCGCAGCCCGCCCGCTGCGCCAGGCCCTCGAGGGCGGCCCGGGGTCCGGGACGACCTTTCGGGCCCGGGCCACGCGGCTCTCCGCGCGCAAGGCGTGGATCGCCTTCGCGGTCTCGAGCCGCGGCGTGCTGCGCGTCAACGAGGGCGCACGCCAGGCGCTCGAGTTCGACGGGCGCAGCCTGCTGCGCGTGGGCGTCGTCGCGCGCGAGGGCGACTTCGTCGAGGGCGACGCCGTCGAGGTGGTCGGACCCGACGGGCGGGTCGTGGCGAAGGGACTCGTGCGCGTGGGCGCCGACGACTTCGACGAGGGCGAGGACGTCGTGGTGCACCGCGACGACCTGGTCCTCCTTCACCCGTCCTGAGGCGCCTCCGTTACGCTTGAGGGGTGAATGAGAGCGCGTTGGCGGCCCAGGGTCGCGCGGTGCGCGCCGCGGCGCGAGTCCTGGCCCAGGCCAGCGACGAGCAACGCCGCGGCGTCCTGCTCCACGTCGCCGACCGCCTCGAGGTCGTCGTCGACGACCTGTTGGAGGTCAACGCCGCCGAGGTCGCCGCCTACGACGAGTCGGGACCCGGGCGCGACAGGCTCACCCTGACGCGCGAGCGCGTGGGCGCCACGGCGGGCGCACTGCGCGAGGTGGCCGGCGCCACCGACCCCCTCTTCGAGACGCTCGATCGCGACGTGCGGCCCAACGGCCTGCGCGTGGAGAGGATGAGGGTGCCCCTGGGGGTCATCGGCGTGGTCTACGAGAACCGGCCCAACGTCACCTGCGACGTCGCCGGGCTGTGCGTGCGCAGCGGCAACGCCGCCTACCTGCGCGGCTCGTCCAGCGCGGCGCAGACTAACGCCTTCCTGGTGGACCTGTGGCACGAGGCGCTCGAGAAGGAGGGCCTGCCGCGCGACGCGGTCGCGCTGGTGGCGGACCCGAGCCACGCGGCGGCGACCGCCTTCATGCAGATGAGCGACGTGCTGGACTGCCTCATCCCGCGGGGCGGGCCGAGCCTCATCGCGGCGATGCGCGAGCACGCGCGCGTGCCCTACGTGCTCGACGGCGACGGCAACTGCCACGTCTTCGTCGACGCGTCGGCGGACCTGGCCATGGCGGCGGCGATCGTGGTCAACGCCAAGACCTCGCGGCCCGGCGTGTGCAACGCCGCCGAGACGCTCCTGGTGCACCGCGACGTGGCGGCCGCGCTGCTGCCGAGCCTCGCCGCGGCGATGCCCGACGTCGAGCTGCGCGGCGACGCCGAGACCCGCGAGCTCGTCCCCGGCGTGACGCCGGCGAGCCCCGAGGACTACGAGCGCGAGTTCCTGGACCTGATCCTCGCGGTCAAGGTCGTGGGCTCACTCGACGAGGCGATCGAGCACGTCGCGCGCTACGGCACCGGCCACAGCGAGGCGATCGTCACGAGCGACGCGGCCCACGCCGAGGAGTGGGTGCGGCGCGTCGACGCCGCCGCCGTGCTGGTGAACGCCTCGACGCGCTTCATCGACGGCGGGGAACTGGGGCTGGGCGGCGAGGTCGGCATCTCGACCCAGAAGCTGCACGCGCGCGGGCCGATGGGGTTGCGCGAGCTGACCTGCCTCAAGTGGGTCGTGCGCGGCGAGGGCCAGGTGCGATGAAGCTCGACCCTCGCGAGGAGCTGGCCCAGCGCCTGGGCCTCGAGCACGTGCCGCCGGTGCACTTCGACTCGCCGGCCGACGTGCACGCGCGCCTGGCGGCGGCGGACTACCTGAGCGACGAGGCCATCGCGTCGGTGACCTACCTGGCCGACCGCCTGGCCAAGCCCGTCCTGATCGAGGGCCCGGCGGGCACCGGCAAGACGGCCCTGGCCCAGGCGGTGGCCGACGCCGCGGGCGCCCGGCTGATCCGCCTGCAGTGCTACGAAGGCCTGGACGAGTCCAAGGCGCTCTACGAGTGGAACTACCGCAAGCAGCTCCTGCGCATCCAGGCCGGCCGCTCCGACGAGGCGGGCGTCGAGGAGTGGACGGCCCTGGAAGAGGACATCTTCGCCGAGGAGTTCCTCCTCACCCGGCCCCTGCTCGAGGCGATCCGCGCCACCGACCCGGTGGTGCTGCTGATCGACGAGGTCGACCGCGTCGAGCTCGAGACCGAGGCGCTGCTGCTCGAGATCCTCTCGGAGTACCAGGTGTCGATCCCCGAGCTCGGCACGATGCGCGCCCACCAGATCCCCATGGTCTTCCTGACGTCGAACAACACGCGCGAGCTCTCCGAGGCCCTCAAGCGCCGCTGCCTCTACCTGCACATCGGCTACCCGACGGTCGAGCGCGAGCGCGACATCATCCTCCAGCGGGTCCCGGGGATCTCGCGCGCCCTCGCCGAGCAGATCGCGCGCGTCGTGCGCAGCCTGCGCGGGATCGACCTGAAGAAGGCCCCCTCGGTCTCCGAGACGCTCGACTGGGCGCGCACGCTCGTCGTGCTCGGCCGCGAGGAGATCGGCAACGAGGACGCGGTGTCCACCTTGCACATCCTGCTCAAGTACCAGAGCGACATCGAGCGGGCCACCAAGGAGCTGCGCGCCGGACCGCGGACCGTTGCTTAACCTCCTGACCGACTTCGTCGGCGAGCTGCGCGCCGCGGGGATCCCGGTGTCCATGAGCGAGCACGTCGACGCCGCGCGCGCGATGGAGGTGATCGACCTGTCCGATCGCGCCCTGGTGCGCAGCTCGCTGGCCGCGACCCTGGTCAAGGACGGCGACCACCTCCCGGCGTTCTACACCGCGTTCGAGATCTTCTTTTCGACGCGCTCGGCCGACTCGGTGCGCGAGCTGCTCGACGAGGCCGGCGATGAGGACCAGTCGATCGAGGGGGGCGCCGGCGCCGAGGGACGCGGCGCGCGCGGCGAGGGCGGCGCCGCGAGCGAGCTGTCGGCCCAGGAGCTGTTCGACCTCATCTACCGCGCCCTGCGCGACGGGAACCGCGCGGACCTGCGCCGGGCGGCGGGCGAGGCGGTGTCCCGATTCGCCGGGATGGAGCCGGGCCGGCCCGTCGGCGGGACGTACTACCTCTACCGCACGCTGCGCAGCCTGGACCTCGAGACCCTGGAGCGGCGCCTCACGATCCGCGCGAGCGACCAGGGCAATGACCTCGAGGAGCGCCTGGCCCGCGACGAGGCCCACGCCCGCGTCGAGGCGCTCAAGCGCGAGATCGAGCGCGTGATCCGCGAGCGGCTGGTCGAGGATCGCGGGGCCGAGGCCCTGGCGCGCTCGGTGCGCCGGCCCCTGCCCGAGGACCTCGACGTCATGCACGCCAACCGCGAGGAGATGGCCCAGCTCGAGCGCGCCCTGCGGCCCCTGAGCCGCAAGCTGGCGGTGCGCCTCGCGCGTCGCCGGCGCCGGCGCCACCGCGGTCCGGTGGACCTGCGCCACACCGTGCGGCGCAGCCTGTCGACCGGCGGCGTGCCCCTGGACCTGCGCTTCAAGCCGCCGCGCCCGGCCAAGCCCGAGATCGTCGTCATCGCCGACGTCTCGGGATCGGTGGCCTCCTTCGCGCGCTTCACCCTGCACCTGGTGCACGCCATCAGCTCGCAGTTCTCCAAGGTGCGCAGCTTCGTCTTCATCGACGGCCTCGATGAGGTGACCGAGCTCTTCGAGGGCGTCGACGACCCCGCCGACGCGGTCGCGCGCATCAACGCCGAGGCCGACGTGGTGGCCTTCGACGGGCACAGCGACTACGGGCGGGCGCTCCTGACGTTCCACGAGAGCTTCTCCGAGGCGCTCACGCGCCGCTCGACCGTGCTCGTGCTGGGCGACGCGCGCAACAACTACCACCAGGCCCACGCCGAGGTCCTGGCCGACGTGCGCTACCGCGCCAAGGCGCTCTACTGGCTCAACCCCGAGCCCGAGAGCTACTGGAACAGCGGCGACTCGATCATCGCCCAGTACGCGCCGTACTGCGACCGGGTGGTCGAGTGCCGCACGCTGCGCCAGCTGGAGGCCTTCGTGGGAGGTCTCACGTGACCTGGGCGACCCAGCCACCGCCGGGCTTCAAGACCGTCGACGACGTCGCGCGCGGCACGCGGCTGGTGCTGGTGCGCCACGGCGAGGCGGAATGCAACGCGCGCGGCCTGATCGGCGGACCGCTCGGGTGTAGCGGGCTGACCGACCTCGGGCGCGCCCAGGCCGGCGCGCTGGCCGAGCGCCTGGTGCGAACGCGCGAGCTCGGCGACGTGACCGCCCTCTACACCTCGGTGCTGGCGCGCGCGGTCCAGACCGCGCAGCTGCTGGCCGCCGGGCTGCCCGCCGGGCTGACCGCGGTGGCCGACTGCGACCTGTGCGAGCTGCACCCCGGGGAGGCCGACGGCCTCACGTGGCAGGAGTTCGTCGACCGCCACGGCGTCCCGGACTGGGCCCACGATCCGACGGTGCCCCTGGCCCCCGGGGGGGAGTCGTGGAGCGGCTTCTACCAGCGCTGCACCGACGCCTTCGCCCGGCTGGTGGCGCATCACCCCGGCGAGCGGGTCGTGCTGGTCGTGCACGGGGGCGTGGTCGAGCAGGCCATGAAGGCGGTGCTCGACGTGCAGCCGGGGGACCGGCTGCGCCTCATGACCCAGAACTGCTCGATGACCGAGCTCGAGTACGACGGCGACCGGGTGCGCCTGCTGCGCTACAACGACTGCGCGCCGGTGCCCGCGGCGTAGTCGCGCAGGTACTCGGCCACGTGGAAGGCCAGGTCGAGGCTCTGGGTCGCGTTGAGCCGCGGGTCGCAGATCGACGTGTAGTTGAGCTCGAGGTCGCCCTCGTCGAGGCGCGACCCGCCGCCCAGGCACTCAGTGACGTTGTCGCCGGTGAGCTCGACGTGCAGTCCGCCCGGCCACGTGCCCAGCGCCTGGTGCACCGCGAAGAACTGGGCGGTCTCGGAGAGGATGTCGTCGAAGTGGCGGGTCTTCTGGCCGCCGACGGCGTAGAAGGTGTTGCCGTGCATCGGGTCACAGGTCCACAGCTCGTGGCGTCCCTCGTCGCGCAGCGCCTCGACGAGCGGCGCCAGCTTCTCGCTGATCAGCTCGGCACCCATGCGTGAGATGAGGGTGAGGCGCCCGGGCGTGTTGTGCGCATTGAGCACCTCGACCAGGCGGCGCAGCTCGTCGACGCCCATGGTGGGCCCGACCTTGAGGCCCAGCGGGTTGCCGACCCCGCGGACGAACTCCACGTGGGCGCCGTCGATCTGGCGCGTGCGGTCGCCCACCCACAGCATGTGCGCCGAGCAGTCGTACCAGTCGCCGGTCAGCGAGTCGCGCCGCGTGAGGGCCTGCTCGTAGGGCAAGATGAGTGCCTCGTGGCTCGTGTAGAAGTCCACGCCCTGCAGGGAGCTGTCGTCATGCAGGTCGATCCCGCACGCGCGCATGAAGGCCAGCGCGCGCTCGATCTCGTCGGCCAGCATGGCGTAGCGCTTGCCCTCGAGGGAGTTGGCGACGAACTCCTGGTTCCACGCGTGCACCCGGCTGAGCGCGGCGAAGCCGCCGGTGGTGAAGGCGCGCAGCAGGTTCAGCGTCGCCACGCTCTGGTGGTAGGCGGCGAGCAGGCGCTCGGGGTCCGGGCGGCGGCTCTCGGGCGTGAACTCGTCGCCGTTGACGATGTGGCCGCGGAAGGCCTCGAGCGACACGCCGTCGCGCTCCTCGAAGTCCGACGTGCGCGGCTTCGCGAACTGTCCGGCGATCCGGCCCACCTTGATCACCGGCACGCCCACCGCGTAGGTCAGGGCCACGGCCATCTGCAGGATGATCTTGAGCTTGTCGCGGATGGCGTCGGCCGATCCCTCGTCGAAGGACTCGGCGCAGTCGCCGGCCTGGAGCACGAAGGCGCGGCCCTCGGAGGCGTCAGCGAGGTGCTCGCGCAGTCGGCGCGCCTCGCCGGCGAAGACCAGAGGAGGCCGCCGGGCCAGCTGGGCCTCGACGCGGGCGAGGTGCGCGGCGTCGGGCCAGGTCGGGCTCTGGGTCAGCGGGCGCGCGCGCCACGAGGAGGGCTCCCACTCCGGCCGCACCGTTTCCATCATCCAAGCGTACGGGTTCTCGCGGGTTCGCGGCGCTCGCCGTCTAGCCTCGGCGAGTGGCTCCTCGGCGTGTCGGCCTGTTCGGCGGGACCTTCAATCCGCCGCACCGCGGGCACGTGGCCGTGTTGCACGCCGCGGCGCGCATGGGACTCTTCGACCTGCTGGAGGTCACGGTGGCCGGCGACCCGTACCTCAAGCGCGACGAGGGCGAGCTCATGTCCGCGGCCCTGCGCTTCGAGATGTCCGTCGCGGCCTTCGCGCACCTGGCCCTGGTGGAGGTCTCGGACCGCGAGCTGCGCCGCGACGGCCCGACCTACACGATCGACACGGTGCGCGAGCTACTCGCCGCGGGCGACGCCGTCGACCTGATCGTCGGCGCGGACCTGGTGGGACAGCTGCCCTCCTGGCACGAGGCCGACGAGCTGGCGCGCCTGGTGCGCGTGGGCGTCGTGCCGCGCCCGGGCGGCGAGGGCGAACTGGCGCCGGGCTGGCGCGGCTACGAGATCCCGATGGAGCCGGTGGACCTCTCCAGCACCTTCATCCGCGATCTGCCGGCGTCGGCGGAGGCCCTGGCGACGTACCTGCCCGACGACGTCATTCCGCTGTACATGCGCTGGCGGGGCTAGAGTACCTGCGTAATGGCGGTTCGAGCCTTCGACCTGACCGCACCGCAGTCGACGCGACTGACGGCGCCAGCAGCGGCGCCGCGGCGTCGCCAAGAACTTCGTCGCACCCGTCGCCGCTGGGCGATGCTCGGAACGATCTCGCTCGTCGCACCCTTCGCGGTCGCGCTGTTCGTGCTCGGAGCGTCCCACTGAGTGAGGTGGCCTTCTGAGTGAGGTGGCCTTCTGAGTGAGTCGCTGACCTTCGGCGACTCCGTGCGGGGTCCCCAGAGCAGCTATGTGGCCACCGTCGTGGGGGCCTCGCTGCGCGCCGCCGAGGAGAAGGCCGGACTGGACCCGGTGGTGCTGGACCTGCGCGGGGTGGTCGACTCCTTCGACGCGCTCGTCGTGATCTCGGGTCGCAGTGACCGTCAGGTGCGCGCGCTGGCCGAGGAGGTCGAGCGCCTCGTGACGATCGCCGGCGTGCGCGCCCTGCGCGTCGAGGGATACGACGAGGCGGAGTGGATCGCCATCGACTACGGCGACGTCATCGTGCACGTCTTCGACGAGTTCGACCGCGAGTACTACGACCTTGAGCACCTGTGGGCGGTGCCGGCCTCGCGACCTGAGCGGGCGTTAGGGGTTGAGTAGCGAGGAGTAGTCGGCCTCGTTGACCTGCACGCGCGTGCTGCCGTCGGGCAGGCGCAACCGCTGGGGCACGCCACCCACGGTGACCTCGATGCCGCTCGAGGCGCCCACCGCGTGCGCGGTGAAGACGAGCTGGCCCACGGCCAGCACCTCCTGGGCCGGGCTCAGCGTGGACAAGGGCCGCGCGATGGCGATCGTGCCGAGCCCGTTGCGGTTGATGCTGGCCTGGAGGATCACCAGGTCGCGCGGCAGCGCGCTCGAGTACCCCGCCGAGGACTCGATCAGGGTGGGACCCAGGACCAGCTGACGCAGCACGGACTCCAGGTTGGGCGGCGAGGGCACGATTCGACTCGACGGCGTCAGGTGGCCCGTGGCGTCGACCACGTAGACCGGCTGGGTCACGAACACGACTCGGGCGCCGTTGGTGCCGGGGATGGTCGGGCTGAGCAGCTCGAACTGGACCGCCCGGTGCGGCAGCACGATCGGGGTGTCTCCGGTGGGCACGAGGGTGCAGCCCGCCAGGGCCATCGCCGCGCCGAGCAACCCGATGACGACGCGCAACCTCATTCGCCCTCCTCGCGCACGGGCAGCACGACCTCGAATCTCGCCCCGCCCTCGGGGCTGTCGGTGGCCGTGATGGTGCCCTGGAAGGAGGTCACGTGGTCGCGCACCAGCGCCAGGCCCAGCCCCGTGCCGCGCGACGCGCTGCGGTCGTGGGCCGCGTGGCCGCGGAAGAAGCGCGCGAAGACCTGCTCGCGCTCGTCCTCGGGGATGCCCGGGCCGGCGTCGTCGACGTCGAGCACCAGCGAGTCGCCGCGACGGCTCACGCGCACCGCGACCGCGTCGCCGGCGTACTGGTGGGCGTTGACGATGAGGTTGGTGACCACGCGCTCGAACCGGCGCCGGTCGACGCTGACACGCACGTCGTCCAGCTCGCCGTCGACCACGATCTGCGGCTCGGAGAGCGCGTGGCGCTGGGCTGCGCTGCGCACCGCCTGGCGCACCAGTTCGACCGCGGGAACGGTCTCGATGACCAGGGTCGTCGCCCCCGCGTCGGAGCGCGCGATCTCGAGCAGGTCCTCGACCAACGAGCGGAACACCGAGAGGTCCGCCGTGAGCAGGTCGAGGCTCTCCTGGGCCGCCGGGGAGAGCTCGCTGCGGTGCTGCTGGAGGATCGACGCCGTGGTGGTGAGCGTGGTGAGGGGGCTACGCAGCTCGTGGCTGACGTCACTGGCGAAGCGGGCGTCGCGCTCCATGCGCTCGACGAGCCGGCTGACCATGGCGTTGAACGACTCGGTGAGGCGCTGGACCTCTCGGTCGGCCTGGCCGACGGCGAGGCGCGTGGTGAGCTCGCCCTCGGCGATGAGTGCCGCGGCCGCCGAGACCCGCTCGAGCGGGCGCACCGCGCGCCGCGACGCCCAGAGGCCGCCGCCGATTCCCATCAGGGTCGTGGCCAGCGCCCCCACGCCGAGCAGCTCGAGCAGGGTCCGCAGGGTGTGCTCGAGGGGGTCGAGCTGGAAGATCTCGTAGACCGTGGTCTCGACCGCCGGGATCGGCACGCCGACCACGAAGAGCAGGTGCCCGCCGACGCTGATGGTCTGCTCGGCCGCCTGGCCGGCGCCCACCTTGGCCAGTATCCCCGCCGGCACGTCGGAGGCGACCGCACCCCGGCTGCGCGAGAGCCACTGGTGGTGGGTGCGCACCAGCACGTTGGCCGACGTGGCCTGCTCGATCGAGTAGAGCAGGCTGGGCAGCGCTGGCGGCGAGGTGTAGAGGGTGTTGCGGATCAGCGCGGCGTTGACGAAGCTGTCGCGCAGGTCGGTGTGCTGGCGGTCGCTCACCAGCACGCGCTGGACCCCGACGTAGGTGAGCGAGGCGAACAGCGAGCTCAGCACGAGCGCGCCCAGGCCGAACGTGAACAGGAGTCGGAGTCGAAGACTCCGGCGCGGCACTAGAGCACCAGCTTGTAGCCCGCTCCGCGCACCGTCACCAGGTAGACCGGGCTGGCCGGGTCCGGTTCGATCTTGGTGCGCAGGCGCCGGATGTGCACGTCCACCAGGCGACTATCGCCGAAGTAGTCGTAGCCCCAGACGCGCTCGAGCAGGTCCTCACGCGACAGGACCTTGCCGCTCACCGACGCCAGGTCGGTGAGCAGGCGGAACTCGGTCGAGGTCAGGTGCAGCTCGGTGCCGTCGTCGCGGCGCACGACGCCCTCGTCGGGCACGACCTTGAGCCGGCCCAGCGTGAAGGCGTGCGTGTGCTTGTCGGGTCGGCGCCGCAGGTGCGCGCGCACCCGCGCGAGCAGCTCCTCGGGTACGAACGGCTTGGTGACGTAGTCGTCGGCGCCCGACTCGAGTCCGAGAACGACGTCGGCCGTCTCGTCGCGGGCCGAGACGATCACGATGGGCAGGTCGCTCGTGGCGCGCAGCGCCTGGCAGGTCTCGAAGCCCGACATGCCCGGCAGCATGACGTCGACGATCGCGACGTCGGCGGTCATGCGCGAGAAGAGCGCGACGCCGACCTCGCCCGAGGGCGCGTCGTCCACGTCGAAGCCCTCGCCCTCGAACATCAGTCGCAGGGCGCTGCGGATGTGGTCGTCATCTTCCACGATGAGGATCCGTGGCACGTCGGCTCCTTGGGTCATCGACCAGACTAGTGAGGTCGCCGCGCGACGCCGGGGCCCTCGGTAGCCTGAGTGCGTGTCGGGTGCGCCAAGGAGCGAAGGGCTCGACGCGTGGCGCGTCGAGGAGTATCGCCGGACCCTGCGCGTCGCGGACCGCTCGGTCGCCACGCAGCGCGCGTACGCCAGCGACGTCGCGCGCTTCGTCGCGTGGGCCCTCGACCAGAACTGGACAGGCCCCGGCGACGTCACGCGACGCGGGCTGCGCGGCTACCTGGCCCACATGACCGCGCACGGCGACGAGCGCTCCTCGATCGCGCGACGGCGCGCGTCGCTGCGCGGGTACTTCGCCTGGCTGGTCGAGCGCGGATCGCTCACGGAGAGCCCGGCGGCGCGGCTCTCGGCGCCGCGGCCCAACGTCACGCTGCCGCGCCTGGTCGTACGCGAGCAACTCGACGTGCTGCTCGACGAGAGTTGGGGCGAGGACGAGTGGGCCGTGCGCGATCGCGCTGTGTGCGAGGTCCTCTACGGCGCGGGGCTGCGCGTCAGCGAGCTGTGCGACTTGGACCTCGACAGCGTCGACTACGGCGCGGGCCTGGTGCGCGTGGTGGGCAAGGGGCGCAAGGAGCGGATCGTCCCGCTGCACGCCAAGGGCCTGGCGGCGGTGCGTCTGTGGGCCGAGGACGCCCGTGACGACGTGGTGACGCCGGCGTCGCCGCGCGAGGCGCTGTTCCTCAACCGGCGCGCCCGGCGGCTCGGGCCGCGCGACGTGCGTCGGCTCCTCGACCAGCGCGTGGCCCGCGGACACGTCCACCCGCACGCGTTGCGCCACACCTACGCCACGCACCTGCTCGAGGGCGGGGCCGACCTGCGCGTGGTCCAAGAGCTGCTCGGCCACGAGAGCCTCACGACGACCCAGCTCTACACGCACGTGTCCAAGTCGCGACTCCAGAAGGTGCACCGCCAGACCCATCCTCGGGGGTGAAGGTCAGCGACTAGCATGGTCAGGCTCTCCCGCGGTGGGCGAGCACTGAGTTGCCCCCGTGGATTCGTACGGTCGCCGTTCGCGGTGCTCTGCGGGGGTCGAGCAACCGAACGGAAGGAAACTGAACGTGGCACTGGTCACACTGCAAGAACTCCTCGACTCGGGCGTGCACTTCGGGCACCAGACCCGCCGGTGGAACCCCAAGATGCGCCGGTTCATCCTCGGCGAGCGCAACGGCATCTACCTGATCGACCTGCGCAAGACCCTGGCCGGCATCGAGGCGGCCTACGCCTACGTGCGTGACCTGGTGGCCGGCGGCGGCACCGTGCTCTTCGTGGGCACCAAGAAGCAGACCCAGGGACCAATCGCCGACTACGCGCAGGCCTGCGGCATGCCCTTCGTCAACCAGCGCTGGCTGGGCGGCATGCTCACCAACTTCACCACGGTCCACGGTCGCGTGAAGCGCCTGGTGGAGCTGCGCAACATGCAGCGCGCCGGTGACTTCGACAACATGCCCAAGCGCGAGGCCCTGCGCCACACGCGCGAGCTGGAGAAGCTCGACCGCAACCTCTCGGGCATCTCGGGCCTGGACCGCGTGCCCGACGCCATCTTCGTGATCGACACCAAGAAGGAGCACATCGCCGTGACCGAGGCCCGCAAGCTCGGCCTGCCGGTGGTGGCCGTCGTCGACACCAACTGCGACCCCGACGTGATCGATTTCGTCATCCCGGGCAACGACGACGCCATCCGCGCCGGCGCCCTGCTGTGCCGCCTGGTGGCCGACGCCGTGGCCGAGGGCCGCTACATCCGCCAGAACAAGCCGGCCGTCGTCGTCGAGCCCGCCGCCGCGGCGACGGCGTAGTTTCGTACCGAATCAAGGAGTAGTGAAGGTGGCGATCACCGCGAAGGACGTGCAGGCGTTGCGCCAGGCCACTGGCGTGGGCATGATGGACGCGAAGAAGGCGCTCGAGGCCAACGGCGGCGACATGGCCGCGGCGACCAAGTGGCTGCGGGTCCAGGGACTGGCGTCGGCCGCCAAGCGCGCGGGGCGCGAGGCCGGCGAGGGTGCCGTGGCCGCGGTGCGCGACGGAAACGCCGCGGCGATCGTCGAGATGCGCTGCGAGACCGACTTCGTAGCCAAGTCCGAAGAGTTCGTGTCGTTGGTCGACGAGATCGCGGCGAAGGTCGCGGCCGAGGGCGAGGACGCAGTCGGCGCATTCGCCGACCGCGTCGAGTCCCTGCTCACGACGTTGAAGGAGAACATCTCGATCGGTCGGGTCGTGCGCCTCCAGGCCGGCGAGGGCGAGGTCGTCGAGACGTACGTCCACCAGCAGTCTGGGCGCGGCGTCATCGGCGTCGCCGTGGTGGTGCGCGGATCGAGCGCCGAGGTCGCCCACGACGTCGCGGTCCACATCGCATCGGAGCGTCCTATCTACTTGCGGCGCGAGGACGTGCCCGAGGTCGACGTCGCCGCCGAGCGTGCGACCGTCGAGGAGATCTCGCGCAACGAGGGCAAGCCCGAGGCGGTGCTGCCCAAGATCATCGAGGGCCGGCTCAACGGCTGGTTCAAGGAGCGCGTCCTGCTCGAGCAGCCCTACGTGAAGGACGACAAGCAGACCATCGCCCAGTTCCTCGGTGCGGCGAGCATCGTGGCCTACGCCCTCGTGGTGGTCGGGGTCTAGCCCGGGTGCGCCGGGTCGTGCTCAAGCTCTCGGGCGAGGCCCTGGCCTCCGCCGCGAGCGACGAGACGATCGACGCGACGACCGTCGACTTCCTGGCCCGCGAGATCGCCCAGGCCATGGAGCGCGGCGGGCTCGAACTGGCCGTCGTGGTCGGTGGGGGCAACATCTGGCGTGGCGCCACCGGCGCGATGGCCGGGATGAACCGGGCCAACAGCGACCTGATGGGGATGCTCGGCACGGTGATCAACGCGCTGGCCCTCCAGGACGCCATCGAGAGCCACGGCCGGGCGACGCGCGTGATGTCGGCGATCGGCATGGACCAGGTCGCCGAGCCCTACATCCGTCGGCGCGCGGTGCGGCACCTCGAGAAGGGTCGCGTCGTGATCTTCGCGGCCGGCATGGGCAACCCGTACTTCACGACCGACACGCCCGCCGCCCAGCGCGCCGCCGAGATCGAGGCCGACATCGTGCTCAAGGGCACCCACGGCGGCGTCGACGGCGTCTACGACGAGGACCCGCGGGTCAACGAGGCCGCCACCAAGTTCGAGGAGATCTCCTTCGACGAGGTGATCGCGCGCGACCTGCGAGTGATGGACATGACCGCGATCACCTTCTGCAAGGACAACAAGCTGCCGTTGAGGGTCTTCGACCTGATGGCCGAGGGAAACCTCGGTCGCGCCCTCGACGGTGTCGCCGTCGGTACGCTGGTCAGGTAATGGATAACGAACTCGTCGACCTCGTGATGGATGAGGCACGCGACAAGATGTCCCACGCGCTCGAGCACGTCAAGAACGAGTTCGCCACGGTGCGCACCGGCCGGGCCTCGTCGGCCCTCGTCGAGGGGTTGCTGATCGACTACTACGGCACCGAGACGCCGCTGCGCCAGCTGGCCAACTTCTCGGTGCCCGAGCCCCGCCTGCTCGTCGTGTCGCCGTTCGACAAGGGATCGATGGCCGCGATCGAGAAGGCGATCCAGACGGCCGACCTCGGGCTCAGCCCCTCCAACGACGGCCACGTGATCCGCCTGAGCTTCCCGTCCCTGACCGAGGAGCGCCGCAAGGACTTCGTCAAGGTCGTGCGCACCAAGGCCGAGGAGGGCAAGGTCGCCCTGCGCGCGATTCGGCGCCACGCGCGCCAGGAGCTCGAGAACTTGGAGAAGGAGAAGAGCCTCTCGACCGACGAGGTCGAGCGGCTCGAGAAGACCCTCGACAAGCTCACGCAGGATGAGGTGGCCGCGGTCGACGCGCTCCTCGCGCACAAGGAGCAGGAACTTCTTGAGGTTTGACGACGACGACCCCGAAGAGCCGACCGGCGAGCTGCCCGTCGTGAGCGGCACCGACTCGCGCGTCACCATCACCGGCGCCGACGTGGCGGCCGACCTCGTCGACGAGACGCCCGAGATCGACCAGGACACGCTGCTGCCGCACTGGACGGACGCGCCGACCGGCCAGGTGCCCATCGTGGTGGCCCGCGAGTCGGCCCAGAGCGACGACCCGTGGGCCGCGATACCCGCGCCCGCCTGGCGCGAGGGCGAGGCCGACTGGGTCGCGCACGAGGACCAGTTCGACGCGTCGATCCTGGCCGGCGAGCGCGGGGAGACCGACGCGCGGCCCTGGGAGTTCTCCCTCGACGCGACCGAGGTCGACGCGGTCGCCGACGAGGCGCCGCGCCCCTCGCCGGTTCGCCCCGCGCGCACCCGGCGTCCCGCGGCCAACCCGCTGGCCGGGCGCGCGGTCCGACAGCGCCAGTCGTCGTCGGTGTCGCTGGCCACCATGACCGGGGTGCTGCTGGCCCTCGTGGTGATCGGGGTGTTCCTCGCCGGCACCGTGGCGGTCGCGGCCCTGGTCCTCGTGGCGCTGGCCCTGGCGGCCCTGGAGGCCTACGCCGGCTTCCGACAGGTGGGGGCGCACCCGGCGACCGTGCTCGGGGTGGTCGCGGTCCTCACCCTGGGCGTCGCGGTCTACAACAAGGGAAGCGGCTCGGTCGGCGCGGTGACCGCGCTGCTCGTGATCTTCGGCTTCGTGTGGTACCTGACCGCCGAGCAGAAGATCGACGTCCTGGACGGGATCGGCGCGACGATCTTCGTCTACGTGTGGATCGGCGTGCTGGGCTCGTACGCGCTGCTGCTGGTCTCTCCGCACTCCTTCGCGCACCGTCACGGCCTGGCCTTCCTCTTCGGCGCCATCGCGCTCACCGTGGCCAACGACACCGGGGCGCTCTTCGTCGGCCGGGCCCTCGGGCGCCGCCCGCTCAACTCGGCGCTCTCGCCCAACAAGACGATCGGCGGCACCGTGGGCGGGACCGTGGTCACCCTGCTCGTCGGGGTGGCGCTGCTGCCCCTGATGAGCCCGTGGGGTCACCGCTCGGGGCTCGAGGTCGCCGCGGCGATCTGCGTGGTGGTGCCCCTCGGCGACCTCTTCGAGTCGATGGTGAAGCGCACGCTCGGCCTCAAGGACCTGGGCCGGTTGCTGCCGGGCCACGGCGGACTGCTCGATCGGATCGACGGGTTGCTCTTCGCGCTGCCCACGACCTTCTACCTGCTGCACGTCATCAAGCTGGGCTAGCGGTGGGCGAGACCCGCCGGCGGGTGGCCCTGCTCGGCGCCACCGGATCGATCGGCACCCAGACCCTCGAGGTGCTGCGCCGCGAGCACGAGCTGTTCACGCTGGTCGCCGTGTCGGCCGCCCACCGCGTCGAGGAGCTGGCGGCGATCGCCGAGGAGTTCGACGTCGAGCGCGTCGGTGTCGCCGACGAGGCGGATCGCGATCGGCTGCGGGGCGTGCTCGCTCGTCGCGTCGACGTGGTGGCCGGCCCCGAGGGCCTGGCCGACCTGGCGCGCGACGCCGACATCGTGGTCAACGCGGTGATGGGGTTCGCGGGCCTGCCCGTCACGCTGGCCGCCCTCGGGGCCGGTCGGCGCCTGGCGCTCGCCAACAAGGAGTCGCTCATCGCCGCGGCGCCGCTGGTGGAGCAGGTGCGCCACACGCCCGGCGCGACGCTGCTGCCGGTGGACTCCGAACACTGCGCGATCCACCAATGCCTGGCCGGCTCACGCAACGAGCCGGGCCACCCGGACGTCGCGCGGTTGCTGCTCACCGCGTCGGGCGGGCCGTTCCGGGGCTGGTCGCGCGAGCGCCTGGCGACCGTGACCAAGGCGGACGCCCTGGCCCACCCCACCTGGTCGATGGGACCCAAGATCACCATCGACTCCTCCACCCTGATGAACAAGGGTCTCGAGGTCCTCGAGGCGTCCGCGATCTTCGGCGTCGAGGTCGACCGCGTCGACATCGTCGTGCACCCCCAGTCGATCGTCCACTCGATGGTCGAGTACGTGGACGGATCGGTGCTGGCCCAGCTCTCGCGGCCCGACATGCGACTGCCCATCGCGTACTGCCTCGGGCTGCCCGAGCGCCTGTCCCACGGGTGGGGCGCGATGGACTTCACCGCGGCGACGCAGCTCACCTTCGAGCCGCCCGACCTCGACGCGTTCCCGGCGCCGCGCCTGGCCTACGCCGCGGCGCGCCGCGGCGGCGCGGCGCCGGCGTGGCTCAACGCGGCCAACGAGGTGGCCGTCGAGGCGTTCCTCGCCGACCGGCTGGCGTGGAGCGACATCGTGCCGCTCGTCGCGACGGTGATGGACGCGTACGTTGACGATCCGTTGACAACGATGGAGAGTCTGACGGCCAACGACGCCAGCGCGCGGCGCCGGGCGAGGGACCTCGTCAACAGGTAGTCCGGTAGGCTTGCGCCACGGTCATGGCTGCCTCCCCGTCCAACCGGCTCAACCTGGTCAAACTCCTGGTGGGCGTCGTCGCGGTGACCGCGCTGCTCGCCTGGTGGGGCGGCTGGGCGCTGCCCGTCGTGGTCTTCGCGATCATCGCGATGGTCGTCGTGCACGAGTTCGGCCACTTCATCACGGCCAAGCGCGCGGGCATGAAGGTCACCGACTTTTTCGCGGGCTTCGGCCCCGTCGTGTGGGCGACGACGCGCGGCGAGACGCGCTACGGCGTGCGCGCCATCCTGGCCGGGGGCTACGTCAAGGTGCCCGGGATGACCTGGACCGAGACGGTCGAACCGGCCGACGAGGCGCGCACCTACCGCGAGGCGACCTACCCGCGCAAGGTCCTGTTCGCCTCCGCCGGCTCGTTGATGCACGGCGTGATGGCCGTGGCGTTGGCCTGGGCCTCGCTGTCGTTCTTCGGGCTTCCCTCGGCCAGCCACCAGGGGGTCGCCGGATTCACGCACTGGGACGGCCACGCCCTCAACGCGGCCCAGCTGGCCGGTCTGCACGTCGGCGACCGCGTCCTGACGGTCGACGGTCGCTCGGTGACGTCGTCCAACACGCTCATCAACACGATCCACGACAACGCCGGTCGTCGCGTGACGATCGTGGTCGAGCGCGACGGGCGTCGCCTCACCTTGCACGCCACCCCGGTCGACGGGCGCACGCTCACCGACCACGGCGCGCCGGTGGCCACCGGCAAGTCGGCCCAGGGCTTCATCGGCATCGAGCTCGAGTCCCAGTTCGTGCACTCGTCGCTGCTGGGCGCGATCCCGGCGTCCTTCGCGCGGGTCGGGTCGCTGGCCGCGGCGGCCGTCCACTCGCTGGTGCACGTGTTCTCGCCCTCGGAGTTCCAGAGCCTGTTCCGCCAGGTGACGACGCCCAAGCTCGCCAACAACCCGACCGTGCAGCTGACCCGCCCGGTGTCGATCGTGGGCGTGGTGCGCCTCTCGGTGGAGGGGGCCCGGGCCGGGGTCGTCAACCTGCTCGACATCCTGGTCGTGGTGAACGTCTTCGTGGGCCTGCTCAACATCCTGCCGATGCTGCCCCTCGACGGGGGCCACGTGGCGGTGGCCACGTACGAGCGTCTGCGCAGCCGCCGCGGGCGGCGCTACCACGCCGACGTCAACAAGATGGTCCCGCTGGCCTACGGCTTCATGACGATCCTGCTCGTGCTCTTCGCCATGACGCTCTTCCTCGACATCGCCCACCCGATCGCCAACCAGTTTCAGTAGGGCGTCGCACCGCGCCGGCCGGAGACGCGGATCATCGGTGGTGGTAGGACTGTGCCGGGAACCCTCATTCAAGGGGTCGGTGTGAACTCTCCGGGCGGGGCGCGTGGCGGCGGCGTGGCGACGGCGCTGGTCGCGATGGGCCTCGTCGTGTGTGCGGTCGCGACCTCGTCGTGGGGCGCCGCGCCGGTCGTCGCGGCGACGCCCGCGACGTGGGCGAGCGTCGCCGCGCCGGCCGGCACCGCCAACCTCTCCTTCACCGACGTCGCGTGCGACGCCGCGACGTGCGTGGCGACGGGCTATCCGTGCGGCGTCGCGAGCTGCGCGGGCTTCATTGCGGGGGTCATCCTCTACAGCGGTGACGACGCGTCGTCGTGGAACGTCGCCGCGACGCCGAGCGACGCGGGCAATCTCTCGCACGTCACGTGCGCGAACTCAGCGGACTGCATGGCGATCGGCGCCGCGGGACCGCCGGCCGCCGCCGCGAGGGCCGTCGTGCTGATCACCACGTCCTACGGGGCGAGGTGGACAGCGGTGGGCGCGCCGTCGGCCAGCCTGAGCGGCGTGGCCTGCGTCGCGTACTCGCAGTGCTTCGTGGACGGAGCAACCCGGACCGGGGTCCCGGTCATGTTTCGCTCCGCCAACTTCGGCGCGACGTGGTCGCGCGAGCGCGTGCCGGCGCCAGTGGCGTCGGTGGGATCGATCGACTGTGCGACCATGACCGACTGCCTGGCGTTCGCCACCGCGAAAGTTGCCCCGAGCGCGCTCAGCCTGGTGACGGTCAACGCCGGACGGACCTGGCGGGTGGGGCACCTGCCCGCGACCCTGGGCACCATCGGGTCGGCGAGCTGTCTGAGCGCGACGCGCTGCGTCGCGATCGGCGACCTGGCCAAGGGCCACGCCGGCGTCGTGACCGTGACCACCAACGGCGGCCTGTCCTGGAAGGCGCTCGCGCGTCTGCCCGGCGCCCTCAGCATGTCGGGGGTCTCGTGCTACACGTCCACGTCGTGCGTCGCGGTGGGTGCCGCGGCGGCGGCCCCGGCGGCCCCCGCCATCTTCTCGACGTCCAACCAGGGTGCCGGGTGGCAGAGCCAGCCCGCGCCCGTGGGGACCTCCAATCTCGGTGGCGGCGTCGCGTGCGAGCCGTCGGGCGTGTGCGTGGCAATCGGACAGTGGTTCACCTACACCGGCGTGGCCGCCACCGACGACGGGCCGTACATCCTCGTGAACTGACCGCGGCGCGGACCACGCCCGTGCGGGCACGGGCGCCGGGTCGACGCGCCAGACTGGGGGAGTGGACATCTCGTCGGACCTGCTGACGCCGCGGCGCGTCACGCGCCAGATCGCGGTGGGATCGGTCAAGGTCGGTGGCGGAGCGCCGATCTCGGTCCAGTCCATGACCACGACCAAGACCGCCGACGTGGACGGGACCCTCGAGCAGGTCTACGCCCTGGCGGCCGCCGGAGCGGACATCGTGCGCTGCACGTGCAACGACGCTGCGGCCGCCGAGGGCCTGGCCCAGATCGTGCCGCGCAGCCCCGTGCCCATCGTCGCCGACATCCACTTCCACGTCGAGATGGCGCTCGCCGCCCTGGAGGCCGGGGTCCAGGGGCTGCGCCTCAACCCGGGCAACCTGCGCAAGCCCGAGGAGATCAAGTTGGTGGCGCGCGAGGCCGGTGACCGTGGCGTGCCGATCCGCATCGGGGTCAACGCCGGCAGCCTGCACCCGAAGATCTACGAGCGCTTCGGGGGCGCGACGCCCGAGGCGCTGGTGGAGTCCGCGCGCCTCGAGCTCGCCTACTTCGACGAGGTCGGCTTCAGCGACGTCAAGATCTCGGTCAAGGCGTCGTCGGTGGCCACGATGATCGCCGCGTACCGCCTGGCCTCGGCGACCTTCGACCACCCCCTACACCTCGGGGTCACCGAGGCGGGCCCGTTGCCCGGCGGGCTGGTGAAGGGCACCGCCGGGATCGCCACGCTGCTCGCCGAGGGCATCGGCGACACGCTGCGCTACTCGCTGACGGCCGACCCGGTGGAGGAGGCCAAGGCCGGGCGCCAGCTGCTCGAGGCCATGGGCCTGCGCGAGCGCAAGGGCCTGGACCTCATCGCGTGCCCCAGCTGCGGGCGCGCCGAGGTCGACGTGATCAAGGTGGCCACCGAGGCCCAGGCGGCCCTGGAGGCGCTCGACATCCCGATCCAGGTGGCCGTCATGGGCTGTGTGGTGAACGGCCCGGGCGAGGCGCGCCACGCCGACCTGGGCATCGCCGCGGGCAAGCACCGCGGCCATCTCTTCATCCAGGGTCAGATCGTGCGCGTCGTTCCCGAGGACGAGATGGTCGCCGCCCTGGTCGAGGAGGCGCAGCGCATCGGGGCCGAGGGCGTCGCCGCGCGCCTGGCCGCGCGTGACCTCTCCGCCGAGGCCGAGGCCGCGGCGGACCGCGCGGCGCTGCTCGACGAGCGCGGCGCGGACGTGAACCACGCCGCCGAGCGCATCGCGCGCATCCGTCGGCGCACCGGCTCCTGACGCGTCGCGTAGGATTCGCCAACGTAAATAAGGAGAACCGTGGCCGATTCCGGCGCACTCGCCCGCCAGGCTGACGACTTCCCGCGCTGGTACCAAGACGTCGTGGCCAAGGCCGAGATGGCCGACAACGGGCCGGTGCGCGGCACGATGGTGATCCGCCCGTACGGCTACGCCATCTGGGAGCGCATGGTGGCCGAGCTCGACCAGCGCATCAAGGCGTGCGGCGCGCGCAACGCCTACTTCCCGCTCTTCATCCCCCAGAGCTACTTCGCGCGCGAGGCCGAGCACGTCGAGGGGTTCAACCCCGAACTGGCGGTGGTCACGTTCGCCGGGGGCGAGGAGCTCGCCGAGCCCGTCGTCGTGCGCCCCACCAGCGAGACCGTGGTGGGCGAGTTCATGGCCAAGTGGGTCCAGAGCTACCGCGACCTGCCGCTGCTGCTCAACCAGTGGTCCAACGTCGTGCGCTGGGAGCTGCGGCCCCGGCTGTTCCTGCGCTCGAGCGAGTTCCTGTGGCAGGAGGGCCACTGCGCGCACGCGACCTACGAGGACGCGGCGGGCTACGCGCGGCGCATCCACCTCGAGGTCTACGACGAGTTCCTGCGCGAGGTGATGGCCATGCCGACCTTCCTCGGCATCAAGCCCGCGAGCGAGCGTTTCCCCGGGGCGATCAACTCGATCACCGCCGAGGGGATGATGCGCGACGGCAAGGCCCTGCAGATGGCGACCAGCCACGAGATGGGCCAGAACTTCGCGCGCGCCTTCGACGTCTACTACCAGAGCGAGGCGGGCGAGTCGACGCTGTGCTGGACGACGTCGTGGGGGGCGTCGACGCGACTGGTGGGCGGCCTGGTGATGGGTCACGGCGACGACCGCGGCCTGCTCGTGCCCCCGCGCCTGGCCGCGGTCCAAGTGGTGGTGCTGGGTGTGCGCGAGGGGCCCGAGGTCACCGAGGCGGTCGCCGCGATCGCGGACGACCTGGCGCGCGCCGGGGTGCGCGTGGAGGTCGACCGGGGCCGCGGCAGCTTCGGTCGCCGGGTGACCGACTGGGAGATCAAGGGCGTGCCGCTGCGCGTCGAGGTCGGTCCGCGCGACCTCACAGACGGTGTCGTCACGGTGGTGCGCCGCGACACCGGGACCAAGGAGGCCCCGACGAGGGCCGACCTGGTCGCGCGCGTCGGCCAGCTCCTGGACTCGGTCCAGTCCGACCTCTACCGGGCGGCGCTGGCGTACCGTGACGACCACACGGTCGACGTGACCACGATCGGGGAGGCCGTCGAGGCCGCCCAGACCGGCTTCGCGCGTCTGGCCTGGGCCACGGTCGACGGGGACGGCGAGGTCGCGCTGCGCGCCGAGGCCGTCACCGTGCGGGCCCTCCAGCGCGCCGACGGCTCGATCCCGGACTCGGACGACGAGGAGGGCCTGGTCTGCGTGGTCGGCAAGTCGTATTGAGGCCCGTTTCGGGCGGCCCGCGGGACCCTTTCGCGGTTGTGACCAGGCCAGGGCGCTGCTACACTTGACCGGACAGTCCGCCAAGGACGTTTGGACTCGTTGACGCGCGGGCCTTTGGCCCGCGCTCTTCTTTTGTCCGAACGTCCCGCGGCCAGGAAGGAGAGGGCATGGACTTCGAGACCCCCTTCCGCCCCCTGCTGTCCGATCTCGGGCTCGAGCTCTACGACGTGGAGCTCGTCGCCGGGTCGCTCAACGTCACGGTCAACCGCCCCGGCGGGGTGGACCTCGAGGCCCTGACCGCCGCCAACCGGGCCATCAGCGAGTGGCTCGACGCGGCCGACCCGATCCCCGGGCACTTCACCCTCGACGTGTCGAGCCCCGGCCTGGAGCGCAAGCTGCGCACGCCCGCCCACTTCGCGGCGGCCGTCGGCGAGCTCGTGACCCTGCGCGAGCGCCGCGCGGGCGAGCCCACGCGCCGGCTCGAGGGCGTGGTGGCCGACGCCAACGCCACCACCGTCACCATCGACGACGCCGAGCGCGGTCGCGTCGTCGTCCCCCTCACTCACGTCGAGCGAGCCCGCACGGTCTTCGTGTGGGGCGCCGAGGCCAAGCCGTCGCCGTCGCGCGGGCGCTCGTCCACGAGCTCGAAAGGTTGACCATGGCGAACTTTGACTTCCTCGAGGCGCTGGGACAGATCGCCCGGGACCAGAACATCGACGAGGGCGAGCTGCTCGTCGCGCTGGCCAACGCCCTGCTGGCCGCCTACAAGCGCCGCCCCGACTCGGCCGAGGACGCCGAGGTCGAGATCAACCCCGAGACCGGCGAGATCAAGGTGTGGGGCCTCGAGCTCGACGTGGAGGGCAACGTCACGCGCGAGTGGGACGCGACGCCCGACGACTTCGGGCGCATCGCCGCCCAGACCGCCAAGCAGGTCCTCATGCAGCTCATCCGCGACATCCAGCGCCGCCAGATGTACGAGGAGTTCGCCAACCGCGAGGGCGACATCGTCTCGGGCACCGTCCAGCAGAACGACAACCGCTACACGCTGCTCGACCTCGGGCGCGTCGAGGCGCTGCTGCCCCAGGCCGAGCAGATCGCCTTCGAGCGCTACGAGCACGGCGCGCGCATCAAGGTGTACATCGTCGAGGTGCGCAAGACCAACAAGGGCCCCCAGATCGTGGTGAGCCGCACGCACCCCGCGCTGGTGGCCAAGCTCTTCGAGATCGAGGTGCCCGAGATCGCCAACGGCATCGTCGAGATCAAGGCGCTGGCCCGCGAGCCCGGGCACCGATCCAAGATCGCCGTCGCGTCCCACGACTCGATGGTCGACCCGGTCGGCGCGTGCGTGGGCGCTCGCGGCAGCCGCGTGCGCAACATCACCAACGAGCTGCGCAGCGAGCGCATCGACGTCGTGCCCTACAGCGACGACCCGGTGTCGTTCATCCAGGCCGCCCTGGCCCCCGCGCGCATCCGTGAGGTGCGCCTCAACGACGAGGAGGGCATCGCCACGGTCATCGTGCACGACCAGCAGCTCTCGCTGGCCATCGGCAAGGAGGGCCAGAACGCGCGCCTCGCCGCGCGCCTCACCGGGTGGCGCATCGACATCCGCTCCGAGAACGAGGGCAACGAGGAGGTCGTCGAGGAGGTGGTCACCGACGGCGTCGTGACCGTGGACGCCGTCGTCACGGTCTCGGCGGACGCCGAGGGTCACGAGACCGCCGTGATCGACGAGGTCGTGACCACGGCCAACACCCACGCGGAGGAGGTCGTCGTGGTCGAGGCGATCGCCGACGAGGCGCCGACGGGAGACGGGGCATAGCGCCCCGGCGAACCTGCGTGGTCTGCCGCCAGGAGCGAGAGGACGCCGCGCTGGCGCGCGCCGGGCGCGCGAGCGACGGCTCGTGGTACCTCGGGCGCGGACCCGGGCGCGGCGTGTGGTGGTGCGCCGACGCGCGCTGCGCCAGTTCGCTGAGCGCCGGGGCGCTCGCCCGGGCGCTGCGCGCGCCCGTGACGGAGGCCAGCGCGGGGGCTTTGCGGGCCCTCGCCGGTAGCCTCGAACGGCGATGAGGTGCGGGTCGTGTGGAAGAATGGGAAACTGCGCCCGCGAGACGAGCGGGCGCGGCCGATCGAGGGACCGTTTTGGCGTTGAAGAAGATTCGAGTGCACGAGCTCTCCAAGGAGCTCGGGATGACGAGCAAGGAGTTGCTCGTACTCGCCCAAAAACTAGGCATCGGCGCGTCGAGCCCCTCGGCGTCGATCGAGGACGCCCAGGCTGACCGCATCCGGCGCCGGGCCGACGCCGACGGCCTGCGCCGGGCGCCCGAGGCCGTCAAGGCCCCGAAGGCCACCAAGTCCGCCAAGGCGCAGAAGGAGGCACCGGCGCCCCTGGCGATCGTGCCGGCGCCGCCGACGGCCCCAGTCGTGCGCGTCGCCGCCGCCGAGCCCGCCGCAGCGCCCGCCGCGAGCGAGCCCGCCGCGTCCGCCCCGGCGCCGGCGCCCGACACCACCAAGGTCGTGCGCAGCCGGGCCCCGGTGGTCAAGCCCGCCCCGACGCGCATCGCCTCGCCCGACGGGCCCACCACGATCCGCCCCACGCAACGCCCGGGCGAGGGCGACGCCAACGCGCGTCCGCGCCCTCCGCTCAGCTCGACCGGCCGCCCGATCCCGCCGCCCCCGGGCCGCCCGATGAGCTCGACCGGGAGACCGATCCCGCCACCGCCGGGCGCGCGGCGCCCGATGTCGGGCGCGTCGAGCCGGCCGTCGTCACCGGGCGGACCGCGCCCGATGAGCGCGCGACCCTCGACCGCGCCGCGACCCGGCGGACCGTCGCGTCCCGGCAGCTTCGGCGGCCCGCGCACCGGCGGCCCCGGCGCCGGCGGATCCCCGGCCGGCCCCGGACGCGGCGGCGGCCCCGCCGGGCGCAGCACCGGAGGCCCGCGCGGCTCGCAGCGCAAGACCACGCGCCGGCGCCGGCGCAACGTCGAAGAGCTCGAGCCGACCCAGATGACCACGTGGCAGCCGAGCAGCGCGCCGGTGCCCGAGGGCGAGATCATCATCGAGCGCGGCTCGACGGCCAAGGACGTGGGACCCAAGCTCAACCGCAGCGCCGCCGACATCATCCGCTTCCTGTTCCTCCAGGGCGAGATCGTCACCGGCGTCCAAGCGCTCAGCGACGACATGATCGAGCTCTACGCCGCCGAGGTGGGCGCCAAGGTCCGCCTGGTCGACCCGGGCGAGCAGCAAGAGGCCGCCCTGCTGGCCAAGTTCTTCGACGAGGACGACGAGGACGAGCAGATCCCCGCCGTGGCGCGCGCCCCGATCGTGACGGTGATGGGCCACGTCGACCACGGCAAGACGCTGCTGCTCGACAAGATCCGGCGCACCAACGTCGTGGCCGACGAGGCCGGCGGCATCACCCAGCACATGGGCGCCTACCAGGTCACCTGGAAGGGCCGCCCGATCGCGTTCCTGGACACGCCGGGCCACGAGGCCTTCACGGCCATGCGCGCTCGCGGCGCCAAGGTGACCGACGTGGTCATCCTGGTGATCGCGGCCGACGACGGCGTCATGCCCCAGACGGTCGAGGCGATCAACCACGCCAAGCTGGCCGAGGTGCCCATCATCGTGGCCATCAACAAGATGGACCGGGCCGACGCCAACCCCGACCGCGTGCTCCAGCAGATCAGCGAGCACGGCCTGGTGCCCGAGAAGTGGGGCGGCGACACGATCTGCGTGGAGATCTCGGCCCTCGCCAGCACCGGCATCGACGAGCTACTCGAGCAGGTCCTCCTGGTCGCCGACATCGCCGAGCTCAGCGCGCGCCCGACGGGTCGCGCCGTGGGCACGGTGCTCGAGGCCAACCTCGAGGTGGGCCGAGGTCCCGTGGCGACCGTCATGGTCCAGCGCGGCCTGCTCAGCGTCGGCGACCCCGTCGTGGCCGGCGCCGCCTTCGGCAAGGTCAAGGCCCTCATCAACGACCAGGGCGAGCCGGTGCCCAGCGCCGGGCCGTCGACCCCCGTGCGCATCCTGGGATTCAGCGAGCCCCCCTTCGCCGGCGACGAGATGCGCGTCGCCAACGACCTGACCCATGCGCGCAGCCTCGCCGAGGCCCGCGCCCAGCGCACGCGCATGATCGGCTACCAGTCGGTCGGCTCAGCCAGCGGCGCGCGCTTGGAGGACCTCTTCGAGCAGATCCAGCGCGGCGAGACCGCCACGCTCAACGTCGTCTTGAAGGCCGACGTGCAGGGGTCTCTGGAGGCGTGCAGCGAGTCGCTCAAGAAGCTCGAGCGCGACGACGTGAAGCTGGTCATCGTGCTGCGCGGGGTGGGCGGCATCACCGAGAACGACGTCCAGTTCGCCAAGGCCGCCAACGCGACCATCATCGGGTTCAACGTGCGCCCCGACCGGCGCAGCCGCGAGCTCGCCGAGTCCGAGGGCGTCGAGATCCGCACCTACGAGATCATCTACAAGCTGATCGAGGAGATCGAGGCCGCGATGCTCGGCTTGCTCACCCCCGTCTTCGAGGAGATCGTCACCGGCGAGGCCGAGGTCCGCGAGGTGTTTCGTATCCCGCGCGTCGGCGCGATCGCCGGCTGCTTCGTGCGCGAGGGCGTCATCACGCGCGGCTCCAAGGTCCGCTTCCTTCGCGAGGGAACGATCATCTGGAAGGGCACGATCACGTCGCTGCGGCGCTTCAAGGAGGACGCGCGCGAGGTGGCGTCCGGCTTCGAGTGCGGCATCGGCCTGTCGGACTACCAGGACCTCAAAGAGGGCGACGTCATCGAGACCTTCGAAGAGCGCGAGATTCCTCGAACGGCCTAGTGATGGCCCACTCCTCCGGCGGCCACCACCCCTACCCGCGCTCCGCGCGCGTCAATCAGATCCTGCGCGAGGTCATCTCCGACGAGATCATGCGCGCCAGCGACGTCGACGAGCGCCTCGGCCTGCTCACGGTCACTGGCGTCGAGACCACCCCGGACGTGCGCCAGGCCACCGTGTACTTGCATTCGCTGAGCGACGAGGCCCACGCCGCCCTCGACGAGCACCGGCTGGCGATCCAGGCCGCCGTCAACGCCCAGACCCGCCTCAAGCGCACGCCCCGCCTCTCTTTCGCGGCCGACCCCGCCGTTGCGCACGGCGAGGCCGTCGAGGAGATCCTGCGCCGACGGGGCCATGAGCCCGAGTAGCGGCCTGCTGCTGGTCGACAAGGACCGCGGCCCGACGAGCCACGACGTCGTGGCCGCCGTGCGCCGCCTGCTCGGCGAGCGCCGCGTCGGCCACGCCGGGACCCTGGATCCGATGGCGACGGGCCTGCTGGTGCTCGGCGTGGGGACGGCGACGCGCCTGCTGCGTTTCGCCCAGGCCGGCACCAAGCGCTACACCGGCTCCGTGCGCTTGGGCGTCGCGACCGACTCGCTCGACGCGGACGGCGTCGTGACCGGCGAGGCGCCCGTGCCCGAGCTTGGCGCGGAGAAGCTCCACGCGGCCGTGTCGACGTTCGTGGGAACCACGAGTCAGGTCCCGCCGATGGTGTCGGCGCTGAAGGTCGGCGGCGAGCGGCTCCACGAGCTGGCCCGTCGCGGCGTCGAGGTCGAGCGGGCCCCGCGCGAGATCACCATCACCTCGTTCTGGGTCACCGACAGCGATGACGCGTCGACCCTCCTCTTCGACGTGACCTGCTCTCCCGGGACGTACGTGCGCGTCCTGATGAGCGACCTGGCGCAGCGCCTGGGCACGCTCGGGCACCTGACGAGCCTGCGCCGCGAGGCCAGCGGCCGATTCGGCGTCGACGACGCGCTCAGCCTGGACCGAGTGGCTGAGCGCGTGGCGCGCGGCGACACCGTGCTGCGCCCCACGGCGGACCTCGTCGCCGAGCTCGCCGCGATCACGCTGAACGACGACGAGGAGCGACGGGTGCGCCACGGCCAGTCGGTCGGGCTCGACGCGACGGTGCGGGGCGAGGAGGTCGCGGCGCTCGACGCGCACGGCGCGTTGGTCGCGGTGCTGCGCCGACGCGGCGGCGTGGGCCACCCCGAGCTCGTGATGGCCGAGACGCCGGCCGCCCCCCCGGTAGGTTGAGTCCATGATCGTGCGGCGCGACGCCGATGCCGGTCCCCAGTATCCGCACGGCGTGGTGGCGATCGGGGTCTTCGACGGGCTCCATCGGGGCCACCAGCGCCTGCTCTCCATCGTCACCGAGCTGGCGCACTCGCGCGACGCGCTCGGCGTCGTGGTCACCTTCGACCCGCACCCGGCCGAGATCCTCGATCCCGCGGGCGCGCCGCGGCTCATCGGCACGCTCGATCAGCGACTCGAGGGGCTCGCCGCCCTGGGCGTCGACGTGGCGCGGGTGCTCACCTTCGACGAGTCGCTGGCCGCGGAGTCGGCCGAGGAGTTCATTGAGCGGGTCCTGGTCGACGAGCTGCACGCCGAGACGATCGTGGTGGGCGAGGACTTCCGTTTCGGCCACGAGCGCCACGGCGACGTGGCCCTGCTTGAGCGCCACGCGCGCGCCGGCGGCTACGACGTCGTGGCGGCGCCGAACTTCGGCGAGGCGGAGCGCTGGAGCTCGACGCTCGTGCGACGCGACCTGTCCGCCGGGGACGTGGAGGGCGCGGCGGGCATCCTCGGCCGCCCCTTCGTGCTGCGCGCGCGCGTCGAGCACGGCGACGGGCGCGGTCGTGAGCTGGGCTTTCCCACGGCCAACCTGGCCACCGCGCCGCGCCAGCAGCTGCCGCGCAACGGCATCTACGCGGGCGCCGCACGCGCCGGCGACGGCACGTGGCGCGCGGCCGCGATCTCGGTGGGCACGCGCCCCCAGTTCTACGACGACGCGGCGACGCTGGTCGAGGCGCACCTGCCCGGCTACGACGTCGACCTCTACGACGAGGCGCTCGACGTCGCGTTCCTGGCGCGGCTGCGCGAGGAGGCGGTCTTTGCCGACCTGACGGCCCTCGTCGCGCAGATCGGCCGTGACGTCGACGCCACGATCGAGCGATTCAGGTTGTTTTCGCCCGAGGAGTCGGTCCTGCTAGCATGGATACTCGGTCAGCGACGCTGATCACGTGGGCCGTCAAGTGGGCGGTTCGCACCGGTACCCCCGACTCACAAGGCACAACGTTTATGGCTGAGAAGCAGCAGATCATCAAGGACTATCAGGCGCACGCCTCGGACACGGGCTCGCCCGAGGTCCAGGTCGCACTCCTGACGGACCGGATCGCGCATCTCACCGAGCACCTCAAGGTCCACCAGGGTGATCATCACACCCGCCGCGGTCTCATGGTCCTCATCGGCCAACGTCGCCGTCTGCTCGATTACGTGCAGCGCGGCAACGTGGAGCGTTACCGAAATTTGATCGGGCGTCTCGGCATACGTCGCTAGCCGCACTCCGTCGAAGAATTCGACGGACGACACCGCCGATATCTCGGAGGCCAGTGGAGAATCGTCGCCCCGCGCGAAGGTTGCCCACTGGGATCCGGGCGGCGGGTCGACAACCGCATTAGGAGAAACCATGACCGACGCCATCCGCGTTAGTAGCCCCGTGACCCGCACGGACAAGACACTCACCTTCGAGGCCGGGCACCTCGCACAACTGGCCGACGGCGCCGTGCTGGCGCGCCTCGGCGACACCATCCTGCTGGCCACGGCGACCGCGTCGCGCTCCGTGCGCGAAGGCACCGACTTCTTCCCGCTCACCGTGGACATCGAAGAGCGCGCCTACGCCGCCGGCAAGATCCCGGGGGCGTTCTTCCGCCGCGAGGGCAAGCCCTCCGACCAGGCCGTCCTGATCTGCCGGCTCATCGACCGCCCGCTGCGCCCGTCCTTCCCCAAGGGCTTCCGCAACGAGGTCCAGGTCGTCGGCACGATCTTCTCGGCCGACCAGGAGAACCCCCACGACGTCCTCGCCATCAACGCGGCCTCGGCCGCGCTGATGATCTCGGGCATGCCCTTCGACGGTCCCATCGGAGCCGTGCGCATGGCGTACACGACCGACGGCGAGTGGGTCCCGCACCCCACCTACGCCGAGGGCGACGCCGCGGTCTTCGAACTGGTCGTCGCCGGGCGGGCGCTCAGCGATTCGGTCGAGGCCGACGTGGCCATCATGATGGTCGAGGCCGGCGGCACCGCGGGCTCGTTCGAGAAGTACGCCGACGGCGCGCCCAAGGTCAGCGAGGAGGTCCTCGCCGAGGGCCTGGAGTCCTCCAAGCTGTGGATCCGCGAGTCGATCAACCTCCAGCGCGAGCTGGTCGCGGCGTTCGTGGCCGCGCGCGGTCCCATCAAGATGCTCGAGTACAAGGTCATGGCCGACTACCAGGACGACATCTACGAGCGCGTCGTGGCGGTCGGCGAGGAGTCGCTGGCCACCGCCAACGCCCTCAGCGCCAAGGCCGATCGCGCCGGCGCGCTCGATGCGGCCCTGGCCGCGATCGTCGAGACGCTGAGCCCGGAGTTCCCCGAGCGCGTGGGCGAGATCAAGCCCGCCGTGCGCTCGCTGACCAAGAAGCTGGTGCGCAAGCGCATCGTCGAGGACGGCCTGCGCATCGACGGTCGCACCACGACCGAACTGCGCGCCCTGTCGGCCGAGGTCGACCTGTTCCCAATGACCCACGGCTCGGCGCTCTTCCAGCGCGGCGAGACCCAGGTGATCAACGTGACGACGCTGGGCATGCCCCGGCTACGCCAGCAGCTCGACACGATCTCGCCCGACGAGTTCCGCCGCTACATGCACCACTACAACTTCCCGCCGTACTCGACCGGTGAGACCGGCCGCGTGGGCATGCCCAAGCGCCGCGAGATCGGCCACGGCATGCTGGCCGAGCGCGCCCTCATCCCCGTGCTGCCCAGCGAGGAGGACTTCGCGTACACGCTGCGCGTCGTCTCGGACGTGATGCAGTCCAACGGATCGACGTCGATGGCGTCGGTGTGCGGATCGACGCTGTCGCTCATGGCGGCCGGCGTGCCGATCAAGGCGCCGGTAGCCGGCATCGCGATGGGCCTGGTCTACGACGAGGGCACCTACGTCACGCTGACCGACATCCTGGGCGCCGAGGACGCTTTCGGCGACATGGACTTCAAGGTCGCCGGCACCGCCGACGCGGTCACCGCCCTGCAGCTCGACACCAAGATCGACGGCCTGCCGGCCGACGTCCTGGCCAAGGCGCTGCACCAGGCGAAGGAGGCGCGCCTCACGATCCTGGGCGTGATTACCGACACGATCGCCGAGCCGCGCGCCCAGGTGGCCGACGTCGCCCCCAAGATCGTCTCGATGCAGATCCCGATCGACAAGATCGGCGAGGTCATCGGGCCCAAGGGCAAGGTCATCAACACGCTCCAGCAGGAGACCGGCGCCGACATCGCCGTCGACGACGACGGCGTCGTGGGCACCGTGACCATCGGGGCCAAGGACGGCCGCGCCGTCGAGGAGGCCCGACGGCGCATCGAGATGATCCTCGACCCGCCCCTGGCCGAGGTCGGCGTGGTCTACCAGGGCCGCGTGGTCAACCTCGCCAAGTTCGGCGCCTTCGTGAGCATCCTGCCGGGCCGTGACGGCCTGTTGCACATCTCGAAGCTGTCGCCGCTCAACGACGGCAAGCGCATCGGTCAGGTCGAAGACGTCCTCCAGCTCGGCCAGAGCCTCGAGGTGCGTGTCGACGACATCGACCCGGCCGGCAAGGTCTCGCTGTCACTGGCGGGCGAGTACGCCAACGCCGAGGTGGACGCGCGTCCGGCGCGCGAGCCGCGCGAGCGCTCCGAGCGCCCGGAGCGATCCGAGCGCAGCGACCGTGGTGACCGTGGTGGCGATCGCGGACGTGACCGTGGCAACGAGCGTTCCGATCGTGGCGGGCGAGAGCCGGACCGTGACCGCGGCCCCAAGGTCGCGCCGTCGTCCTCCTTCGAGGCCGCCTTCGAGGCCGAACTGGCCGAGGAGATCGGCGACCTCGGCCCCGGCGGACCCACCTTCACCGAGGACGCCGGTCGGCGCAGTCCGCGCCCGCGTCGCCGCTAGTCGTCGAGCCGTGCCGCCGCGCCCGCCGGGCGTGATGGCACGGCTCGCTCGATCTTTCGTAGCGTTGTCGCGATGACGGCCACCCTCGCCACGCCGACGCGGTGGTGGCGGCGCCTGTCGCGCGCCGATCGCCGGGCGCTGTCCTGGCTCGTCGCCCTGCCGACCGTCCTCTTCGTGGCGCCCGCGCTGGCCGGGCACCCGGCCATCGTGGCCGACAACCTGATCCAGAACTTCCCGCTGCGCGCGCTCGCCGGGCGCCAGCTGGCGAGCGGGCACCTGCCCCTGCTCAACCCGTACGCCAACTCGGGCACGCCGTTGCTCGGCGGGCTCAACGCCGGGGCCCTCTATCCCACGACGCTGTTCTTCCTCGTCCCCTGGGCCGTCGCGGCCTGGGTCGCCAACCTGCTCGTGGTCTACGTCGGCGCGGCGTTCGGGGTCTACGCCCTCGTGCGCTGGCACGCGCTGAGCGCGCGCGCGGCCTTCCTCGCCGCGCTGAGTTACACGCTCTTCGGGGCGATGACCGGCCAGCTCGTCCACATCGGCGTCGTCCAGGGCTACTCGCTGCTGCCCTGGGGGATCCTGGCGCTCGTCGTGCTGTCGAAACGCCTGCGCGCCGTCGAGACGACCGGCACCGGGTGGATACGCGCGGCGGCGCCACCCCTGCTCGGGTTCTCTCTCCTGTGGGGACTGGTGGCTCTCTCCGGCGAGCCGCGCGCCGTCGCGGTCATGGAGCTGCTCACCCTCATCGTCGCGCCGGCGGTCCTGGTGCTGCGCTCGTCGTACTGGATCGCGACCTGGCGCGCGCGCGTCGTCTACGCCGCGACCGTCGCGGTGGGGGTCCTCTGGGGCGTGGCCATCGGACTCGTCCAGCTGCTGCCGGGCTCGGCCTTCATCGGCTTCTCGCAGCGCTCGTCGATCAGCTACTGGTTCTTCGGCTCGGGGTCGCTCAACGTGCGCTGGACCGGGCTGCTCTTCGTCCAGGACCTGCTGGGCTCCAACGGCGTGCTGGGGACCCCGCACTACTTCGTCGGCTACAACCTGCCCGAGGTCACCGGCTACGCCGGGCTGCTCGCGCTC
>Ga0209415_10001079_pt1 | contig 51912 bp, 53 predicted proteins | sample PeaSoiSIISIP2007_FD_187696 | JGI IMG/M metagenome (GOLD analysis project Ga0209415, IMG submission 187696) | Peat soil microbial communities from Weissenstadt, Germany - SII-SIP-2007 (SPAdes) (version 2) | ecosystem: Environmental > Terrestrial > Soil > Wetlands > Peat | place: Germany... | reverse complement strand
GCTTGCCACGGTATCTCCGCGCTGAATACGCTCTTCGCGTGTGTATGTAAGGTTGCCATCGGCGCTTGGCGCAAGCGCCGGCAACTTGAGTTCCGCAACGACGTTGTTGATTGTTACTTTTTCGACTAGCGTGTCGGGAGCGATGCCGAATGCGGCAACGACGCCGAAGCAGGGCAGCGCTACGAATGCCGCAGCGAGCCGATGGCGCAGTGCAAATTTGCGTATCAAGCCGGCAATTTTTTGGGCTAAAATCATGCTTTTAGCTTATAGTCTTAAGGCCCTGCCTAGAACGACGCGGCAAGCTTAGCAGAACGGTACACGTGCGCAACTCCGAATTTCACATCGTGAAATGATATTAAAAGCAAGGAAACCACTGTGGCAGTGCTGAAAGAACAGCTCGAAATCATCAAGCGCGGCTGCGCCGAGCTGCTGGTCGAAGCCGAGCTCGTCGAGAAGCTCAAATCCGGCAAGCCGTTGCGCATCAAGGCCGGTTTTGATCCGACCGCGCCCGATCTGCACTTCGGCCATACCGTATTGATCAATAAATTGCGGCAGCTGCAGGACCTCGGCCATCACATCGTGTTTCTGATCGGCGATTTTACCGGCATGATCGGCGACCCGAGCGGCAAGAACGCTACGCGGCCGCCGCTGACGCGCGAGGAGATCGAGCGCAACGCCGAGACCTACAAGGCGCAGGTGTTCAAGATACTCGATGCAGGCAAGACCGAGATCGCCTACAACTCGGCGTGGATGGACAAATTTACCTCTGCCGACATGATCAGGCTCGCCGCCGCCTCCACCGTCGCGCGCATGCTCGAGCGCGACGACTTCGGCAAGCGCTACAAAAGCAACGAGCCGATCGCGATTCACGAGTTCTTGTATCCGCTCGTGCAGGGCTACGACTCGGTGGCGCTGAAAGCCGACCTCGAGCTCGGCGGCACCGACCAGAAATTCAACCTGCTGATGGGGCGTGAATTGCAGAAGCATTACGGCCAGCCACCGCAATGCGTACTGACCATGCCGCTGCTCGAAGGGCTCGACGGCGTCAACAAGATGTCGAAATCGCTCGGCAATTACATAGGCATTACCGAAAGCGCCAACGAGATTTTCGGCAAGTTGATGTCGGTCTCAGACGAGCTCATGTGGCGCTACATTGAACTCCTGTCGTTCGCCCCGCTCGCAACGGTCAGGCAATGGAAGAAAGAAGTCGAGGGCGGCCGTAACCCGCGCGACATCAAGGTCGGATTCGCGCAAGAGATCGTCGCGCGCTTTCACGATAAGGCGGCAGCCGATTCGGCGCTCGCCGCTTTCGAGGCGCGCTTCAAACAAGGCGAAATACCCGACGATATTCCCACGGTCACAGTTCGCGCAGGCGCCGATGGAATTGCGATTGCCAACTTGCTGAAAGAAGCGGGGCTTACCGCGAGCACGTCGGAGGCGCTGCGAATGATCGCGCAAGGCGGCGTCAGGCTCGACGGCGAGAAAGTGAGCGACAAGGCGCTCAAGCTCGTGCCGGGTACTCAGGCCGTGGTGCAGGTCGGCAAGCGCAAGTTCGCGCGCGTCACGATAACCTGAGCGGCGGCGGCCGGCGCCGTGCCGCTACTCGGGAGCGCGGCCCCACAATTGCTGCAAGCGCGCGTCGCGGCCGCAGCCGTTGCGGTAGAACTTGTAGCGCAGCGGGTTCTTGAGATAGTAATCCTGGTGGTACTCCTCGGCCGGATAGAATTCGGTCGCGCGCGTAATCTCGGTCACGATGGCGGCCTTGAACGGTTTTGATTTCTCGAGCGCCGCCCGGGACGCCTCGGCAAGCCGCTTCTGCTCGTCATCGTGGTAGAAAATGGCGGTGCGGTATTGCGAGCCGACGTCGCAGAACTGCTGGTTTTTTACCGTCGGGTCGATGTTGTGCCAGAAGACGTCGAGCAGCTTCTCGTAGCTCACTTTCTTCGGGTCGTAGACGACCTGAACCGATTCTGCATGGCCGGTGGCTCCGGATGAGACTTGCTCGTAAGTCGGGTTCGCCGCCTTGCCGCCGGTATAGCCCGCTGTGGTTGAGATCACGCCGTCCAGCTCATCGAACGGGTGTTGCATGCACCAGAAGCAACCGCCGGCGAAGGTGGCTTTGGCATAGGTTCCGGTGGCGGCAGGCTTGGTGGCCGGCTTGGGCGCCTGGCCCAATCCGGGCAGGGCAAATCCAAGCAGCATTACGACAGCAAGCGCACTCAGCAGATTGCGAACTTTGAGCATATTGAACCTCTTCGAGCGTGTAGTTTCTGACCGCGCGGCCGATGGCATCGACTGACGGTATGAAATTAGTCGGGAAAACCAAGGTTTCCTTGCATGCCGCATAATAATACTTATCCGGCGCCGCTGACGCAGGCCGGATAAGTCGACTGATCCGGGCGAACAGGCGCCGCTCAATCCGGCGTTGAGCGGAAAACGATGACGCAGATTGAATAGTTCGCCCGATGTCAGGAGTTCGCCTGCTCACCGACTAACTCGGGCCGCCACGAACGTCCCAGGAAAGGAATGAAGCATGACCACGCAACAAGCGTCCGCCGGCAAGGAAGTCGCCACTCTCGGCGGCGGTTGTTTCTGGTGCCTCGAAGCGGTATTCGACAATCTGCGGGGCGTCGAGTCGGTCGAGTCCGGATATTCCAACGGCAAAACCGCCAATCCGACCTACAAGCAGGTGTGCAGCGGCGACACCGGCCACGCCGAAGTGGTACGCGTGACCTTCGACCCGAAGGTGATCTCGTTCAGGAAGATCCTGGGCGTATTCTTCGCGATCCACGATCCGACCACGTTGAACCGCCAGGGCAATGACGCCGGCACGCAGTATCGCTCGGGGATTTTTTATCATACGCCCGAGCAGAAAAAAGCGGCCGAGCAGCTGATTGCCGAGCTGACCGCGGAGAAAGTTTTCGGGAAACCGATCGTGACCGAAGTGGCGCCGGCGCAGACGTTTTACGTCGCCGAGGATTATCACCAGGAGTATTTCGCCCACAACGGCAATCAGCCGTACTGCCAGGCGGTGGTCGCCCCGAAGGTGGTCAAATTCCGCAAGCAGTTCGCGGACCTGACAAAGACGTAAATCCGCGGAGCGGTGCGGTCCCCATGTCGCACGTAATCGATTACGAGCACGGCATCAGCGCGATCGATTCCGGTTACCAGCGGCCGCGGCTCGATGCGATCCACCTCGTCGTCGAAGGCGGCCGTGCGGCGGTCATCGACACCGCCGTCAACAGTTCGGTGCCCCGGGTGCTTGACGCGCTGCGTGCCAAGGGACTGACGCCCGGGCAGGTCGACTACGTCATCCTTACGCACATCCATCTCGATCACGCCGGCGGCGCGGGTCTGCTGCTGTCGCGGTTGCCGAATGCGACGCTGACGGTGCACCCGCGCGGTGCGCGGCATATCGTTGATCCGGGCAAGCTGATAGCAAGCACGATCGCGGTGTATGGCGCAGAAGCGACGCGCCGTACCTACGGCGACATCATGCCTGTGCCGCGCGGGCGAATTATCGAGACCCCGCACGGGTCGTCGCTCAAGCTCAACGGCCGCGAGTTCGCTTTTTTCGACACGCCGGGACACGCGCGCCATCACGTCTGCGTGCTCGACACGCGATCCGGACACTTGTTCGCGGGCGACACGTTCGGCCTGTCCTACCGCGAGCTCGACCGCGACGGCCGGCATTACGCGTTTCCGACGACGAGCCCGACGCAGTTCGATCCGGCTGCGGAGCACCGCTCGCTCGACTTGATCCTGGGTTTAAAGCCGGGCGCGATTTACGTGACCCACTACAGCCAGGTGCGCGACATCGCCCGCATGGGCGCTGATATGCACCGGCTGGTCGACGCGCACGCGGAACTTGCGCACCGCGAGCGCGCGGTCGGGACGGCGCGCCACGATCGCCTCAAGGCAGGCGTCAGACAGATCGTGCTCGACGAGGCGCGGCGTTACGGCTGGGCGTTGCCGCGCGAGCAAGTGCTCGATATTTTCGCCGGCGACATCGAGCTCAACGCGCAGGGGCTCGGCACCTGGCTTGATACGCTGGATGGCGGCTAGTCACCTTCGACCCTGACATCCGGGACGTGATTGAACGAGATGCGCATCGGCGCGGACTTGAGCGCGAGGTATGCGCCACCGAAGTAAAGCGTGTGCTTGCCGTATTTCAGGTTGAGCCTGTCGATCGCCGAATTGAGCTTGTCACGCGCGTCGACGCGGTCGAACAACGTGCCCGATTGGCTGGCCTCGCCCTCCAGTTCGAGCAGGGTCACGCCGACCGCGAACGGCTTGGCCGCGGTCTTCGGATATTCGCGCCACAGCCGCGCCAGCGCTTTGAGCAGCTGCACGGTATCGCTGGTGGGATCGCAGCCGATGTGGTTTTCCCAGCGCGTGCCGTCGACGCATTTGACGCTGACGTGCAGCGCGCCGGCGATCAGCCGGTAGTTGCGCAGCCGCATCGCGGCTTTCTGCAGGAGGCGGTGCAGTCCCGAACAGGCGGCCTCGCGCGAGCGCAGGTGCGGCGGCAGCACGTGCGAATGGCCGACGCTCGAGCGCTCGCTCGGCGCCGTGGGCAAGTCTTCGCCGCGCAGCCGGGCGTAGACGCGCTCGCCTTCGATCCCGCCCCACGCTTTGCGCAATTCCGGTTTGCCTGCGCGGCACAGCTTTTCGACGGTATCGATCGAGTGTTCCCGCAAGCGTTTTTCCATCGCCGGGCCGATGCCGCACAGATCGCGCAATTTCAAGCCGAACAAACGCTGCGGCAGATCGCGGTCGTCGAGCACCACGCAGCCGTCCGGCTTCTGCATGTCGGACGCGGTCTTGGCGAGGAAGGTGTTCGGCGCAATGCCGATCGAGCAGCGCAGCCCGGCCCCGACCGTCTTCGCAATCGTGCGCTTGATGCGCCGCGCGATTTCGAGCGCGCTCTCTCGCTGCCGCTCGCTGCCGAGCAGCTCGCACGTCATCTCGTCGATCGAATACACGTGCCCGACGTGGATGCAGCTTTCGACCGCCGCGACCAGCTTATGGTGAATTTCGACGTATTTCGCCGGGCGCGCTTCGACCAGCTCGATGCCGGGACACATGCGCTTCGCATCCGATACGCGGGTGCCGGTCTTGACGCCGAATTTTTTTGCCTCGTAGCTTGCGGCGATGCAGCACGTGCTGTCGGCGATTACCGGTAGTACCGCGACCGGCTTGCCGCGCAGCTCGCGGCGCTCCTGCTGCTCGACCGAGGCGAAGTAGGAATTGAAATCGACGTAAAGCGCGCGCAATGGCATGGGTTTCAAAAATGTGACGGGCAATCGCTGCCCATGCTGAAAACAGCATTCTGCTCCAACCGCGCCGGCTTTGCACCGCATCAAAAGCCGTCTTGTCCAACCGTAGCTTTCCCGTGTTAGGATGGCCGTCCCGGTGCGACCAGGGATTGCGGAGAGGAGGGTTGCATGAAGCCCCAGCACAGCCAGCCGAATCGCAGCATACTCAGCGCTGAGCGCGCCCAGCCTGCCGTACTGGCGGCGCAGTTCGAGCGGGTGCGCCGGCAAACCGAGCGCCTCGCGCGGCCGCTATCGGCCGAAGACTGCGCGCTGCAGTCGATGCCCGATGCGAGTCCCGTCAAGTGGCATCTTGCGCATACCACGTGGTTTTTCGAAACTTTCATTCTTGAGCGGGCGGTTCCCGGCTACCGGTTGTTCCAGCCGCAGTTCCGCGTATTGTTCAACTCCTATTACGTCACCGTCGGTCCGCGTCATCCCCGTCCCGAGCGCGGCCTGCTGTCGCGCCCGTCGCTCGACGAAGTGCGCGCCTACCGCCGCCACGTCGATTCGCACATGGCGCGGTTGTTGGCCGGCGCGGCGCTGTCACCGGCAGTACGCGATTTGATCGAGCTCGGCATCCATCACGAGCAGCAGCACCAGGAGCTGATACTCACCGACCTCAAGCACCTGCTGTCGCACAATCCGCTCAAGCCCGCGTATGCGCAGCCGCAGTCGGCCGCACCCGGGGCGGCCGCGTCGCTGGTGTGGCTGCAAATGCCCGACGGCATCCGCCAGATCGGCCACGACGGCGATGGTTTCTGCTTCGACAACGAACGGTCGCGCCACCGCGTGTTCATCGATGCGTTTGAAATCGCGTCGCGCCCGGTCACCAACGGCGAATACCTGGAATTCATCGCCGCCGGCGGCTACGAGCGCCCCGAGCTGTGGCTGTCCGAAGGCTGGGACGTCAGGACCGCGCAGGGCTGGGATGCGCCGTCGTACTGGTGCTTCGAGGGCGAAGCCTGGCAGCTTTTCACGCTCAACGGCATGCAACCGCTCGTGCCTGAAGCGCCGGTGTGTCACGTCAGCTTTTTCGAAGCCGACGCCTTCGCCCGCTGGGCCGCCGCCCGGCTGCCGACCGAAGCGGAGTGGGAAACGCTCGCAGCAGGGTCGCCGGTTGCGGGCAATTTCCTCGAGGACGGCCATTATCGTCCGCTGCCGTGTGCAACGCGCATGGGCGGCGCGGCGGCGCAAATTTACGGCGACGTGTGGGAATGGACGCGCAGCTCGTATGCGCCGTATCCGGGTTATCGCATTGCGCCCGGCGCGGTCGGCGAATACAACGGCAAGTTCATGTCCAACCAGTACGTGCTGCGCGGCGGCTCGTGCGCGACGCCAGCGTCGCACATCCGCGCCACTTACCGCAATTTCTTTCCCGCTGCCGCGCGCTGGCAGTTCAGCGGCATCCGGCTGGCACGCGACGTCAGCTAGCATAACGTCGTAACCTCCGCTGACAAAAAAGCGGCGCCGCAAGCGGCGCCGTTATCCCTGAGCGGCACCCCTGTTAAACGGTTTTAAGTGCTGCCAACACCTTGTCGGGCGTGAACGGTACCGAGCGCAGCCGGATGCCGAGCGCGTCGAACACCGCGTTCGAGATCGCCGACGGCACCACCGCCGCGGTCGGCTCGCCCGCGCCCCACGGCTTCTCGTTCGGCCGGTCGATCAGATCCATCGCGACCTCCGGCACGTCGGGGAAGGTCAGGATCGGGTAGCTCTTCCAGTCGAGGCTCGTCACCATCGAGCGGTCGAACTTGAGCTCCTCGATCAGCGTGCGGCTCACCGTCTGCACGACGTTGCCTTCGATCTGGTTCTTCAGACCATCGGGGTTGATGATCTGACCGCAATCGTGGGCGACGTGGAATTTCGTGACCCTGATCTTGCCGGTTTTTCTGTTGACTTCGACGTTGGCCACTACCGCGACGTAAGTGCGCACCAGCTCGTATTTGATGTACGACACGCCGCGGCCGTACGCGATGTCGCCCGAATATTCGGGCCGCGACTTGCGCGGCGTCCAGTCAGCCAGTTTGGCCGCGCGCTCCAGGCACTCGATGCCGCGCTTGTCGTTCAAATGCCGCAACCTGAACTCGACCGGGTCGACGCCGGCGGCTAACGCCATTTCGTCCATGAAACACTCGTTGCCGAAAGTGTTCTGCATGCGGCCCGGCGTGCGGATCCACGATGGCTTGAGCGGCGTCTCGGCGAGCCAGTGCGCGGTCGCCTTGATGTTGGGAACGGTGTAGGGGATCGCGAGCGCCTGGTGGATGTTGCCCGGATGCGCCGGCTCCTTCGGCAGTCCCGCCAGGTCGGCGGCAATCAACGTGACCTGGATCTGCGGCGGGCGGTCGGGAATGTAGACTTCCGATTCCCACGCCGCGATATTGCCCTTGGCATCGAGCGCGCCGCGGTAATCGATGAGCGTCGGCGGTCCTTTCGGGTCCCAACCGTGCTCGTCGGCGCGCATCCATTGCACGCGCACCGGCTTGCCGACTTCCTTAGCGATCAGCACCGCGTCGGCAGCAGCGTCCTCATGGCCGTTGCGGCCATAGCAGCCCGAGCCGTCGATGTAGAGGCAGCGAATGTCCTGCTCCTTCATCTGCAGCATTTGCGCCATCTGCTTGCGCAGGAGATGCGTTGCCTGCGACGCGCTCCAGCACGTGACCTTGCCGTCTTTCCACTCGGCGACCGCGCACGATGGCCCGATCGAGCCGTGGGTGTGGATCGCGAAATCGTAGGTCGCGCCCACTTTCTTCGCGCCATTCTTGAGCGCGTCGGCGGAGTTGCCGACCTTCTGCAGGTCTTCGTCCTTATTGATCTTGGTCTTGCGCACGTACTCCCACAGGTTCTTGCGGTCGGGCAGGCCTTCCCATTTCGACCACTTGGCCTTGACCGCGCGGCTCGCGCGGATCGCCGCCCATTCCGAGGTCGCGACCACCGCGAGGTAATTGTCCTTGCGGATGATCTGCACGTAGCCCGGGATTTTCTGCGCCAGGCTGTCGTCGTACGAGATCAATTCGGAGCGCACGCCGGCGGGGCGGATCACGCGGCCGTGCAGCATGCCCGGCAGCCTGAAGTCCTGCATGTACTGGAACTCGCCGGTGACCTTGGCCGGGATGTCGAGCCGCGGCACCGACTGGCCGACCACCTGGTATTTCGCCGGGTCTTTGAGCGAGGCTTTCGGGTCGACCTTGAGCTGGAACTCCTTGTTGCCGATCAGCTCGTTGTAGGCTATGCGCTGGCCTTTGGCGACGCACATGCCGTCCTGCGTCGCCACGTCGCCGGGCGCGGAATTCAAGCGCTTGGCCGCTTCGGCGACCAACGCCGCGCGCGCGGTGGCGCACGCCTGGCGGATCTGCATGCCGCCGATCTGGATCGACAGACTCCCGTACGTCGGGCCCTGGTCGGGTGTCAGCATCGTGTCGCCCTGGATCACCTTGACCCTGGCGAACGGCACGTCGAGTTCATCGGCGGCGATCTGGGTCACCGCGGTGCGCACCCCGGTGCCGAGATCGACCTTGCCGGAATAGATGCTGACGCTGCCGTCGGCGCCGATCGCGACGAAGCCGTCTACCGCATCGCTCGCTACCGTCTTGGCGACGGTGGCGGACTGGGCGGACACGCCCGGGGCCAGGCCGGACAGCGAAAATGTGACGACCAGCGAGCCGCCGGTCTTGAGGAAATCACGCCGGGAAAGGGTCTGGTTCAACATGGTTCATTCCTCCTTACGCCATTTCCGCAGCTGCGCGCTTGACGGCGCGCACGATGCGTACATGCGTGCCGCAGCGGCACAGATTGTGGGCAAGCGCTTGTTTTATCTGTTCATCACTCGGATGCCGGTTCGTGTCGAGCAGCGCTTTTGCCTGCATGATCATGCCGTTAATGCAGTAGCCGCACTGCACCGCCTGCTCGGCGATGAACGCCTTTTGCAGCGGGTGCGGATCGGCGGACGATCCCAGCCCTTCCAGCGTGACAATCTTCGTGCCGGCGGCTTTGGCGAGCGGGAACTGGCACGAGCGCATCGCCTTGCCGTCGATATTCACGGTACAGGCGCCGCATTGGCCAAGGCCGCAGCCAAAGCGCGGCCCGTGCAGGCCGAGATCGTTGCGCAGCGCGTATAACAACGGCATCTGCGGGTCGTCGACGGTCACGGTCTGTGCCTTGCCGTTGACGTTGAGCGTCATTTGAGTGGCCATGGGATTCTCCTCCGGTGGGAACCGGAAACTCTATTCCTTTCGTTTGTGGATTTCAACGACGCACGGCAGCCTGTCGAAAGTACGACGTTTTGCGCCCCTTTAGCCGGCGTACGGGGGTGGTCTGCCGGGGGCAGTTTTTCTCTCTAAGATTGCACCACAAACGCAAAGTTTGGATTACAATCGCGTCAACCCAATGTTGGGTGATATTCGTGTCTTTAAAGGAGAGAAGACGATGGCCAAGAAAAAGTCCGGGAAGAAGCGTAAACCAAGCGCCGCATTCATGAAGCCGATGCATATCTCCGCCTCGCTCAGCGCGGTGATCGGCAGCGGCCCGTATCCGCGCACCGAGGTCACCAAGAAACTGTGGGCCTACATCAAGCGCAACGGATTGCAGGACAGCAAGAACCGCCGCAACATCAACGCCGACGACAAGCTGAAGGAAGTATTCGGCGGCAAGAAAACGGTGTCGATGTTCGAAATGACCAAACTGGTCAGCAAGCACCTCAAGTAATGTAATTCCCGTGGCCCGGCAACCGGGCCACGGTCCAGCACCAAAGCAACGGCCGGTGCCGCGTGAGCGGCAGCCGGCCGTTTGTCTTTTCGGCGGGGGTCAATGACGGCCGCGCCTATCCAGCCTGGACAGCCGCTCCCCGGGGCTCAGGGTTTGCGCACGAAATAACCGCCGCCTACCAGCAGTGCGGCCATGGTCCAGAATACCGGCGTCATGCCGAGCGCCGCGCCCAGCGCGCCGAACAGCAATGGAATTACGGACTGGCTGATGTTGATGAGCAGGGTGCGCACGCCGATGGCTTCCGCGCCGCGGCCCGGCGGCGCCTTGCTGTAGAGCAGCGACATGATCATCGGCTGCGCGCCGCCGAGACCGGCGCCGAGAAAAAATGCGAGCGCGATCAACACCGGCACGGTTGTCACGAGAGGGAAAACGAACAGCGCAATGCCGGTCGAGATCATGGCCCCGATCAGCAATTGCCATTCGCCCAGGCGGTGGATTACGAGCGGCAGCACGAGCCGCACCACGAATACCGCGCCGCCGAATGCGCCGAGAATGAGCCCGATGGTCGATGCCGACAGGTCGATGTGCCGGCCATGGATAGGCACGACAAACGAGAACAGGTCCCACACCATCGACAGCAGCCCGCTCACGACGAACACGCGCCGCATCGTCTTGCTGCGCAATAGATCGACGAGCCGCCGCTGTTTCGTGCCGGGCTCGTCGGCCGGTTGCCGCGGCACCTCGATGCGCTTGATGAGCAGCGCGATCAGCGTGACGAGCGCAAAGCAGGCGAGCAGCAGCATCGTGCGGCGGTAGCCGATCCAGTCGATCGCGAATCCCGCGATCATCGGCCCGAGAAAACCCGATGTCGAGAAACCGAGCGCGAGCCAGCTGAAATTTTTGGCGCGGTCCTCGGGCCGGCCGATCACCGCGGCCAGGTAGTTGACCGCGATATGGAACAGGATGAAGCCGGAGCCCGCAAGGCAGCTGGTGGCGAACAGCGCGGGCAGAGTGGGCGATATCACCGCGACCATGATGCCGGTGAACAGCAACGTCGCGCCGACCAGCATCGGCCGGCGCACGCCGATGCGGTCGATCATGCGTCCCATCGCGACCGAGAATGTCATCGGCACCAGCGCGAGCAGCGACAACAGCACTCCCACCGTAAATGGCGAGGCCTGCATGCTCAGCGCGAACAACGACAGCGTGACGCGGGCGCCCGCGTACGCGAGGTGCAGCATGATGGTGAACGGCAGAACGAAGGCGAGTGTCACTACGCGGGCGGGCGATGCCGGTAAATACGCAATTTTACCCGCGTTCCCGCGACGCGGACGGCATTTCGTTCATGCGGGTGTCATTCCGGCGCCGGCGAGTCGCGTTTCCATGCGACGAGCGCGACGCCGGCACAGGTGACAGTGATGCCGACGACCGACAGCATGCTCGGCACTACATTGAACAGCGCCAACTCGAGCACTACTGCGAAAATCGGCGTCAGATAAACCAGGCTGGTGACGCGCGTGGCTTCGCCGTGGCGCATCAACGTGTGCAGCGCGTTCACCGCGAGAATCGAAGCGCCGATCACCAGGAACACGATCGCGCCGATCAGCGGCCACGCCCAATGCACCTTGAAGCCCTCGACAACCCAGGCGAGCGGCGCCAGCGTCAACGTCGACGCGATGAACTGCACCAATGCCGACGTTCGCAAATCGACGAGCGGACAGAACTCGCGCTGGTAGAGCGTGCCGGCGGTCACCGCGACGAGCGAAGTGAGCACCGCGACCAGGGCCAGCGCGGACATTTCGCGCACATCGATCTTGTGCCACACCACGAGCACGACTCCGGCGAGCCCGAGCGCGATACCGAGCCATTGCCGGCGCGCCAGCTTTTCCCCCATCCAGCGCGACGCGATCAGCGCGGTCAGGAGCGGCTGCACCGACAGCAGCACTGCGGTGATTCCCGCCGACACGCCGAGATACTGCGTGTAATGGCTGCCGCCGAGGTTCACGGCATGCATCAAGAGCCCCGCGACGATCACGTGGCCGAGCTCCGCGCGCGAGGCTGGCCATGGCGCGCGCGCGATCAGCACGATCGGCAGCATGCACAGCACGCCGAACGCGAAGCGCAGCGTAAGAAAAGTGAACGGCGCCGCATATTGCAGAGCGATTTTGGTGGCCAGGTAGCCCGAGCCCCATACGGTCACGAAGTACCAGGCGAGGAACGAGTCGAACCAGCGGTGCGCGGAAATCGACTTGCTCATGTCGCGGCGGCGCCTGCTCTCAGCATGCGGCCGAGTATACCGCGCCGCAAATTCCTGCCGCGGCGAGCGGGCGCCCGGGCAGCGGCCTGCGCAGGAGCCGAAGTCAGCCGCTGCGCGTAAGCACGCGTCCCGGACGCGCGCCGGTCGGCTTGCCGCCGCGCCAAACGATGTCGCCGTTGACGATTACTGCGGCGATGCCTTTGGCGGGCCGCGTCGAATGCTCGAAGTCCGCGGCGTCGATCACGGTGTCGGGATCGAATAGCGTAATGTCGGCATGGGCGCCGTCCTTGATCACGCCGCGTCCCTGCAATCCGAATTTGCCCGCGGGCAGGCCCGTCATCTTGTAGACCGCGGTCTCGAGCGGGAAGAGCTTCAGGTCGCGCGAGTAATGCCCGAGCACGCGCGGGAACGTGCCCCACAGCCGCGGATGCGGTTTGGCGTCGTGCGGCAGCCCGTCCGAGCCGATCATGGTCGCGTCGAACTTGAGGATGCGCTGCACGTCGTTCTCGTCGAGCATGAAGTAGATCGCGCCGGCCGGTTTGATTTTCTCGACGGCCTCGGCTTTCGTCATCTTCAGGCGCCGCGCGACTTCATCGAGATCCACCCCCGAAAACTCGGGGTGCGGCTTCGACCAGGTGATGATGATGCGCGACGATTGTTCGAGCCGGTCGTAGCGCAGCACGGTCGACGACGCGATGTACGGATAGCAGTCGAGCCCGACCGACTGGTTGCGCATGGTTTTTTCGATCAGCGCGAGCGTTTCGGGCGAGCGGCCGTGGTTCGGCGTGCCGACGCACTTGTGGTGCGAGATCACGACCGGCACGTCGAGCGCGCGGCCGATGTCGAACGTCTCCCGCATCGACTCGGTGATGCGGTCGTCTTCATTGCGCATGTGCGTGACGTACAGTCCCTTGAACTCGGTGAGCGGCCGGCATACTTCGATGATTTCCCCGGTGGACGCCGCGGCTGCGGGCGCGTAGGCGGTGCCGGTCGACACGCCGATCGCGCCCGCGGCGAGCGATTCGCGCGCCATCTCGCGCATGCGCGCAATCTCGGCCGGGGTCGCGGCGCGCTCGAGGCTGTCCATCGCCGCGACGCGGAACGTGGTGTGGCCGACAAGGCACGCGGCGTTGATGGCGGCGGGCCTGGCCTCGAGTTCCTCGCGGTAGGCGCGAAAGCTCGGAAACCTGAACCACGCGCCTTCCCCGTCGAGCAGGTCGAGCGGCGGCGTCTGCGCGCCGTGCGCCGGCGTGTGCGCGAGGCTGATGCCGCAGTTGCCGGTAATCACAGTGGTGACGCCCTGGCTCAGCTTCGGCGTCACATCAGGGTCCGACAGCAATAGCCGGTCATCGTGCGTGTGCGCATCGATAAACCCGGGTGCCGCGATCATGCCCGATGCGTCGACCTCGGCATCGGCGGTCGCTTTATCCAGTGCGCCGATTTTGACGATCTTGCCGCCCCGCACACCGATTTCGCCGCGACAGCGCGGCGCTTTGGTGCCGTCGATGATGGTCGCGTTGCGGACGATCAGGTCGTAGCGTTCCACGGCTGGCATTGTCGTTTTTCGGATTGCTCGGGCAGGAGGATGGCCAAGCCCGTTCGAATTACGGCGCCAGCCGCACGATTTTCCAGCCGCGGGACTTGCGCGTGTAGAGCACGCGGTCGTGCAGACGGTTCGCGCGCCCCTGCCAGAATTCGATCGCCTCGGGCAGCAGGCGGTAACCGCCCCAATGCGCCGGGCGCGGCGTCTGGTCGCCGTGGCGTCTGGCGGTCTCGGCGAAGCGCGCTTCGAGCGCGGCGCGGTCGGGCACCGCCTTGCTTTGCGGCGACGCGATTGCGGCGTGGCGGCTGCCGAGCGGCCGGGTGCCGAAATAATCGTCGGACTCCTGCGCCGATATTATTTCCACGCGGCCGTCGATGCGCACTTCCCGCTCGAGCTCGATCCAGTGAAACAGCAGCGACGCCGCCGGGTTCGCCGTGAGCTCCTTGCCTTTGCGCGATTTGTAATTGGTGTAGAAAACGAAGCCGCCGTGATCGACGTTTTTCAGCAGCACGATGCGCGCCGACGGCTGTCCGCCGGCGGACACGGTGGCAAGCGTCATCGCGTTGACCAGCGGCGTCTGCGTCTTCACGGCCTCGTCGAACCACCGCTTGAACTGCGCGAGCGGATCGCGCGCGACGTCTTTCTCGTCGAGGCTTTCACGCATGTATTCCTGGCGCAGGTCGGCGATGTTCATGTGGAAAAGCGGGAGCGGGTCAGCCGCCATTCTACCTGCTGATCCCGCCCGCCGCTTTCACGGCTCAGAAGACAGAGTGTGCCCCGAATAAAGTTGGATGCAGTTTCAGCAGCACGAGGTAGAGGGCTAGCCCGAGCAGAATTTTCCACGCGCCGATTTCGCCGTACCGAAACCGGTTTCTGCCACCGGCGATTGCTTCAAACGGCAGGTTCGACGTGACCGCGGCGAAACGGCGCCAGTCGGCGCCGAGGGTCGCCGCTTTGCGCCGGTCGATCAGCGCCATGCCGGAGAGCGCGAGCAGCAGAAATGCGCCGAAGAAAATCACCGCCGCCGCGTCGCCGCGCGCGACGATGTGGCTTCCCGCCCACAGCGCGATGCCCCACATCAGCGGATGACGCGTGACACGCAGGATGCCGCGCGCCGGATCTTTCGTTTTGAGCAGCTTCTCCCGCCCGACCATGCTCGGGTTGCGGGTGAGCAGACCGCACGCGACGAGCACCAGCGCGAACGGCATCGCAACGAGCGGCACGTAGCGCAGTTCGATCGCGTACCACAGGTTGAAAAAGGGCGCTCGCTCGTAGGCCCATATCATCCAGCCGAGCGTCGCGAACGCGGCCAGCGAATACAGGCCGAGGTAAGCCTGGCCGATCGTGGCGACCAGTCTGGCGCGCAACGGCGTGCTCGAAACATAGTGCGTCGCCAGAAACGCGGCGGCCGCGAGCACGAGATGCGTCATCGGGTTCATGAAGTCAACCGGCGTATCGCCGGCACGGTGGTGGGGACAAGGGAGCCATTATGCGCGCTGCGGGGGTTTGCGCGGCAGCATGCGCTGGAACACGCCGTCCTTGTCGATGAGCCAATGCTTGAGCGCGATCGCGATGTGCGCGACGAGCAGCGCGACCAGTACATTGGACGCGGCCGAGTGGATGTCCTCGAACAGTTTTTCCAGCGGCCTGCTGGGCCAGCCCCACTGCGGGATCCGGCAGCCGAAAAACAGCAGCGGGCTCTGGTCGAAATTGGCGCTGGCGTATCCCGTCAGCGGCATGATCACGATGCATGCATAGAGCAGCGCGTGGCCGACCTGCGCCGTTTTCTGCTGCCAGCCCGGCACCGTCGCCGGCAATGGCGGCGGCGCATTGAGCGCGCGCCACCACAACCGGACCAGCACCAGCATGCCGGCAAGCATGCCGAAAGACTCGTGCAGGCCGAGCAACCAAGGCTTCAGTGTGCTGCCGCGCGGCAGGCCGCCGATGTACCAGCCGATTCCTATCTGCGCGAAAATAAGCACGGCGAGCAGCCAGTGCAACACCATGGCCTGCCACGTATAAGGGTTTGCCTCGTTTTGCATGGGTCAACGTCCTTGGCTGCGACTCGTGCATGATATCGCGGTGCGCGGATATTTTTGGGCCGCTTGATGCGCCGGCAGTAGTTCCCGACGCTCGGATAAACGATGGTGCGGTTCCACGGCGCCGCCATGCCGCCACTCCCCGGAGCGCGCAGCTTATCACTGCCCGCTGTCAGCGTCACCGGCAGCCGGATTCTGCGCGGACTGCCGCAGCCGCTGGAACCAGCGTGCCGCGAACAGCACGCCCATTCCGGCGCCTGCGGCGACGAGCCAGATGCCGAGCTCGAACGGCCAGAGGTTGTGCGAGGTCTTGTCGATGCTTACGCCGATGATGATGTTGGCGAGCGACAGCAGTGGAATCGCGCCGAGCAGAATCGCCGCAATGCGCCAATAGCCCGGCCATGTGAGCGAGCCCCACAGCGGCAGCCCGAAGCCGGCGAGCAGCAGGGCGCACATCACCACCGGAAACACGAACGAGATCACCATCGTGGAAGGGCCGATCTTGTCCATTTTGTTGTTGAATTCCGCGAGCTCGGCCTGGTGCCGCATTTTTTCCGTTTGCTGCCACTCGCGTACCCACGGCGCGAATTCCTGCGCTGCGGTCGCGTCCTTTGCGGTCCAGGTGAGATCGACCGGAAACGCGAATGCCTTGCCCTCCCGCGTGTTCTTCCGGTCGCTCACCATCAGCCGCACCTCGTCGATGCGCGTCGGCTGCTCGCCCCAGAAGAAGATAAACGCCGCGCCGGCGCCGCCGCCGGCCGGAATCATGGCCATCCCGCTGGTGCCCAGGTTGGTGAAGACCGGCTGGCCTTTGGAGTAGGCGTGAATGGTGACTGAGACGGGCGCCGGGTTTTTCACCTCGAACTGCACGTAAAACGACTGCTGGCGTGCGAGCGTCGCGTCGGGCGCGGGGTCGGTCGCGAGTATCCTGAGCGTCGCGTCCGCCGGCACCTCCGCGTGTGCAACTGCGGCGGTAAAAAACAATACGAGTCCGAGGCGGCAACGCAGAGCGAAATGCATATTGACCCTCGATTATTTGCCGGGCAGCGGAATAAACTCGGTCTCGCCCGGCACCGGCGCGAATTTCTGCCCGCGCCAGCGCGTTTTCGCGTCGTCGAGCAGCTCGCGCGTGCTCGCGACGAAGTTCCACCAGATCAGGCGCTCGCCGTCCATTTTCGCGCCGCCGAGCAGCATCAGGCGCGCGGCGGTTGCGGCTTCGACTTTTACCGTCGTCCTGTCGTCCGGCACCGCGAGATGCTGCCGCGCGACCGCTGCGCCGGCGATCCGCACGTCGCCGTCGACCACGTAGGCGCCGCGTTCTTCATGTTCCGGCGGCAGCTCGAACGCGCTGCCGGCCAGCATCTCGACTGCGAGATAAAAAATATCCGAGTACGCAGGCGTCGGCGCGCGCCGGCCGAACGCGGTGCCGACGATCAACCGCATCTCGACGCCCGGCGCCGCGATCACCGGCAGCGCTGCCTTCGGTTGATGGCTGAACGAGGGCTGCGCCTGTTCGTGCGCTTTCGGCAGCGCGACCCAGCTTTGAATGCCGTGCAGGCGGTGACCTCTGGCGCGGTCCGCGGGCGCACTGCGCTCCGAGTGCACGATGCCGCTGCCCGCAGTCATCCAGTTCACGTCGCCGGGCTCGATGCGCCGCACGATGCCGAGGCTGTCGCGGTGCACGAGGGCGCCCTCGAACAGATATGTGACGGTCGCGAGCCCGATGTGCGGATGCGGCCGCACGTCGACGCCTTGCCCCGGCGGGAAGGTCGCGGGCCCCATGTGATCGAAGAAAATGAACGGCCCCACCATCTGGCGCGGATGGCCCGGCAGCACGCGGCTCACCTGAAAGCCGCCGAGGTCCTTAATGTGGGGCTTGAGGAGAGTGAGCGCGCCCGCTGCCATGGTTTGGACCCCGTAATTGGAATGCGCATCATCATAACATCCGCACTTTGATAACCCTGGAGAGGGGAAAAAGCAGGAGAGACGATAGACGGTTTTCCCTCTCTCGTCTCTCGCCTCGCGTCTCTCGGCGCAGCTGCCGCGGTCAGCGGCTCACCTGGTTGCGCCCTTTGTGCTTCGCGCGGTAGAGCGCCTTGTCGGCGGCCTTGATCACGTCTTCAGGGGTCGTCAGACCGTCATCGCGCTCGGCAACTCCGATGCTGATCGTGACCGATACCGAATCCGCTTCGCGGAACGCGCCGCGTTTGCGCGTGTCGGGCTCCGGTTTGTCAGGACGGTCGGGCGCGCGCAGCGCAATCTTGTAGCCTTCGATGGCCGCGCGCAGTGCTTCGAGGTGCGGCATGACGGGCGCGATGTCCCTGCCGGGAAACAGCACCGTGAATTCCTCGCCGCCGTACCGGTAGGCCGTGCCGCCGCCCTCTACCGCCGCGAGCTTCATCGCAACCAATTTCAGCACCTGGTCGCCAAGGTCATGGCCGTAGGTATCGTTGAAATTCTTGAAGTGATCGACATCCACCATCGCAATCACGTAGCGCCGGCCGAGCCCCATCATGCGCTCGTTGAGGTCGCGCCGGCTCGGCAGCCCGGTGAGATCGTCCCGGAACGCCATGCGGAAAGTGTCCTGCACCAGCGCGATCGTGAAAATCAGCGCGGCTGCCGCAATGTAAACCGCAAACGCATCCGGCACGCCGATGCGGTGCATCGCGAGCCCGAAAGCGGCTATGCCTCCCGCGAAGGCCAGGTCGAGCGGCACGCGCTTGATCAGCCATGCCGCCAGGCTTACCGCGAATCCCAGTGTCAGGACGACCAAACCCAGGTGCCGGATCGGCGACGTCGCAAAGAGCGTGGTGGCATAGAACGGCGCGATCGCCCAGGCCGTGATACGCGTGGCGGGAGCGATTACGACCCACAGCGTGAAAATCACTTCGGCTGCGATCACGCCGAGGCGCTGCAGGCCGTATATGTTGAAAGTGCCGCGTTCCGGCAACACGCACAACAGCGCGAGATTGACGGGCACGAACACACCCAGCGCGGCGTATACCGTGTGCGCGCGGAAACCGGCGAGTCCGTCGTGCACGAGCAGGCCGTAACTCAGGTAAGCGAGCGCCAGCGTAAGCAGTGCGAATACGATCCGTCCGCGCCTGAACACCAGGCTCACGATCCCACCCAGTGCGAGCACGCTCCACGCGCCGAAGATCTTGAGGCCCGCGAGCGACGCCGGCAGCTCGGCCACGCTTGGGACGAGGTACCAGGCGGCGGCGAGGACGGCGGCCGGCATTGCGATGCTGTACAACGCCCGGCCGAACGTCATGCGGTTTTACCGGTGATGCGATGTGGGTTCGGCATCGGAACTTGCCAAGGGCGACGAATGAATCGACGTTACAATATTGATTCTCTCCGCGATGCGGGGGTCTGCGCCGATGATAGCATGGGCGCGACCGCGCGCCCGCGTGCAGGAACCGGCGGCCGCAGCGCATCGACTACCAGCAATCGAGCCATGGCAAAACGATCCGGACCCTCAGCCAAACCGATCAAGCCCCGCGTGCCCGCGCCGCCGCAGGGCGGCCGCCCGTTCGCCCTCAATCCCAATCTCAACCGGCAGACGCGCAAGATCCTGAGCAAGCACTACCGCGCGAAATACGGCGTGAAGTGATTTTTCCTCGGGCCCGCCTGCGTCATGCTTGCTTACAGACATCTGTTCCACGCCGGCGCTTTTATGGACGTGTTCAAGCACGCGCTGCTGGCGCAGCTCGTGCTCGCGCTCGGCAGGAAGGGCAAGCCATACTTCTGTCTCGACACGCACGCGGGTACCGGGCGCTACGATCTCACGCACCCGTGGGCGCAGAAAAACGCGGAATACAAGGACGGCATCGCGCTCGCCTGGGCGCGCGAGGATGCGCCGCCCGAAATGGCGCCCTATCTCGAAGCCGTGCGCGCGGAAAACCCGGACGGCAGGCTGCGTTACTATCCCGGCTCGCCGCGCATCGTGCGCCGGCTCATGCGCGCGGGCGACCGCATGACGCTCACCGAGCTCAACAGGAAAGATTGCGAGGCGCTCGCGAAACTGTTCGCCGGCGACCGGCAGGTGCAGGTGCGGCTGGCGGACGGTTACCAGGCGCTCAAGGCGTTTCTGCCGCCGCCGGAGCGGCGCGGGCTGGTGTTCGTGGATTCATCGTTTGACCGCGCGCAGGAGTTCAAGCGCCTGACGCAAGGATTCGCCGAAGCGCACCGGAAATTCGCGACCGGCGTCTTCGCACTGTGGTATCCGCTGATGGAACCGGTTGCAATGAAGGCGTTTGACCGCGGCATGGTGGCCACCGGCATCCGCAAGATCCTGCAGCTCGAAATTTCGGTGCACGCCATCGGCTGGAGCGGTAACGTGCGCGGCTGCGGGCTGCTCGTTGCGAATCCGCCGTTCGGTTTCGAGGCCACCGCGCGTGCGATACTCGCATGGTTGTGGCCGGTACTGTCGCGTGCGCGCGAGGGCGGGCAGCAGGTCAGATGGCTGACGGCGGAGAGAGGGGGATCATGACCGGTATCCGGAAAACAATTTGCGGCGCGCTCGCTGGCTTGGGTCTATTCGCGGCGGCGCTCGTGTCGGCGGCGCACGCCGCGCCAACCGATTACCCGGCCCGGCCGATTCGTTTGCTCATTCCGTTTCCGCCGGGCAGACACACCGGCTCACGGCGAGGGGGTTGCTCTTGGGGCGGAGACGGGGTGCGCCCGCCCGGTTTGTGGCACGACATCTTATGTTGGTCGGCCATAGCGCTGGTCGCTGCTTCGTCCCTATTCGCGCTTTCTGCGGTCGCGCAAACATACCCCGCCAGACCCATCCGCCTGCTGATTCCGTTTCCGCCGGGCGGGGGCGCCGACACTCTCGCCCGCATCGTGTCGCCCAGGCTGACCGACAGCATGGGACAGACCTGGGTGGTCGATAATCGCGGCGGCGCGGGCGGCAACCTTGCGACCGAGATCGTGGCGACCTCGCAGCCGGACGGTTACTCGGTGCTGCTCGGCTTCAACACCGCGCTCGTCGTCAATCCGGCGCTGTATGCCGTGCTTCCGTTCAACGTCATGCGGGACTTGCAACCGGTCACCAAGCTCGCCTCGGCGCAATACATTCTTGTCGTGCATCCGTCCGTGCAGGCCGCGACTTTGAAAGAGCTTATAGCACTCGCGAAATCGGCGCCGGGCAAGCTCAACTACGCGTCCGCGGGCGTCGGCAGCCCGCTGCATCTCGCGGCGGAGATGTTCAAGATCCGCGCCGGCGTCGATCTCGTGCACGTGCCGTACAAAGGCGGTGCGCCCGCCGCCGCGGCGGTGCTCGCGGGCGAGACGCAGGTGCTGTTCGGCAGCGTCGCGTCGACGCTGCCGCACGTCAAGGCGGGCAAGTTGCGGGCGCTCGCGGTGACAGGGCCGAAGCGCGCCGCGGTCGCGCCCAATCTGCCGACCATCGCGGAATCCGGCTTCCCGGGTTTCGACGTGACGTCGTGGTATTCGCTGCTGGTGCCGGCGAAAACGCCGCGGCCGATCGTGCAGCGGCTCTTCGACGAAGCGCAACGCGCGGTGCGCCTGCCGGACGTGCAGGAGGCCTTCGGCCGGCAGGGGCTCGAGGTCGAAACCAGCGCGAGCCCCGAGGAGTTCGCCGCGCAGATCAAGGCCGAGACCGCGGCGTGGGCGAACGTAATCAAAACCGCCGGCATCAAGGCCGACTAAAAAGAAAAAACCGGTGGAACCGCCGATGAACGCAGATGAACGCAGAAATAAAAGTACGAAAAGCTGTCCACAGGGGAACCGAAAATCGAAAGGAAATTCACGCGGTTTTGGTTTTGATGTATCTCTGTAATCTCGGTGGCTGTCTGATTTTGATTTTATCGGTGTTAATCGGCGTTTATCGGCGGTTACCCGCTTTTACGGTTTCGCGTAGAGCTTGCGCAGCGCGCGCACGTCCTTCACGTTCTCGAAGTCCCACAGCGCGGCAAGCAGCGCGCGGCTGCGCTTGACGCCGAGTACCGGCGCGAGCAGGTCGAGCGCCTTCTCCGCTTCTTCCGCGCGCGTGAGCGGGTTCTCAAAGCTGCCTTCGGCCGCCATCGTCTGATGCGCAAGGCGCCGGCCGTCCTTCAACGTGATCTCCATCACGCAGCGCCAGCGGCGCTGCGCGTCGGTGAGAGCCGGGTCGCCGACGGCGCGGATGCGCGCTTTGAGCTTCAGCACGCGCGGGTCCCGCATGCGCTTGAAGTCGTGCGCGGAGGCGAAGGTCACTCCGCCGTCGACGAGCATCACCGCGAGCAGGTGCTGCACCGAGATGTCCGGCATGTCGCGGTCGTTGACGATCTCGAGTTCCTTGTCCGGCATGCGCGCGACGAGTTCAGCGACGTCATCGGCTTCGAAGCGATGCTGATCGAGCATGTCGCGCAGCACGTGCAGCGGGCCCTGGATCGGGCCGCCGACCGGCCAGCGCTTGATGCCGCCGCGCAGGATTTCATAATCGCGGCCGAGACCGCGCGTGAGCTCGCCGCGGTCGCCTTCCCGCGCGAACGTGAAGAAAAAGTCGCGCTCTCCGGAGAACACGTCCTCCACGCCGGTGAAACCGGCGGCGACCATCAGCGCGGCCGCGGTACCATTGTGCGCGGGCATGCCGCCCATCCCGAAGGATTTTTCGATGTGCTCGGGGTCGCGGAACATGGTGTAGAGCCCCGCGGCCTGCTGCGCGGTGTACGAGAGCACGTAGCGCACGCGGCGCGCATCGAGCTTCAGGAGCGCGCCGGCGGCGGCAGCGGCGCCGAACGCCTGCCCGAACGCGCCCGCGTGATGCCCCGAGCGCAGGAACGGCATCGGCTGCAGCGCAAGCAGCAGACGCGCGCAGATGTCGTAGCCGAGCACGATCGCGCGCAGCACGGCCTTGCCGGCGAGCCGGTCGCGTTCGCCGATTGCGAGCGCCGCCGGGACCACGCTCGTGCCCGGATGCGTGAGCGACGGCGGATGCGTGTCGTCGGTTTCGTCAGCGTGTCCGAACATGCCGTTCGCGAGCGCGGCGTTGACGGCGGAAGTGACGATGCGCGTGCCGATCACGCCGCATTCGGGTTTGCCGCCCTGCGTGCGCACATACGCGATGGCTGCCTTGCCCGGCAACAGGCGCGAGCCTGAGACCATCGCCGCGAAGGTATCGACGAGGTGGATCTTCGCGCGCTCGCTGACTGCGCGCGGCAGCGGTTTCTTCACCGCGTTGGCGATATATCGGCTGAGTTCAGATGTGATCTTGGTAACTTCGGCTTTCATCCTTCATCCTTCCGCCTTCATCCTTGATCTCTCGGCGCGCTCCATCCGTGATCGGCGGCTGCCGTATCGGCACTGGTAAAGCCGCGAAGCGTACGGCGCGCCCGCCGTGCGGGTCAAGTCACGCGTTCGCGGCGCGCCGGCGCGTTTTGTGGCACTGTATCGTTCCCGGTTGCGTAAACCGGCTTCGGATCTGGAGGCGGATTCATGCGGGCAACCGCGTTGCTGCTGATTTGCTGGTCGTCGCTGGCCGTCGCGCAGCCGGCCGCGCCCGTTCTGGTGCTGACCCAGAACGGCGCGATCGGGCCGGCCAACGCCGACTATCTGCAGCGGGGCCTCGAGAAAGCGGTCGAGCTCAAAGCGCAGCTGGTCATAATCAAAATGGACACGCCGGGCGGCCTCGACCTCTCGATGCGCTCGATCATCAAGAACATCCTCGCTTCGCCGGTGCCGGTCGCGGCTTACGTCGCGCCGAACGGCGCGCGCGCGGCGAGCGCCGGCACGTACATCCTGTATGCGAGCCATATCGCCGCGATGGCGCCGGCGACCAACCTCGGCGCGGCAACGCCGGTCTCGATCGGCCCGCAGCCCGAGCCGCAAGAACCCGCCGCGACGAAGGGCAAATCGGCGAAAGACGGCGGCTCGGAAGCTCAATCGACAATGCAGACGATGACGCGCAAGCAGATCAACGATGCGGCCGCGTACATCCGCGGTCTCGCGCAACTGCGGGGCCGCAATGCCGAGTGGGCCAACAAAGCGGTGCGCGAGGCGGTCAGCCTCTCCGCGCAGGAGGCGCTCAAGCTCAAAGTGATCGACCTGATCGCCGAGGACATTCCGCACCTGCTCAAGGAACTCGACGGCCGGAAGGTTCCGGTACTCGGGCGCGATGAGCGCCTCGCCACCGCCGACGCCGAGACCATCGAGTTTCAACCCGACTGGCGCACGCGGCTGCTGGCGGTCATCACCGATCCGAGCATCGCTTATTTCCTGCTCATCATCGGCTTCTACGGCTTGCTGTTCGAATTCTACAACCCGGGCTTCGTCGCGCCCGGCGTCATCGGCGGCATCAGCTTGCTGCTCGCGCTCTTTGCGCTGCAGCTCTTGCCGGTCAGCTATACCGGTCTGGCGCTGATCGCGCTGGGCATCGGCTTGCTGGTCGCCGAGCATTTCGTGCCGGGCTTCGGTGTCCTGGGATTGGGGGGCATCACAGCCTTCGTGATAGGCTCGATCATGCTGATCGACACCGACGTTCCCGGCTACCGCGTTCCGTGGCAGCTGATCGCCGGCGTGGCGGCGACGAGCGCGGGCTTCCTGTTCGTCGTGCTGCATTTTGCGCTGCGCGCGCGCAACCGGCCGGTGGTGAGCGGCCGCGAGCAGATGATCGGCGAACGCGGCGAAATCACGGACGATGCCGGCGGCGAAGTGTATGCGCGCATACACGGCGAAATGTGGAAAGTGCGCGCGGGCGTCCCGCTCGCGCGCGGTCAAATGGTGAGGGTGGTCGGAATAGACGGCCTGGTGCTCGCGGTCGAGCCTGCACGGCAACAAGGAGATGCAACATGAACCTGGATTTCGGCTGGATCGGCAGTATCGTTGTTCTGTTTCTGGTAGTGGTTTTTTTCATGAATGCGTTCCGCATCTTCCGCGAGTACGAGCGCGGCGTCGTCTTCACCCTGGGGCGCTTCTGGAAGGTCAAGGGGCCGGGGCTCGTGATCATCGTCCCCATTATCCAGCAAGTGGTGCGCATGGACCTGCGTACGGTGGTGCTCGATGTGCCGAGCCAGGACGTGATCTCGCACGACAACGTTTCGGTCAAGGTCAACGCGGTGATTTACTTCCGTGTCGTCGATCCCGAGCGGGCGGTGATCCAGGTGGCGAATTTTATGGAAGCGACGAGCCAGCTCGCGCAGACCACGCTGCGCGCGGTGCTCGGCAAGCACGGACTCGACGCGATGCTCGCGGAGCGCGAGAAACTCAACTCGGACATCCAGAAGATACTCGACGCCCAGACCAACGCCTGGGGCATCAAGGTCTCCATCGTCGAGATCAAGCAGGTCGATCTCAACGAATCGATGATCCGCGCGATCGCGCGTCAGGCCGAGGCCGAGCGCGAACGGCGCGCGAAAGTGATCCACGCCGAGGGCGAGCTGCAGGCTTCTGAGAAGCTCTTTCAGGCGGCGAAGATACTCGCGCAGGAGCCGCAGGCGATCCAGCTCCGATATCTCGAAACGCTGACGGTGATCGGCGCCGACAAGAACACGACCATCGTGTTCCCGCTGCCGATGGACCTGCTCAAGCCTTTCATCGATAAACTGAAGCCGGGTTAAGCCGGCACGGTTGCCTGACGCGCGCGCCGGCGGCGTTCAAACGCCGATTTTGCCGCGGACCGGATCTCAGGCCGGGAACAGCGCGGCGTCGATCTGCTCCGGCGTGACGATGCGAAACGGTGCGCGCCTGAGCTTGCGCCGCGCCAACTCGAGCAGCGCGCGGTCCCTGGTCACGAGATAGTCGGCGCGGCAGGCGCGCGCCAGCTCGAGAAACTTCTGGTCGTTGGTATCGCGGCATATCGGCAAACGACCCGGGGCGGAATTTTCTTCATCCATCGTCCTTCCGTTTTCGTCCGCCCGCTCTCCCGCCTCGACCATGCGCGCGATGCGCCGGCATTCGGCAAGGCATGCCGCCTGCGCAACGGAATCGAGATCTTTTTTTCCCAGCGGGCAGGCAAGCACGCGCGCGAGCTCATGCGCGCAGTCCGCGCCGATGAAGATTTCCGCTGTCCCCGCAGCGACCGCGGTCTTGATCGCACGGGTGCCCGCATCGTCGAACACGAGCCAGTCGAGCCAGACGTTGGTATCGAGGACCAGCCGCACCGGCAGCGTGAGCGGCATCACCGCGCGCGCAAGCGGCTAGCCGACGACGGAGCGCGGGTCGCGCGCGCGCCAGCGGCCGGCATCGACCAGCGCGAGAAAGTCGCCGAGCATGCGGTTGAAGAGGTCCGGCTCCTCGGTGTTCACCGTGTGGCCGGTCGACGGGCAGATCCACAGCCGCGCCGCCGGGCACACCTGCTTCATGAACACGGCGGGCGCTACGCAGTTGTCGTCCTCGTCGCCCGCGACGACGAACAGCGGTACCTTCAGGCGGCGCAGGGAATTCCCGAGCTGATAAATAGTCGGGCGCCGCATCTGCACGCCGCGCTGCATGTTGGCGAGTCCGAGCGCCGAGTGCTTTTCCTGCCCGCGGCGGAATTCGGCGTAGCCGCGCGGGTCCTTGAGCATCTGCGACACGCGTCCGGGATTCACGCCGGCGGTGCGCGCCGCCGCCGGCATGCCGAGCGCGAGCAGGCGCTGCGCGTTCGCGTCGGCGGCGCGCATGAACGCGGCGCGCCGCTTCGGATCGGACCCCGCGCCGGCGCCGACCGCTGTCACCGACAGCGCGCGCGCCGCGTGGCGGATGCCGAAGTTGAGCACCGAGAAACCGCCCATCGAGCAGCCGACGACGTGGGCCTTGCGCAATTTGAGATGGCGCATGATGGCGGCGATGTCGTCGGCGACGATCGCCTGCGTGTACCTGGATAGCGCGCGCGGCACGTCGGACGGCGGGTAGCCGCGCGCGTTGAACGTGACGCAGCGGTAGCGGCGGCTGAAGTAGCGCATCTGCGCTTCCCAGCTGCGGAGGTCGCCGGAAAACTCATGCACGAACACGAGCGGCGTGCCTCTGCCGGTTTCCTCGTAGTAGAGCTTCGTGCCGTCGCGCGCAGTGGCTTTAAGCATGCGGTTCCCCTCTTTTTTTCACGCCGGCCCGTCCGCGGGAGCGGCGACGGAACGCCGCGTGAAAAAGCGCATGCTACACCACCTGTCGTTATCCATTACAATTCGTGTGCCAGGCGTATCGGGGCGGCTCCGGTCAAGCGGCGTAAGCCCGCATCGTATGCCTGATTTTCAATGTTCCGATTCGATCCCGATGGTCCTGACAACGGCGAGGTGGAATATGCTGAAACTATTGCATGCAAAGCGGTCGCAGGTTATAGGGTGCCTGGCGCCACTGCTGGTTGCGTATACACCCATCTGTTCCGCGCAGGCGGGCGACTGCACCGCGCAGGTAAAGATCGCCTCCATGGGCGTCCCTATGGACGACATGCAGTTGCGGTATCGCACCACCACGCTCTACCGCTACCGGATCGACGCGACTACGAGCGAAAAGCAATGCGCCATGGTCAATTTCAATATCCGGCGCAGCTACAAGCTTCCCGACGGCAGTCCTTTCACTGCGGCCGATCCCGGGTCGATGTGGGTCCACGGCGGCAAGGGGACGGATTACGGCGAGATTCCGGGGGACAGGGGTCTGCCGAAGATACAATGGGCCGTGGAAAACATCAGCTGCAAGAAATGTCAGTGATGCGTAGTCTTCCGGCCTTTGCGCCCGGCAAGGTGATCCGCGACGCGGGCATCCGCGCCGAGTAAACGCGCATGAAATCCGCAATCGCCGGTGCCGCCGCGCTCGCGTGCGCGGCGGCGGCGCACGCGCAGCCGTGGCCGCAACGGCCGGTGCGCGTGATCGTGAATGTGGCCGCGGGCGGTGGCGTCGACATGATCGCGCGCATCGCCGCGCAGCACTACGCCGCCGTGTGGGGCCAGCCGTTCGTGGTCGACAATCGCGCCGGCGCCGGCGGCAACATCGGCGCCGAGCTCGTTGCGAAAGCGGCGCCGGACGGCTACACGCTCCTGGTGTCGAGCGCCACAGTCGTCACCAATGCGGCGGCGCGCGCGCAGGCCTACGATCCGGTGCGCGACTTCGCGCCCGTCACCAAGCTCACCGCGAACCCGTACATCGTGGTCGTCACGCCCGCGCTTCCCGTGAGATCGGTGCCTGAGCTCGTCGCGCTCGCGAAAACGAAGCCGGGAGGGCTCTCGTTTGCGTCGGCAGGCACCGGCAGCATCCTGCACATGGGCGGGGAGCTTCTCGCCGCGATGACGGGCGCCAGCATGACGCACGTGCCGTACAAGGGCGTCGCGGAAGCATATCCCGCGGTAGTGTCGGGGCAGGTGGACTGGATGCTCGGCAGCCCGATTTCCGCACTGCCGCTGATGAAAGCCGGGCGCATGCGCGGAATCGCGGTCTCGAGCCCGGCGCGCAGCCGCGCGCTGCCCGAGCTGCCGACCGTCGCGGAGTCCGGCGTGCCGGGCTACGACGTGGTCGCGTGGTTCGGCATGTTCGCGCCCGCGGACACGCCGCCGGCGATCGTCGCGCGGCTCAATGCCGAAGCGAAACGCGCGCTCGCGACGCCGGAAGTCACGCGCCGCATGGAGGCCGAAGGCACCGACGTCGTCGTCAATTCACCGCACGAATTCGCCGCGCAGGTCAAAGCCGAGTACGCAAAATGGCGCGCGCTCGTCGTGAAGATGGGAATGAAGTTCTGAGCGCGTGCCGCCCTCGCGACACCGATTGACCTAGTTCAGCAGCCCGTTCGCGCCGCCCGTGCTGAAGCGTCCCGCGCCGAGAAACACCAGCGCGAGCGCGGTGAAGAGATACATGCCCTGCAGCTCGAGCGCCCAGCCGCCGGAATTCTCGAGGGCGAATAGCTGGCCGGTATGCACCAAACCGACCGCCACCACCATGTTCACCGCGATCACGAAAGCCGCCGCGCGCGTCCACAGGCCGAGAATCAGCAGCACCGGCGCGAGCACCTCGCCGACATAGACCCCGTAGGCAAGCGCTTCCGGCAGCCCGTGATGGGCCAGCGCACCGAGCACGAAGGCGTTCCCGCCGGTGATTTTCGAGATGCCGTGAATCAGGATCAGCGCGCCGAGCACGACCCGCAGGACCAGCTTGCCGAAATCGTTTGAGGCAGTCACGGCATTTCCCTCCGCGTTGCGCGCCCGGATGGCGCAGTTTCCATGCTACAGCACTCGCGCAATCCCTTCACGCCCTGCGAATCGGCGTAGAATCGTCGCGGGCAATGGCCGATCGGACAGTCATGACGCGCATCCTGCAGGGTTTCACGCTGATCGAGCTGATGATCGTGGTGGCTATCATCGGCATACTCGCGGCGATCGCGCTGCCGGCGTATCAGGACTACACCATACGCGCGAAGGTGACCGAGCTCGTGTTGGCGGCGAGTGGCTTCAAAACCGCGATAGCGACGAAATCGCAGTCCGACGGCACGCTCGCCAGCGCCGGCGCCGGCCTGACGGTAACGAGCGGCGGCCGCATCGCGGGCGGCAGCGTTACTGCCGGGGGCCTGATTACCGTCACCGGTTCCGCGGCGACGATCGGCACCGACGTGACGATCGTATTGACGCCGTCGTACACTCCCGGCGGGCGCATCGCGTGGCTATGCGGCAACGGCGGCACGACGTCGACCTACAAGTTCGTGCCGGCCGAATGCCGTCACTGATGCCGGGCTTGCGAGATCGCATATGACGAAAAAGATGGCCATTGTTCTCGCGCTGATCATGCTTGCCATCGTTGCCTGGGGGCTGCTGTTCGAGGGCGGCGCCACCAAGATCATAATCAACGGCGAGGAGCTGACCGGGCCGCTCAAGGGCGCCGTCGGAGCTGGCGGCCTCATCGTCGCCTCGATCGCGCTGTTTTGCGCGGCGATCTTCCTGGTCTTTGTCGTCGCGGGGATCGGCCTATTCGTGCTGGGGGGCGTTATCTTCGTCGGGCTCATCTTCGCCGGGCTGACATTCCCGTTCCTGCTCTTCGTGCTGGTCCCCCTTGCCATCGTCTGGGTGTTCGTCGCTATCGCGGGGCATTGATCGTAACTGGGGATTAGCAGCGAGGGCTAAGTGCAGAGTGATTGAGTGATTGTGCAATTGGGCGATTGAGGAACCCCAATCACGCAATCCCTGAATCACCTAATCACTGCTTCTCTCTATCACCCATGCTCCGGACACGCCAATGAGCGCACCGCGGATGCCGTGCCGGACAGCGTTCGGCAGCGTGCTCGCCGCCGCGATCGGCTGCGCGATCGGCGCCGACGCTGCCGCGGCGGAGGCGTGGCCGGTCAAGCCGGTGCGCGTGATCGTGGCGTTTTCGCCGGGCGGCTACGTCGATTTCTGTGCGCGGCTCGTGGCCGGTCCGTTGTCTACCGCGCTCGGTCAGCAGGTGGTCGTCGAGAACCGGGCCGGCGCCGGCGGCATCGTCGGCACCGAGCTCGCGGCGCGCGCGGCCCCGGACGGTCACACGCTCACGGTCGGCAGCGCCGGCACGCATGCCATCAACCAAAGCCTTTATCCCAGGCTGCCTTATAACGTGGTGCGCGATTTCCAGGCGGTCGCGCGGCTGTCGGACGCGCCGAACATCCTCGCCGTGCACCCGTCGCTGCCGGTGCGCTCGGTGCATGACCTGATCGCGCTCGCCCGCGCGCGTCCGGGGCAGATCGCGTACGCCTCCGCCGGCGTGGGCACGTCGACCCATATCGCGGCGGTGCTCTTCGAGCACCTCGCGCGGATCCGGCTCGTGCATGTTCCTTACAAGGGCGGCGGTCCGGCGATCGTCGACGTGCTCGCCGGCCAGGTCCCGGTCACGTTCGCGACCGCGGCGTCGGTTTCGCCGCACACCAAGACGGGCAAGCTGCGCGGCCTGGCCGTTACCGGAAGTCAGCGCTCCGCACTGCTGCCAGACCTGCCGACCATTGCGGAAAGCGGCCTCCCGGGCTACGAGATGATCAACTGGCTGGGATTGTTTGCGCCCGCCGGAACGCCGCGCGCCGTGGTGGAGAGACTGAGCGCCGAGGTCAGCCGCATCGTGCGTTTGCCGGAGGTCCGCGAGCGCCTCAACGCGCAGGGCGCAGAACCGGCGCCGCTCGCCACGGAAGAATTCGCTGCGTTCGTGAAAAGCGAAGTGGAGAAGTGGGGAAGGGTAGTCGCAGCGACGCGCATGACCGCAGAATGACGTTTGTTGATGCGCTGAGCCCATGCCAGTCGGATAACATTGAGTATTGCGCTCAGCGCTGCCGCGGCATCGCGCCGGCTGCAGCCCGAGTTCGAAACGCCGTGCGGCGCGAGCGAAAACATTGGGAGATCGGATGGCGACCCTGCAAACGCATCTGGGCATCGAGCTGCCGGTGATTCAGGCGCCCATGGCGGGGGTGCAGGCGGGCGCGCTCGCGGTCGCCGTTTCCAACGCGGGGGGACTGGGCTCGCTCCCGTGCGCCATGCTGAACGTGGACGCCATGCGCAAAGAGCTGGCGCAGATCAAGGCGCAGACCGCCAGGCCGTTCAACGTGAATTTCTTTTGCCATGTGGCGCCGGTTCCCAGCGCCGAACGCGAAGCGGCCTGGCGCGCGGCGCTCGCCCGGTATTACGAGGAGTTCGGGATCGATGCGGCCGCCATTCCGGCGGGACCCGGGCGCGCACCGTTCAGTTCCGCATACGCCGACGCGCTGGAAGAATTCAGGCCCGCTGTCGTGAGCTTTCATTTTGGTTTGCCGCCGGCTGCATTGTTCGCGCGCGTGCGGGCATGGGGCTCGCAAATATTCGCGTCGGCGACCACCGTTGCCGAGGCGCGCTGGCTCGAGGCGCATGGCGTCGATGCCGTCATCGCGCAAGGTCTGGAGGCGGGCGGGCATCGCGGCATTTTCCTGACGGACGACCTGACGACGCAGGTCGGCACGTTCGCGCTCCTGCCGCAGATCGTGCGGGCGGTAAAGCTTCCGGTGATCGCCGCCGGCGGCATCGCGGATGCGCAAGGCGTGGCGGCCGCCATGGCGCTGGGCGCCGCCGGGGTGCAGATAGGAACGGCTTATCTGCTGTGCCCCGAAGCCACCACCAGCGCCGTGCACCGGGCGGCGCTCAAAAGCGAGGCCGCCTGCCACACCGCGCTCACCAACCTTTTCACCGGCCGGCCCGCGCGCGGTATCGTCAATCGCATCATGCGGGAGCTGGGACCGCTCAGCGCCGCTGCGCCTGCGTTTCCGCTGGCCACTGCCGGCATCGGGCCCTTGCGTGCCAACGCCGAAAGCCGGGGCAGCGGTGATTTCTCGCCGCTGTGGTCGGGCCAGAATGCCGGCGGCTGCCGGGAGATACCGGCCGCCGAGCTCACGCGGGAACTCGCTGCAGGTTTCTGATTTTTTCCTGGGGGCAGCGAATATTTTCGCCGGGTGATTATGCAATTGAGCGATTGAGCGACTGAATCACCAAATCCAGCCGAATTTTCAGCATGACCGCCCATATCCGTCTTTACTGAGCTCGGACGGGAGCGATTGAGGCCGGTCCGGGAGTGACGTAAAATCCACGTCAAATCGCGGGTGTAGTTCAATGGCAGAATGAAAGCTTCCCAAGCTTTAGACGTGGGTTCGATTCCCATCACCCGCTCCAAACCCGCCGGCCCGAGGTGCTGAGCATGAATAAAATCGCCAAATTCGTCGTGTTGCCGCTGGTTGGCATCGTCGTCATTGTCGTTGCGCTTGCGGCCTATATAGCGGCGACGTTCGATCCGAATCAGCACAAGTCGCAGATCGTGCAGGCGGTCAAGGACAAGACCCAGCGCACCCTCAAGCTCGACGGCGACATCAAACTGTCGCTGTTCCCGAGCATCGGCGCCACGCTCGGCAAGGCGTCGCTGTCGGAGCGCGCGAGCGACCAGGAATTCGCGTCCGTCGACGATGTTCGCGTCGCGTTGAAGCTCATACCGCTGCTGTCGAAAGAGGTCGTGATCGACACCGTCGAAGTGAAGAACCTGCGCGCCCATCTCGTGCGCTTCAAAGACGGCAAGACCAGCATCGACGACCTGGCCGGCGGCGCCGACAAGTCCGCGCCGGCCGCGAAAAGCGCGGGGCCGCAGGTCAAGATCGACATCGACCACGTCGCGATCGAAAACGCGGCGATCACCTATACCGATCAGGCGGCGGGCGCGAAATACGCGCTGTCGAAACTGAATCTGAAGACCGGTCGCATCGCCGCCGGCGTGCCGAGCAAAATCGATCTCTCGTTCAGCGTGCAGAGCGACAAGCCCAGGCTCGATCTTGAGGCTGCGCTGAAAACCACCGTCACCTTCGACCTCGACAAGCAAAACTACGCGCTGGACGGGCTCGACTTCGGCGCCAAAGGGACCGCGGCAGGCGTCAGCAATCTGGCGGCGACCGCGCAAGGCGACGTCGATGCGAAACTTGCGACCAAAGAATTCCATATCTCGAAGCTCGCGGTCGCCGCGACCGGCGAGCAGGAAGGCGGCGACCTCAACGTCAAGTTCGACGTGCCCAGGCTCGTTATCACCAAGGACAAGGTCAGCGGCGAGAAAATCGCGCTCGACGCGACAGTGAGCGAGGCCAGGAGCAAGCTTGTCGCCAGGCTCGACATCCCCGGCATCGACGGCAACGCGCAGTCGTTCAAGGCCGGCGAGATGACGGCGAGCATCGACATGCAGCAGGAGGGTGCAACGATCAAGGCCAAAGTGACGGGCCCGCTTGCCGGCAGCGTCGAGGCGCAGAAGATCGAACTCGCGAAACTGGTGGCGACCGTCAACGTCAACAACCCGAAGCTGCCGAAGAACCCGATCGATGCGACGATCAACGGCTCGGCGCTGGTCGATCTCGCCAAAGAGAACGCGAGCCTGAGCTTCGCCACCAAATTCGACGACAGCAATATCAGCGGCAAGGCCGGGCTCACCAAATTCACTCCGCCGTTCTACACCTTCGACGTCGACATCGATCAGCTCGATGCCGACCGCTATTTGCCCAAATCCGATCCCAAGCAGAAGCAGCAGAAGCAGCCGGAGCAACCGAGTCAACCGGAGCAGCCGCTCGACCTGTCGGCGCTGAAAGGCCTCAACGCGAACGGCAGTCTGAAGATCGGCGCGCTCAAGGTGGCCAACGTCAAGGCGTCAAACGTGCGCCTTGAGATCAAGGCCGCCAACGGCCGCGTCGATGTCAGCCCGATCGCGGCGAATCTCTATCAAGGCTCGCTCGCCGGCGCGCTGTCGGTGCAGGCGGCGGCGGCGCCGGTGATCGCGGTGAAGCAGAACCTGAACGGCATCAATGTCGGCCCGTTGCTCAAGGATGCGGCCAACTTCGATACGCTCGAAGGCAAAGGCAATGTGTCGGTCGACGTGACCGGGCAGGGCGGCACGGTGACGGCGATCAAGAAAGCGCTCAACGGCAGCGCCACGATCAAACTTACCGACGGCGCGATCAAGGGCGTCAACATAGCGGGCTCGATCCGCGATGCGAAAGCCAAGCTCGGCGCGCTGAAAGGCGAGAAGACCCAGGGCGCGAGCCAGGCCGAGAAAACCGATTTTTCCGAGCTTACCGCCAGCTTCAGCATCAAGAACGGTGTCGCGCACAACAGCGATTTGTCGGGCAAGTCGCCGCTGCTGCGGCTCGCCGGCGAAGGCGATATCGACATCGGCAACGAGAATCTTAACTATCTGGTCAAGGCTACGGTCGTCGGCACGGCGGCGGGCCAAGGCGGCAAGGAACTCGCCGAGTTGAAAGGCGTGACGGTGCCGGTGCATCTGACCGGGCCGTTCACCGCGCCGCAATACAAGATCGATTTCAGCGGCATCGCGGTGGGCGCGGCGAAAGCGGTGATCGAGAACAAGAAGGAAGAGATCAAAGCCAAGGTGCAGGACCAGTTGAAGGACCAGCTCAAAGGCCTGTTCGGCCGTTGAGACGCACGTGACGCGAGAGGCAAGATCGATTCTTGCATTATGGTTCACCCGATTTACCTCTGCGTCCTCCGCGTCCTCTGCGGTGAGAGCTATTGATTTTCTAATGTGGGGGCACGGCGATTGAATTTCGCTGGCAAGGTCATCCGTTGGCAGCGAAAACACGGCCGTCACGATCTGCCGTGGCAAAACACGCGCGACGCCTACCGCATCTGGCTGTCGGAGATCATGCTGCAGCAGACGCAGGTAGCGACCGTGATTCCGTATTACCGGCGTTTCCTCGGGCGTTTCCCCGACATCGAGTCGCTCGCTGCGGCATCGCTCGATGACGTGCTTGCGCTGTGGAGCGGGCTCGGGTACTACTCGCGCGCACGCAATCTGCACCGCGCGGCGCAACAGCTCGTCACGCATCACGGCGGCCGCTTCCCGCGCGACTTCGAGACGGTGCTGGCATTGCCCGGCATCGGGCGCTCGACCGCCGCGGCAATTTGCGTGTTCGCGTCCGGCGCGCGGCACGCGATCCTCGATGGCAACGTCAAACGGTTGTTCGCGCGCTGCTTCGGCATCGGCGGTTATCCCGGCGACGCCAAAGTCGCAGCCAAACTATGGCGTACGGCAGGGCAGCAATTGCCATTACGCGGCATCGGGTCTTATACCCAAGGGTTGATGGACCTCGGCGCGGCGGTGTGCACGCGCGGCAAGCCGCGCTGCACTGCTTGTCCGCTCGCGCAAGTGTGCGTAGCGCGCCGGCGCGGCAGGATCAGCCGGCTGCCGGCGCCGCGCCCGCGCAGGCAGCTGCCGCAGCGGCGCATCCGGATGCTGGTCTTGCTGCACGCCGGGCAGGTATTGCTCGAGAAGCGCGCGCCGAGCGGCATCTGGGGCGGCATGTGGAGCCTGCCCGAGGCCGAGCCGAGCGCCAACATCGCTGCGCTGTGCGCGCAACGCTACGGCGCCGACGTTGCCACGCGCGAGGTGCTGCCGACAATCGAGCACGGCTTCACGCACTTCAAGCTCGATATCGAACCGCAACGACTCGGCGTTGCGCGCGTCGCGCCGCGCGCCGCGGCACCGGGTGTGATGTGGCTGCCGCTCGAAGACGCGCTCGGCGCCGCGATCCCGGCGCCGGTGCGGCGCATACTCGCCGGGCTATGATGCGCCGCTGGTTGCTGGCGTCGTTGATCGCGTTCGGCGTGTGGCAATGGTGGGGCAGCCGCAGCGTCGAGCATGCGCCGGGCGTGCTGGCGGCCACCACGCCCGAACAGCACAACATCTACATCAATCGGCCGCAATTCAAGATGAAAGGCTACACCATGACCGCGCTCGCGAGTTTCGCGCTGACGGCGCGCGTGCTCGGTGTCGAGCACTACTATGCCGACCGTGAAGCGGATCTGGCGCCAGTCGATCTCGCGTTGGGCTGGGGGCCGATGTCGGACTCAGCCGTGTTGTCGAAAGTGAGCATCACCCAGGGCGGGCGTTTTTACAATTGGCACGTCAACGAGTTTCCGGTCCCGCGCCGCGAGATCGAGGTCAACAGCGCCAACATGCACCTGATACCGGCGACGCCGGCGGTCGAAAAACAGCTCTCACGCGCTCGCGTCGGCAGCATCGTGCACTTAAGCGGCTACCTGGTCGAGGCGCGCGGCGGCGACGGCTGGCGCTGGATAAGCTCGCTCACCCGCGACGATACCGGCGCCGGTGCGTGCGAACTGGTCTGGGTCGAGCAGTTGGAGCTGAAGTAATGGAATCTACTGCATGAGGTCGACGCCGCCGCCGCGGCTGCGGATCGCGTCGGCGCGCGCCTGTATGTAGTGCTGGAAGCTCGGATCCTTGAGATAAGCGCCGCTCGCGACGTAATCGAGCGCCGATTGCAGGTGAAACGTGCGCACGTAGGCTTCCACGCGCAGCACTTCCCTGCCCCTGCCGTCGAAAAACACGATGCTGGGCGCATACGGCACGTTGAGATCGCGCGCCCACTGCGCGGCAGTGGTTTCGCGTCCATCCGGTGCGATCACCGTCTCGCCGCCCTGCAGATCGAGGCGATAGACATCGAAGCGCGACAGCAGCCGGCGCGTGAGATCCGCCTTGAGGCCGGTCGCGTGCAGTTCGTCGCAGTCGGAGCAGTTCTTCTGCTCGAAAAATATCGCGAGCGGGCGCGCCGCCGGCTTCCGGCGGTCGAACACATACGGCGCCTTGCCGAAAAACGGCTCGTCGTGGAGCGCGCCGCTGTCGGTTTCCTGCAGGTAGCCTTTCTGGAATTCCGCGAAACTCACCTTGCGCTCGTTGTGCTGCGACACATAATCGAGCGCGGCCATGAAACGGCGGGGCGCGTAGTAGCCGTTGACGCGCAGCGCGATGTCGCCTTTCTCGTCGAGGAACAGCAGCGTCGGCGTGAACTGCACCTTGAGCAACGCGGTGAAATCCTTTTCGGTGCGCGTCTTGCCGTCGAGCCAGGTCACTTCGCGGCTGCCGAAGATATTGATTTCGATCGCGTCGAAATGCCGGCGTGTTTTGTCGACGATGTCCGGCTGGCGGAAATTCACCTCCATCAGCCGCTTGCAGTACGGGCAGCCGTTCTGGCCGAAATAAATCATCACCCGCTTGTTGGCCGCGGCAGCTTCCTTGATGTCGTCGCGTAGATCGAGAAACGAGTTCTTGAACCACGCGGGGACCTCGATTTCCTGCGGTGCGCCGGCAGCGGGGGCGGGCGTGCTCGCGGCGCAGACGAGTGCCAGGCACAGCAGGCGCAGCGCGGTGTATGCTTGGAACTTGCTTAACATGGTGTTGCCGATAGTATACGGCCGTCGTACCACGGCCGCTATTGAAGCCTAGGAACTGGATTGAGTACGGACTCAACATGGCCGCAGGTCAGGGACTGGCGCAAGCGCACGCGCGCGGAGCTGATTGCGCGCCGAGCAGCGGTACCGCTGGACCAGCGGCGGCAATGGAATGCCGCGATCAGCGAGCTGATCGAATCCGGCTTCCCGTTGCTTGCCGGCATGACGATAGCCTTTTGCTGGCCGTTCAAGGGCGAGTTCGACGCGCGCTTTGCGGTCCACCATTTCCGCGAACGCGGCGCGACCGCCGCGCTGCCGGTGGTGATCGCGAAAGCGGGCCCGCTGCAATTCCGCAAGTGGTGGCCGGGCGCGCCGATGACCCCCGGTGTGTACGGCATTCCGGTGCCCGATGGCACCGAACCCCTGGTGCCCGCCGCCGCTATCGTGCCGATGAACGGCTTCGACGCGCAGGGTTGCCGCCTGGGTTACGGCGGCGGCTATTTCGACCGCACTCTTGCCGTTGCCGCGCCGCGGCCGCTTGCGATCGGCGTCAGCTTCGAGCTTGCGCGGCTGCCGACGATACACCCGCAGCCGCACGACATCGCGATGGATTTCGTGGTGACCGAAGCCGGCATACATGCCGTTGCCGGTTCGAGTCTGGTGCGCGTCGACGCCGGGGAGTGCCGCCGGTGCGCGCAACGCTTGTGCGATGAACGTGGCCTGCCGCAGCGGTCTTGTTCGGCCGCGAGCCAGGGTTACAGCTCCCCGCCGTGTTACGCGGGGGAATTTCCAGGCTATTTCGGCGAAACCGACGGGAAGAAGAGCTAGGAACGCAGGCCCTGCTGCGCGAGTATCTGGTTCAGCTCGGTGAGCCTCGCCCGCGGATCGGCCATCTGCAGCAATTGTTGCTTTACCCCGAGGCTGATCGGCAGCACTTCGCTCAGGCGGTAGCCTATCCACGCCGCATCGTCGAAGCGGTGCGGCGCCGGAAAATGCTCGGCGCCGATTTTCTCGATGATCGCTTTCAATACCTCGCCGCAGAGCGTGTCCTGAGGTGACACCTCATGCTCATGCGGCAGGATTTCGATGGTGGCCGAGATCAACCCGTTTTTCTCCACGAGCGAGCGCACGATGCGGAAGCGCTGCGTGCCTTCGACCTGCAGATGGAACACGCCGAGCTGCGGCATGTCCCATTGCGTGATGCGCGCGAGACAGCCGATCTCCTCCGGCACCGCGGGCGTGCCGGTTTCCCGGCCTTCTTTGATCAGGCATACGCCGAACGCACGGTCTTCGCTGATGCAGACTTTGGTCATTTCGAGGTACCGTTGCTCGAAGACCTTGAGCGGCAATACGCCGCCGGGAAACAACACGGTGTTGAGCGGAAAGATATATACCCGCTCCGGATCGGCTGCTGCGGCATCCATGCGATCGGTCATGACGACAGCTCGCGGTGCCGCACCAGCACGCGCTGGTCCCGGCCGAAATGGCGCGCGAGGGTTTCGACAAAATACACCGAGCGGTGCTCGCCGCCGGTGCAGCCGATGGCGACCGTGACGTAGCTGCGGTTGTCGGCGACGAAGCACGGCAGCCAGTTTTCGACGAAGGTGCGGATGTCCTCGAGCATGCGTTTCACGTTGCCATCGGCCGCGAGAAAGTCGATCACGGCGGGGTCTTTGCCGGTCAGCGGGCGCAGGTTCGGGTCGTAATAAGGGTTGGGCAGGCAGCGCACGTCGAATACCAGGTCGGCATCGAGCGGAATGCCGTGCTTGAAGCCGAACGACTGGAACAAAAGCGTCATGCCGGAATGGTCGGTGTCGACGAAATCCTTGATCCAGGCGCGCAGCGCATTGGGATTCAGATCGCTGGTGTCGACGTGGTGCGACAAACTGCCGATGTCGGCCAGCAACTCGCGTTCACGCGCAATGCATTCGGCGACGGTGAGGTTCCCGTTGCTCAACGGATGGCGCCGGCGCGTTTCGGAGTAGCGCTTGAGCAGCGTGTCGGTCTTGGCGTCGAGAAACAGCACCCGCACGTCGACGCCGCGCGCAGCAAGATCGCCGACCTGCCGCGGCAACTGGTTGAGCGTGTCGCCGCTGCGCGCATCGATGCTGACCGCGCTGCGCGCATAGCCGGCGTCCTTCAGAAAATCGACCATCTCGGGCAGCAGCTTGGCCGGCAGGTTGTCGGCGGTGTAGTAGGCGCTGTCCTCGAGGGCTTTCAGCGCCACGCTTTTGCCCGATCCCGACAGGCCGGTGATGATGACGAGCTGCATGCTGGGTGAATGGGGAATGGTCAATGGAAATTGACGAGCCGCAATCGCGTAGGGTAACGCTGGCTTTTACCATTCCTCACTTCCTAGTCTCCGTTCTCGCCGTTCAACTGTTGCGACTGGCGCGCGATGAAATCGCGCGTGCTGTCGATGCCGCGCAATTGCAGCACGTAATTGCGCACCGCGGCCTCCACCAGCACCGCGAGGTTGCGTCCGGCGGCGACCGGGATCGTGACCTGGCTCACGCTCACGCCCATGACTTCCTGAAAGCCGGGCTTGAGCGGCAGGCGCTCGACGTAACGCGCTTCTGTTCCGGCGGGTTTTTCCAGGTGCACGATCAGCTTCAGGTTCTTGCGCGGCCGCAGCGCCGCTTCGCCGAAGATGGTGCGGATGTTGAGCACGCCCAGGCCCCGCACCTCGAGAAAGTCGCGCAACAGCGGCGGGCAGCGGCCTTCAAGCGTCTCGGGGGCGATGCGGTAAAGCTCGATCACGTCGTCGGCAATGAGCCCGCTGCCGCGACTGACGAGCTCCAGCGCAAGCTCGCTTTTGCCGACGCCGCTGTCGCCAGTGATCATGACGCCCATGCCGAGCACGTCGAGGAATACGCCGTGCATGGTCGTGGATTCCGCCAGCGCGCGCGCCAGATAGGGACGCAGCATCCACATCAACTCGACGCTGTCGAGCTGCGAGCCGAGCAGCGCGGTATGCATGGTATCGGCGAGCGCCTGCAGCGGCTGGGGTGCGCGCTCGCCGCCGGCGATGATGATGCACGCGAGCTCCGATGCCGTGAGCTGATGCAACGTTTGCTGGCGTGCTACCGGATCGAGTGCGTTGAGATGATTGACCTCCGGGCGGGCGAGCACCTGTATCCAGTTGGGATGGACGAAGTTGAGGTGCCCGATCAAGCCTTCCTGCGAATCCTTGAGGTTGGCGCTGTCGAGCAGCTTGGCGCCGCCATCGCGCCCCGCGATCCACTCGAGGCGCAGCTTGTCTCGGTTGTCCTCAAACAGCTGCGCTACGCTGACTCGCGGCATGCGGTTGCCATTCGGCGATAAGCTGGTGCATCGTTTCAGAGGAAGATGCGGCGAGCAGCTGGTCGCGGAATGTTTTATCGCTGAACATTTGCGCCAGCTCGCTCAATATCTGCAAGTGCAGATCGGTCGCGCGCTCGGGCACCAGCAGCACGAAAATGAGATTGACCGGCTGACCGTCGGGGGCGTCGAATGGGATCGGCTCGCGCATTCTGATCATCGCGCCGACCGCTTCTTTCAGGGCCTTGATACGTCCATGCGGTATCGCAATGCCCTGTCCCAAGCCGGTCGACCCCAGCTTTTCGCGCGCGAACAGGCTGTCGAACACCTGGCTGCGCGCGATATTGTGGTTGTTCTCGAACACGAGCCCCGCATGCTCGAACACGCGCTTCTTGCTGCTGACGTCGAGGTCGAGCAGCACGTTTTGTACGGGCAGCAGCTTGGCTATCAGATTCATGTCGGATCCGGATTAATGGCGCCGCTTGACCGCCAATGCGTCACGATGGCACGCGCGAGGCGCGCCGTCAAATGCGGCTGAGGCGGTGTTCGAAGTTCTTCTCTTTATGTTTGATGATCTGGCGGTCGAGCTTGTCGACCAGGGTGTCGATCGCCGCATACATGTCGGCGTCGTGACATTCGACGAAAATATCCTTGCCGCTCAAGTGCACGCTGGCCTCGATCTTCTGTTTGAGCTTTTCCACCGATAGTATGACGTTGACGTCTATCACATGATCGAAATGGCGCGTAATGCGGCCGAGCTTGCCGGTGATGTAGTCGCGCATTGCCGGGGTGATATCGAGATGATGCCCGCTGAGATGAAGGTTCATGAACGATTCCTCGGTTGTTGTTTGGCGGTAACCGGCTTACGGTCGGCGCAGCCCGGCGGCCGCCATCAAATCAGATCGATTTACGCAGGTTCACCGGCAGTATCTGCATGGATTCCCGGTATTTCGCCACCGTGCGGCGCGCCACCACGATGCCTTGCTGGCCGAGGATTTCCGAAATCTGGCTGTCGGACAGCGGTTTCTTCCCGTTTTCGGCGCTCACCAATTGCTTGATCAATGCCCGGATTGCGGTGCTCGAGGCGGCCCCGCCGGTTTCGGTCGTTACGTGGCTGCCGAAAAAATACTTGAGTTCGAAAATACCGCGCGGCGTCAGCATGAATTTCTGGGTCGTCACGCGCGACACGGTCGATTCGTGCAGGTCCAGCGTTTCGGCGATCTCGCGCAGCACCAGCGGCCGCATGGCGACTTCGCCGTGTTCGAAGAAGTGGCGCTGGCGGTCGACGATTGCCTGTGATACGCGCAGGATGGTGTCGAAGCGCTGCTGCACGTTCTTGATCAGCCAGCGCGCTTCCTGCAGCTGGCTCGCGAGCTGCTGGTGTCCGGCATTGCGGTTGCGCTGGAGGATGTCGGCATACAGGCGGTTGACGCGCAGCCGCGGCATCGCGTCGGGGTTGAGCGCGGCGAGCCACACGCCTTTGGTTTTTTTCACGACAACGTCCGGCACGATGTAGCGCGTATCGCCCGACGAGTAGCTCGCGCCCGGGCGCGGGTTGAGTCCGGTGATCAGGTTCTTGACGCCGCGCAGCACATCGTCCTCGCAGCGCAGCAGCTTCTTGAGCTTGACGAAATCGCGCGCAGCGAGCACATCGAGATGGTGCTTGACGATGTCTAGTGCCTGCGCGCGATAGGATGTCGCATCCGGCAGCGCTTCGAGTTGCAGCAGCAGGCACTCGCCGAGGTTGCGCGCGCCGACGCCCGGCGGGTCGAGATTTTGCAGATGTTTGAGCGCAACGCGCAGCTCCTCGACTTCGATTTCGAGTTCCGGCGGCAGGAGGCCGGCGAGCTCGTCGAGGTCCTGGTGGAGATACCCGTCGTCGTCGAGCGAGTCGATCAGCAGCGTGACCAGATTCTGGTCGCGCTCGGACAGCTTGGTCAACGAGAGCTGCGAAATCAGATGCTCGCGCAGCGTCTGCGCTTCGGCGGCAAGCTGCGGGTACTCGGCTTCGTCGTTGTCGTCGTGCGCGGTGCCGGAACTGTAACTGAAGGCTTCGTCGAAACTGTTGCTCTCGCCGGTGTCAGCGCTGCCGGAATCGGCGTCACCGGTCGCGGAATCAGTGCCGCTGCTCGACGTGGTGGTGGAGGTGAATTCAGCAGTGCCGCCCGGCGGCGGCGGGGGGCTGACCGGTTCTTCGCGGACGCCGTCGTCGCGCTCGAGCAGCGGATTCTCGAGCAGGAATTTCTCGATTTCCTGGTTGAGTTCCAGCGTCGACAGCTGCAGCAGCCGGATCGACTGCTGCAATTGCGGCGTAAGCGTCAGATGCTGGGACAGCCTGAGCTGGAGCGAGTGCTTCATGATCCAAAAGAGGGCCTGGCTGCGAACGAAACTTGACTGCGAATGTCTGGGCACAGCGGGCCATAAAGGCGCCGTCAACCCGCTCGCTTACAAGCGGAAATGCTCTCCAAGATAGACTTTCCTCACGCTCTCATTATAAACGATTTCATCGGGTTTGCCGTAGGCGAGCACGCTGCCGTCGTTGATGATGTAGGCGCGGTCGCAGATGCCGAGCGTCTCACGCACGTTGTGGTCGGTGATCAGCACCCCGATATCGCGTTCCTTGAGGAAACGGATGATTTTCTGGATATCGAGCACCGCGATCGGGTCGACGCCGGCAAACGGCTCGTCGAGCAGAATGAAGCGCGGCTCGGTGGCGAGCGCGCGCGCAATCTCGACGCGCCGTCTTTCGCCGCCCGAGAGGCTGATCGCCGGGTTGTCGCGCAAGTGGCTGATATGCAGATCTTGCAGCAGATCGTCGAGCTTGAGCGCAATCTGGGACGGGTCGTCGTTTTGCAACTCGAGCACCGCGCGCACGTTTTCGGCCACCGTCAGGCGCCGGAAAATCGAGGCTTCCTGCGGCAGATAGGAAAGCCCCAGCAGCGCACGGCGGTGGATCGGCATATGGGTGAGGCGCTTGTCGTCGAGGTAGATCTCGCCGCCGTCGAGCGGCACCAGGCCGACCATCATGTAAAAGCAGGTGGTTTTGCCGGCGCCGTTGGGCCCCAGCAGGCCGATCACCTCGCCGCTCTTCACATCGAGCGAGACGTCCTTGACGACGACCCGCGATTTGTAACGCTTCTTGAGTTGCTCGGCCTTGAGTTCGCTCATGCTGTGAACCTGTGGTGCCGGCGGCGAGGTGGCGCAGGCAGGATGCGCCGCGCGCGACGGGCAGGTTGTCGATCGGCGCTCAACGCGCAGCGCCGGCAGGGGTTTCGCGCGGGTTGGTTACGTCGGCAGCGGGCTTTAATGTCAGGGGCGGGGCAGCGGCCGGTTTGTCTTTGCTTTTGGGCTGAATCACCGCGCGCACCCGGCCTTCCGGATTGCTGGGCGTTGCGGCCTGCTTGCCGCCGCCGACGACGCGAAAAAACTCGCTCGTCGCGTCGTAGGAAATGTAGCTGCCGCGCACGTCGTCATTGCCTTTTTTGAGATAGGCACGGTTGAACATCTGCACTTTGTCTGCCTTGCTGTCGTACTCGATGCGTTCGGCATAGCCTTCGACGTATTCATCATAGCCCTCGCGCTTCTGGCGGAAGCTTGCGAGATTGCCGTAGGCGGCGCCGTATTTGAAGCCGTCGGCATCCTGCTGCACGACCATGCGGTCGCCGCGGATCATGAGCGTGCCTTGCGTCAGCACCACGTTGCCTTCGAAGGTCGCGGTTTGCTTGGCGTCATCCACCGTTACCCGGTCGGCCTCGAGGTTGACCGGCTTGTCGCGGTCCGCGCGCTCGGCGTGCGCTGCGGGCACCAAACACAACGCCAGCAGCGCGCCGCACGCAATCGCGCACAGGCGTCGTGCCATCATGACGCATTCAGCGCGCCGGCTTTGGCTTTTCATACCTTCCCCGCACGTTGGACAGCAGCTTCAGAATCCGGGTTTCGTTGTTCAATTCTAAGCCAACCGACGTGATTAGTGTGTTCGCGTCGTATATTTTCACGGGCCGGTCGGTTTCGGCAATATCGTCGTCGGGGATGACGTGCAGCCAGGAGGTTTCCATCGTCAATTCGCTCTTGTCGGCGTAGGCGGAACGCACCAGCCGCACGTCGTCGATCAGGTAGGCATTATTGCCGTTGCTCGAGAGCAGCGCGGTATTCGACGTCGCAGTTGTCGTTTCGCCGGACTTGCCGAAATTAACGAGTTTTGGCGCGTCCAGGTGTGTCGTGTCGTCGTCGGGATAGTGCATCATGCGGTGCGCGCTCAGCGTATAACGCGCAATTCCATCCGGCCCGATGCGGGTGGCGGTAAAGTTGTCCACGATATAATCGGGATCATGGCGCGTTTTGCCGTCGCTTGCGCGCTCGGGTGGCTGCACCTGGCGATCGAGCCAAACCGTCACGACCGCCACTGCGGCGAGCAGCACAACCGGAAACCACGCAGTGAAGCGTTGCATCATTTCAGATGGGCCTCGAGCTGGCGCTCGAGCGTGCCTTGGGCGTGCATGATCAATTCACACGCCTCGCGCGCCGCGCCGCGGCCGCCATGCGCGCGCGTCACGTAGTCGGCGTGCTGCTTTACTGCATGCGGCGCCGATGGCACGGTCAGCGCAAGTCCGCAGCGGCGCAGCACCGGCAGGTCGACCACATCGTCGCCCATGTAGGCGGTGGCGACGGCGTCAAGCCGGCGCAATGCGAGCAGCTCGGCAAACGTTCTCGCTTTGTCGGCGACGCCTTGAAACAGCAGTTCGACGCCGAGGTTTTTCGCCCGCAATTCGACGCAGCGAGAAGCCCGGCCGGTGATGATGGCGAGTTCGACGCCGCTTTCGCGCAGCATTTTCATGCCATGACCGTCGTGCGAACTGAAAGCCTTGATTTCTTCGCCGCCGTCGGCAAGGTAAAGCGAGCCATCGGTCAAAATGCCGTCGACGTCGAAGATGGCAAGGCGGATGCGCGAGGCTTTCTGGTAAACGTCCTGCATTGGGAGTCCGAGGTTGAAGGTCAAAAGCTCAAAGTTGTCAGCGGCGCAGATTTCCGGCTTCAGACACTAAACTTAAAGCTTTAAATAACCTTCGCTCTGAACAGATCGTGCATGTTAAGCGCGCCAACCAGTCGCTGCTCGGCATCGACTACCAGCATCTGATTGACTTTATGCTGTTCCATGATTTGCACGGCTTCGGCGGCGAGCTTGTCGGGGCCGATAGTGCGCGGTCCGCGCGTCATCGCCTCGTTCACCTTGCTGGCGTGGAAATCGATGCCCTTGTTGAGCGCGCGGCGCAGATCGCCGTCGGTAAAGATGCCGATCACCCGCTGCTCGCGGTCGACGATCGCGGTCATTCCCATGCGCCCGCGCGACATCTCAAGGATGGCATCGGACAGCATCGCATTTTCGCCGATGCGCGGCGCATCGGCGCCGGTGCGCATCACGTCGCGCACATGGGTCAGCAGTTTGCGGCCGAGCGTCCCGCCCGGATGCGAGCGCGCGAATTCGTCGCGGCTGAATCCCTTTGCCTGCATCACCGCTATAGCCAGCGCGTCGCCCAGCGCGAGCGCCGCAGTAGTGCTGGCGGTCGGCGCCAGGTTGAGCGGGCAGGCCTCTTTTGCGGCGCCGGCATATAGATGCGCGTCGGCCTCTTGCGCCAGGCTCGAACCGGGCTTCCCGGTGAGCGCGATCAGCTTGGCGCCCTGGCGCTTGATCAGCGGCACGATCGCGAGCAGCTCGGCGCTTTCGCCCGAGTTCGACAGCGCGATGAACACATCGTCGCGCGTAATCATGCCGAGGTCGCCGTGGCTCGCTTCGGCAGGGTGCACAAAATAGGCGGGGGTGCCGGTGCTCGACATGGTTGATGCAATTTTGCGCGCGATGTGGCCGGACTTGCCGATGCCGCTGACGGTGACCCGGCCGCGACACTGCAGGATAAGCTCGACCGCACGCTGGAAGTTCTGATCGAGCTTGGCGATCAGTCCATTGATTGCCGCCGCTTCGATTTCGAGCACTTCGCGGGCAAGCGAGAGAGAATTCCCGGCCGCAGGCCGCGGGGCCTTTTTTGCTCCGGCTGTCATAGCGTGAGCAGTATAGCAAAGTCTACCCGCCAACCCGCGCGGCGGGTACGCTGAAGCCTTCTTGCAATTCATCGGCAATAAGGCATTATTCAAGAGGACACCAAAGCCCGCCGCAATGGAAAATTCGCTGCCTTCGGTATTGATTCTGCTCGCCGCCGCCGTACTGGTGGTGATTCTGTTCCGCCTGCTCAAGCTGCCGGCGATGATCGGTTATTTGCTGGTGGGCGTTGCGATCGGGCCTAACGGTCTCGGCCTGATCCCGGACACCGAGGGTACGCGCAAGCTTGCCGAATTCGGCGTGGTGTTCCTGATGTTCAGCATCGGGCTCGAATTCAGCCTGACCAGGCTCGCAACGATGCGGCGCATCGTCTTCGGTCTCGGCGCCTCGCAGGTCATGCTGACGCTCGCCATCGTTGTCGCGTGCGCGCTGGCTGCCGGTGCGGATTGGCGCTCCGGCGTGGTGCTGGGTGGCGCGATCGTGATGTCGTCGACCGCGATCGTCAGCAAGCTGCTGGCGGACAGGCTCGAGCTCAATACGCTGCATGGCCGGCAGGTGATCGGTGTGCTGCTGTTCCAGGACTTGGCGGTGGTGCCGCTGCTGATCCTGATCCCGGCGCTCGCCCGGCAGCCCGCCGAACTGGCGGCCGGATTGGCGTTAGCACTGCTTAAAGCAGTCGTGGTGCTGTCGATACTGCTTTACTTCGGGCAGCGGCCGATGCGGGCGTGGTTTCATCTGATTGCCGGGCAGAAGTCATCCGAGTTGTTCGTGCTGAACGTGCTGTTGATCACGCTCGGGCTTGCCTTCGTGACCGAGCTCGCCGGATTGTCGCTCGCGCTGGGCGCGTTCGTCGCCGGCATGCTGATTTCCGAGACCGAGTATCGCTACCAGGTCGAAGACGACATCAAGCCGTTTCGCGATGTGCTGCTCGGTCTGTTTTTCGTCACGGTCGGCATGAAGCTCAACATCGCGCTGGTGTATGACAACCTGTCGTGGGTCGGCATTGCGCTGCTGGTTTTGATCGCGCTCAAGACGCTGCTGATCGCCGGCTTGAGCCGGTTGTTCGGCAGCGATACCGGCGCCGCTCTACGCACCGGACTGGACCTGGCGCAAGGCGGTGAGTTCGGCTTCGTGTTGTTGTCGCTTGCGGCACCGCTGCATCTGGTGTCCGAGTCCGCGTTGCAGACCGCGCTGGCTGCGATGGTGCTGTCGATGCTGGTGGCGCCGTTCATCATCGAGCGCAGCGAACACATCGTGCGGCATGTAAGCGGCGCCGACTGGCTGGCGCGCGCGATGGAGCTGCACAATGTGGCGGTGCAATCGATGGCGGTAGATCAGCACGTGGTGGTGTGCGGCTACGGGCGCAGCGGCCAGAATCTTGCGCGCCTGCTCGGGCGCGAGAAGATTTCATCGATCGCGCTCGACAACGATCCCGAACGCGTGCGCGAGGCCGCGGCCGCCGGCCACAGCGTAGTTTACGGCGATGCCTCACGGCGCGAGGTGTTGATTGCCGCGGGATTATTGCGCGCCAAGGCTCTGGTCGTGAGCGTCGCCGATACCCAGCTTGCGTTGCGCGTGCTGTCTTTGGTGCAGCAGGCGCGCCCCGGGTTGCCCGTGATCGTGCGCACGATCGACGATGCCGATATCGAGCAGCTGCGCCAGGCCGGCGCGGCGGAGGTGATCGCCGACATCATGGAAGGCAGCCTGATGCTTGCTTCGCACGCGCTGATGCTGCTCGGCGTGCCGTTGCCGCGCGTGCTGGCCCACATTCGGCGCACGCGCGAGAGCCGCTATGAATTGTTCAAGGGATTTTTCCACGGCTCCACCGACGAGCACGAAGACAACGAGCGGCCGCAGCCGCGGCTGCATTCGGTGCTGGTCACGCCGGGCGCGGCGGCCATCGGCCGCGCGCTAGCCGCATTGCAGCTAAATGCACTCGGGGTTGAAGTGAAGTCGCTGCGCAGGCGCGGCGCGCAGGCCACTGCGCCCGTCCCGGAAACGCTGATCCTGGAAGGTGACGTGCTGGTGCTGCTGGGGGTGGCGGAGAGCCTGGCCGCGGCCGAGATCAAGCTGCTGCAAGGCTAGCTGGCAAGCCCTGGTTGGTGACGGCGGATGCCGCGGCAAGAAAAAAGCCCGCCGGAGCGGGCTTTTTTTGTGCGGAACGACAGCTTACTGGATCGAGACGCCGCCACAAGACTTGATGTCGACGGCTGCGTTGTAAACCATACCGGCAGTGCCGTTGGCCGATGTCGCAAGGCATTGCCCTACGCCGGGGGTAACGTTGTCGTAAACGATGCCGACCCGGAACGAACCCGAGCCCGGCAAACCGTCATCGACCTTGCGGTCCAATTCGGCGACCATCGACGCGGAAATGTTGCCGCCGGTTTTAATGTTCAGAACGGCCGCCGGCGTGACGGTGGTCTGATCGCCATAGTCAGCGTCGTTCACCAGCAGCATGAATCCGTTGAACGGATTCACCGGCGTGTCAGCCGTAGTGCTGGTCTGGTAAGTCGCCCCCGCGTCGGTGGCGCCGTTATATGAGCCGCTGATGAATCCGGAATGGGACAATTGATTCCACACGAGGATATTCTCGTTCGGATCGATCTTGCCATTGGCGCAAGTCCCGTTGCCGGCCGTGCATCCCGGGGGACTGCCCGGAATCTGTGTGGTAGAGGTCGCGTTCGGCACATCGCCGGGATAGGCGCGGTAGCGGTCCTGAAACCCGAGATAGGCGATCTTGACGCCGTCCAATTGCGAGGCAATGTTGCGCACGCGCGCGGCATTGATCAATTCCTGCCCCTTTAGAACGCCGCCGAGCAAGAGGCCGATGATGACCAGCACAATCGCGATTTCGATCAGCGTGAAGCCTTTTTGTGTGGTTCGCATGATTACCTTTTCTCCTTTGACAGGAATAACTTAAGTCACAAGTGTGCAATATGTCGCAAATTTCATGCCTGGGCGCTGATGTCGCCGGTTTGCGGCTCCAGAGCGCGCGTGCGCCGCGTGGAATTCGTCATTCTGCGCCATGCGGATCCGCGCATGATCACAGGTAAGCTTTTGTAGCAGAAGCACAAAATGTCTTATTGCACCGCAACATCCAAGGCTTGAATCCCAGCTCATGAAATTCAGGGTTTGCCAGCAGGGGCAGGTTCAGGCTGTCCATATTTCGGCATCGGAGTCTGTATTTCGGCGTTTTTCATGGCATCCAGCCGCTTCGTGAGGAAAAGCAACTCGTGCGGGTCCTTGACTTCGCCGCTGGCGAGCAAGCCGCCGAGCAATATTTTGGCGCTTTCGAGTTCGCCGATATCCTCGAGTATGAAAATGTACATCTGGCGCGCCCAGCCCGGCGCGGCAGGCGCGAGCCGCGCAATTTCGCGCGCGTAATGCAGCGCGAGCGCCTGGTCCTTGAGACGGTGCTTGGCGACCAGTGCCGCGTGCGCGAGCCAGCGCCAGCGCCGGTTGGGATCCTGCAGAAACTGCTTGTATACAAAGTCAAGCATCAGGCGCTCGCGCGCCGGATCCGGCACTTGCGCATAGAGCTGCGCGGCCATCAGCAGCGGATACTGCCCGATCGGGTCGAGCGCCAGGATCGTAGCGAGCCATTGGGTCACGCGCCGGTAATCGAGGTCGCGGAACGGGATGCTGATGCCCGGCTGGTTGTCGAACGCCTGCAGATACAGGGTCGTCAACTGCGCGAGCACCACGGGTTCGCCGATACTCGCGACGCGCAGCGCGGGCAGCGGCGGCGGGGCGTTGAGCGCTACCGCGCTCGCCACCGGTTTCGGCTGCATTCCCTGCCACGCGATTTGCGCGCCAAACGCGGCGAGCAGTACCAGCGAGACGGCGCGCGGTACCGCGCCCAGTGGACGCTCGCTGGGCCGCATTACAGATTCCTGCGGTAGAAATCGAACATGGCCGCAGTGGCGAGCAGCACGACATAGACCGTGGCTTGCACCGCATTGGCGCCGAGCGCCGGCCAGGATGCGGCGTTGTCGACCAGCCAGGTGCTAGGAGTGAACCGGTCAAGCGCCGGCAGCGCCAGCGCCAGGGCATCCACCAGCCACGAGATCACCTTGTGCGATAACCCATCATTGCCGAGCAGAGGTGTGTCGCTCATCAACCGGATGGCGGTCAGCGAACGCGCGAGCAGATAAAAGCCGAATACGAAGCTTGCCGCCGGCAGGAATTGCGTGAATGTCACGATGCAAAACAGGCTCAACGCGGCCATAATCGCAAGTTCGAGCATGAGCGACAGCCCCCATTGCAGCGCCGCAGCCGGCGGCGCCATCGCGAGCTGCGGCAAGGTGGCTACCAGCGCCATCAGCAGCGCAATCAGTATGTAGCCGGACAGGCGGCCAAGAATATAATGGGCACGCCGTAAATCGAACGACAACGTGAGCTCGAGCCCTTTGTCGTTGAACTCGCGCACCATGCTGGTCAATATATGCAGGCTCAGCACGAATACCGCCGCCAGTCGCGTCGCGGCGGCGGCGAACGCGATTTGCATGCGCGCGCTTTCGGTGATTGCCAGCTGCTGAATAAAAAACGCGGTGCCGAGGATCAACGCCAGTACGATGACGAACAGCCACAACAGGCGCGTGCGGAAGGCCTCGATCAGCGTGAAACGCGCAATAGTCGCTATTTGCCGGCTGCGCATGGAATAATCATTACTTATGAATTGAGGAAGTATAACCAAACATAAGTCACAATCGCCAAAGTCGGAGACAAGACAACGCAGGTGGATGATACAACGCTCGGCTTGCAACAACGGCTGATCAGATCCCGCCCCCATTGGTGGCTGGGGGCGATGCTGTGCGCGCTGCATTTCGCGCTGGCTTGGGGCATTCATGACTGGCCGGCGCGCGCGATGCTGCTCGCGCACTTCGGCTTGTTCCTGGTGTGGCAGCCGGTATGGCGCGGCGAGCGCAGCCTCGAGTCGCGGCACGCATTTCTGGTGGTGATCGTCGGCCTGCTGCTTGCCGGCTGGAATAACTGGTGGCTGATGGCGGTCTGGCTGGCGGTGCTGTTCGCATTGATCGGCGGCAACCTGCTGGGCAGCCAGCAGCCGCGACAGCGGCTCCC